>Ga0207428_10000324_pt1 | contig 61960 bp, 54 predicted proteins | sample RhiMethybrSRZTD1_FD_187600 | JGI IMG/M metagenome (GOLD analysis project Ga0207428, IMG submission 187600) | Populus rhizosphere microbial communities from Tennessee, USA - Rhizosphere MetaG P. TD hybrid SRZTD1 (SPAdes) (version 3) | ecosystem: Host-associated > Plants > Roots > Rhizosphere >...
AATTCCCCACTGCTGCCTCCCGTAGGAGTCTGGGCCGTGTCTCAGTCCCAGTGTGGCCGTCCGCCCTCTCAGGCCGGCTACCGATCGTCGCCTTGGTGAGCCGTTACCTCACCAACTAGCTAATCGGGCGCGGGCCCCTCAACGAGCGCCAGGTCTTGCGATCCCCGGCTTTGATCTCCGCCTGTTCAAAGGCAGGATGTCATGCGGTATTAGCGTCCCTTTCGGGACGTTATCCCCCACTCGAAGGTAGGTCACCCACGTGTTACTCACCCGTTCGCCACTCAGTTACTCCCTTGCGGGAGTAACCGCGTTCGACTTGCATGTGTTAGGCACGCCGCCAGCGTTGATTCTGAGCCAGGATCAAACTCTCATGTTAAACGCGTTCTCCGCCTTCGCTCGCATCGCGAGCGTCGGCGAGAGAAACTCGATAACGCGAGCGCCTGTTGACTTGGCTCTTGCGTTGTTTCGTACTGTGTTTTTGTCAAGCGACCCTGACTTCGTCCCTTGCGGGTTTCACCAGGACCGCCTCTCCCGCCTCACGACGAGAGAAGCTGACACTTGACGGGAGTTCATTCCCCACTGGCGCGGGGAACGAACCTGGTCTCAACTCGCCAATCCCTCGAGCGGTTAAGCCCTCGGGCGGTCGGTCGAGACCGTTGTTGTGCTTGCACGCACTATCTAGTTTTCAAAGAACCGGAGGCACTTTCGCGTGGCTGTGCGCGTTTCTGCACTGCCGCCGCTCCAGCGTTTCCCCACCGAGCGGCCGTAACCAACCGTTTTTAGGGGAACCTTCTGAGGTTACTACCTGACCCTGCCGTTGTCAACCCTTTAGCGTGATCGACGCATCGGGATGACCGGACTGGAAGGACGACCTCAAACATTCGCTTGGTCCGGCGCGACGCCCCAACTCGGCCTCGCCCCATCTGGAGCCCGGAGGCCCCCAAGCGAACCTACCGATACTACGGAGGGCTTCCCGCTTTGTCAACCCGCCTTCGCGCCTTCGGCGCTCCGGCGAGGCAGGCTCTTCGCGCCTTCGGCGCTCCGGCGAGGCAGGGCTCTGCGCGCGTCGCGCTCCGGCGGGCAGCCCTTCGTGCCTCGCGCTAAGGTGAGGCTCCAACGATACGAACCAGAAAGTTGTCGCGTTTCCCCTTCCGGACGACGAAGTACTTTCCATGCATCGCGTCCTCGGGACGAAGTCGCGCCTTTTCGTCCGAGACGCGACGCCCATTCACCGAGATCCCGCCGCCGCGGATCAAGCGGGCGGCTTCACCCTTCGACGCGGTCACCGCATTGGTCGACAGGAACTCGGTAATGAGCCACCCCTCGTGCTGATACGCCGTCTCCGCCGACGGCACACTACCAAACACCTCCGCCAGTTCGGACGCCGACATCGCCTCGACCTCGCCCTTGAACAGCTTCTCCGCGGACCGCTCGGCCTCGTCCACCGCCGCCGCGCCGTGCACGAGCTGCGTCACCTCCTGCGCCAGCACTCGCTGCGCGTGACGACGTTCCGGCTCGTCGCGAGTCGATCGTTCGAGCTCGTCGATCCGCGCGCGATCGAGGAACGTGAAGTACTTCAAATACCTCACCACGTCGGCATCTGGCGTGTTGAGCCAGAACTGGTAAAACGCATACGGCGACGTCAGCTCCGGATCCAGCCAGACGGTGCCCGCTTCGGTCTTCCCAAACTTGGTCCCGGCCGCCGTCGTGATGAGCGGAAACACGATGCCATGCGCTCGTCCGCCCTCGACACGTCGAATCAGATCCATGCCCGCCGTGATATTGCCCCACTGATCGCTGCCGCCCATCTGCAGGGTGCAATGAAATCGTCGATAGAGCTCGAGGAAGTCGTACGCCTGCAGCAACGAGTAACTGAACTCGGTGTACGAGATGCCTTCCGTCCCTTCCAGCCGCCGCTTCACGGAATCCTTGGCAAGCATCGCGTTGACGGTGAAGTGCTTGCCGACGTCGCGCATGAACTCGATTGCACTCAGCTTGCGGAGCCACTCGCCGTTGTTCACGAGCCGCGCAGGATTCGTCGCGTTCTCGAAATCGAGGAAACGCGCCAGCTGCGCGCGAATGCCGGCGACGTTCTCGTCGACTTTCTCTGGAGTGAGCAACACCCGCTCGGTTGCCTTGAAGCTCGGATCGCCGATCAGACCGGTGCCGCCCCCGACGACCGCAATCGGTGAGTGGCCGTTTCGCTGCAGATGCGCCAACGCGATCATCACCAGGAGCGAGCCGACGTGAAGACTCGGAGCCGTCGGATCGAAGCCGATGTATCCGGTGACGCGCTCGCTGGCCAACGCGTCGCGTACGCCCTCGGTGGCGTCGTAGATCAGGCCGCGCCACTCGAATTCGCCGTATACGTCCACAGCCGCTACTATACGGGAAACATGCCTCTGACCCGACGCGCCGTACTCCGAGGCGCGCTCGCCGGCACGATTGGCGCCTGCGCCGGCGCGACATCGTACGGCATCGCGTACGAACGCCATCGGGTTGGTCTCACCGAAGCGGCGTTGGCGGTGTCAGGTCTGCCGCATGCGCTCGACGGGCTGCGCGTCGCCCTCATCACCGACGTGCACCACAGTCACCTCGTGCCAGCCGCCGACGTGAGCGAGGCCGTCTCGCTCGCCCTCGGCGCACGTCCCGACCTCATCGTCCTGGGCGGCGACTACGTCACGTATGGGGATCGCGATTACGTCGAGCCGGTCGCCGAGTTGCTCTCGCCACTCACCGCACCACACGGCGTCTACGCAATCCTCGGCAACCACGACGATGACCGCGATATGCCGGCGGCGCTGGCTCGACGACACTTCACGGTGCTGAAAGACCAGCGGACGATTCTCGAGATTCGAGGTGAGTGGCTCGAGCTCGCGGGGATTCGCTTCTGGACGCGCCGCGTCAGCGACGTCGCGCGCGTGCTGAAAGGCGCACGGGCCCCCGTGCTGCTGCTCGCGCACGACCCGCGCCGGATCACCGAAGCCGCCTCACTCGATGTGCCCGCGGTGTTATCGGGACACACGCACGGTGGCCAGGTCGTGATTCCGGGGTTCGGGGCCATCGCACGCGCACGCTTTCCGATCCTTCAGGGACTCGGACAACGCGGCAACACGACGATCTTCGTGAGCCGCGGCCTGGGCACGGTCTATGTGCCCGTTCGCATCAACTGTCCGCCGGAAGTGGCGCTGATCACACTTCGGCGCCAGTCGTCGATTTGAAACGACGGCCTTCGATCGTCCAGCCACCAGCGAGCACGCGAGCCACCGCCTCCGGGTAGGCCTTGTGCTCTTCGATGAGAATGCGCGCAGCCAGCGTGTCAGGCGTATCGCCGGACAGCACCGGCACCGGCCGCTGCACGACGATGGGGCCATCGTCGAGATCCGCCGTGACCAGATGAACGGTCACGCCGCTCACCTGGACACCGTGGTCGAGTGCCTGCCGCTGCGGTTCGATCCCCGGGAACGCCGGCAACAGCGAGGGGTGAATGTTCAGGATCGCATTGGGAAACGCGTCGAGCATCGGTGACCCGACCCGACGCATGAAGCCGGCGAGACAGACCAGACGCACGCGGCGCGCTTGCAGCTCGCGTACGAGCGCGCGATCGAAATCGTCGCGCGTCGCCCAGCCGCGATGATCGATGACGAGTGTCTCGATATCGGCTCGACGCGCACGTTCGAGTCCTGCCGCGTCCGCTCGATTCGAGATGACGATCGCAATCGTCGCATCGAGCGTGCCCTGGTGGATGGCCTCGATGAGCGCCTGCAGATTGCTCCCGCGACCTGAGATCAGGACGCCAAGTCGGTTATCGGGGTCGGGAGTCATTTTTCGCGAATCGTAATGGGGTCGGGAGTCATTTCTTCGACGACGACGGCACCAGTGTTGCGAGAAAAGACGTCATCATGCCGAGACGTAAGCGGTGCTCGACAAGCGGCCTGGTGTTCCATGTGCTCAATCGAGCTGCGAAACGGGCCTGTCTATTCGAGGACTCTACTGACTATCAGGTCTTCGAGCGCATCCTAGCGGCGGCGCTCGATCGAGGTGGCGTCGCGCTTTTTGCGTACTGCATCATGCCTAACCATTGGCATCTTTTGCTATCCCCAACCGACGATGGCGGGCTTTCGCGTTTTATGCACTGGTTGACCACCACGCATGCGCGGCGATGGCAGATCCATCGAAAGCTCGAGGGACAGGGCGCGGTCTATCAAGGACGCTACAAAGCGATCGCCATCGATGATGACCAGCATTTCTTCACGGTCTGTCGGTATGTCGAGAGGAATGCGCTTCGTGCCTCGCTCGTCGAACGCGCCGAAGACTGGCCTTGGTCGAGTCTCGCAACCTATGACGAGGACGGACGTTCCCGTGTGCTGACGGCCGCTTGGCCGGTTGCGCGCCCGTCGAACTGGGCGGACTATGTCAACACGCCCCATACAGCGTCCGAGCTCGAAGAGATCCGAGCAGCTATCAAGTCGAATCAACCCTTTGGCGGGGAGCGGTGGAAGCAGATGATTTCGGCGTCACTCGAGCTGCCGTCTCCTCGACGAGGACGGCCTTCTGCTCAGAATGGGGTCGGGAGTCTTTTTTCGAGAATTGAAAAATGACTCCCGACCCCATTACAGATTTGCGATCAAAGATTGACGTAGCTCACCGACGGGGGCTCTCCCGGCACGATCTCTCCAATCACGCGCGCGTCGCGGCCGCCGCGTGCGGCGAGTTCCTCCATCAGCGGTTCGGCATGGTCCTTCGTGGTCACGGCAATCAGGCCGATGCCCATATTGAAGGTACGCATCATGTCTTCGGGCGGCACATGTCCACTCGACTGCAACCACCGGAACAATGGCGGGACGTTCCACGACGCGGCATCGACGATCGCTGCGGTCCCGTGAGGCAGAATGCGCGGGAGGTTGTCGGTGATGCCGCCTCCGGTGATGTGCGCCATCCCCTTCATGCGTCCGCCGTCGAGCAGCGGACGAATCATCGAGAGATAGGAGCGATGCGGCTCGAGCAGCGCCTGCCCGACGGTCATCGACAGCTCCGGGACATGGCTTTCGACACGCAGCCCGAGCAGGTCGAACACGATGCGGCGCGCGAGTGAGTAGCCGTTGGTGTGCAGCCCGGAGGACGGCACGCCGACCAGCACGTCACCGACGGCGATCGTCCGCCCGTTGATCAACCGCTCTCGATCCACGACGCCAACGATGAAGCCGGCAAGGTCGTACTCACCATCGGCGTACATCCCTGGCATCTCCGCCGTCTCGCCCCCAAGCAGCGCGCAGCCATTGTCTCGGCAGGCGGCAGCCATGCCGCGGACGACGGCTTCCGCGACGTGAGGCAGCAAGCGTCCCGTCGCGAGATAGTCGAGGAAGAACAGCGGCTCAGCGCCTTGAACCAGGATGTCGTTGACGCAGTGGTTGACGAGGTCTACACCGACGGTATCGTGACGGTCGGAGAGGAAGGCGACCTTGAGCTTCGTGCCGACGCCGTCGGCGCTGGCGACGAGCACGGGATGGCGATTCTGCCTGGTATCGAGCTGGAATAGGCCGCCGAACGTGCCGATGTCCGAGAGCACGCCCGACGTGAAGGTCGAGCGGGCGAGGCCGCGAATGCGGCGAACCGCTTCGTTGCCGGCGTCGATATCGACCCCTGATGACTTGTAGTCCATGCGTCGCGAGCTCGCGCGTCAGCTGACGACAGGATCTTTGTCGAAATCGTGAATGGCCACCGGCGCGGGCTCGGCTACCTGTGGCTCATGGTTCAGCTTGAGCGCGAGCTGAAGGTAGGCCTCTTCATCTCGCGGGAACGCCACGGGGTACTGGCCCGTGTAACACGACGTGCAGTAGCGGGAGCGACCGCCTTTCACCGAGTCCACCAGACCCTCAAGGCTCAAGTAGGCGAGGGTATCCGCGTTGAGATACTTTCGAATCTCTTCGAGCGTATGTGTGGCCGCGATCAGCTCGGATCGACGTGGTGTATCGACGCCGTAGAAGCAGGGCGAGATCGTCGGTGGACAACAGATGCGCATGTGCACCTCGGTTGCCCCGGCGTCGCGAACCATGCGGACGATTTTGCGGCTGGTCGTACCGCGCACAATCGAATCGTCGACGAGCACGACGCGTTTGCCCTCGAGAATGCTGCGGACCGGGTTCAACTTCACACGAACGCCGAAGTGCCGAATCGACTGCTGCGGCTCGATGAACGTTCGGCCGACGTAGTGATTGCGGATCAAACCCATCCGCATCGGCAGCAGCGAGGCCTCTGAGTATCCGATCGCTCCGCACACGCCCGAGTCCGGAATGGGCACGACGACATCGGCATCGACTCCCGCCTCGCGGGCCAGCCGGCGGCCGAACTCGGTTCGAATCTCGTTCACGCTCTCGCCGAACACGTAGCTATCGGGCCGTGCGAAATAGACGTGCTCGAAGATGCACTGCGCCTGCCGCGCCGTCCCGAACGGCTTGAGCGATTTGAGGCCTTGTGCGTTCGCGATGACGATCTCGCCGGGTTCGACGTCCCTCACATAGGTCGCCCCGATGAGATCCATCGCGCAGGTCTCGGAACAGATCACCCACGCGTCGCCACGTTTGCCGATGGCCAGCGGGCGGAACCCGTGGGGGTCGCGGACGCCAATGAGCGAGTCCGTCGTCATCATCACGAAGGAGAAGGCACCGCGTACCTGCGACAGCGCATCGACGATCGCCGCCGCGGCACCTTTCTCACGCGAGCGCGCGAACAGATGCACCATCACTTCGGTGTCGGTGGTGGCCTGAAAGATCGCCCCCATTCGCACCAGCGCCTCACGCAACTCGGTCGCGTTGACGAGGTTGCCGTTGTGACCCACGGCCAGCTGACCATGCATGCTGTCGACCACGATCGGCTGCGCGTTCGCCAGGCGACTTTCGCCCGCGGTTGAGTATCGGACATGCCCCATCGCGATATGACCAGGCAAGTGCGCAAGCGTCTCGTTGTTGAAGACCTCGTTGACGTAGCCCATCGCCTTGGAGACGCGAATCTGCGTGCCGTCCGACGCAGCTATGCCGGCGCTCTCCTGGCCGCGATGCTGAAGGGCGTACAACCCCAGGTACGTGAGGTTCGACGCCTCAGAATGCCCATAGATCCCGAAGACCCCGCACTCTTCGCGGAACTTATCGATCATTGAATAGGCCCCAAGCCCCAGGCTTTCAGTGTACGTCCTTATGCAATCGCCCGTTTGCGCTCGAAATACGCACCAATCGCCGACGACCAGATCCGTTCCGCCGCAGCGAGCGGCTCGTCCAATGCACGCCGGCCGTCGATCGAAATCCTGATGCGATCTCCACCGACGGTCCCAAGCATGGTTGCCGTGACTCCCTCCGCCGCGGCAAGTGCCAGCAGATCCGCGGCTCGATCGGGAGCCACCGAAATCACCGCTCGCGAGGCTGATTCGCCAAACAACGTCGCGATGTCTTGATAGCCCGCGCTCGTCGTCTCGACGCCAGGGACATCGACGTCAATCCCGAGCCCGACGTCGAAACAGCACTCGGCAAGAGTGACCGCCAATCCGCCCTCGGCGCAGTCATGAGCGGATCGAATGAGGCGACGGGCGGCACCCTCGACGAGCACGTGCTGCAGGGCCGCTTCGCTGAGCAGATGCAACGACGGGGGGACTCCACGAACGAGGCCGTGGATCACGTTGAGGTACTCGCTGCCGCCGAGTTCATCCGTGCTGTCACCAAGCAGGACAACCACGTCCCCAGAAGCGCGGAATGCGCGGCCAACCACCGTATCGGCATTCTCGATGAGGCCAACCACGCCCACCACCGGCGTCGGCAACACACCACGTCCGTCGGTCTCGTTGTAGAGGCTCACGTTCCCGCCGGTAATCGGGATGTTCAAGGCCCGGCACGCCGCCCCCATGCCTTCGACCGCCCGGGCGAACTGCCACATGATCTCCGGCCGTTGCGGGTTGCCGAAGTTGAGACAGTTGGTCGCACCGATCGGCAGCGCTCCCGCACATGCGACGTTGCGAGCGGCTTCAGCCACGGCCAGTTGCGCGCCGATGAACGGATCCAGATAGACGAAGCGTCCGTTGCCATCGACTGACATCGCCAGCGCACGCTGGGTACCTTTCACGCGCACGACGCCCGCGCCCATCCCGGGCAGCACGAGCGTGTTCGTTCGTACCATATGGTCGTACTGCCGATACACCCACCGTTTGCTGGCGATTTCAGGAGACGCCAGCAGACGCGTGAATACCTCGCGTACCGGGACCGGCGTACCAAGACGCGCCAACTCGAGCTGGTGAGCCTCCTTCAAGTACTGCGGCTCCTCCATCGGTCGCCGATACACGGGGGCATCGTCGGTGAGCGCGCGGGTCGGAATTTCGGCGACGACTTCGCCCCCGTTCTTCACACGCATCAAGTGATCGGTTGTCACCTCGCCAATGCGGACGGCATGGAGGTCCCATTTTTCGAAGATCCGCTCGACGTCCGCCTCGCGCCCCTGCTTCACCACGAGCAGCATCCGTTCCTGCGACTCGGACAGCATGATCTCGTAAGGCGTCATGCCGGTCTCGCGCTGCGGCACCAACGAGACGTCGATCTCGATGCCGGCGCCCCCGCGTGAGGCCATTTCACAGGTCGAGCAGGTCAGGCCGGCCGCACCCATGTCCTGAATGCCCACGAGCGCGTCGGTCTTCATGACCTCGAGACACGCTTCGAGCAGCAATTTCTCCATGAACGGATCGCCGACCTGCACGGCCGGGCGTTTCTCCGCCGACTTGTCGTCGAATTCCGCCGACGCCATCGTGGCACCGTGAATGCCGTCGCGGCCGGTTTTCGCGCCGACGTAGTACACCGCGTTGCCTGCGCCCGACGCCGTGCCCTTGATGATGTCGTCGGCCCTTGAGATGCCGAGGCAGAAGACGTTGACGAGCGGGTTGCCAGTGTAGCTCTCGTCGAAGGCGATCTCGCCGCCGATCGTCGGGATACCGATGCTGTTGCCGTAGCCGCCAATGCCCGCGACGACGCCCGCCATGGTCCGGCGGACCAACGGATCGTCGAGGCGGCCGAATCGCAACGAGTTGAGCAGCGCAATCGGCCGCGCGCCCATGGTGAAGATGTCACGAATGATGCCGCCCACACCGGTTGCGGCACCCTGATACGGCTCGATGAACGACGGGTGGTTGTGCGATTCAATCTTGAAGACGGCCGCAAGCCCATCGCCGATATCGACGGCGCCGGCGTTTTCACCCGGGCCTTGCAGTACACGCGGTCCCGTTGTCGGCAGCGTCTTCAGATGCACTCGCGAGCTCTTGTAGCTGCAGTGCTCCGACCACATCACTGAAAAGATACCGAGCTCGGTCAGCGTCGGCGTCCGGCCGAGCGCGGCGAGAATTCGCTGGTATTCGTCGCGCGTCAGTCCGTGCCGCTCGAGTACTGAATCGGAAATCGTCTCGACGGTCATTGCTCCAGGACACCCACAGCCGCGGCAACCGACGATGGGACAGTCCTCGCCGAGCGATCGCCGAGGCCATTGATCACCGACTCGAACAGCCCGCGGCCGTCTGCGCTTCCGAGCGCGAGCTCGCACGCTCGCTCGGGGTGGGGCATCAGGCCGACGACGTTCCGCGCTTCGTTCGTGATGCCGGCGATGTTGTGAATCGACCCGTTGGGGTTGGACTCGTCAGTCTCTTCGCCGGCGGCGTTGACGTATCGAAAAACAATCTGGCGATTCCGCTCGAGACGCTCGAGCACGTCTGGCTCCGCGTAGTAATTGCCCTCGCCGTGTGCGATCGGCATCCGGAGCACCTGCCCCAGCCGGCAGCTGCTCGTGAAGGCGGTGTCGGTCTCTTCGACCCTCACGTGCACGTACTCGCAGCGAAAGTGCAGGCCGCGGTTCCTCAGCATGGCGCCAGGCAACAGGCCGGCCTCGAGCAGTACCTGAAAGCCGTTGCAGACGCCGATCACCGGGCCGCCGGCGGCGGCGAAGGCGGTGACCGCCTGCATGATCGGCGAGAAGCGCGCGATCGCGCCGGTCCGCAGGTAGTCGCCGTGCGCGAATCCGCCAGGAAGAATCACCGCGTCGGCTGCGCCGAGGCTGGTGTTCTTGTGCCACACGAACTCGGCCTCCTGGCTGAGGACGTGCTTGACCGCGTGGTACGCGTCGTGGTCGCAGTTGGAACCGGGAAAGACGACGACAGCGAACTTCATCGGCCGTCCACCTCCACACGATAGCTTTCGATCACCGGGTTGGCGAGCAGTTTGTCCGCCGCTTCGGACGCGAGGCGACGAGCCTCCTCGCTGCTGGCGGCGTCGATGTCGAGCTCGAAGTACTTGCCTTGACGAACGTCTTTGACCGAGGCATAGCCGAGCGTATGCAGTGCATCCGTGACGGTCGTGCCCTGGGGATCGAACACCGATGGCTTCAACGTGACGAATACGCGCGTCCGCATCAGACGGTGACCTCCTGAAACACTCGATCGAAGACGTGGTCGATATGCCGCAGCTGCGCGTTCAAGTCGAACGCCCGCTCGATGTCGTCGTGGCTCAACACCTTGGCAACGTCGGCATCGGCCTGCAGCAGAGCCTTGAAGTCGCGACGCTCGTCAAACGCCCGCATCGCATTGCGCTGAACCCACTCGTACGCTGTCTCTCGGGAGACTCCGCGCTGCGCCAGCTCGAGCAGCACGGTTCCCGAAAACACCGCGCCGTGTGACCGATCCAGGTTCTCGCGCATGCGCTCCGGGTAGACCATCATGCCGTTCACGATGCGCGTGAACCGGCGGAGCATGTGGTCCAGGACGATGAAGCTGTCGGGCAGAATCACGCGCTCGACCGACGAGTGCGAGATGTCGCGTTCGTGCCACAACGCGTTGTTCTCGATGGCCGCCATCGCATTGCCCCGCAGCAGGCGGGCAAGACCGACGATCTGTTCGCAGCCGATCGGATTGCGTTTGTGCGGCATCGCCGACGAACCTTTCTGCCCCTTGCCGAACGGCTCCTCGACTTCGCCGATCTCCGTCTTCTGCAGTCCGCGAACTTCGAGCGCGAACTTCTCCAGCGACGAACCGCTAATCGCGATTGCCGACAACAGCTCGGCATGCCGATCGCGCTGAATGACCTGTGAAGCGACCGGCGCCGGCTGCAGGCCTAACGTGCGACAGACCTGCGCTTCGATCGAGGGTGGCAGGTGCGCGAACGTACCGACCGCGCCCGACAGTTTGCCGACGGCGATGACGTCACGGGCGCGGCGCATTCGCGCGAGATCGCGTCCCAACTCCGCGTACCACAACGCCAGTTTCAAGCCGAACGTCATCGGCTCCGCATGCACGCCGTGGGTGCGGCCGATCATCGGCGTGCGACGGTGCTCTTCCGCACGCGTCTGCACAGCGCGCATCAGGGCTTCGATGCCGCGGACAATCAGATCGCAGGCCTCGCGCAACTGCAGCGCCTGCGCCGTGTCGATGACGTCGGAGGACGTCAGTCCGAAATGTAGCCACCGCGCCGATGGCCCGACATGCTCGGCCACCGCCGTCGTAAACGCGATCACATCGTGCTGCGTGGTTTGTTCGATCGCGTCGATGCGATCGATATCGAAGCGGCCGCGCTCGCGGATGTCACGCGCGGCCTCCTGAGGAACGATCCCTTCGAGCGCCATCGCCTCGGCCGCGGCGATTTCGACCTGCAGCCAGGTCTCGTACTTGCGCTGCTCGCTCCAGATGCGCCCCATCTCGGGGTGGGTGTAGCGGGGGATCATGTCGATCTCGGGGGGCCTCCGCTTCTCCTCGTTAGTCTCGAGCCTGGAGGTCTTCGTTCATTATCCCAGCGACAGCCGATCGCGCGAAATCTTCAAGCCGTTCACGGCACCGAGCACCGTCGCGCCAAGGGAGCCATCGGCGAACAGGTCGTGCGCCACGCGCTGCATGTCGTCAGCAGTCACACGTTCAACGCCGGCGAGCGTGTCGTCGAGACCGAACTGGCGGTCGAAGTAGATCTCCTGCCGTGCAAGATGCGACATGCGGCTCGACGTGCTCTCCAGGTTCAGCATCAGGCTGCCCTTCAAGTGGTCCTTCGCACGACGCAACTCGGGTTCGGGCAAGGCTTCTTCCTTGAGACGCCGCAGCTCGGCGACGACGACATCGATGAGCTCACCAACGGCGTCGTTGGCGCATCCGGCATAGATGGTCATCGAGCCGGTGTCGCGATAGGCACTGAGCCCGCTGAAGACCGAATAGGCGAGCCCTCGTTTCTCGCGGATGTTCTGAAACAGCCGCGAGCTCATCGAACCACCCAGGATCGTGTTCAACACGTAGCTGACGTACCGGTCCGTGTGATCCTGCTGATACCCCGACGTCCCGAGGCAGACATGGCTCTGTTCGAGCTCTTTGTTGCGAACCATCGTGTGGGGGACGACCACCGGTGGTTCCTCGGTGACCGGTCGGCTCGTCCTCGGAAGGCCGTCGAACGCGCGGGCGACGAGATCCTTGACCCGCTCGTGCTCGATATTGCCGACGGCGGCGACGATCAGGTTCGGGGCGGAGTATGTGTCGGTGAAGTAATCCCGAAGGGCCTCGCGAGAGAAGCTCTCGACCGTCTCCTTCGTTCCGAGGATGGGGCGGCCCAGCGCATGGCCGCGCCAGAAGCTCTCGGTAAAGAGCTCGTGCACGAGATCGTCAGGCGTGTCCTCGACCATCTTGATCTCTTCGAGGACCACCTTCTTCTCGCGAGTGATGTCGTCCTCGCTGAAGGCCGGCCGCATCACGATATCGGCCAGCAGATCGACGGCGAGGGGAAGGTGCTCGTCCAGGACCTTGAAGTAGTAGCTGGCGTACTCCTTGGCCGTGAACGCGTCCATCTGGCCGCCGATGGAGTCGACGGTCTGGGCAATGTCCTCGGCGCTCCTGGTCGACGTGCCCTTGAAGAGCATGTGCTCGACGAAATGGGCGATGCCGCTCTGCTCGTCCGACTCGTGACGCGACCCGCGCGCAAGCCAGACGCCGATGCTGACCGACCGCACGTGTGGCATCCGCTCCGTGAGGAGACGAAGCCCATTGGGGAGCACGTCGCGGACGATCGCCGATTGAGACACTGGACCCGTTCTTTGAAGATAGGCGACCGGCGGCAGAATGTGTAGGGACGCCCGCCGGTCAGCCGCAAACCATTGACTGACAGGGGATTAGCAGAACAGGCGCATCATAGCACGAATGGCAGTGAAATTCACTCGCCGAGCCCCCGCCTGCCGTCGAGCTTCGTATCGCTCGGTTCCATCTGCTAGAATAATTTGCTCGCATCCTCAAGAAAACGCGAGAGATAAGCCTTGCAACCCGACCGCTACGATCTCGCGGAGCTCGAACCCGCCGAACTCGAAGCCCAGCTCGAGGCCATCGGGTGTGAGCGCTTTCATGCCCGGCAGATCTATCGCTGGATCTACAAAGGAGGCGTCGCTCACTTCGGTCGCATGACGAATCTGTCGATGCTCCTCCGGGCTCGACTGGAATCGACATTCGTCATCGGAACGCCCAGTATCGTCGGCGACGAGCGGTCAGTGGACGGCACCAGGAAGTTGGAGCTGGAACTCTCCGACGGCCGGCGGATCGAATCGGTGTTCATCCCGGACACACCGGCGATGACCTTCTGCATTTCAACCCAGGTCGGGTGCGCCATGTCCTGCGGCTTCTGCCTGACCGGCACGATGGGGCTGGTTCGCCACTTGACCGCGGGTGAAATCGCCGGTCAGGTGCGAGTACTGGCCGCGGCAACTGGGTTGCTGGATGCCTCGTTCAACATCGTGTTGATGGGCATGGGCGAGCCTCTTCACAACTACGACAACACCATTAAGGCGCTGCGCATGCTGCACAGCGAGCACGGGCTGGCCGTGTCACCGCGTCGCGTGACCCTCTCGACCGTGGGCATCATTCCGGCGATGGAACGGCTCGCGCGCGAACCGCTGATGCCCAATCTGGCGGTGTCGCTGCACGCCACGACCGACGATCAGCGGACTTCGCTGGTTCCGCCGAACCGTCGTTATCCGCTTGCCGCGATTCTCGACACCTGCCGTCGGTTTCCACTGAAGAAGCGGAACCGAATCACGTTCGAGTACGTGATGCTCGACGGCGTGAACGACACGCCCGAGGACGCGCGCCGGCTCGTCACGCTGCTCGCTGGAATCAAGTCGAAGGTCAATCTGATCCCGCTCAACCCCGCTCCCGGAATCCCCTTCGCGCGTCCATCCGACGAACGGGTCAGCCGATTCGCGCAGATCCTCGCCGATCGGCACGTGACCGTGTCAGTCCGCAAGAGCCGCGGTCAGGACATCCGCGCCGCTTGTGGTCAGCTGATTGTCGAGGGTGGGATCAAGAAGACCGCCGCGCAGCAGATGGCGATGTTGCTTTAGTCGATCCTCACGTTGATCCATTCGTTGCGTGGGTAGCGTCGATCGAGCTGCACTTTGACGTAGTTGTCCGTCACAGCCGATCGGCCATCGTCTACCGTCAGCGCACGGCGCACGCTTCCTTGCTGCGAACGTCGAAAAAGAGTGGCTTTCTGCTGACCGACCTCGCGCACGCGCCTGCCTCGGTCGCGAATGGCCATACCGTCGACCTTCCCACTCAGGGCGCTCGCCTCGGTACCCGGTCGATCCGAATACGGAAACACGTGAACGTGCGACAAGGGCAGCTCGCTCAGCAGCCGCTCCGTTCGAGAGAATTCCGCTTCCGTTTCGTCCGGGAAGCCGACGATGACATCGGTTCCGACCGCAGCATGGGGCATCAACGTGTGAATGCGCTCGAGAAGCCGCTGGTAAAAAGCGGCAGTGTACGGCCGTCTCATACGGCCGAGCACAGTGTCAGCACCGTGCTGAAGCGGGAGATGAAAGTGCGGTGCCAGCCTGGGTGAGGCCGCGACCAGATCGACGATATCGTTCGTGCAGTCCATCGGTTCGAGCGAGCTGAGCCTGAAGAGGACGTCTCCATTCCACTCAGCCAGACAGCGAACGAGCGTCGTCAGCGACGATCCATCATGCACGTCCCGCCCGTAGGAGCCGAGGTGCACACCAGTGATCGCGATCTCCTTGTACCCGGACGCGGTGGCACGCGTGATGCGATCGATAACGACCGGCATTGGTGTCGAGCGGCCGCGGCCGCGCGTATGCGGGATGATGCAATAGCTGCAGGACTCCTCGCAGCCCGTCTGCACGCGAAGAGTCAGCGCCGTTCGTCCTGCCGTGCCTGGCTCGAGGGCATGGCCACATGGGCCGTCGCCGTCTTGCGATCGACTCGTCTCGCCCAGCAGTCGCACGACGTCGTCCTTGTCAGTGTTCGACACGACGTCGACGACGTTGGGCAGACCGCGCAGCTCGTCGGGCCGTCGCGTGGCGTAACAACCAGTGACAAGCACGCGGACGGATGGGTTCTGTCTCGCAATGCGTCGAATCGTCTGGCGCGCGCCCTGATCGGCACTGGCGGTCACCGAGCACGTGTTGACGACGACGAGATCGGCCTCGTCGGGCGAGACGTTGCGCGCCCCACGGGCGCGCAGCTCACCCTCGATCACCAGCGAGTCGGCTTGATTGACGCGACAGCCAAACGTGATCACCGAATACTTCACGGGTCACACTCCGGTGACGCCGTGAGGCGGCGACTGTAACTGCGGGCTCGAAGGAACGGACTCGAACGCCAGCGCTTTGCGCCCGATATCTCGGCGGAACTGCATTCCGTCGAAGTGAATTCGCGAGACCGCGCGATACGCGATGTCGATGGCGTCAGCGTAGGTCGCGCCGCGGCCGACGACGGTGAGCACGCGACCACCGGACGTCACGACGTCTGTGCCGCGTCGGGATGTGCCGGCGTGAAACACCAACGAGCCCGTGACCTCCGCCGCATCGGCGAGGCCGTCGATCGGCTTGCCCGTGTCGGGCGTGTCCGGGTAGCCGCCCGCCGCCAGCACGACGCCGACGTGGGGCTCCTGGCGAAACTTCGCAGCCCGCGATGGCAGCGCGCCCGTCGCAGTCTCACCGAGCAGCCATGAGAGATCCTCGTCGAGCATCGGCAGCACGACTTGCGCCTCTGGATCTCCGAAGCGAACGTTGAACTCGACCACTTTCGGTCCGTCGGCGGTGAGCATGAGCCCGACGTACAAGAAGCCGCGATACGGATACCCCTCGCGCTCCATGCCGGCGAGCACAGGCCGCACGATTTCATCGCAGACGCGCCGATCGATCTCTGACGTCACCAGCGGGCTTGGCGAAAACGCACCCATGCCCCCGGTGTTCGGTCCGCGATCGTCGTCGAAGATGCGCTTGTGATCCTGTGCCGATCCGAGCGTCACGAAGTTCTTGCCGTCAGCGAGCACGAAGTACGACGCTTCCTGTCCGATGAGGAACTCTTCGAGCACGACGCGGTCGCCGGCGTCGCCAAAGCGACGATCGACCATCATGGACCGCACGGTCGCCTCCGCCGTTTCGCGGTTCTCGGCGATCACGACGCCTTTTCCTGCCGCGAGGCCGTCGGCCTTTATCACGAGCGGATAACCGAGCTGGCCGCGCTGCACGACTTTCAACGCGTCGGCGGGCGATTCACAGACATAGAACGCGGCCGTCGGCACGCGGTGGCGAGCCATGAAGCCCTTGGCGAACGACTTGCTCGATTCGAGACGGGCGGCGGCACGGGTGGGTCCGACAATCGGGCGACCTGCGGACGTGAACACGTCGACGACGCCCCGGCTCAGCGGCAGTTCGGGACCGACGACCGTCACATCGATCCGCTCTTGCTCGGCGACGTGCAGGAGCTGTCGTGGATCGGCAACATCGGCAGGAATGCATGTCGCCGTGTCGGCGATCCCGGGATTCCCGGGCGCACATACCACACGTTCGACATCGCGCTCGCGAGACAATCGCCAGGAGAGCGCATGCTCTCGAGCGCCGCCGCCGATCACGAGAATCTTCATGGAAGCAGGCTAACAGCCTGACAGATCGTGATTTGTTGGGCTAAGAGGAGGCTCCGGACCGCTGCAATCGGTGGCCATGAGACTGTGTGCAGACGACCTCATGGCACACGACTATTTCGTTGACGTAGCGCCGTGTAACGCCTAGGATCCGCTCTTCCGTGTGATAGCCTAGCATATTCGCCACTTTTCGTCGGTCATTGCAAGTAGGTATTGCACATAGGTCATAACAAGTAGGTCATCACAGGGGCGAGCCACAGGGCCGGTTAAGGGGGTGTTCAGGGCGTGGCTGAAGTCAAGATTCAGGAAGGCGAGTCGATCGAGAGCGCACTCCGCCGCTTCAAGCGCAAGGTTCAGCAGGAAGACATCATCAAGGACATCAAGAAGCACTCTTTCTACTTGAAGCCTGGTGACAAGCGCCGGGCCAAGCAGGCGTTAGCGCGCAAGCGGAACCGCAAGAAGCTCCGAAGGGAAACGGAGTAGCGCGGCGGCATCGACGAGCACGAGGTGGCGGATGGAGTTCCAAGACAAGACCCTGAGGTGCGTGGATTGTGGCTCCGAGTTCATCTGGACGGCGGGCGAGCAGCTGTTCTTCGCTGACAAGCAGTTCAAGAACGAGCCGAAACGCTGCAAGACGTGCAAGGCCAAACGGGCGAATCGCATCAGCTCTGGTGCGCCGCCGGCAAGGGAACGGGTCGAGACCCAGACACAATGTTCGGCGTGCGGCAAGGACACCACTGTGCCGTTCCGTCCGACACAAGGCCGTCCCGTATTCTGTAAAGAGTGCTTCCAGCAAAGGAAATTCGCCGGAGCTGGTGGCATCTAACCGACTTTCGGGACAGAGAACTCCTCGTCACCGATCAACAGGTGGTGTTCGGGCCGGACCCCAAGTCTGGCCCGGGCCCCTCTATGCTAGAATTCCGGCTCTTACGAACCCTTGAAATATTTGAGGAACTCATGCAGATCGAGGAACGATCCGCCGGCGATGTGGTCATTCTGGACCTGAAGGGCAAGATGACCCTGGGTGAAGGGGACGAGGTCCTGAAAGACAAGATCAACAGCCTCGTGCTGCAAGGCCACAAGAAGCTCGTGCTGAACCTTGCCGATGTGCCCTACATCGACAGCGCGGGCCTGGGCGAAATCGTCCGCACCTTCACGACCGTGAGCCGGCAGGGAGGCAGTCTCAAGCTACTCAGCCTCACCAAGCGAATCACGGATCTGCTGGCGATCACAAAGCTCCTGACGGTGTTCGAAACGCACGACAACGAGGCCGACGCCATCCGCAGCTTCCAGCCGTCGGCCAACGTGTAGGCGGCGCGAGCCCAGACCGCGCTGTGATGGCGCGTCCTTCCTCCTCGTCCGCCGCTCGACCGGATCACGCCGCAGCGGCCACCCTCGAACACCACGCCGCACTAGGCTCGAGTCTCGGTCTGCTGCTCGCCTCGCTGCGGCCCGAGCAGTGGACCAAGAACCTGTTCGTCTTTGCGGGCACGCTGTTCGGCGGACATCTCCTCGATGCGGGCGCGATGGCGCGTGCCACCGCGGCCTTCGTGATCTTCTGCGCGTTGTCAGGGGTCGTGTATCTGTTGAACGACCTCGTTGATCGCGCCGCCGACCAACGCCATCCGCTGAAGCGGCTGCGACCGATCGCGTCGGGACGTCTGTCGCCGCGCATTGCGGCGATCGCAGCAGTGCTCCTTGGCGTCGTCGCGGTCGCTGCAGCCATGGCGCTGTCGGCGACGTTTGCGTGGGTGTGCTTCGCCTATCTCGCGCTGCTCGTGTCGTACTCATTCGTGCTCAAGCACCTCGTCATCATCGACGCCCTGACCATCGCCGCCGGGTTCGTGCTGCGAGCCGCAGCTGGTGCCATCGCGGTATCGGTCCCGATCAGCCACTGGCTGCTCGTCTGCACGACGCTGCTGGCGTTGTTTCTCGTGCTCAGCAAGCGGCGCCACGAGTTGACGCTGTTGGCCGACGGGGCAGTCACGCACCGCCCCATCTTGAACGAATACAGCCCCTATCTCCTCGACCAGATGATCGCTGTGGTCACCGCGTCGACGCTGGTGGGCTATAGCGTGTACGCCACGAGTAGCGAGACAGCCGTTCGGTTGGGTACCACACGCCTGGGTTTGACCATTCCGTTTGTGCTCTACGGCATCTTTCGGTATCTGTATCTGGTGCACCAAAAGCGCGCGGGCGGCAGCCCCGCCGACCTGCTGCTCACGGATCGGCCACTGCTGGCGTGTGTGGGTTTGTGGGCGCTTGCGGTGGCATTGATCCTGTACTCTCCCTTAGGTCGGTAATGCCGGTTCTCATCGAGTCGCCCGAATTCGCTCCATCGCAGCCGCGGTCACACACCGCGCGTGTGGCCGTCGTACGCACGCGCCCCGAGACGGTCCTCGCGGACTACGCGCGAGTCATGGATCTGGCGGGCTACCGGCACACGATCTCGCGCGACCGCGACACGCTGCTCAAGCTCAACCTCTCCTGGACGAAATACTTCCCCTCCTGTTCGTCACAGCCGTGGCAGGTCGATGGCGTCCTGGGGAAGATGCTTTCGGACGGATACTCCCGTCACCGTCTTATCCCGATCGAGAATAAGACGGTCGTTACCAATCCGCGCGAGGGGTGCCGGAACAACCGTTGGGAACCGGTTCTTGAAAAGTATGACGTGGGGTTCACGCCGCTTCCGGAAGTCGAGTGGCGCGTCTACCGGTTCGAGAGCCCACTGCTCAAGTTGAACGAGATCTTCCCGGAGGGCATCCAGATCCCCGCGATGTACCCGGGAAAGCAGGTCATACATCTTCCGACCGTCAAGACGCACGGTCACGCCGTGATGACCGGGTCGGTGAAGAACTCCTTCGGCGGACTCCTGCGCGAGGTGCGCCATTACGCACACAAATACATGCACGAGGTGCTGGTCGATCTCCTGTATATGCAGCGGGAACTGCATCCAGGCGTGTTCACGGTGATGGATGGCACGGTCGCTGGAGACGGCGCCGGCCCGCGAACGATGATCCCGAAGGTGAAGAACCTGCTCCTCGCGGCCAGCGACTCGGTAGCGATCGACGCGATCGCGGCGCGGCTCATGGGCTTCGATCCGCTCTCGATTCCGTTTCTGCGAATGGCGCACGATCGTGGGCTCGGAATCGCGGATCCGCGCCACATCGAGCTCGTCGGCGACGATGTGTCGAAGGAGAACTTCGGCTTCTCGACGAAAAAATCACTGGTGATCTGGGGCGACCAGATGATCCGCAAAGGATTCCTCCGACCGCTCGAGCGGATCCTGCTTCACTCACCGCTCATGGTGTGGGCGCCAATGGCGTCGAACGTGTACCACGATTGGTGCTGGTACCCGACAGTCGGCCTGTCGCGCATCCGTGAGTTCAACCGCACCGAGTGGGGGCAGCTCTTTCGGAGCTACTGAGCGATGGCCGATCAAAACCATCAGCACGGCCGCCGACCGCACTTCCATCGCGGCCGCCGCGGTCCGGATCGACGCGGCAACGACCGCCGCCATGCGCCGCCGCAACAGGAGCAGCCGCCCGCGCGCGACCATGTCGACGTCGAGCAGATCATGCGAGAGATCCGCTCGCGCATCTCCCAGCGGCACGGCATCGACCTCACGACGCAGCAGATTCAGGAGCTCGCGGCACGCCGCCTCGAGGCGATCCTCGACCCTCGTACAGTGAAGCCGTCGTTGCTCGAGCAGCTTCGCCGCAGCGCCGGCAACCCGATTGAGCCGCGTCCGGAGGATCCGTCGCTGTCGTACACCTTCGAAGCCACGACGCTGTACGAAACGCCACACGGGTTCCTCCGTTTCATGCGCCGTCTGCTGCATCCAATTCTGAAGCTGTTCTTCAACCCGAACCCGTTGATTCAGGCGTTGAACACACAAACTCGGATCAACCAGGCGCTCCTGGCACGCGACGCGGAGCGCGAGCGCAGGCAGACGGAATGGAACGCGCTGCACTACGACATCCTGCAGCGGCTCGTCACGGAGATTTCGCGAACGAGTCTCGAGGCGCAGGGCTTGTCGATGCGCGTGGAATCGCTTGCCGCCAAGGTCGACTTCAACGAGCGGCGCGTTCGCGGCATGGAGAACACGCTGCATCAATCACGGCCCGCATCGCGACCCGTCGAGCCGGCCAGCGCACCGGCGCTCGCCGCACCAGTCACGCGTGAAGGCGCACCCAGCGAGGCAACGGCAGGCGACACTGGGCGCGAGGGCAGTTCAGAAGGTGGACGACGTCGACGACGGCGCCGGCGTGGCCGTCGTCCCCAGCTCGGTACGCCACTCGAGGGTGCGACTCCCGCTCAGGGCATCGATCAGGCGGGGCCGCTGGCGATGGGTGAAGTCGACACCGAACCCGAGCTCGACGACGAAGACGATGAGATGCCGGGAGGGGAGCCGGGAGGGGAGGCCTTGCTCGATGGGCCCGCGTCGGAATCTGACGAACCGCCCGCGCCGACTCCACCCGAAGTCGAACCAGACTACACGTTGGATCCCTTCGCAGCGACGCCTTCGGTGGACGCCGTTCACTCGCCCTCCACCACATCGGACCCACCGGCCGGCGCATCAAGCGAGCAGCCGCAGGACGCAACCGGTTCGCCGCAGTCGACCGAGACGCCCGATTCCGGCACGAGCTCGTAGTGTCCGGGCTCCTGCCGCGCAGCTTTCGCGGACGCGGTCAACCGGACTCACTCCATGAAGATCGCGATCGTCGTCCAGCGGTACGGCGCTGACATCAACGGCGGTGCCGAGCTGCACGCGCGCTACATCGCCGAGCACCTCGCGGCTCATGGCGACGTGCGTGTGCTCACGACGTGCGCGCGCGACTACATCACGTGGCGCAACGAGTGGCCGGCTGGTGAGGAGATCGTGAACGGCATCGCGGTCGAACGGTTCCCGGTCGCACGCGAACGCGACCTGATCGACTTCAGGGAACGGTCGGCGATCGCGTTCAACCATCGGCACTCCGTCGAGGACGAGCTCCGCTGGCTGGAAAGCCAGGGGCCGTACAGCCCCGCCCTGGTCGCCCGACTGCGTGAAGCCGCGAATGAATTCGATTTTCTCGTCCTGTTCAGCATTCGATACGATCACTCGTACCGCGGCGCTCGCATCGCGCCGAACAAGGCGGTGCTCGTGCCGACCGCCGAACGCGAAGCCTCACTCGGCATGGCCGTGTTCCCGCCGGTGTTCCGCGGCGTACGCGCCATCATGTACAACTCCTTCGAAGAGCAGTCGCTCATTCACGCCGTTTCTGCAAACGAGCACGTGCCCGGAGCGGTGGTCGGCATTGGATCCGAGATTCCCGACACGGTTCATGCCGAGCGCGCGCGACACGCATTCGGCCTGCACAATCCCTTCCTGGTGTACGTGGGACGCATCGACACCAACAAGGGATGTGCGGATCTGTTTCGAGATTTTGTCGAATACGTGGACCGCAGCGGACGTGTACTCGATCTGGTGCTGATTGGCAGCGCAGTACTGCCGATTCCGTCGCACCCGCGTATCCGCCATCTCGGCTTTCTCAACGACGCGGACAAGTTCGACGTGATCGGCGCGGCGGAACTGCTCGTGATGCCGTCGCCGTACGAAAGTCTTTCGATGGTGGCGCTCGAGGCGTGGGCGCTCGAAAAGCCGGTCCTGGCGTCAGGGCGATGCGACGTGCTCGTCGGTCAGTGTTTGCGCAGCAACGGCGGGCTGTATTACATGAACGCTGGCGAGTTCGGCGCGATTCTCGACCGTCTTCTGTCCGATCCGCACATGTCCGCTGCATTGGGCCGCTGCGGTAAGGAGTACTACCAGCAGAATTACTCGTGGCCCGTGATCGAGGGCAAGTATCTGTCGATGTTCGAACGCTTGCGAAAGGAGCCGCCCACGCACGCGATGGAGACGTTGCCGGGCTGGTGGGCGCGTCGACGACGGAACGCACCACCTGCCGAGGCCGTCGTCGCAGGTCTGCCCGCTGGCCCGGCCGCCATGCCGCAAGCGGCACGGAAGCAGGCCGCTCTCACATAATGGATAGGCTGCAATGAAGTTCGCGTTCATCGCGCCGCGTTACGGCGCCGACGTCACATCGGGACCCGATCACGCGTGCCGGCTGCTGGCCGAGCAGGTGTCCGCGCGTCACGACGTTGACGTGCTGACCACCTGCGCCCGCGAACCGGGAGCCTGGAAAAACGACTACGCGGAAGGAGCCGACCGGGTCCGCGGCGCGCTCGTCCGGCGTTTTGCCGTCGCTCAGGCGACCGACCGGTCGTCGCTGCATGCGCTGAGCCGTCGGCTCCAGGTGGAGCCGCCGTCGAGGACGGACGAGGTCGAGTGGGTTCGACTGTACGGCCCCTCGTCTCCCGGGCTCATCGACCACCTCAAGCGGCAGCACCGTTCGTACGACGTTCTGGTCTTCTTCGGTCTCCAGCATTCGTTGACGGTGCTTGGTCTCGAAACGGCCCCCGAGCGCAGCGTGATCTTCCCGTACTTGCGGTTGCGGCCGGAGCTGCGGTTCGGGCTCTGGAGTGACGTGCTGCAATCGGCGAAGGGAGTGGGCTACTTCTCCGAGGCAGAGCGGCGCCTGGTGCGCTCGTACGTCGGACTCACACCGTCGCACGACGAAGTGGTCTGCATCGGCGTCGACCCGCCGCCGATGCAGTCGTATCCGCGTCATCAGCAGGACCCGGCCGACGTGATCGTTGATGAAAGCGACGCCTCATCCGATGGCCCGCCGGTGGAGTCAGACGACTATCTCGCGCGGCGCGGGGTTCCATTCCGCCGGCGCCATCGACTCTACGGCAGCTTCGTGCTCTACGGCGGCCGCGTTGAACCGGACAACGGCTGCGAAGAAATGCTGGAGTACTTCGATACCTACGCCGCTTCGGACGAGGACGCGATGCTCGTTCTGATGGGCGTCAAGATGATGAAGGTGCCGGAGGAGCGCTACCTTCGAATGGCCGGCGTGCTCCCCGAGCGCGAGCGGATGATCGCGTATGAGGCCGCAACCGTCACGATCGCGCCGGCGGCCGACGACCTCGTTGCGCAGCCGCTGCTGGAGAGCCTTGCCGTCGGGACGCCAGTCCTGGCGAACGGCGCGAATCCGGCCGCGGTCGAACACTGCCGCCGCTCGAACGCCGGCCTCTACTACACGAATCGAGACGAGTTCGTCGCGGCGCTCACCCAGCTGACGACGAACGCGCGGCTGCGCGAGCGGCTTGGCGAAAACGGTCGCGCATACATCCGCCAACACCATCGCTGGGACGGCGTCCTCGGCCGATTCGAACGGCTGATCGCACGCGCTCGCACGCGCGCCGCGTGAAGTCCGGCTAAGGCCGGACACGACGATCTAATCGCGCGTCAGTTCGGCCGCAGGAAACGGTCGCGCTCGCGACGATTCGGACGAGCCTTCCTCGTTGGGGACCTTCTTGCGCCGCGTGCCGATGTCGTAGCGCTTGATCATCTCGTTGAGTGTCGTCGGCTTGATCTTGAGCAGCTCCGCAGCGCGCTTTTGAACGCCGCCGGCTGCCTCGAGCGTCGACTCAATCAGCCGCTTCTCGACGTTGGTGATGACGTCCTTGAACGAGATGCCCTCGGGGGGCACCACGAACCGCGGAATGTGAAACACCGGCGCTGACCGGACGTGGTCGGGGATCAGCTCGCCACCGATCCGATGCCCCGAGCTCAAAACGACCGCTCGCTCCATGACGTTCTCGAGCTCACGTACGTTGCCCGGCCAGTCGTAATCCATCATCAGATCGAGCGCCTCGGGGGTGAGCTCCAGATCCGATCGATTGTTCTCGGCGCCGAACTTTTCGAGGAAGTGCTGCGCGAGATAGGGGATGTCGTCCTTGCGTTCGCGCAACGGCGGCAGGTTGATGTTGATGACGTGCAGCCGGTAGAACAGGTCCTCGCGGAAGCGGCCGTCTTCGACCATCTGGCGGAGGTCGCAGTTCGTCGCCGCAATAATGCGCACGTCGACCTTGATCGTCTCCATGCCACCGAGCCGCATGAACTCCCGCTCTTGCATCACGCGCAGGAGTTTGGCCTGGGTGTCTGGCGGGATATTGCCGATCTCGTCGAAGAAGATGCTTCCCTTGTCGGCGAGATCGCACAACCCCTTCTTCGGATAGATCGCCCCGGTGAACGCGCCTTTCACATGACCGAACAGCGTCGATTCGAGCAGATCCGGTGGCAGATTGCCGGAATTGACCGTCACGAACGCGCGCTCGGCGCGCGGGGATTCCGAATGGATCGCGCGGGCAACGAGCTCCTTGCCGGTACCGCTCTCGCCGGTGATGAGGATGGTCGATCGGCTGGGCGACGCCTGGATGATCAGATCGAACACCTGCTTCATGCGCGGGCTGCGGCCGATGATGCCGGCAAAGCGCTGATACTGCGCTTGCAGGTTTTGTCGCAGCGCGGCGTTCTCGGCAACGAGCTGACGCCGCTCGACGGCGTTGCGCACGACCACCAGCACTTCGTCGTTCTTGAACGGTTTGGTGATGTAGTCGAACGCGCCGCGTTTCATCGCGCCGATCGCGGTCTCAACCGACGCAAACGCCGTGACCATCAGGATCGGCAGCTCGTCGTCGAGCTTTTTCAATTCCTCGAGCAGCGTGAGCCCGTCCATGCCTGGCATCATCACGTCGACGATGACGGCGTCGAACGGGAACGACCGGGCCAGCTCGAGCCCTTCCTCGCCGCCCGTGGCCACGCGGACGTGATAACCCTCTCGCGTGAGGAGACTCTCGAGGATCTCACGCATGATTTCTTCGTCGTCGACTACGAGGATGGATCCACTACGCCGCATGATCAAACCTGACTGGTCTCGCCTGACCGGAAGTGCTGTACCGCCAAGGCCGGACGATCGTCCGCGACGGCAGGGAACGATAGGATGAACCGAGTGCCCTTCCCAACCACGCTGTCGCAATCGACGACGCCGCCGTGCTCTCGCACGATGCCATACGTGATCGACAGTCCGAGGCCCGTGCCCTGACCGATCGCCTTTGTCGTGAAGAACGGATCGTAGATGCGGGCCAGATACTCGTTGGGGATGCCTGAACCTGTGTCTGCAACCTCCGCGATGGCGCGACTGCCTTGCGCCCGAGTGGCGACGGAGAGCCAGCCGCCTTTCGGCATCGCATCGCGGGCATTGAGGAACAGGTTGAGGAATACCTGCTGTAATTTGTGTTCCTGAGCGAGGACCACGACCGGCGTCTCGCTCAAGTCGCGCCGTACGCGCACGCGCTGCGTCTCGAACTGGTGTTCGAGCAGCGCCAGCACATCGACAATGACGAGGTTCACGTCGACGATCGACCGCTCGGAGGAGGTCGGCCGTGAAAGCGTCAGGAGGCCGTTGACAATCTTCGCGGCCCGGAACGTCTGCCGTTCGATCTTCTCCAGCAACTGCGTCCGAGGATCCTTGGGATCGGCACCCTCGAGCAGCATCTGCGTGAAGCTGGAGATGCCGGTCAACGGCGTGTTGACCTCGTGAGCCACGCCCGCGGCAAGCAGACCGATCGACGCCATCTTCTCGGAGATCCGCAGATGTTCTTCCAGCTGCATCCGTGCGGTCACGTCTTCGATGATCACAATCGTGCCTGCAGTCGTGACGTCCTCCCCCTGCGGGCGACGCAGCGGCATGACGGCGACGTTGGCGATCAGCGCAATGCCGGGGCGGGATCCGCGCGGAGACAGCGGAATGCGCGACAGCGTGGCGCCATCGGGTGTGTCTCGCCTGGCCGCGCGAACCGCCTCGACGAACGGCGCATCGAAGAGGTCATCGAACAGACGCCCGGCGGCCTCCGCATGCGGGATGCCGTAGAGCTGTTCCAGTGTGTGGTTCCACCGCACGACGCGTTCGTCACGGTCGATCACCAGCAGCCCATCGTCGAGTGATTCGAGGATGTTCTCGTTGAAGGCGCGCATCCGATCGAGCTCGACGGCCTTCACGTGCAGCTGGCGATAGAGCCGCGCATTCTCGAGGGCGGTCGCCATCTGCCCGGCAACGGCGGCAAGCAGGGCCATGTCCTCGCTGCTCAACGGGTCCCCGGAATTCTTCCGTCCGAGCGCGAGCACGGCGATCGTGCCCTCTTTCGCCACGCAGGGCACGAAGTAGTACAGCCCGGCATCGCGCCAGAACTCGATCTCCTCGGCCGCAAACCGGCCGACCGCCGTCGGGTCGTCGAGCGTGACGTTGTGGCCTTCCACCAGTCGGGCGCCGATCGCTGAGCGCTTCGGCAGTCCGGGCGGGTGGCTGCTGCCGAATCCCAGCGCCCACATCGAGCCGAAGTGCGGCGCCGCTTCGTCCTCGAGCAGGAGCGCCATTCGATCAACCAACAGCGTCTCGACGACTCTCGACACCAGCCGCTCGGCCAGGCGATTCAGATCGAGATCGCTGTTCAAGTCGCGCGCAAACCCCAGCAAGGCACGCCGGTAGTCGTAGCGGTCACGATAGAACGCGCGGTCGACCAGGTTCTGAACAAACGTCTTCAGGGGCGGCGTCAGCAGGACAGCCACCAGCGTGGCGAGAAATGCCAGCACCCAATCGTTCGCCGCGCTTCCCTTCAGCACGACGCGCTGCACGGCCTCGAGCAGAATCGCGTAGATCGCGACCATCGCCGCGAGCGCCGCGGCATATACCAGCGCGCGTTTGACGATGACCTCGATGTCGAGCAGGCGGTATCGCACGATCGCCGACGCATACGTCAGCGGGATCAGACTCAGCGGAATCGCCGACAATTCCATCGGCAGCGACGGCTCGACACCCAGCACGTACGGGAGCGCGTAACCGAGGGCGAACGTGCCGGCGCCAAGCGCCGTGCCCCACGCGATCCAGCGGAGCTGGCGACGAGCGGTGATCGTGCGCACGTGCGACAGCGCACGAATCAACGTCACGAAACCGCTGATCAGGCAGGCCGCCAGATAGAGCAGCTCGAGCCGATCCAGCAGCGACACGATCGAGACGAACAGCCGCGGATCATTGGCGCTCTGCGCGACGGCCATGATGCGCGTCAGGCCCATCGCCACAGCGGGCAGATAGAACGCAACAATGACCGAGCGTCCGAGCACTCCCTCCATCCATCGACGCGGGCGCTCGGGGAAGACCAGCGTGAAATGCAGGAAGAGCGGCGGGAGTGCAAGGATCGAGACGGCGTCGGACCAGTAGAACACCCAATCGAGCCGATCGAGACGGCCGCTGAACGAGAAGGTGATGACACCGAAGAACGCGACCGCCACCCAGAAGAAGTGCAGGGTTGCCGGATCGCGTGGCCGACGCAGACGAACCGCACCGCCGACGAGCAGTGTGAAGATGCCCACCGCGGCGAGCACGAAGTACAGTGCACCGGGTCCGTTCGGCAACGGCGCGACACGCACATCGACGACCTCGCGCGTGCCAAGCCTGAGCATCGTGTAACGAAGCATCTGATCTCGACGGGCCGAATGCAGGAACGCCAGGACATCAGACGCGCTTTGAACGGGCCGATCGTCGATCGCGATCAGCACGTCACCCGGTTTGAGACCGGTCGTTGCCGCGGGGCCGCCGGGCGCGATATCGGCGACAACGACGCCGGCGTCGCTCTCGCTCCACAGCACTCCGTCTTCGAACTCGTGCCACGTCGCACGCGTAGCGACGTTGGCCGCGCCGAGGCAGAGCAGGACCGCCACAACGACCAGCGGCACCGCTGGTCTCGTCCACCGGCCCCACATGGCCGGGATTCGCGCACCAATCCAATGACTAGAACGTCTCATCCAATGAAATGGAGTGCAAAACAGCGTCAAAAAATGGGGAGCATCGCTCCCCGTGTTCTCCTCTTCCGCACGGCCCGCTCTCGCGAGCGGACGTCAGAACTTGACCGTCACACCTCCGAGCACACGCTTCGGCGGCCGAACGACCAACGCTTCGTCGTAGATCGTCGTTTCACCCAACTCTTCTTTGAACAGGTTGCTGACCGCTACGAGCATCTCCCACTGCGCGTTCGTGAAATCGAGGAACGGCAGCGCCTGATTGACCTGGACGTCGAAGCGCGTTCGCGCCGTCGCCAGGGCCGGGATCGCATCCGCCGCCGCAAGCGCGGCGTTCAACTTGTAAATCACGAAGACGCGCGTCGACGTCGGCGCGACGACACTCTCCACGGATGCCGTCAGATCGTGCACGCGATCTTCGGTCCGCAGAACGGACCGCTCCAGCGCGGCCAACGCGTCGAAGTCGGGTGAGCGGCGATCCCACACGGCATCGGCTTGTGCGTAATCAACAGTCGCCCGCAGGCGATCACTGACCGAACGGCTGACGGTGACGCCCCATCCGCGCGCGCCGTACGCGCCCGCCGATCCGACCTCGTAATGTCCGATGCCCGACGCCGACGGGATGTCCGCAAGGCCCACACCGAACACCGTGACCAGCTGATTCTCGACGCGCTGATCGAATACGCGAACACCGACGACCACGTCGCCGGGCCAGGTGCGTTCGACGCCGACTTCAACCTGATCGTGGCGTTCGGGGTGGAACATGCCGTGCGCAACCGGCGCGAATGTCCGCTCGGGAGGCAGCCACAGACCGATGCTGGACGGCAGGAACTCTTCGGCGCCCGGCGCGACCTGCCGTCTCGACATCGACGCACGCAGCGTCAGGCTGTCACGCCGCAGCGGCTGCACGGCGATGCTGGCACGCGGGCTCCAGAGCCCAGGATCGCTCAGGTAGTCGTACCGCGAGTACTTCGCCCCGTAGCTCACACGAAGCGGACGTGCGATCTGCCAGCTGTCGAACGCATACATCGAACCGACGACCCGGCTGCCGTCGCGTATCGCCGCCAGGGCGTCGCCGTTGCCGCCGAGATACCGCTGCATGCCGTACGACACGCCGGCTTCGTAGGCGTGGACGGACGGCGTGTGCCGCGTGTAGGACCCGGCCAGAATCCACGAGGCCAGATCGCCCTGCGTCACGGTGCCACGCATCGTCCAGTCGCCCTGCGCACCCGGCGCCTCGAGCGACACGAACGCGACGCTCTTCGGCAGATCCACGTTCATCGAGAACAGATCCTGCGGTCGATCGAACGAGGTCGTCGTCAGCAAGTGAAACTGGCCGCTCATCGACAGATCGTCGAACAACGACGACGCCAACCGCGCAGAGGAGCCGACGGCGTGACTCAAACCGCCGATCGGACCGCCGAAGAACGATTCATGCTGTCCAAGGTCCGCGATCGCCTGGTCGGCGTCCTTGAGCACGCTTCGTCTGGCGTGGCGCAGCCGCCACGCGACCTCGTCATGGGCGTGATCGCCGTCGGAGCGCTCGACGGGTTCAACCGGTGCCACTCCGGCGGCAACCACCGGGGGAGTCGACGACGGCTCGGCTCGGCGCGTCAGCTCGATCGTTGATGTATTGCGACCATCGGGCGTCACCTGAACGATGCGCCCGCGCGAGGGGACGTACTCCTGAAGATGGGCGCGAACGAGATAGGGTCCGGCGGGGAGATCGCGGAAGGTAAACCGTCCGTCGCGATCGGAAACCGCGAAGGCCGAGGTCGACCCGAGCGCTGAGACGATCGCGCCCGCGAGCGGCTGGCCGCCATCGTCCTGAACGAGACCGCGAAAATCGCACAGCCGCGCCGCGGCCACATGGGTGACCGCGGACACGGGCGGCACGGCCGCCCGCTGTGCGAATGCGGGCGAGACCGTCGCGCACACCACGACTCCGACACCACACGAGAGGAGGACTCGGATCATCGTCGTGCTCGTTTCATGCGCGCGCGCCCCGCCCGCGCCCGCGCTATGCCGACACGCTGAAGTTCGCGTTCTGCTTCACCGACTTTCCGGATGCCTTGTCGGTGACCGTGATCTCCAGACGATAGTCACCTGGAGGAAAACTCGCCAACGGTACGACCAGGCTGCCAGGCAGCTGGTGACCGGCCGCCACATTGAACTCCGGTGGCAATGTCTGCGCGTTCAACTGCTGCGGCGCCGTCTTGTTGAAGTACTTCTCGCCTTCAGGCAATCGCTGGTGGAAGTTGAAGTCGATCGTCACGTCCGGCTTACCCGATCCAGCCGCCTGCGCACCGTAGATCCAGAAGATGACGCTCAACTCGTCCTTCTTCGAGAACTTCCCGTCAACAGACGGCGTGATCTTCATCGGGCCGAATGTGTACGGATTGGATTCCTGATCGACGGCAGGTGCGGTGACCTGCTCGACCGCGCGCGCGACGATGATGCTGCTCGTGTTGAGCTCGTTCGCCGTGTAATCGGGCACCGTCAAATCGTGACGCAGGATGCCCACGTTACCGGGCGCGGCTGCCGGCTGATTCTTGTCATTGCTCTTGCGATCGTTCTTGCCGCCGGACGCCGGCGTCTTCTCCTTCACGGCGAGGAACATCGCGTACTGGCCGGGCCTCAATTGGACGGCGCGTGAGACTCGACCGTCTTCCGGCACGTCGACGAAGTTGATGCTGTCCCACGCGAACGTCGGCCGGTTCGCCGTCTGCTTGTCGCCCTTGGCTGCTGCCGCCGCCATCTTCGCCATCGTCTGGGCGAATGCATCGGCCTGCTCGGCCGTGACGATTCGGATGTAGACCGCTGCGCCGCCGGCCACCTTCGCGCGGTCGACGTTGACCGTGAACGGCACGTAGGTATCGGTCTGCCCCTTGACGAAGTGATTCAGTTCCCATTTGATTTGGATGTCTCCCTGGGGACGATCGGGACTCCCCAGTGAGATCGGTTTGGGCGTCGGCACAGCCGGTGGAGCCGCTGGCGCCTGAGCTCCGGCTGGCGGAGCGGTCGGCAGCGTGATCCCGGTATCCGCCATCAAGGCGGTGTCCACGGCCTGAACGAGCGCCTGTACATCCTGTTGTTCTTGGGGACTGCGCGCAGTCTGCTGTTTTTGTTTGTCGTTATTGCGCTGAGCGAGCACCGGCCCCGTCGCGCTGACGAGCACCAGGGTGAAACAGGCGGCAAGAACCCGACGAACGTACATGAATGCCTCTCTTCCTCATCCACAGGTGTCCGTGGAGGGAGTATCCAAGAATCCGAATCGCCTGATCATAGGCACCGTCGCCGGTCAAGTCAAACCAGTCAATACCCGGAAAACATGGGTATTTCCCTGCGGGTGGGTGGTCTGACCGACCGGTGAGCGCGTGTTAGAATTGCCACCCCTTCGTGGCGACTTCCGGCAGCCCGGCGCCCGCCCGCGAGGGACGGCCGGTCGACGCGATGATCCTGGACGACATCCTCGTCATCTTACTTGCGGGTGGCGCGGGGGAGCGGCTCTACCCCCTGACTAAAGATCGCGCGAAGCCGGCGGTCTACTTCGGTGGCCCCTATCGCATCATCGACTTCACCCTGAGCAACTGCATCAACTCGGGGCTCCGCCGCATCTTCATTGCCACGCAATACAAGTCGCTCTCGCTGAATCGCCACATTCGCATGGGGTGGAATGTGGTGTCAGAGGAGCTTGGTGAGTTTATCGAGATCCTGCCGCCGCAGAAGCGGGTCGGCGAGCACTGGTATTTGGGTACCGCGGACGCGGTGTTCCAGAATCTCTACTCGATTGAGCGCGAGTCACCGAGCCACGTCATCGTGCTTTCGGGGGATCACGTCTACAAGATGGATTACTCGAAGATGCTGCGGTTTCACCTGGACCGCAACGCAGACGTCACCCTCGCCGCGCTCGAGGTGCCCGTGGCCGAGAGCAGCCGGTTCGGGATTGTGAGCGTCGATCAGGGTGACCGCATTATCGGTTTTCAGGAGAAGCCCGAACATCCCGCTCCCGTACCGGGGTCGCCCGACGTCGCACTCGCGTCGATGGGGATCTACATCTTCCGCGCGGACGTGTTGGTGCGCGCGCTCGAAGAAGACGCGGTGCGCCCTGACAGCCAACACGATTTCGGACGCAATATCATCCCGGGGCTGCTCGATAGCTCGCCGATCTTCGCGTACCGTTTCTACGACGAGAACAAGAAATCGTCCAAGTACTGGCGCGACATCGGCACGCTCGACGCGTACTTCGAAGCCAGCATGGACCTGTGCCAGGTCAATCCCGAGTTCAATCTGTACGACCCGGAATGGCCGCTGCGCACGTATCAACCACAGGCCCCGCCCGCGAAGTTCGTCTTCGCCGAGGAAGGCAGCCGCTGCGGGCAAGCGCTCGATTCAGTGATCTCGAACGGGTGCATCATCTCTGGCAGCCGCGTGTTGGGGAGCATCCTCTGTCCCAACGTCCGCGTTCATAGCTTCTGCCACCTCGAACGGGCGATCCTGATGCCCGGCGTTCGCGTCGGCCGTCATGCGCGCATCCGCCGTGCGATCATCGATCGCGACGTGCTGGTGCCTCGCGGGGCTCTTATCGGATTCAACGAGCAGGAAGATCGCCGGCGCTATCACGTCACTGACGGCGGTGTCGTCGTCGTGACGGCTGACGACGAGCCGCTCATCGGACCGATCGACAAGGACTCGCTTCGCGCCGAGGCCATTGCCGATCGCATGGGAGTCACGACGTAGTGCACATCACTCGGGTACACGGTCGAGAGATCCTCGACTCGCGAGGCAATCCGACTGTCGAAGCCGACGTCTGGGCCGGCGACGTCCTGGGGCGCGCCGCCGTGCCATCGGGTGCGTCGACGGGCGTGCGCGAGGCGCTGGAATTGCGTGACGGCGACAAGGGCCGCTACCTGGGCAAGGGCGTCCGTCGTGCGGTCGAGCACGTCAACGGCGACATCGCCACGGCGCTCCAGGGCACGGCGCTGGATCAACGCGCGGTCGATCGGCGCCTGGTCGAACTCGACGGGACGCCGACGAAGAGCCGGCTCGGTGCGAATGCGATGCTGGCCGTGTCGATGGCGACCGCCCGCGCCGCCGCTGCCCTGGAACGGCGGCCGCTGTACGAGCACGTCGCTCGGCTGAGCGGACGACCACCCGTCGAGGGCACGTTCGTGCTGCCCGCCCCGATGATGAACATCCTGAACGGCGGTGCCCACGCCGACAGCAGCGTGGATCTGCAGGAATTCATGGTGATGCCATTGGGGATGCCGAGCTTCTCGGAAGCGCTGCGCGCGGGGACCGAGATCTTTCACGCGCTCCGCGCCATTCTGAAGAAGGCGGGACACTCGACCGGCGTCGGCGACGAGGGCGGCTTCGCGCCGAACCTCAAGTCGAATCGCGAGGCCCTGGACTTGGTACTCGAGGCCGTCGGCCAAGCCGGCTTTCGTGCGGGGCAGGACGTGTTTCTCGCGCTCGACGTCGCCTCGAGTGAGTTGTGGGACAACGGCACGTACGTCTTCAAGAAGTCGGGCGAGCCGTCGCGGACTCCGGCGCAGATGGTCGAGATGTATGCCGACTGGGTTCGCCAGTATCCGATCGTTTCGATCGAGGACGGCGTCGCCGAAGGCGACTGGGCTGGCTGGCAGGCATTGACACGCGCCCTCGGCGACCGTGTGCAACTCGTCGGCGACGACGTCTTCGTGACCAATCCGGAGATTCTCCGGAAAGGGATCGACGAAGGCGTCGGCAACGCGATTCTCGTCAAGCTGAATCAGATCGGGACCGTGTCGGAAACGCTCGACGCCATCGCGATGGCGCGCGTCGCCAACTACGCCACGATCATCTCGCACCGGTCGGGCGAAACCGAGGACAGCACGATCGCTGATCTCGCCGTCGGCACCTCCGCCGGTCAGATCAAGACCGGCTCGGCCAGCCGCAGCGATCGTGTCGCGAAGTACAACCAGCTGCTGCGCATCGAGGAGGAGCTCGGCCCGCGCGCGCGATACGCCGGCCGCGCGGCAATCAGGCAATGTTGAGAGTCGTTCTGCTGCGCCACGGCGAGAGCACGTGGAACAAGGAAAACCGCTTCACCGGATGGACCGATGTCGACCTGAGCGATCGCGGGAGAGAAGAGGCGCGCGAAGCCGGCCGGCTCCTGCACGATCAGAAGTTCGAGTTCGACGTCGCCTACACCTCCTTGCTCAAGCGCGCCATCCGCACGCTGTGGATCGCGCTCGACGAGTTGGACATGGTGTGGATTCCGGAGCTCCGATCCTGGCGCCTCAACGAGCGGCACTATGGCGCGCTGCAGGGTCTGAACAAGGCTGAGACCGCGGCCAAGCACGGCGAGGCCCAGGTGAAGATCTGGCGTCGCAGCTACGACATCCCGCCGCCTCCCCTCACGCCCGAAGATCCCGGCCACCCGTCGCACGATCGCCGGTATTGGGACCTGACGCCATCGGAGATGCCGCTCACCGAATCGCTGAAGGACACGGTGGCGCGGGTCGTCCCCTATTGGCAGCAGACGATTGCGCCCGATATCAAAGCCGGCAAACGCGTGCTGATTGCCGCGCACGGGAACAGCCTGCGCGCATTGGTGAAATACCTGGACAAAGTCTCCGACCAGGAAATCGTCGAACTGAACATCCCGACCGGCGTTCCCCTCGTGTATCAACTGAACGATCGATTGGAACCGCTGACCAAGTTCTATCTTGGCGATCAAGAGGCGATCCGCCAGAAAGCCGCCGCGGTCGCCAACCAAGGGAAGGCCACCTGACGGTCATGGCCTGAAAACGAAAAGGGCCGCCACGGCGGCCCTCAGACGTTGACGCAATCTTTGACGAGTCGATCGCGACTCGCGCTGGTTTAGCCGTTGTTGTCGACGGCCTCGGTTGGCGCCTCGTCGCACCCGATGCGGAGCGAACGGAGAAAGCGGCGATCGTTGGTGGTCAGGTCGAACGATTTGCGCGCGGGCAGCAGACGGGCGGGAGTGGTGATCTTGGTCACCGCGGCTCCGTTGTTACGGCTCACAAAACCGACCACTGCTTCGAGCGTAACCCGCATGTCGAAGCCCGCTTCGCGCGCCTTGGCGCGGCAGGCTTCCACCTGGGCATTCTCGGCAACGGCGGCGGCGATCGCGTCGGCCAGCTCTTTTGCGAACCGGTTCACGACGTCATCCATTCCAGCTCCTCCTCATCCGCCACCGGGCCGGGATCCGGGGCGTATCCCAATCCGATCCTGCACTCACCGGGGCGGCTCGCAGGGATTGGGCGCCAAAGGTGTTCATTTGTATAGGGTTAGCCTTAAGGAAGGCTGTCGGCATTGTAAGGGGAGTCTGCCGTAGTGTCAAGAAACCGGCCGATCTTCGGAGGTTTTCCCCGCGTGACTGTCGTCGCTTGCTACTCACTGATGACTCGCCTCCGCAATTCGCTGACCCTCAAAGGCTTGGGTTAGAATCCGCCTGATCTTATGGACCACCGGCGCGACGATCCGCCGTTCGCAACACCCGACGAGCTGAGCGGCTCTGACCAGACCTCCGACATCGGCCAGCCGGGTGCCTTCCCGTTCACCCGCGGCATTCAACCCGATATGTACCTCGGCCGAACGTGGACGATGCGACAGTACGCGGGCTTCGGGAGCGCGTCCGAATCGAATCGGCGATACCGCTACTTGCTCTCGCAGGGCGTGATGGGCTTGAGCGTCGCATTCGATCTACCCACGCAGATCGGCTACGACTCCGACCACCCGCTTGCCGCGGGTGAGGTCGGTCGAGTGGGCGTGGCCATCGACTCCATCGAGGACATGGCGGTGCTGCTCGACGGGATTCCACTCGACCGCGTGTCGACCTCGATGACGATCAATGCGACGGCGATCATCCTGCTCGCGCTGTATGTCGCAGCGGGACGCCGTCAAGGTGTCGAGGCCAAGGCGCTTTCGGGCACCATCCAGAACGACATCCTCAAGGAGTACGTGGCTCGGGGTACCTACATCTATCCTCCTCGACCGTCGCTCCGCATCGTCACCGACATCATGGCGTTCTGCGAGCAGCAGCTGCCGAAGTGGAATCCGATTTCAATCAGCGGGTATCACATCCGGGAAGCCGGAGCGACCGCCGTTCAGGAAGTCGCGTTCACTTTCGCCCATGGGATCGCGTATGTGGAGGCCGCGCGCGAAGCGGGCCTCGATATCAATCGACTCGGGCAGCGGCTGTCGTTCTTCTTCAACGCCCATAGCGACTTCATCGAAGAGATCGCGAAGTTCCGTGCGGCACGCCGGCTCTGGGCGAAGATCATGCGCGACCGCTTCGGCGCCACCCACCCACGCGCGCAGCATCTGCGCTTCCACACCCAGACGGCGGGCAGTACTTTGACCGCGCAGCAACCCGACAACAACATCGTTCGCGTCGCGCTGCAAGCGCTCTCGGCCGTACTTGGCGGCACTCAGTCGTTGCATTGCAACGGACGCGACGAGGCACTGGCGCTACCAACCGAAGAGAGCGCAACCATCGCGCTGCGAACGCAGCAGATCATCCTGCACGAGAGCGGTGTGGCCGGCACGGTCGACCCGGTCGGCGGTGCCTACGCCATCGAAGCGATGACCGACCGGATCGAGCGTGAAGCCACGGCGATCCTCGGCCACATCGAGGCCATCGGAGGGACGCTGGCGGCGATCGAAGCCGGATACATCCAGCGACAGATCCAGGACTCGGCGTACGCCGCACAGCAGGCGATCGACGCGGGCGAGACGGTCGTTGTCGGGATCAATCGCTACACCCAGTCCGAGACCACGGCGACGCCGGTCTTCGAGTTGGACCCTGAGATCGAACGGCACCAGATCGCACGGCTGCAAGCCGTGCGGGCTGGACGCAGCGAGACCGAGTGGCGAGCCGCGCTGGACGCGGTGGATAAGACGGCGCGCGATGGAGGGAATCTGGTCCCGGCGATCATTACCGCCATCGAGAAACAGGCCACCGTCGGTGAGATCGCCGACACCATGCGACGCCTGTTCGGCGAGTTCCAAGACACATCGAAGACCTGAGCGGCTGGTGCCCTGCTTCCTCGAAGCGAACGCGCGATGACCCCCCTGCTCGACGTCCAGGGCCTCACCGTCGCATTCACCAACCGCGATGCAGCGGTGACGGCGGTCGACGACATCAGCTTCACCATCGAACGCGGCGAGACGCTGGGCCTCGTCGGCGAATCGGGCAGCGGCAAGTCGGTGACCGCGTTCGCGATTCTGCGGCTGCTCCAGCCGCCAGGGCGCATCACGGGCGGCCGGGTATTGTTCGAGGGCCGCGATCTGCTGACGTTGCCGGAATCTGAGATGCGCACCATCCGAGGAGCCGGCATCTCGCTCATTTTTCAGGAGCCGATGACCGCATTGAATCCGGTGATGCGCGTTGGCGATCAGATTGCCGAAGCGCTCATCGTCCACGATCGCGCCAGTCGTCGTGAGGCGCGGCAGCGGGCGATTGCGCTACTCGACTCGGTGCGCCTTCCAGATGCGGCCGCGCGTGCACGCGACTACCCTCATCAACTCTCGGGAGGCATGCGCCAGCGGGTCATGATCGCGATCGCGCTCGCCTGCCATCCGCCGCTCGTGATCGCGGATGAACCGACCACGGCGCTCGATGTCACGATCCAGGCGCAAGTACTCGAGTTGATACGCGAGCTGAAGGCGCAACACCACCTCGCGTTGCTACTGATCACGCACGACTTCGGCGTCGTCGCCGAAATGGCCGACCGCGTCGCGGTCATGCACCGCGGGCGCCTCGTCGAACAGGGACCGGTCCGACAGATCCTGCGGGCCCCGCACCACGACTACACCAAGATCCTGCTCGCCGCCGTACCAGGGATGCGGAAGGGGGGCGGCTCCTGACTCGCCTGCTCGACGTTCGCCGCCTGACGAAACATTTCGTCCGTCGTCACGGCCTGTTTGCGCCGTCAACGGTCGTGCGGGCGGTCGACGATGTGAGCTTCACCGTTGACGAGGGCGAGATGTTCGGCATTGTTGGTGAATCCGGAAGCGGCAAGAGCACGATGGGACGCTGCATCCTGCGATTGACCGAGCCGAACTCCGGCGAAGTGTGGTTTCGCGGAGAGAACGTCCTGCAGTTTTCAAAAGCGCGTCTGCGGCTGGCGCGGCGCGATATGCAGATCGTGTTTCAGGATCCGTACTCGTCGCTGAACCCGCGCATGCGCGTCGGCGACATCGTCGAGGAGCCGCTGATCATTCATCGGCTGGGGAGCACTGCCGAGCGACGGGCCCGCGTCGCGGAACTGTTCGCCCTCGTCGGCCTGGATGCGGACCATCTGCGTCGCTACCCGCACGAGTTCAGCGGCGGGCAGCGCCAGCGGATCGGCATCGCGCGGGCGCTGGCGCTCAATCCGGCGCTGGTCATTGCCGACGAGGCGGTGTCGGCGCTCGACGTCTCGATTCAAGCCCAGGTCGTGAGGCTGCTGATCGATCTGCGGACCCGATTGAAGTTGACGTTCCTCTTCATCGCACACGATCTCCGGCTGGTCGAGCACGTCTGCAGCCGCGTCGCCGTGATGTATCTGGGCAAGATCGTCGAGATCGGCGATACCGCGTCGCTGTTCTCCCAGCCCACGCATCCGTACACGCGGGCCCTCCTCAGCGCCGTTCCTGTCCTCGACCCCGACGCACCGCGGCGTCGGATCGAACTCGATCCGGCGTCGTTCGATCTCGCGGCGCCGCTGCGCGAAGTCGCACCAGGACACCAGGCGGCGATCTGATACGACCCCGCCGGTTGCTCGAGTTCTTCCGTCGTGGATTTCGTTATGCGGCCTGCTTGATGTCCTTCTCGATCTGACCGTCCCGCAAATGGATCGTTCGATGCGCGAAGGCCGCGATGTCCGCTTCGTGCGTGACCAGCACGATGGTGTTGCCCGCCTCGTGCAGGCGGCTGAAGAGCGCCATGATTTCCGCACCGGTCTTCGAGTCGAGGTTTCCCGTCGGTTCGTCAGCGAGCAGAATCGACGGGTCGTTGACCAGCGCACGCGCGATGGCGACACGCTGACGCTGACCGCCTGACAATTCGTTCGGTCGATGGCTCATGCGCGACGTGAGCTCCACCTTGTCGAGGGCCAGCTTGGCACGCTCGTGCCGCTCGCGTGCAGCGACGCCGCCATAGATCAGTGGGAGCTCGACGTTCTGCAGCGCCGAGGCGCGCGGCAGCAGATTGAACGTCTGGAATACGAAGCCGATCTCCTCGTTGCGGATCTGCGCAAGCTCGTTGTCGTTCATCTGACTGACCTGCTTGCCGTTCAGCAGATAGCTGCCCTTGCTAGGCGTATCGAGACACCCGATCAAGTTCATCAACGTGGACTTGCCAGAGCCGGACGGCCCCATGATCGCGACATACTCGCCGCGCTCGATCTCCATCGAGACGCCGCGCAGCGCGTGGATCTCCTCGGATCCCATCACATAGGTCTTCCATAGATCCCGCGTTTCAATCAGGGCCATCGAATGTCCGATCCTCTCTCGTTCCTAACAAGATTGGGCGGGCGCAAGCGCTTCCGGCCGCCCGCTTAGTTTACGGCCCGACGTCCGCCACAGTTCCTATCGATGATCTTCGTCATCGAGTGTTCTAAGACGGGTCATTTAAGCCCTTCGGCGATTTCAATTTGGAACAGGAATGACAAAAAGTGGGATTACTGACAAAAAATGGGTTCCGGTCTCTGTCAGACCCTGGGTTAGTGCTCCGTTATGGAGCACGCTCATCGCGCACGTCCGCGGAGCTAAGCGACATAAGTGGCGTCATTTCAATAGTTTAACTCCAGTCGTGATCGCGACCGTCTGAGCTGGCCTACGCCATGCAGTTACATGGATTACCACCGAGTTCCATCACGGTGGTCAAACGTCCAACGGCGCGAAAGGCCTGTTGGCTTTCAGGGAGATTGGGACGATGCGAGCGAACATGTTCCTGGGAATGGCGGGCGCGACAGCCGGGGTAGCCCTCCTCTTTGCCGCGGCGACGTCGGTGTCGGCGGCCTCGGCGACTGCCAACCTGGGTGTCAGCGCGACCGTGACGAACAACTGCACCATCAGCACGTCGGCGCTGGCGTTTGGCTCCTACGACCCGGTCGGGACCAACGCATCGACGAACCTCGATGGAACGGGCAACGTGGCGGTGGCCTGCACCAAGGGTACGACCGCGACGGTCGGCCTCGGTCTCGGGTCGAATGCCTCGGGCAGCACTCGCCGCCTGACCGACGGATCCGGGAACTACCTCACCTACGAGCTGTATCAGGACTCCGGTCACGTGACGGTGTGGGGCAACGCGGGCGCCGGTCTGCTCTCGCCGGCGGCCGCCCCGTCCAAGGCTGCGCGCAATTTCACCGTCTACGGCCAGGTCGTCAGCAATCAGGACGTGACCGCCGGCAGCTACAGCGACACGGTCGTCGCGACGGTCAACTTCTAGCAAGGTCGATGCGTACGCGGCCGATACTGTGGCCGTGAGGCACCAATGCAGAACAGCCAGGACGCCGGCCCGCGTATTCCGGCTCCTGGCGATCGTCAGCGCGGCAGTCGCGATGCTGGGAGGTGGTGGGGCATCGCTGGCATCAGCGGCGACGTTCACCGTCGATCCCACCCAGATCTTCCTGCGCAATCGAACCGGCAGCGTTCTACTGACGCTCCACAACCAGAGCGCCGACTCGCTCAGCTTCCAGCTCTCGGTGTTCGCGTGGACGCAGAGCAGCACCGGCGAGATGCAGCTGCAGCCGACGCAGGACATCGTGTTCTTTCCGCCGCTGCTGACGCTGAAGCCGTCGGAAACGAGACGCGTGCGCGTGGGAACCGCGACAACGTTCGACGCCAAGGAGAAGTCCTACCGGATTTTCGTCGAGGAATTGCCGCCGACGGACGCGCCAAAGGGTGTGCGCGTGTTGACGAAGATGGGCATCCCCATCTTCCTGCGTCCGGTGAAAGAGGTTGCCACAGCTTCGCTGACCGATCTGCGGCAGCAGAACGGCCAGCTGAAATTCACGCTCTCAAACGAGGGGACGGTGCATTTCGTGCCTCGCAATATCAAGGTGCGAGGACTGGCCGGGTCGAAGACGGCATTCGAGCGCGAGCTCGAGGGCTGGTATCTGCTGGCGGGGGGCCGGCGCGATTTCGAGACGGCGTTGCCGAAGGATGCATGCGCGCAGGTGACATCGATCATCGTCGACGTGCAGTTCGAGTCGAACCAGGTGCAGGAACGCCTGCAGACACCGACTGGAGCGTGCGCGCGCTGATCGCGCGGCGGTCGTGGATCGCCTTCATCCTCGTATGCGCCCTCCTGATGACACCGAGGTTCGCGGCCGCAGAAGACCAGCGCGCGATGCTCGAGCTCGTCGTGAATCAGGTGTCGGTCGGCGAATCCATCGTCGTCCTTCGCGATAAGGACGCCTTCGTTCCGATCACCGCACTCACACAGGCCGGGCTGAACGGGTTTGGCGGACGCCGCGAACAGGTCGGCAGCGAGGAATTCGTCTCGCTGGCCTCACTCGCCCCCGATTTGTCGTTCTCGGTCGACGAACTCGATCTTCGGTTGAACATCACCGCGTCGCCGTCGCTGCTCGGCCGCACGATTCGCGACCTGTGGAACGGTGCCCCAGCGAATCTCATCTATCGACGTGACACGTCCGGCTACGCGAACTACTCCCTCAATTGGCACACCGGAAATCACGCCGACCTGTTTACCGAATCCGCCATCAGCTACCGCGGGGCGTCGATTTACAACACGTTTTCGGCCACCGAGCGCTCGGCGATTCGTGGTCTCACCAACGTGACCCTCGACCGTCGTCGAGGGTTGCAGCGTTGGACGCTCGGCGACAGCCTGGCATACAGCGGTCCCCTCGGCGGCGACGCGTGGATCGGCGGACTGAGCGTGACCAAGGAGTTCTCGATCGACCCGTATTACGTGCGCTATCCCACGCTGTCGCTCTCGACGCCGATCGCGGTTCCGTCGGTGATGGAAGTCCAGGTCAACGGGCAGGTCGTGAGTCAGGAACGGGTGGCGCCGGGACGCCTGGACGTGCGCAATCTCCCACTGACGTTGGGCCGCAACGATGCCCGAATCATCGTCCGCGACGCCTTCGGCCAGACGCGCGAGCTCTCCTCCAGCTACTACCTGACGACCACCGCGCTCGCGGCCGGTGTGCACGACTATCAGTACAACGTCGGCTTCCGTCGAGTCGGCGTCGGCGAGAAGAACTGGGACTATCGAGCGCCGGTCCTGCTCGCGAGGCATCGAATTGGTGTGACGAACTCGCTGACGGCCGGTGGACGCGTGGAACTGGACCCGGGTCGACTGATCAGCGGGGGCCCTTCGCTCAACGTCCGCGTTCCCTTCGGCGAAGTGGAAGCCGCGTCCTCTGTGAGCCGCCGGAACAACGAGTGGGGCACGGCACACAGAACTGCCTTCAACTACTCGAGCCGGCCGATCAGTGCCGGTGGCTCGATCATGGTCGCGAGCCGCCGATATGCGACGCTCACTCCGAATGTGGTGAACGAGGACCCTGCCACACAGGCAAATCTGTACGCGAGCACGTCGGTCCTGAAGGCACTCGGCCTCACGTTGCAGCATTCGATGACGCGAATGCATCAGGGATTGAGGCGCGAGCGGTCGGGACTTCTGGCCTCCATTCACGTCAGCCGAAACGTCGAACTGACCGGGAGCGTCACGCGCACGCGAGACGAACACGGCCGCGGGCGCGAGGTGTATGGCGGGCTGACGGTGCTGTTCGGACGGGCGTCTGCCACGGTGTCGAGGACGCGAGACGACCGCGGCACGCGCACCGCGTTGGACGCGCAGCAAGCATTGCCCGTCGGTGCCGGCTATGGCTACCAGATGCACGTCGAGGAAGGTTCGACGGACGTCATGACGGGCGTAGCGCGGTATCAGACTCAGCATGGACGATATGAGCTGCGCCAGGAAACCATCGGCAACCAGACGGCGACCACGCTGAGTGCGATGGGCAGCGTCGTCGGGATCGGTGGCGGGCTCTACGCCACGCGTCCGGTCCAACAGAGCTTCGCGTTGGTTCGGGTGCCCGGCGTCGAAGGAGTGCGCGCGTTCTCGAGCCACCAGGAAATCGGCAAGACGGGGCGGCGCGGCGACGTGCTCGTGCCCGACCTGCAGGCGTACTACGGCAATCTTCTGAACATCGCCGATGGCGACGTTCCTCTTCACTACGCGGTCGGCGACGCCGGCATGACGCTCGCGCCCCCGTATCGAGGCGGCGCCGTGGCGCTCTTCGATGTGCAGAAGGTGCAACGCGTGCTTGGCCGTATCAAGGTGAGCAACGGGCGCGAAGAGAAGTATCAGCAGTACGGTGAGCTCACGGTCACCACGGTGAGCGGACGGAGCTACGGTTCACCGGTGGGCAGTGACGGCACGTTCTACTTCGAGAACCTGCCGAACGGCGCCTACGATGCCGTGATGCAGTATCGCGACGTGCGATGTACGTTCCGATTGACCGTTCCCGACTCGAAAGACACCACGGTCGATCTCGGTACCCTGCGATGCACACCGGATGGTGGTCGATGAAGTGGGCGTGCGCCCTCGTCGCAACCGCCGCCGTGATCGGGGGGCTTGGCGGCTCGAGCGCCGAGGCCGCACCGACGTGCACCATCTCCACCACATCGGTGAACTTCGGCACTTACGACGTGTTTGCGAGTTCCGCGACCGATTCGACCGGCACCGTGACGATCACCTGCAACGGCGCGGCGCACAACATCGTCGTCACGTTGAGCACCGGCGCAAGCGGCGCGTACAACCCGCGTACCATGACCGGCGGCGGCGAGACGCTGTCGTACAACCTGTATCGAGACGCTGCGCGCACGAGCATTTGGGGTGACGGAACAGGCGGGACGTCGACCTACACCGATGCCAATCCTCCGAACAACACGACTATCCCCATCACCGTGTATGGTCGCGTGCCGGCAGGTCAGGATGTGAGCGCGGGGGGTTATTCGGATACGGTCTCGGCGGTGATCAATTTCTGAGTGCCATCAGAAATTCACTGTCACCACACTCAGATCGGCGTGCGGCGCACCGGATGAAACGGGCGCCCCATTGCTCGTCGTCACCTGGACATCACGAGCGGCGCCCGTCGCGCACTGGAGTCGGAGGCGGGGAGCATCGCCTACGACTGGCTGCGCGTCGACGACACACGAGCGCACAACGGTCACACTGACCGTCAGCTGCGACTGCGTGGAATCAGCGACGAGCGGCGCGGTGGCCATCATCGTGGTGAGCGCAACCAGTGCGCATGGCACTCGGTGATGGCCGATGACGGAGTCGCTACCCAACGTAAACACCTTTCAAGACCTGCGGTGACGCCTCTTCACCAAACCGGATCGACGGCAACGCGGCGATCAGTGAATCAAGGCTCATTGATCGCGGAAGCCGCAGCAGCGCCGTCCGCGTCTCATCGTCGTCGCGCTGAAGCTGCAACCAGACGAACGGGCCGTCTGTGTGAATGCCCTGAACGCGGGAATGCCATTCGCCGTGTTCAGTCGATACCGATGCCCCATCGAGCATCGCGAACAAACGATCTGTGTCCGAAACAACCTCCCTGTGATCGAGTACGCGGGCCGCTTCCGACATGCGCATCCTCCAAGAGAGACACGGTCGTGAACCGTACGGGTTTCACAAACCTGGCCAGATTGATTCAGGAGGGGGAAGGTGAGCAGTAACCTATTGATCCAGCAGCGGCTTGTCAACAGATTGCTGCAGCCGGTCGGCGGCGAATCGATGAGCAAAGTGTGCGGAAGCGGCAGACATTAGGTTCGCGATTTGTGCCACAACCGCACGCCCGAAATTGCGGATCAGGGGAACCGCTCGCGTCCGCACGGTATGAGGGTCCGCCATCAGGGTTCTCCGCACCTGACGTCAGTGCTCGTCCTGATACTGCTCTTTCAGCTTCGCGATTACGGCGGGATCCGCAAGTGTCGTCGTGTCGCCAAGCGCTTTCCCTTCAGCGATATCACGCAACAGGCGACGCATGATCTTCCCTGATCGAGTCTTCGGGAGATCGGCCGCGAAGATGACGTCATCAGGCCGCGCAATGGCGCCGATTTTCTTGACGACGTGATCCTTCAGTTCGGCCATAAGCACCTCGGTGCCGTGCGTCCCCTCTTTCAGCGTGACGAACGCCGCCACCGCCTGACCCTTGATCTCGTGTGGTCGGCCGACGACGGCCGCTTCGGCGACGCGCGGATGATCGACCAGCGCACTCTCGACTTCCATCGTGCCGATACGGTGCCCCGCGACATTCAGCACATCGTCAACGCGGCCGAGCAGCCAGAAGAACCCGTCCTCATCGCGTTTCGCGCCGTCGCCGGTGAAGTACACATCCGGCGTCCAGCGGCTCCAGTACTGAGTCACATAGCGCTGCGGATCACCGTAGATGCCGCGCAGCATCGACGGCCATGGACGCGTCAGCGCGAGGAGCCCGCCGCCAGCGCCGGTGATCGAATCGCCCTTCTCGGTTTTGATCTCAGCCTTGATGCCAGGAAACGGTCGCGTCGCCGAGCCCGGCTTCGTCGTCGTGAGTCCTGGCAGCGGCGTGATCATGATCGCGCCAGTCTCCGTCTGCCACCAGGTGTCGACGACCGGGCAGCGCTCACCGCCAACGTAGCGGTGGTACCACACCCACGCTTCAGGGTTGATCGGCTCACCCACTGACCCGAGCAGCCGCAAGCTCGTCAGCTCACGACGCATCGGCCACTCGGTGCCCCACCGCATGAACGCGCGGATCGCGGTCGGCGCCGTGTAGAAGATCGTGACGCCATATCGTTCGACGATCTGCCAGAAGCGATCGCGCCCGGGCCAATCCGGCGCGCCCTCGTACATGACCACCGTGGCGCCGTTGGCCAACGGACCGTAGACCACGTAGCTGTGACCGGTGACCCAGCCGATGTCTGCCGTGCACCAATACACATCGTCTTCTTTCAGATCGAACACCCACTTCGTGGTGGCGTAGGTGCCGACGAGATAGCCGCCCGTCGTGTGGACGATGCCCTTGGGTTTCCCTGTGGTACCCGAGGTGTAGAGGATGTACAGCATGTCCTCGGCGTTCATCTTCTCGGGCTCGCAGTTGTGACTGGCGTTCTGCATCAGCCGGTGGTACCAGTGATCGCGTCCTTCCTTCACGTGCACTTCGACGGGCGCGCCGTGCAGCCGCTGCACGATGACGACGTGCTGGATGGAAGGCGTGTCGGTTAACGCATCGTCGACCATCTTTTTCAGCGGCACGACCTGACCGCGGCGCCAGCCGCCGTCAGCGGTAACGAGCACGGTGGCCTGGGCGTCGTTGATGCGATCGCGCAGCGATTCGGAGCTGAAGCCGCCGAAGACGACGGAATGGACCGCACCGATACGGGCGCACGCGAGCATGGCGATCGCCAGCTCCGGCACGAGCGGCAGATAGAGCGCCACACGATCACCACGCTTGACCCCGAGCGACTTGAGCACGTTGGCGAACTGGCTGACCTGACGGAACAGATCGAAATACGTCAGCGTGCGTCGATCGCCGGGTTCACCCTCCCAGATGATCGCGGCCTTGTTCCGTCGTGGACCGCGCGCATGGCGGTCGACGCAGTTCACACACGCGTTGAGCGTACCGTCGGCGAACCACGTCGCGTGCGGCGGATCCCACGTGAGCACGCGCGTCCATTTCGAGAACCACTCGAGCTCGTCGGCGAAGCCGGCCCAGAACCCTTCGGGATCGCGGTCGGCCCGCTCGTAGATGCGCTCGTCTCGCACGTTGGCTTGTGCCGTGAATGCCTCGGCTGGTGGAAACGTGCGGTCTTCCTTGAGCAGATCGGCAATCTCGATCGGCGGCTGCTGACTCATAGGCGGAACAGAATACTAGAAGAGCACCCGTCTATTGAGGCGGCAGCGGCGGCGGGCCACCAAGCGCCGGCGGCACATCGTTGCGGAAGAAGGCGGCGCCGAGCAGACCGCCGATCGTCGAGACGAGGCTCCCGACGAACAACCGCAACACGAACGACAGGACGTATTCGACCCAGGAGCTCGCGCCGCCCAGACCTTCGAACACGGTGCGGACCTCCGGTGGCATGTCCGGCGCGCTGCGGAGGACCATCTCCGCCATGCCTTCCTGGAGAGGCCTGAACAACGCGCTCAGCGCCAGAGCCGCGATCAGCCACACGAACGCGCCGCAGACTCCGGCCAAGAGTCCGGCGAGCGCGCCGCGACCAGCGGTGATCGTGCGAGGGTCATTCTGCTGATCGAGGTAGGCCGCGACGATGCCGCCGGCGACGATCCAGACACAGCAGCAGTTGGCGTATTTGACGATCGGGAGCGCCGACAGCACGCCGATGAACAGGCCGCCGAGCAGCGCAGCTTGCAGCACGGTGAGCGGCGGTTCAGCGGGATGTCACGTGGGCCGTCCGTGGCTAATCGTAGTACTCGCGACCAAGGTGCGTGATCAGCTCCTCGCCTTGCATGTATCGCAGCGTGTTCTTCAGCTTCATCAGCTGAATGAACAGATCGTGCTCGGGATACACCTCGGGAGCGTGCATCGGGCTCTTGAAGTAGAACGACAGCCACTCCTGGATCCCCGACATGCCGGCACGCTTCGCCAGATCCAGGAACAGCACCGAGTCGAGCACGATCGGCGCCGCCAGAATGCTGTCGCGGCACAGGAAGTTGATTTTGAGCTGCATCGGATAACCGAGCCATCCGATCAGATCGATGTTGTCCCAGCCTTCCTTGTTGTCGCCGCGCGGCGGGTAGTAGTTGATGCGAACGACGTGACAGAGATCGGCGTACAGATCCGGGTAGAGATGCGGCTGGAAGATGTACTCGAGCGCCGATTTCTTGCTCTCTTCTTTCGTCTTGAACGACTCGGGATCGTCGAGCACTTCACCGTCGCGATTGCCGAGGATGTTCGTCGAGTACCAGCCCTTGACGCCGAGCAGTCGCGCCTTGAGTCCGGGCGCGATGATCGTCTTGATCAGCGTCTGCCCCGTCTTCATGTCGTTGCCCGCGAGCGGCGACTTCATTCGCGCTGCCAACTCCAACATCGCGGGCACGTCGGCAGTCAGGTTCGGCGCCGCGTTCGCAAACGGCAGTCCTTCGCGGAGCGCCGCGTACGCATAGACCATGCTCGACGGAATCGCATCGTCGCTCTGCTCGAGCGCTTTTTCGAAGGAGGCGACGGTCGCGTGCGCGGCGGTCTCCTTCATATAGACTTCCGTGCTCCCGCACCAGATCATCACCATGCGGTCACAGCCGTGCTTCGTCTTGAATCCGCGGATGTCGGCGATCAGCTGCTCCGCCAGGTCGCGTTTGTTCTTGCCCTTCTTGACGTTCGGGCCGTCCAGGCGTTTGACGTAGCGCCGATCGAACACCGCCGGCATCGGCTTGACGGCTTCGAGCTCGCCGCGAACCTGATCGAGTTGTGATCCCTCCAGCACACCGGCCGTCCGTGCGGCCGCATAGCAGTCCTCTTCGAAGATGTCCCAGCCGCCGAAGACGATGTCGTCGAGACCCGCCAGCGAAACGAAATCCTTGATCTTCGGCGCGCGCCCTTCCGTCCGCTTGCCGAGCCGGATCGTGCCCATCTGCGTCAACGAGCCGATGGGAGGCGCAAGGCCTTTCCGAATGGCCATCACGCCCGCGATCGTCGTAGTGCTGACGGCGCCAAGGCCGACCAGCAGCACGCCGAGTTTGCCGCGCGCTGGAGCGATCTCAACTGGTGGAGTCACAATCGGGCACTATATCATGGCGAAAATGCGCATGTTTCTGCGTGAATCGAGCGTCGGACGCGAGCCCCTGGCGGTGGCGATGAGCAGCGTTCGGCTCGGCGAGCGCGTCGTGCAGATCGGTGTGAACGACGCTCGCGTGGTGCGCGCAATCGGTGAGAAGGTCGGGCTCACGGGTCTCTCGACGATCGTCGTACCGAACGAGAGTGCCGCCGCGCGCGTGCGCAGCGCGCTCGGCGAGGGACTCACCGTCGCTGACATTCGTATCGTACCGCTCGATCACCTTCCGTTCGACCAGGCGGTCTACGACGCGGTGATCGTCCACAATGCGGAAGGCCTGATGACCGCGCTCGAACCAGCAGTACGAGACCGGACAGTCCAAGAGTGGCTGCGTGTGCTTCGCCCTGGCGGCCGCGTGATCGTGCTCGACCCGGGGTCACCCACCGGCCTTCGCGCGTTACTTGGAGCCCGCGGTTCGCACGGGAGCCACGATACCCTCCATAGGCTCCAGGCAAGCGGATTCACCGCCGTGCGCGTGCTCGGCGACCGGCAGGGATACCGGTTCATCGAAGGTCTCAAGAGCAGTCGTTGACCACTGGGGGGGACGGCGAGTGTCGTCTCTTCTCGATTCACCGCACGGAATTCGAGTGAATCGCCCGATCGGGTCGAGGCAAGGCTTTTGCCTTTCACCCTCCGCGGCCGATGGCCACATTCTCCGAGGCATTCACGGCGGACGAGATCGCACATGCTTCAGGTGTGCCGCGCGAAGCGGTAGAGGCCCTGATCGCGTCTGGAGAGCTTCGGCCCAAGCCGGGTACGCCGTTCTTCCAGGGTGATGACGCTCTGCGCGCGGCGAGGCGGTCGCGCGAGATTGCCCGTCAGTTTGCGGACGCGCGGTCCGGTACTGAGGCGGAATTATTCGAGCTGAGCACTACCACGCACCTCCCCGCGAGCCCGGGCCGCACGCTTCCGACGCTTGCCGCTTCGGGCCTGATTGCGTTGGTCGTTGCCATCGCGTGGCTCGCGACGCGAGTGACTGAAGCGGCGCCCGCCTCATCCATCCCGCCGTCGCGGCTGGTGTTCCTGGCCTTGCCGGGTGAGGGCGGCGGTGGTGGTGGCGGTGGGCTGAAGAACCCGTTGCCGCCGCCACGCCTCGAGAGCGTGGCGCCGCGTGCCGGACAATCAGTGCCTCGCGTCACGCCCGAGCCGGTGCTCCTCGCATCGCGACGGGCCGAAGTGGATCGGCCGGTTCGCGCCAGTCTGCCGAAACCCGAGCCTCAGCCGCGAGCCGAAGAGCCATTGCCCTCGCGCATGCTCATCGCACCCGTGGCCGCCTCAGGCCGCGAGCGCCCGCGCGAAGGCGAAATCGGCGCCGCGCCACGTGCGACGGACAGCCTCGGACCCGGTCAAGGCTCCGGCGCCGGCGCCGGGCAGGGTCTCGGCAACGGTCCGGGAACCGGGGCCGGTATCGGACCCGGCGCCGGAGGGGGCACAGGAGGAGGCCCGTTTCGTCCGGGGAGCGGGATCGACCCGCCTCGACTGCTCAAGGAAGTCAAAGCGACGTACACCGAGGAGGCCCGGCGTCAGGGGATCACCGGGAACGTCGTCCTCGAGATCGTCGTAACGCGCGAGGGAACCGTCGATTCCGTTTCGGTGCTCCGCGGTCTGGGAGGCGGCCTCGATCAGCGCGCCGTCGCCGCGGTTCGAGAGTGGCGTTTCGCACCCGCGCGCCGGCGCGGCGAACCGGTCGATGTCGTGGTTGAAGTCGCCGTCGAATTCGCGCTCAGGTAATGCCCATGGTGTTCACTCTCATCGTGTCGCTGACCGTCGCCGTTATCAGCACTGGAATCGCGTGGCGACTTCTTCGTCTCGAGCGGCTGCGGTCGGCAGCACGAGTCGCGGCGTTGTCGGCCGCCATCGACGGCGACCTGCCGAGCGCCGCCGACGAATTCGCCTGGGAGGAACCACCACTCGAGAAGGGCCCGGCGCTCTTCAGCCATCTGCGACCGGAAACCCGATCGTACGGCCCGCTTCTGACTGCGGCCGTGACCGTCGCGGCCGGCGTTCTCGTGGTCGTGCTCATGGCGATGCTCGCCGACGACGATCGCCCGACGCCGGCTACCGATGCGCAGGCCCAGGCAACGGAGGCACTCGAGCTCTTGTCGATGACGCACACGAGAGACGGAGCGGCGCTCGTGATCTCCGGCTCGGTGCGAAACGCGACGCAGAAGACCACTGCGCCGCTCACGACTGTGGTGACCGCACTCGACGCGGAGGGCCATCTCGTCGGCACGAGCAGCGCCGCGCTCCCGTCGGTCGGACCTGGCGACACGCGTCCGTTCACGGTGCGACTCGAGGGGATGAGCGCGGTCGGCCGGTATCGCGTCAGCTTCCGGACCAACAACGGCGTCTTGCCACACGTGGATCGACGCGCGACCCGTGGCAGCACGCGTGCCGCAGCTGAATGACTCGAGGAGGAGAACGACCGATGCGGGTGTTCACAACGACGCTCATCCTCGCCACGGTCGCGGCGGCCGCGGTCTCCCTCGGGGCAGAAGGCCAGGAGGGATTTCGATTCAAGAGCGGCGTCGACCTCGTCAACGTCACCGCCACGGTCACGAACGAGAACGGTCGGTTCGTCTCGGGACTGCAGCGCGAAGATTTCAGCGTCTACGAAGACGGCCGCCGTCAAGAGGTCTCCCACTTCAGCAGCGACCGCGTGCCCGTCAGTCTTGGCATCATCCTCGATGCGAGCGGCAGCATGACGTCCGACAAGATGTCGGCGGCGCGCGCCGCGATCGACCGCTTGATTTACGACCTGCTCGACAAAGACGACGAGTTGTTCTTTGTCGAGTTTGCGACGCGCGCGTCGATCACGCAGGGATGGACGAAGGATCGCGCGTTGATTAGCAAGGCGGTGAAGAACGTCGACGCCATCGGCGCAACGGCCATCTACGATGCAGTGGCGACCGCAATTCCAGTGGCGCAGTCCGGCACGAATCGCAAGAAGGCACTGCTCGTCATCTCGGACGGCAACGACACCAACAGCAGCACGGGGCCCGGCGAGCTTCGCCAACGTATTCGCGAGAGCGACGTGCTGGTCTACGCCCTCGGCATCGATGGCACTCCCAGCAGACGGTTCTCACCGGTGAGCCCGCCGGTGCAGATCCCCTCGCCGATTCCGTTTCCATTCCCGGGCGGGCGCCGGCCCCAGCCACGGTTCCCTCCGATTGGGGGCGGCAGCGGCGGTGGCACGTGGACGAGCGCGCCAGGCGATCGCGTCAACGCCGACGCCCTGCGGCTGATCACGGACGACACCGGCGGCCGTACCGAGATCGTTCGCGGCTCGGATGGCCTCGGCCCGGCGACCGCACGCATCGCCGACGAATTGAGCAAGCAGTACTACCTGGGATACATCAGCACCACAGAACGCGACGGCAAGTGGCACGCCATCCGGGTGGAAGTGCGCGATCGCCGGCTCACCGTGCGCGCCCGCCGCGGCTATACGGCGTCGTAGCTCAATCAGGGCCGGCCCCTGATCCCCGCTCGTATATCATCGACTCTCGTGCCCACGTTCCTGATCGTGCTCGGGCTCAGCCTGCTCGGCGGCCTGGGCGGTCTGCTGGTCGCGTCCGGCGTCCTGCTGATCAACGACTCCACTCGTGCCCGTCTCGTTCCGTGGCTCGTGAGCTACGCGGTCGGCGCACTGCTGGGCGTGTCGATGCTGGCGATTCTTCCGACCGTCCTCGACGATCTGCCGGCGTCGCGGGTGTTCGGTACGTTGTTGATCGGCATTCTCGCGTTCTTCCTGCTCGAGAAGCTGGTGCTCTGGCGGCACTGCCATACCCACGACTGCGAAGTGCACGACGGCAGCGTGGTGCCCGTGCTCGTCGGCGACGCCTTTCACAACTTTGTCGATGGCGCGGTCATCGCCGCGGCGGTCATGACATCGGTCCCTCTTGGCATCAGCACCGCGGTGGCGGTCGCTGCCCACGAGATCCCGCAGGAGGTCGGCGACTTCGCGATCCTGCTGCACGCGGGCTACTCCCGCCGACGCGCGCTCTGGCTGAACGTGCTGTCGGCCGGTGCCAGCGCACTTGGCGCGATGGCGGCGTACTTCGCCTTCGAGATGACGCCACGAATGCTGCCCTACTGCCTTGCGCTCGCCGCCGCCAGCTTTCTCTACGTCGCCATGGCCGACTTGATCCCCGGACTGCATCGAGGGCGAACCGACGCCGGCTCGATGCGACAGATTCTCCTGATCGCCGCCGGCATCGGCACGATGCTCGTCCTCTAAAAAGGGCGCCCGTCGAGTGCCATCAGGCCTCGGCGCGATTTCGACCCCCTTCCCACTGGCAGATTCTTTGCCCCATGCATGATCGACGGCCCGCAGCCATCCGCGGGGACGCGAGAGACGTAGAAGCAACCAGAGGCAGTGCTCCCGCGTCGTAAAGAATGGGCGCAGGCCACCGATTCCAGGCTCAACAGACACAACTGTTTGCAGCCGAGGAGGTCACATGTTGGCGAGGATGATGACGGTCGCGTTCGCGGTCCTGGTGGTGGCGGCGCCTGCAAGCGCGGCGAACAAGGAGAACCTCCAGGTGTTCCGCGATGTGCAGCGGCAGGTGCTCCAATACCCCCACTTCACCATTTTCGACAGCGTCGATGCGCAGATCGATGGCGGCATCGTGACGCTGAGCGGCAAGGTGACGATGCCGTACAAGCGCGACGACATCGAACGCCGTGTGCGCAGAGTCGCGTCGGTGAAGGAGGTGCGCAATCGGATCGACGTGCTTCCGGTGTCGCAATTCGACGATGAACTGCGGGTGCGAATCGCGCGCGCGATTTACAGCAACGGCAACTTCAGGCCTTATGCGTTCATGGTGAATCCGCCGATCCACATCATCGTGGAACACGGGCGCGTCACGCTCGAGGGCGTGGTGAACAGCGAGGTCGACCGGATGCTGGCACGATCAATCGCGAGCAACTTCCTGGCCTTCGGCGTGAAGAACGAGCTGAAGACCGAGGCCGAGGTGAAGAAGGAGTTGGAGCAGCTCTGAAGGCGGAGTTGGAGAGGCTGACCGCGAGCGCGGTCAGCCTTCTGCGTTGACCGGTTCGGGCTTGCCGCGTCGCCACACCCACCAGAGCACCCCGCCGAACGTCGCCGCCGCGGCCACAATCGTGGTTCCAAACAGCAACAGCGTTGTGTAGAGAATCGTCTCCGGTTCCAGACTGACCTGCACATCAACTGGTACGCCGCGCAAGCGATCGCTGAGCGGCTGTTCCCATTCGAGAATGTTGCCGCGCTCGGTTCGTTTCGACGGCGCGTTGTGATACGGGATCTCGCTTGGCAGGTGCATCTTGAACATCACCGCCTCGCCGCCGGTCCAGCCGACGTCGCCGACCGGTTTGTCAACGGCGTTGCCGACGACCTGGCGATAGACGAACACGTCGCCCTGCCGCGCAAAGCCGTAGGTCGACCACGAAAACGGTGCGAGGCGAGCGAGCTGCCTGATGTCAGCGACGTCGAGACCGACGTGGACGAACCGCCGACGATTCCGACGTGACAGGCTGACGCGCGTCACGGTGGCGCCGGGCCCCTCGAACAGCGCGCGTACTCGACGTCGATCGACGCGCGCGCCGGGGTCCACGGGAAGGTCCGCGCCTCGCAGCGCCACCAGTGACGCGACCGACGCATTCACATTGACGGTCGCGGTGCCATCGAGGAAGAGGTAAATCTCTTCTTCGTACTCGTACTTCTTCTTCACTACACCGCCGCACGCCGCCGCGAACACGGCCACGACACAAAGCAGGAGCAGCACGCTGCGGCGCCTCGCGGCAGGCATAAGAGGCAATGATATCGTGATCGCGTCCATGAACCGCCCGACCCTCTTCCTCATCGATGGCAGCTCGCAGATGTACCGCGCGTATCACGCCTTTCGCGGACGCGGGCTCTCGAATCAGGAAGGTCAGACGACACACGCGGTCTACGTGTTCGTGACCATGCTGCGCAAGCTCATCGCCGATCACCATCCGACGTATCTCGCCGCCTCGTTCGACCTCGCCGGTCCGACGTTCCGCGACGACATCGTGGCCGACTACAAGGCGACGCGATCGGCCATGCCCGACGACCTCGCCGAGCAGATCGCGTGGGTGCACCAGGCGTGCGAGGCGATGGGCGTCCCGATCATCACCGCGCCGGGCTATGAAGCGGACGATGTCATCGGCACGGTAGCGCTGCGGGCGGTCGAGGCTGGTTTCGAGGTGGCGATCGTCTCGATCGACAAAGATTTCTTCCAGCTCGTGCGCGATGGCGTCCGCATCTACGATCCCCGCGAAGACGGCGCCTGGTTCGACGAGGCCGGGGTCGTCGACAAGTTCGGCGTCAAGCCGACGCAGGTGATCGACGTGCTGGCGCTGGTCGGCGACACCAGCGACAACGTGGCCGGCGTGCCCGGTATCGGCAAGAAGGGAGCGATCGATCTCGTCACGGCGTTCGGCAGCCTCGACGCATTGCTGGAGCGGAGCGCCGAGCTGAAGCCGAAGCAGCGCGACGCGCTGCAGACGCACCGCGCCGATGCGATCACCAGCCGGCAGCTGGTCACGATTCGCACCGATGTACCGCTGATCGTCGACCTCGAATCGCTGCGGTATCGCGGCGCCACCCGCGAGCGCTGCTACGAGCTGTTCTCGCGGCTGGCATTTCGGACCTTGGTGGCCGAGTACGCGCCGACAGCGGACACGATCAAGAAGGACTACGTGGTGGTGACGTCGACGGATGCGCTCGACGCGCTCATCGCGGAGCTCGCGCAGGCGGGCGAATTCGCGCTGCGCGTCATCACGACGGCGACGACCACGATGCGAGCGGAGATCGTCGGTCTCGTCTTTTCCACGGGAGCCCGCCACGCGCGATACGTACCGATTGGGCACGATGACGGCGCGGTGGCCGATGGACTCGACCTCCTTGCCGCGGCGGCACGGCCGCCGCAGGTCGATCGGCAAGTGGCGCTCGATCGTCTCCGACCGCTGCTCGAGAACGAAGCAGTCCGCAAGCGCGGCCACGATCTGAAGGCCGACACGGTCGTCCTGGCGCGCTGTGGCATTGCGTTGCGAGGCATCGATGTCGATTCGATGCTGGCGAGCTACGTCCTCGATGCGACGCGCCTCGGTGGACACGGGCTCGAGGACCTCGCACTCGAGTACATCGGCTACAAGGCGCTTACCGAAGAAGACGTCTGCGGAAAGGGCGTGCGGGCGACGTCGATCGAGCGACTGGCACCAGAGGCGCTCCTCAACTACGTCGGCGAACGCGCCGATCTCGCCGGACAGTTGTCGGCGATCCTGTCGGCACGCCTGACGGTCGAGGAGCTGGTCCCGGTCTTTCGTGAGCTGGAGATGCCGCTGCTCCCCGTGCTCGCCGACATCGAGCAGCAAGGGATCCAGGTGGACGTCGCGGCGCTCGGTGAACAGTCCCGGCGGCTCGAACAGATGCTCGCCGAGTACACCGCTCGCATCTACGCGCTCTCGGGCGAGACGTTCAACATCAACTCGCCGCAACAGCTTGGCAAAATCCTGTTCGAGAAACTCGATCTCCCCGGGGCCAAGAAGACTGGGAAGACACGCTCGATGTCGACAGCTGCCGAAGTGCTCGAGGAACTGGCCCTCTCGCACGAGCTGCCGCGATTGATTCTGGACTGGCGCGGTCTGCAGAAGCTGAAGAGCACCTACATCGACGCGCTGCCGACGATGGTGCATCCGTCGACCGGGCGGGTGCACACCAGCTTCAATCAGGCGGTCGCCGCCACCGGACGTTTGAGCAGCTCGGATCCGAACCTGCAGAACATCCCGATCCGCACGGAGCTCGGACGCGAGATCCGGCGCGCCTTCATCGCCGCACCGGGGCACGTGCTGATCTCCGCCGACTACTCCCAGATCGAGCTGCGGGTGCTGGCGCACATGGCCGGCGAAGAGGCCCTCATCGAGGCATTCCGGTCAGGCGAAGACATCCACGAGCGGACGTCACAGAAGCTGTTCGGCCCGGCCAGCGGTCTCGATCCGCACGACCTGCGCAGCAAGTCGAAGATGGTGAACTACGCCGTGCTCTACGGCAAGACGCCGTTCACGCTGGCCAAGGACATCAACGTCACGCAGGAGGCGGCGCAGGAGTTCATCAACGCTTACTTCACTGGCTTTCCGCGCGTCCGGGCGTTCATCGATCGCACGCTCGAAGAGGCGCGCGTCAGCGGGGTCGTGCGCACGATGTTCGGCCGGCGCCGGATGACGCCGAACCTGACGAGCCGCAACTACCAGATGCGCGGTCAGGCCGAGCGCGAGGCGGTGAACATGCCGATTCAGGGGACCGCGGCCGACATCCTGAAGAAGGCGATGATCGACCTGCACGCCGACCTGCCGAAACGCGGGCTTCGCACGCGGATGATCCTCACCGTGCACGACGAGCTCCTGTTCGAGGCGCCGCGGGAGGAGGCCGGCGCCGCGGCGGCCGTCGTACGCGAGCGCATGGAACAGGCGGCGTCGCTGAACGTGCCGCTCACGGTCGATGTCGGCATCGGCGACAACTGGGACGACGCCAAGCCCTAGAGCCTAGCGTTTCAGTCTATCCGTCCATATCGCAGCCGCCTCCGTCAGATCGACGAACAGGGCAATGCTCTTGACCCAATCGCTCGAGACGCGGCCGTCATGACCGGGGGCGCCACCAAAATTCTGGAAATTGAAACCGGCGGGAAAGTTCAGCAAGCCGAATCTCGCGATGGCGGCATCAACTTTCCAGCTCCTCGGCAGCCGCAAACGAAAGTCGAAGCGTATCGGTTCCAGTAGGGTCCCGGTCTCGGGCTCAAAGCCTTCCGAGCTTAACCAATACACGCCGGCTCCGAACCCGTAGTCGAGGCGAAAGAGACCTTTGTCGACGACCGGAAACATCACCGCCGGCTCCAGCGTCGTCAGGTGGATTCTCTTGCCGTTCGCGAAGTCAGGGATCTCGCCTCGCGCAGCTTGATCTTCGTACTTCTTCGTACGCAGGAACCGCGCGCCGAGGTCGAACATGACGCGCTCTCGCTCTTTTTGAGCATCGCCCCTGCTCCTGTTGCCCCTGGCCACCCGACACACCGACAGGATCGCGCCAACTGGGCCCGACGTCCGGATTTCGGTCCTCTCCTGTTTGGTCGGGGTGGTTTGGTCCTCGGTCCGGACAACGCAGAAAAGGCGCAGCTGGATGTCCCAGCCGTAGAAAGGACCCGGACCGCTGGCGTGCTCGACGCCATCCCACCACGCAAACGCCTCGGACGCACAGACCGCTTGAAGAATCATCGTACAGACGATGATCGTGCTGACGCGGCGCATTGCTATCCTCCATCGGCCGAAGCCGTGTTGTGGCAGACCTGCCAGTGCGACGCAGGGAGTCGGCGCGGAACCCGGTCACTTCGAGCGTTCGAAATGCTTGAATATGCTTTCCCGGATACCCAGGGGAACGATCGCAGGGTCATTCTTCGCGACGATGCGATTGCGTGGGGGCTGAAGCGTTGCGCAAAACAGCAAATCCTGACTCGCGCGCTCGCCGACGATGTAGCAACGATGTCCCTTCCATGTCACTGTGTCGAACACGTCGTTGAAGTACAACAACCTGTACGGAAAGTGGAGAAGTGTCAGCGCGCAGACCGTCGCCGCAGCCCCTGCAGCGACGACCCCCCAATGAATTGTCTGGCCCCTTCTTACGAGCTTCCAAACTGGATACCAGACAACGACGGTTACAATCGCGACAACCGCGAAGACTTGCCGGTAATGATTGTGATCGAACACGAAATCGTGAGAGAGCCGCCAGAGCTGGTCATCCGTGTCCATCTGCAGCGGCACGGCAAGCAGGACCACCAGCAAGGGTGCGAGAGACCAACAGGCCCAGACGACGGCGGCGGCGGAGACGATCAGCGCACAGGACGCGAGCACCGGCGCCTCGTCGAGTCGGAACCGATGAGCCGCTGACCGAAGCCATCGTCGAACGGAGTCGTCGATCGTTCGCACATGTGATGAAACCGCCACGGCCACACGACGGGCCACTACGAGCGCTGATAGCGGTACGAGACCCATCAGCAGAATCACCAAGGTCCCGACGTTGGCCTTTTGTCCCCAAACGAACCAATCCAACGGCGTTTCGTTCATGAACCCGGAACGCGCCAACATCAGATTGAACCATCCCGACGCCAGAAAGCCGATCGCAGTAACCCCAATGAGCAGGACAGCGACTGCAATGAATGGCCTCGCGATCGCCCACAGCCACGGATGCGGGCCGACTTTGAGTGCACTGAGCGCCGCGAGCAGCTCGCTTGGGTTCGTGTAGCGTTCCTGCGGATCGAGCGCAATCGCACGCTCGACGACCTGCATGAAAGCGACCGGTAAATCGGGCCGCCGCTCGCTCAGCCAGCGATGCTGCCGTTTCGCGTGCGCCTGGTGCAATTCGTCGATCGTGCGGGCATCGACTGGATACTGTCCCGACACGAGGAAGTAGAGCAGGACGCCCAGGCTGTAGACGTCACTCGACGCGGAGGCGGGCTCACCTTCGAGGACCTCAGGCGCCATGTACAGCGGCGTGCCGGCCCGATCGCCGAACGTCCCCGGACGATCCGCCATTCGCCCGGTGCCGAAGTCCATCAGAACGATGCGGCCCCTCGCGTCGCGCATCACGTTCTTGGCCTTCACGTCGCGATGGATGTAGCCGGCGCCATGCACCGCCGCCAGCGCGCGGCACAGATCCTCGCCGATCCCGATCGCCTCGCGTGCGCTGAGCGTGCCGCGCAGGATGACTTCGTCGAGCGTCTGTCCTTCGACGAACTCCATGCACAACGCCGCCCGATCCTCGTGCGCCTCGACGCCAAACACCTGCACGACGTTGTTGTGACGGATGCGCGCGAGCGCGCGCCCTTCCTTGAGCAGCTTGTCCTTGAGACGGGTGTCGCCGAACCGGACGTGCAGGATCTTCATCGCGACGTCGCGTTCCAGGTCGGAGTCCCAGGCCCGGTACACGGCGCCGTAGCTGCCCGCACCGACGCGATTCGCCAGCCGGTACTTCCCCCACACGTCGGGCACGCCGGCGCTGAGCGGGGGCAGCGGCATGCTGACCGCCGTCGGCATCTCGGTCATCAGATTCAGCGCGTCGACACGATGCAGGTTCGCGACGTCGCTGATGATGCGCAGGCAGTTCAGGAAGCGGTTGTCGCCCGCCGCCACGGTGCCGCCGTGAATGGCACCCCAGTCGACGGACATCCCGTCCGCGATGTGCTCGATGACTTCGTCGAGGACCGCTTCAGACATGACCCATCTCGATCGCCAGCCGCTTGAGCGCGCGCGCGACGGCTCGCCGCGCGGCGATCGCTGCCTCGCGCGTCGTGCGGTAGTGATACCCGAGCACGGCCGCCAGATCGGTATAGCTGCTCAACAGCTCGAGCCGGCCAATCACCGCGTGGCGTTCGGCGCGCTCCAGCTGTCGCAACGCGGCCTGATACTTCGCGGCCTGCGCCTCACCGACGACGACTTCGACCGTGGGCTCCTCGGTCGCATTCGCGGGCGGCTCCGAGGGCACGGGGATGTAGGTGGAATACGCGCTCAGCCGATAGAAGTTGGCGACGTCGTGGATGATTCGCAGATCGGCCGCCCAGGCGCTCTTGCCTTCTGCGGTCGCATGGCGCTCGACGGTGCGCCAGTCCACCGGTAAGCCGTCGACGATGTTCTCGATGGCCTGGTCGACGGCTTCAGACACCGCGCATCTCCCTCGCCAGATGCTTCAACGCACGTGTCACGGCCATGCGCGCGGCATCCGCCGAGGGTCTGCCGAGCACGACGGCCAAGTCCTGATAGCTGTAGCCCATTTCCAGCCGGCCGATGATCGCTTCCTGCTCGTCCTCGCTGAGTCGTTCGAGCGCCCGGTCATACAGTTCGGCGTTCTCCTCGCCGATCAGCGCGTCGAGCGGGGACGTCGCTTCGTCTTTGAGCTCCTCGGAGAGTGCTGTTTGCATCGGGCGGCGACGGGTCATGCGGATGATGTCGCGAATCCGATTCATGACCGCCCTCCGCAGATACGCCTGCAGCGCGCCCTGGTGGCGCGGTTCGAACGTGCCCAGGTTGCGCATCGCGCTGATGACGGCGTCCTGAACGATATCGGCCGTCTCGTTCATGCCGCGTGAGGCTGGCGGCAGCCGGCCGTGCGCCCACCGCTGCAGCGGCGGAAGACAGCGCTCGAGCAGGCGATCGAGCGCCTCGCCGTCGCCCGCCTTGGCGAGCTGCAGCAGTTCGACTGTGGTTTCCGGGTCGAGTGGCGGCTCGCTGGTGGAGCTGCCGAGGGACCCGTAGTCGGGTGTCATATCGGGACCATCCACTGGATGGTCGCGCCCGAATGATACCTTCGCGGGCGGTACGTCCGGAACGGGGGTCGGCAGCGTCTTTCGGCGGACGAGTGGGACGAGTGCCATCGTAGTGGCCCTGATACCTCGGGCTCACTGACTACAACGTCAGTCTTCGCCAGTCCGAACGTAGGGGGAATCGCGAGAGAATTACC
>Ga0207428_10000325_pt1 | contig 61954 bp, 51 predicted proteins | sample RhiMethybrSRZTD1_FD_187600 | JGI IMG/M metagenome (GOLD analysis project Ga0207428, IMG submission 187600) | Populus rhizosphere microbial communities from Tennessee, USA - Rhizosphere MetaG P. TD hybrid SRZTD1 (SPAdes) (version 3) | ecosystem: Host-associated > Plants > Roots > Rhizosphere >...
AACGGCCAGGAGCAGCCGGTCGTTGCGTCGGAGCTTCGCAAGGGCGACGTGGTCGTGGTGGAGGCGGGCCAGATCATCCCCGGTGACGGGGAGGTCATCGAAGGCATCGCGTCCGTAGACGAGTCCGCGATCACCGGCGAGTCCGCGCCCGTCATCCGCGAGAGCGGTGGGGATCGCTCCGCCGTCACCGGCGGCACCAAGGTCCTCTCCGACCGCATCGTGGTGCGTATCAGCGTCAACCCCGGCGAGTCGTTCCTGGACCGAATGATCGGCCTCGTCGAAGGAGCCAAGCGCCAGAAGACGCCGAACGAGATCGCCCTGCACGTCCTCCTCTCGGGCATGACGATCATCTTCCTGATCGCCTGCGTGACCCTCGTTCCGTTCGGCATCTACTCCGGCCTGCGGTTGTCCGTGACCGTGATCGTGGCCCTCCTCGTCTGCCTCATCCCGACCACGATCGGCGGTCTCATCTCCGCCGTCGGGATCGCGGGGATGGACCGGCTGATCCGCAAGAACATCATCCCCATGAGCGGACGCGCGGTGGAGGCGGCGGGCGACGTGGACACCATCCTGCTCGACAAGACGGGCACGATCACGCTGGGCAACCGGATGGCCAGCGACTTCATCCCCGCCCCCGGCGTGAAGGCCGAGGAGCTGGCAGACGTGGCCCAGCTCGCCAGCCTGGCCGACGAGACTCCGGAGGGCCGGTCCATCGTGGTCCTGGCCAAGGAGCGCTACGCCCTGCGCGCGCGCGACCTGACCACGATTCCCCTCCACTTCGTGCCCTTCACGGCCCAGACGCGCATGAGCGGGGCCGACCTCAACGGCCGCGTGTTGCGCAAGGGCGCCGCGGACGCGGTGCGACGGCACGTCGAAGGCCTGGGCGGGTCGATGCCGCCCGCGCTGGTCGATGTCGTGACCACCATCTCGCAATCCGGCGGCACGCCCCTCGCCGTCTCGGACGGCGCGCACGTGCTCGGCATCGTGCACCTCAAGGACAAGGTCAAGGGAGGCCTGCGCGAGCGCTTCGACCGGTTCCGCGCGATGGGCCTGCGCACCGTGATGATCACGGGGGACAACCCGCTCACCGCCAAGGCCATCGCGGAAGAGGCCGGGGTGGACGACTTCATGGCCGAGGCCACGCCCGAGGAGAAGCTCCGCCTCATCCGCGCGGAGCAGGCCAAGGGCAAGCTCGTGGCCATGACGGGAGACGGGACGAACGACGCGCCCGCGCTGGCCCAGGCCGACGTGGCCATCGCCATGAACACGGGCACGCAGGCCGCGAAGGAAGCGGGCAACATGGTCGACCTCGACTCGAACCCGACCAAGCTGCTCGAAGTGGTCGAGGTCGGAAAGCAGCTCCTCATGACCCGCGGCTGCCTCACGACCTTCTCGATCGCCAACGACGTGGCCAAGTACTTCGCGATCCTGCCCGCGCTGTTCATGGCCGTGTTCCCCGAGATCGCGCCCCTCAACGTCATGGGCCTGACCTCGCCGGAGAGCGCGATCCTGTCCGCGGTGATCTTCAACGCGCTCATCATCGTCGTGCTCATTCCCCTGGCCCTCCGGGGCGTGAAATACCGGCCCATGGGCGCGGCCGCGCTCTTGCGCCGCTCCCTGCTCATCTACGGCGTCGGCGGCGTGATCATCCCGTTCGTCGGCATCAAGGCCGTCGACGTGGTGCTGAGCCTCGTGGGCTTGACGTAAGGAGATCGGAACATGACACGCAGCCACACACCCCGCTGGTGGCCGCAGTGCGAGATCGTCGTCGCCCTGCGCATGACCGTCGTGACCCTGGTCCTCACCGGCCTCGCCTATCCGCTCGCCCTCACCGGCCTCGCGCAGGTCCTCCTGCCCGCCAAGGCCAACGGCAGCCTCGTCACCGATGCCGCGGGCACGGTGGTCGGGTCGGCGCTGATCGCCCAGGCCTTCGCGAAGCCGGAGTACTTCCAGCCGCGCCCGTCCGCCGCGGGCAACGGTTACGACGCGACCGCTTCTTCGGGCTCGAACCTCGGCCCCACGTCCCAGAAGCTCCGCGACCGCATCAAGGCGGATCTCGAGCGGCTCCAGAAGGAGAACCCGGACGCGCCGGGACCGGTTCCGGCGGAGCTCGTCACCGCTTCCGCCAGCGGGCTCGATCCGCACCTGAGCCCGGAAGGTGCGCGGTGGCAGGTGCCGCGTGTGGCCAAGGCCCGCGGACGGACGGTCGCCGAGATCCAAGCCCTCGTGGACCGCGAAACGGAGGGCCGGACCCTGGGTTTCCTTGGGGAGCCCACGGTCAACGTCCTCGAGCTGAATCTGGCCGTCGACCGCGAGCTCCGCGCGCCCGTCGCGTCACGCCCATGAGCACTCCAACGTTGACCCGCCCCATGGATACGCGCGCGCCGGCGGCGAACGACGATCTCGTCTACCTCGGGGCGGGACCGCTGCTCGCGATACTCCTCGGCTTCGCGCTCACGCCCTTCCGCGAGACGGTCGCCGCCGCCAACCTGAGCTTCGCCTTCGTCGTCCTCACCGTGGTGATCTCCGCCTTCGGCGGACGCGCGGCTGGCGTGGCCACGGCCCTGGCCTCCGCCCTGAGCCTGGACTTCTTCCTGACCAGACCCTATCTGAGCCTGCGCATCCAGGAGAACCACGACGTCTTCGCCTTCGCGGGCTTGACCGTGTGCGGCCTGGTCGCGGCCTCGCTCGGCTCGCCCCAGCGCATCGCCGCCCTGCGCGAGTACCGCTCCCATTCCCATCTCCTCCACCAGACCCTCGCCGCGCTCGAAGAAGGCGGCCCGGTGGAGACCGAGCTCGCGCGCGTGCTCGAGCGCGCGCGACAGACCCTGCCCGTGCGCGCGCTCGTTCTGCGCGATCCCAACGGCCGGGTCGTGGCCTCGGCTCCGCACCCGGCGGGCCTGGAGCCGATACCGCCGCAGGTGGTGGACACTGATACCCTCCTCGCGCCGGGGGTGGCCGAGTCCACGTTGCGCCGGGCCCCGTCCTTTCCGGCCGAAGGAGCGAGGGTCGCGATCGTGGTTCAACAGCGTCAGGTCGCCTGGCTCGACCTCTGGGGCGACGGCGCTCCCGCCACCGCCGCTTGCCGGCGCACACTGTCGGACGTGGCGCGCGTCCTCGGCACCATGGCTCGATCTTCCTGAAAATGGCGCGCGCCCGGCCGGAGGACTTCCTCGAGCTGGTCGAGCGGTCGAAGGGCGGCCGCCTCAAGGTCTACATCGGCTCCGCCGCCGGCGTGGGCAAGACCTACCGCATGCTGCACGAGGCCCACGGGCTGAAGGAGCGCGGCATCGACGTCGTCCTCGGGTTCATCGAGACCCACGGGCGCGCGGAGACGGCGGCCCTCATCGAGGGGCTCGAGGTCGTACCCCGGAAGAAGATCGAGTACCGCGGTGTGACCGTCGAGGAGATGGACGTGGACGCCGTGCTCGCCCGCCATCCGCAGGTGGCGATCGTGGACGAGGTGGCGCACACCAACGCGCCCGGCTCGACGCACCGCAAGCGGTTCGAGGACATCGAGGCCATCCTGGCCGCGGGCATCAACGTCATCTGCGCGTTCAACGTGCAGCACCTGGAGAGCCTCAACGACCTCATCGAGCGCGTCACCGACGTCAAGGTGCGCGAGACGGTGCCCGACCGCTTCCTCAAGAAAGCGGACCAGGTCGTGAACCTGGACCTCTCGGTCGAGGACCTCATCGACCGCCTCAAGTCCGGAAAGATCTACGCCGCGGACAAGGTGCCCCATGCCCTGGAGAACTTCTTCACGCCGGAGAAGCTGCGCAGCCTGCGCGAGCTGGCCCTGCGCGAAGTGGCGGAGTCGGTGGAGAGGGCGCCCGCCCTGCCTACGGGGACGGCCAAGCCCCGCCACGTCAGCGGCCGCGTCATGGTGTGCATGTCGTCCTTCTCGCCCCGCGCCGCGGCGATGCTCCGCCGCGGATCGCGCTTCGCCGGGCGCCTCAACACGGACTGGTTCGTGGTCTACGTGGAGACGCCGGCGGAGTCTCCGGACCGCATCGATTCCGCCGCCCAGCGCCACCTGCTCGAGAACATCGAGAAGGCGAAGGAGATGGGAGCCGAGGTCGTGCGCCTGAAGGGAAGAGACCCGGTAGCGGCGCTGCTCGACTTCGCGCGGTCGCACAACGTCGCCTACATCATGATCGGCCGCTCGCGGCGCCCGCGCTGGAAGCGAATGGTGGGCGACTTCGTGAACCGCATGGTGGAGGAGGCCGACGGGTTCGACCTCTACGTCGTTTCCACCGAAGAGGAGGATGATAGCGAGCCGTGACGCTCCGCGCCCGGCTGCTCCTGGCCCAGGTCCCGCTCGTCGTGGCCGTGCTCGTGGTGGGGGCGCTGGCCCTGCAGACGCTCCGCTCGCTCGGCACCGCCTCCCAGAACATCCTCACCGCCAACTACCGCAGCGTGCTCGCCGCCCAGCGCATGAAGGAGGCGGCGGAGCGGATCGACAGCGCCGTCCTCTTCATCGTGGCCGGGCATGCCGAGACGGCGGCGCCGCAGATCGCCCACAACCGTGGCGCTTTCGAATCCGAGCTCGAGGTCGAGGAAGGCAACCTCACCGAGCCGGGCGAGAAGGACGAAGCGGCCGAGCTGCGTCGGCGCTGGGAAGACTACCAGGCCCGCGTCGGCACCTTCGCGGCCGGCCCTCCGCCGGCGGCGGCGGAGGTGTACTTTCGCGAGCTCCAGCCCCGCTTCCTCGCCCTCAAGGAGATCGCCGACCGCATCCTCGACATGAACCAGGCGGCGATGGTGCGGAAGAGCGAACACGCCCAGGCGGTGGCGCGCCGCCTGGAGACGGCGACCCTGGCCGCGGCCGTGATCGCTCTCGGCCTGGGCGTCGTCACGACGAGCCGCGCCATCGCCCTCGCCCTGCGCCCCCTCAACGTCCTGACGCATGCGGTGCGGCGGATCGGCGAGAAGGACTTCGCGGCCCGCGCCCGCGTCGAGGGCACGGACGAGATCGCGTCCCTGGCCGTGGACTTCAACGCCATGGCCGAGCGCCTGGCCGAGTTCGAGCAGAGCTCGCTGGGCGCCGTCGTCCAGGCGCGCCAGGCCTCCCACGCCGCCATCGAAAGCCTCCCCGATCCGGTGGTCGTCTTCGACGCGAGCGGGCGCATCCTGGCCGCCAACGAGGCGGCGCGCAGCGTCCTTCGCCTGCCCCGCGACGAACAGGCCGCGCGCCTGGGCGACGTGGATCCCGCCCCCCGCGCCGCCATCGAGCGCGCCCGCGCCCACGTGCTGGCCGGGCGCGGCCCCTACGTTTCCCAGGGCTACGAGGAAGTCGTGCGCCTCGCAGTCGGGGGCACGGAGCGCCAGTTCCTGCCCCGCGGCAGCGCGCTCTACGACGCGGGGGGCGCCATCACCGGCGTCGCCGTCACCCTGCAGGACGTGACGCGCCTCCGCCACTTCGACGAGCTCAAGACCGATCTCGTGGCCACCGTCGCCCACGAGTTCCGGACGCCGCTGACGTCCTTGCGGATGGCCGTCCACCTCTGCCTGGAGGAAGCGGCGGGCCCGCTCAACGAGAAGCAGACCGAGCTGCTGCACGGCGCGCGCGAGGACTGCGAGCGCATGCAGGCGATGGTGGACGACCTGCTGGACCTGTCCCGCATCGAGGGCGGGATGCTGGACGTGCGTCCCCAGCCCATCGAGGTCGAGTCCCTCCTGGAAACAGCGCAAGAGGCCGAGCGCGTGGCCGCCGCGGAGGCGGGGGTGGAGCTGCGCAAGGAGGCGCCTCCGAGCCTCCCCCGCGTCGCCGCCGACCGCGAGCGCATCCATCTCGTCCTGGTGAACCTCGTCTCGAACGCGATCCGCCACACGCCGCGCGGCGGCGTCGTCCGCTTGATCGCCGTCGAAGGCCCGGACGGCCATGTCACCCTGCGCGTGACCGACTCGGGCAAGGGCATCCCGCGCGAGTTCCAGCCGCGGATCTTCGAGAAGTTCTTCCGCCTGCCCGGCGCGGACGCGGGCGGTGCCGGCCTCGGCCTCTTCATCGCACGCGAGACCGTGCGCGCGCACAAGGGTGAGATCGGGGTGGAGAGCACACCCGGAACCGGGACCAGCATCTGGTTCACGCTGCCCGCCGTCGAGTCCGGCGAGCATCACCTGTCCGGCCTCGCCTGATCGGCGGGCGGTCAGACGTCGTAGCGCTTGCGCTTGCGCCAGAGCGTCGAGGGGTCGATGCCGAGGATGCGCGCGGCGTCCTCCAGGCTGGCGGCACGCACGAGCACGCGGCGGATGTGCTCCTTCTCGAGATCGTCCAGGGTCACGTCTTCGCCGAGGGCGGGCCCGGTGGCGGGCGCGTCCGCGACCTTGCGCGGGAGCGCGGTGGCGTCGAGCACCTGCCCCTCCATGAGCACCACCGCCCGCTCCATCGCGTTGCGCAGCTCGCGCACGTTGCCGGGCCACTCGTAGCGCAGCAGCGCAGCCTGCGCCTCCGGCGAGAGCTCCGGCGGCGCCCGGCGCGCCTGCCGGGCGAAGAAGGCCACGAAGTGCCGGGCCAGGGGAACGATGTCCTCGCGCCGCTCGCGCAGGGCGGGCACCCGGATCTCGATCACGTTCAGGCGATACAGGAGGTCCTCGCGGAACCGTCCACTCGCCACGTCCGCGTCCAGGTCGCGATTGGTCGCGGACACCACGCGCACGTCCGCGCGGCGCGCCCTCGTTTCCCCCACGCGCTCGAACTCCTTGTCCTGCAGGAAGCGCAGGAGCTTGGCCTGCAGGCTGGGCGCGATCTCCGCGATCTCGTCGAGGAAGAGGGTGCCGCCGTGCGCGGCCTCGACCTTGCCCGGCTGGTCCTTCACCGCGCCCGTGAACGCGCCGCGCGCGTGACCGAACAGCTCGCTGGCCAACAGCTCTTCCGAGAGGGTCGGCGAATGGACCACGACGAACGGCCCCGCGGCGCGCGGGCTGCTCGCGTGGAGGAGGCGGGCCAGGACGCCCTTGCCGGTGCCGTTCTCGCCGCGCAGGAGGACCGCCGCCTCCGAGCCCGCCGCCCGGCGCACGGTGTCGAGGGCGGCCTGGAGCGCGGCCGAGCGCGTGGCCAGCTCCAGCTCGGGCACGGCGTCCGCGAGCTGGCCTTCGAGGTTGCGCACCTGGCGCACGAGCGCGCGCCGCTGGGCCGTGCGCTCCACGAGGTGGCGGATCTGCGCGGGCGTGAACGGCTTGGCCAGGTAGTCCACGGCGCCGCGGCGCATGGCCTCGACCGCGGTGTCGATGGTGGCGTAGGCCGTGATGACGACGATGTCCAGGCCCGGGCTGGCCCCGACCAGCTTGGGAATGAGGTCGAGGCCGGAGCTCTCGGCCAGCTTCAGGTCGACGAGGGCGAGATCGAAGGGCTCGCGCTCGGCGTGCGCGAGCGCGGACTCCGCGTTGGCGGCCAGGCCCACCGTGCAGCCGGCGCTCTCCAGGGCAAGGGCCAGGGTCGAGCGAATGTTCTTCTCGTCGTCCACGACGAGGACGCGGAGCATCGGCCGCCATTGTGCCCGACCGCCGCCCGGGCCGTTAGCGGATGAGCCGAGAAGGCGGACAATGGAAGGGGGGCCCTCGAGGCCCGGCCGACCAAGGAGGTTCCGATGAACACCGTCTTCATCCGCCGCACCATCCTGCTTCTGGCCCTCGCCGCGCCCGCGGCCTGGCCGCAGTCACCCACCGTGGAACTGGCGGGTGCGGAAGGCACGCTCATCGGGGGCGGCGACCTCAACCGGGTCCGCTACACCATCCGCGTCCCCAAGGACGCGAACCTGAATCGGACGGGAGAACAGAAGGACGTCTACTCACGGCCGTTCAACTCGTTCGTGACCTGGCAGGTCACGGTGGAGAAGTCGCCCGTGCGCACGCTGGACGCGGCCGTAAAGGACTCGACGATCGCGGGCCGGCGCTCCAAGCCCGAAGGGTCGGAGGTGGAGGGCGGCTTCCAGGTCGTGCTCCGGCCCTCTTCGGCCGACGTCGTGGATGCGGAGGTCCGCGCCTACAAGGTCGGCCCGAACGGCGCCGTGCGCGCACGGTGCTCGGGCCCGGCCAAGGCCATCGACACGCTCATCGAGATGTGCGGCGCGCTGCGCGTCGCGGCGGCCAGCGAATGATAGACTCCGACTCACTCCGATGACGCTGCTGCGCGTCCCCCCGCCGCTCCCCCGGGTCGTCGATCTCCAGCGGACCTACGACGCGATCGTCGTGGGCTCGGGTGCCGCCGGCGGAATGGCTGCCCACGTGCTCACCTCGCACGGCCTCGACGTGCTCCTGCTGGAAGCGGGCAAGCAGGTGGACACGACCGCGGAGCTCAAGTCGCTGGAGTGGCCCTACGACCATCCGCGCCGCGGCGACATGCCGTACACGTCGCACGCGCTGCGGGGCGCGGAGTACGCGCTGCGCAAGCCGCCCTACGCCCCGAAGGATTCGCCCTGGAAAACGGTGCAATCCTACGTCCAGGGGTGGAGCGGCTCCGACTACTCGAAGAACATCCTCGTGGACGAGAAGGAGCATCCCTACACGGGCACGAACTACGCCTGGGTACGGGCGCGCGTGCTCGGGGGCAAGACGAACATCTGGGGCCGGCTCGCACTCCGCCTGAGCGACTACGACTTCAAGGGCAAGAGCCACGACGGCTGGGGCGAGGACTGGCCGATCTCGTACGCGGACATCGAGCCCTATTACGACAAGGTCGATCTCTACCTCGGGATCTCGGGGCATCCCGAGGGCCTGGCCCATCTCCCCGACAGCAAGTTCCAGCGCGCGACGCGGCTCAACGCGGCCGAGGTCATGCTGCGCCAGTCGATGGCGAAGTCGGGCAAGGTCCTGACGCCGTATCGCGCGGGCGTGACCACCGACGGCCTCAAGCACAACAAGTTCCGCAGCCGCTGCTTCGGGCGTGGGGCCTGCAATCGGCGCGCGGGCGGCTGCGACATCCACGCCGCCTTCGACTCCCCCACCGGGCTCATCTACCCGGCGCTGGAGACGGGCCACCTGATCGTGCGCACGGGCTCCATCGCCCGCGAGATCACCGTGGATCCCGCGACGGGCAAGGCGCGCGGCGTCGCCTTCGTGGATGCGGCCACGGGCACGACGATGGAAGCGCGGGCCAGGGTCGTCGTGGTCGGGGCGTCCACGCTGGAGTCGGCGCGCCTGCTCCTGAACTCGAAGTCGGCGGCGCACCCGAACGGGATCGGGAACTCCAGCGGGCACGTGGGCCACAACTTCTGCGAGCACGTGATGGGCCCGGGCGTGGACGGCTTCGTGAAGGACCTCGTGGGCAAGCCGCGCACCCTGGACGACGGGCGGCCGGGCGGCTTCTACGTCCCGCGCTTCCGCAACCTGAAGGACAAGCAGAAGGACTACCTGCGCGGCTACGGGTTCGAAGGCAGCGCCGGCACCGGCATGTTCCCCAACGCCTCGCGTGCGCCCGGCTTTGGAGCCGCCTACAAGAAGTCGGTCCGCGAGTACGAGGGCGCCACCATCGGCATGGGCGGCTTCGGCGAGGTGCTCTCGCGCTACGAGAACGCGGTGAGCATCGACCCCGAGGTCAAGGACAGGTGGGGCATCCCCGTCCTGCGCTTCGACTTCAAGTTCGGAGAGAACGAGAAGAAGATGGCGGCGGACATGGCCAACACCGCGAAGGAGATCTTCGAGGAAGCGGGCATCGAGGTCGTGGACCACGATCGCCACATCCTGACCGAGGGCTGGTCCATCCACGAGCTGGGCACCGCGCGCATGGGGAACGATCCGAAGACATCGGTCCTCACGCAGCACCAGCAGTCGCACGACGTGAAGAACCTGTTCGTCGTGGACGGCAGCAGCCACGTGAGCGCGTCCTGCCAGAACCCGACCTGGACGATCATGGCCCTGGCCTGGCGGTCGTGCGATTACCTGGCGGACGAGCTGCGGAAGGGGAACCTGTGACGGTCACGCGGCGCGACGCCCTCAAGCTGGCCGCGGTGGCGGCGGCGACGCCGCTGCTCCCGCGCGGGGTGGCCGAAGCCGCGGAGACCGCGGCGGCGGCGGCGGGTCGCTTCTTCAGCGCGCCGGAGATGGCGCTCCTGGACGAGCTCGTGGAGCTGATCATCCCCGCCGACGCCCACTCCGGCGGAGCGCGCGCGGCCGGCGTCGCCGCCTACATCGACGGACGCCTCGCTCAGTACGACCCCGCCATCCCGATCCTGAAGGCGGACCGCGAGCGCTGGAAGGCCGGGCTCGCCACCGTCGACGCGTTGGCCCGCGAGACCTCGGGCAAGACGTTCCGGGAGAGCTCGACCGCGGAGCAGACCGCCCTGCTCGAGCGCATCGCGAAGCCGCTCACGGAAGCGGAGATTCCGACCGAGGAGCCGGAAGAGCGGCGCCAGCCCGCGGCGGAGAAGCCGGAGACGGTGGGCCAGCGCTTCTTCGTGGAGCTGAAGTCGTGGACGGCTCGCGGATACTACACGTCGAAGGTCGGCATCCACGACGAGATGGAGTACAAAGGCAACCGCGCGATCCTGGAGTTCAGTGGGACCGACGTCGCCACCTTGCCGCCCGTCCGTCCGCCCCAGGACTAGCCCGGCGCCGTGACCACGGCCGCCCCGCCCTCGCGCCTCCGCGTCGACACGGGCGCGCTGCGCGCCGGAAGCTTCGCGATCGGGCGCGATCACCCGGACTTCGCGGAGGCGGGCCAGATGCGGCGGCACGAGTTCGTGTTCCCGCGCACCAGCGTCTGGATCGAGCACGACGGCGAGCGGCCGTTCATCGCCGACCCCACGGTCGTCACGTACTACAACCCTCACGAGCCCTATCGGCGGCGGCTCCTCAGCCCGGAAGGCGACCGCTGCGACTGGTATTCCTTCGACGCCGCGGTCGTGTGGGACCTCGTCCGCCGCCTCGATCCCGCGGCCGAAGACCGGCCGGAGCGCGCGTTCCGCTTCCGCCACGGACCCACCGATCCCGTGGCCTACGCGCAGCAGCGCCTGGTGGCGCATCACCTCGACGGTCCGGCCGCCCCCGACTGCGTGCAGGTGGAGGAGGTGATGCTGGACGTGCTCGCGCGCGTCCTGCGCCGGTCGTACGAGTCGCGCGGCCTCTCCCCACGCGTCCGCGTAGTCCCGCCGGAGGACGCGACCGCGCCGGACGTCGTTCAACGGGTGCGCGCCCACGCGCTCCTGCACCTCGATCAGCGGCTCAGCCTGAGCGATCTCGCCCGCCGCGCGGAGTGTTCGGTCTTCCAGCTCTGCCGGGCCTTCCGCCAGGCCACGGGTGGACCCGTGCATCGCTGGCTCCTGGGGTTGCGCCTCCAGGCCTCGCTGGAGCCGGTGGCGGAGCCGCGCAGCGATCTCACCGCCGTCGCCCTCGACCTGGGCTTCGCGAGCCACAGCCACTTCACGGCCGCTTTCCGCCGGGCGTTCGGGATCACGCCCTCCGCGCTGCGGCGGCGAGCGCGTACGGGCACGGTGGCGGGCCTCCGGCTCTCAGCGGGCGCTGAGAGCCGCCTCAGCGCTTCGCGCGCACGTACATCCCGTCGAAAGCGGGCTTCCAGGTCTTGCCGTCATCGGCGGACGTCTCCCAGAACTGCCGCACGCGGCCGTCGGGCTGCGGCGTCCAGGTGATGCGGTGCTTCAGGCGGCCGCGCTTGTTGACCATGTCCGCCCGCAGGACCATGCCGCCGTCCGTGAAGGCGCCGTCCAGCAACAGGAACCCGCCGGTGCTGTCCACCCACGTCTGGTGCCACTGTCGCGTGCCCGGGTTGTAGGTGTTGAAGCTCGACCCGATCTGCTTCTGCGGCCCGCGCGCTTCCCAGTGCTCCTGCACGACGCAGCCGTCGTATTCGCGCGTGACCTTGTTCGTGCCGACCACGTTCCCCGCGGGATCGAGCACGTCCCAGTCCCCCACCCAGAAGTCGAACTGCCTGTACTCCGGGGCCAGGCAGGGCGAAACGAACGGAGACGGAGAGGGAGACGGGGATTGGGCGCGGACGGTCGGCGACACGAGCGACATCCACCACGCGACGAGGACGAAGGCACCACCCGCGGCACGATGCATCGACACCTCCGCCCGGCACTGTAGGCCGGCCTCTCCGGGTCCGGCTATCGAATTCTTGCGGCCCGTCGCGGCACGCCTTGCCACGGCGCCGGGCCTCCTCTAAGCTCGGCGCACCCGAGGCACTTCACCCACGAGGCCTATGAGAAATCCAATCCGCTTCAAGCTTTTCGTGATGATGGTCCTGGAATTCTTCATCTGGGGCGCGTGGCTCCCCCTGATCTTCGGCTATCTGCCCAGCCTGGGGTTCTCCCCGGCCGAGCAGTCGTGGATCCTGAATGCCTTTCCCATCGCGGCCATCGTCGGGATGTTCTTCAGCAACCAGTTCGCGGACCGGAACTTCTCCGCGGAGAAGTTCCTCGCCTTCAGCCACCTCGTGGGGGGCGTGGCCATCCTCAGCTGCGCCTTCACGCGATCGTTCTGGCCCTTCTTCCTCCTGATGCTCGTCCATTGCCTCCTCTACGTGCCGACCATCTCGATCGCGAACTCGATCGCCTTCGCCAACATGAAGGACGCGCAGAAGGAATTCGGCATCGTCCGCATGGGAGGAACCATCGGCTGGATCCTGGCCGCCTGGCCGTTCACGTTCATCCTCGTGGACTGGGACAAGGTGCGCGCGGTCAACCCGCAGGGGCTCGTGGAATGGCTGGGCACCGTCCTCAACTCCGGTCTCACCGGGCCCGCGCTGCAGGCGGGCGCGCGTTGGACCTTCGGGGTGGCCGGCATCGCGTCCCTCCTGCTCGCCGCCTTCAGCTTGACCCTGCCCCATACGCCTCCCAAGAAGGCCGAAGGCGGCGCGGTGGAGAAGCTGGCCTGGCTGGAGGCGCTCAAGCTGCTGAAGCAGCCGTTCATCCTGGTCCTGTGGATCGTCACCTTCGTGGATTCCTTCGTGCACAACTGCTACTTCAACTGGGCGGGCGTGTTCCTGGGCACGGCGCGCGGCGCGGGCGGGGTGGGCATCCCCGGCAACTGGATCATGCCCGTCATGAGCATCGGCCAGATCGCGGAGATCCTCACGATGTTCATCCTGGGGACCACGCTCAAGCGCCTGGGCTGGCGCGCGACCATGATCGTGGGGATCCTCGGCTATCCCGTGCGCTTCGCGGTGTGGGCCTTCCTGCCGCAGCACACCGGGCTCATCGTCCTTGTGCAGGTCCTCCACGGCATCTGCTACGCCTTCTTCTTCGCCACCGTCTACATCTTCGTGGACGCCTACTTCCCGAAGGACGTGCGCTCCAGCGCCCAGGGCCTCTTCAACGTGATGATCCTCGGCATCGGCGCCCTGGTCGCCAACTCGATCTGCCCGTGGCTGATCCAGGAAGTCTTCACGAAGAACGGCCTGACGGACTTCCACGGCCTGTTCCTGGTCCCGCTGGCCGCGGGCTCGGCCGCGGCCCTCGCGCTCGCCTTCCTCTTCCATCCGCCCGCGCAGCCGCTCGACCGCGCGGCGATGGAAGGCACGGCGGCCTAGGCCCCGGCCACCTCGACGATCATCTCGATCTCGACGCAGGCCCCGTGCGGGATCTGGGCCACTCCGAACGCGCTGCGCGCGTGCGGACCGCGCTCGGCGAAGATCTCCACCAGCAGCTCCGAGGCCCCGTTGGCCACGAGGTGCTGCTCGGTGAACGTGGGCGCGCTGTTCACGAGCACCAGCAGCTTGACGATGCGCCGCACGCGCTCGAGGTCGCCGAGCGCGGCTTGCAGCGTGCCCATGAGGTCGATGGCGATGGTCCGCGCCGCCTCGCGTCCCTCCGCGGTGGCCATGCCTGCCCCCAGCCGGCCCACCACGGGCTTGCCCTCGCGCCGCGCGATGTGGCCGGCCACGAAGACCAGGTTTCCGGTCTGCACAGTGGGGACGTAGACCGCTCCCGGCGCCGTCGGCGCGGGCAGGGTGATCCCGGCGGCGCGCAGTCTCTCGGACACGGACATGGGCACCTCCTTCAGGCGATGCAAGCGGGCCGATCGAAATCGACCGCCTCCGTATTGCCGCCGCAGATGACGACGGCGATCCTCTCCCCCGGCCGTGCATCGTATCCGGCGGAGAGGACTCCGGCCAGGGCCGCGGCCCCGCCGGGCTCGGCCACGATGCGCAAGCGGTCCCACAGCAGGCGCTGGGCGGCCCGGATCTCGTCCTCGCGCACGAGGAGGACGCGCTGCACGTGGTCCCGCGCGATCGGGAAGGTGAGCGTGCCCACGCGGCGCGGGGCCAGGGAGTCGGCCGCGATGCCGGCCGCTTCCGCGTCCACGGGGGCGCCCGCAGCCAGGGCCGCGGTCAGCGTCGGCGCCTTCTCGGGCTCGACGCCCACGACGCGCGTCCTTCCCGCGTACCAGGCGGCGACGCCCCCGATGAGGCCGCCGCCGCCCACCGCCACCACCACGGCGTCGAGCGCGGGAACTTGCGCCTCCAGCTCGCGGGCGAGCGTGGCCTGGCCGAGCAGCGTCTCGACCTGGTCGAAGGCGTGGATGGCCATCGCGCCCGATCGCTCCCGCCACTCCTCGCTGGCCGCCAGCGCGTCCGCGTAACGGTCGCCCGCGATCACGAGATCCGCGCCGTCGGCGCGGATGCGCGCGATCTTCGAGGGCGAGGCGATGGTGGGGACGAAGATGCGGGCCCGCACGCCCAGGCGGCGCGCGGCGTGGGCCACGGCCACCCCGTGGTTGCCGCCGGAGGCCGCCACCACTCCCGCCGCCGGCACCTCGCGCCGGAGCAGGTTCGCGAAGGCGCCCCGGACCTTGAAGGACCCCGCGTGCTGCAGGAGCTCGAGCTTCAGGAACAGGGAGACTCCGGACCGGCCCAGGTCCTCTCCCTCCACCGCCACCACCGGCGACACCCGCACGTGCGGCCGCAAGGCCTCGGCCGTGGCCGCCACCTCGTCCCGGCCCAGGTTTGACAATGAGTTCGTCACTTGGCAAATTACCTTATATGCTTCCCGTGTCCGTGGTCAAGGCCCTGGCCAACGCGCGCCGCCTGCAGATCCTGGGCTGGCTCAAGGCGCCGCGCACCCACTTCCCGCCCCAGGTGGACGGGGACCTCGTGCGGGACGGCGTCTGCAGCGTGTTCATCGCGCGCAAGCTGGGGGTGAGCGCCCCCACGGCCAGCGAGCACCTGCGGGTGCTGAGCCAGGCCGGGCTGGTGCGCGGCAAGCGGATCAAGCAGTGGACGTTCTACCGGCGCGACGAGAAGCGGATCGCGGCCGTGAAGCGCGCGTTGCGCTCGGCGTGGTAGAAGGGGCCGAGGCATCCCGAGGAGGAGGAGGCGCCATGCACGCCATCCGCGTGTCCCGCACCGGCGATCCGAGCGTGCTCGAATACGTCTCGGTGGAGAAGCCCGTTCCGGGCAAGGGCGAAGCCCTCGTGCGCATCGAGGCCGCCGGCGTCAACTACATCGACGTCTACCATCGCACGGGGCTCTACAAGCTGCCCCTTCCCTTGACGCCCGGCTCCGAAGGGGCGGGAGTGGTCGAGGCGGTGGGCCCCGACGTCGAGGGTCTCAAGGGCGGAGACCGCGTCGCCTACGCCATGCAGATCGGCGCCTACGCCGAACACGCGGTGGTGCCGGCCTGGAAGCTCGTGCCCGTGCCGCGCGCGATCGAGTCGCGCACGGCGGCCGCCCTCATGCTGCAGGGCATGACCGCGCACTACCTGGTCCACAGCGTCTACGCGGTCAAGGCGGGCGATGCCATGCTCGTCCACGCCGCCGCCGGCGGAGTGGGCGGGCTGCTCGTCCAGATGGGCAAGCAGAAGGGCGCGCGCGTCTTCGGGACTGCCTCCACCTCCAAGCTGCCGCTGGTGCTCGAGCTGGGCGCGGATGCGGCCATCGACTACACCACCGAGGACTTCGAGGCGGAGACCATGCGCCTCACCGAGGGCAAGGGCGTGAACGTGGTCTACGACGCCGTCGGCCGCACGACCTTCGACAAGAGCCTGGACTCGCTGGCCGTCCGTGGGTACCTCGCCCTCTACGGCCAGTCGAGCGGGACGGTGCCGCCCGTCGATCCGGCGCGGCTGGCCAAGAAGGGCAACTTCCTCACCCGTCCCACCCTCCTCCACTACACCCAGACACGCGACGAGCTGCTCGGGCGCGCGCGCGAGATGTTCGCCGCCGTCGAGCAGGGCCAGCTGCGCGTCCGCATCGACCGCGAGCTGCCGCTGCGCGAGGCCGCGGAAGCGCATCGCCTGCTGGAGGCGCGCCAGACGGCGGGCAAGCTGCTCCTGATCCCGTAGCGCGGCGGCGCCGCCCGTCAGCTCAGCGGGTTGGCGGGGACGGGACGCGCGACGTAGGCGGGAGCCTCGAGGCGCTGGCCGGGATACCCGCGCACTTCGCCGAAGCGCCGTCCGGCCTGCCAGTCCTCGCGCGCGGACACGATCTCTTCCGCAGTGCGCGCCACGAAGTTCCACCACATGAGGACCGACTCTCCCAGGGGCGCTCCGCCCAGGAGCAGCGCCCGTGGACGCCGGCCCGGCTCGACGGTCAGGCAGATCTCGTCGCGTCCGGTGCCGAGGTAGTACAGCGTGTCCGAAGCCAAGGCCCGCTCTTCGAGGGCCAGGCCGGAATCGATGGGTACCACGGCGTGCTCGAACGACGGGTCGAGGGGCACCACCACGCGCGGGGCGCGGTCGGCGGCGATCTCGGCCCCGATCAGCGGCGAGAAGGTGCGGCCGGGCGGGGACACCTCCCACATCCGGCCCAGGATCACCGTCACCCGTCCTCCGGGCACGTCCACGTGCGGCCGCTCGGCGTAGTGGTTGAAGGCGGGCGCGGTGTCGCGGTGTGCGCCGGGCAGTGCAATCCAGAGCTGCACACCGTGCACGGCGCCGGCGGCGTCCGACGGCGTCTCCTCGGAGTGCGCGATGCCTCGGCCGGCCGTCATCAGGTTCAGGGAGCCGGGGACGGCGCGCGCCTCCGAGCCGAGGCTGTCGCGATGGAGCGCGTCGCCCGCGAAGAGCCACGTGACCGTCTGCAGCCCGATGTGTGGATGCGGGGGGACGTCCATGGGCTTGAGCCCCGCCTGCTTGACGGGCCCGAACACGTCGAGGAAGCACCAGGGGCCGACGAGACGGCGCGCCTTCCGCGGCAGCAGCCGGCGCACCGTGATGGCACCGAGGTCGGCCAGGATGGGCGCGACCTCCTCGACCGCCGCCGCGGAGGGCTGTCCGTCGCAGACCTCCACGCTCTCCGCGGGCCAGCGGTTGCTCATCGGGACTCCTCCCGTGTCAAGGCTTCGGCCAGCCCGACCCGGGTGTCGGCCGCGCCGTAGTAGAAGAGCCAGCGCGGCCCTTCGCGCACCAGCCCTTCCACGAATACCACGTTCGGCACCTGCCCAACCAGCTCCCAGGGACGCTCGGGGGCGAAGATCGGCGTGTCGGACCGCGCGCGCAGTCGCGTCGGATCGTTGCGGTCGAAGAGCGCCCAGCCCGTGCGGTAGACGAGGCGATCGTCCGCCCCGTTGTACACGAGGAGGATCCCTTCGTTCGTCAGAACCGGGGGTGGACCCGGCTCGACCACGCGCGAGTCGAAACGGCCCGGCCGCCGCGGGAGGATCGGCGCGTCCAGGGCTTCCGTCCAGTGCAGGAGGTCCTCCGACCAGGCGACGCCCGTCTGGTCGTACGCGCCCGCGGCGTCGGCCATGTAGTACATCCAGTACTTCCCGCCGACACGCTCGTCGAGGATCGCGCCCGACTTGGTCCAGTGCACGTTCCAGCGTCCCTTGTTCGCGGGCATGATGACGCCGCGGCGCTCCCAATGGCGGAGGTCCGGCGACGTGGCCATTGCGAGCTGGGCGTCCTTGCCGTCGTACGCGGTGTAGGTGAGGTACCACGTCGCGCCGATCTTCACGAGCCGCGGATCCTCGACGCCGCCCTGCCGCTCGTAGTCCGCTTCCGGTGCGAGGGCGGGCTCGGCCTCGCGGACGAAATGGATCCCGTCGTCGCTGGCCGCGCGCAGCAGGCGCGAGGTCTTCTGGGCATCCTGGGCGCGATAGAGCATGACGTAGCGGGTGCCGTCCTTGACGACCGCGGGGTTGAACACCCCCGCCACCTCGAGGCCGGAGCGCTGCGGCTCCAGGATCGGATGGCCGCCATTCGCCCGCGACCAGGGCCCGAACGGCGGTTGGTACGGCCGCGGAGCGGCGGCGAGCGCCGCGGCCGCGGCCAGCAGCGCGGCCACAGATGGGAGAGAGCCTCGTCTCCGCATTCGAGGCCTCATCGCTTCTCCTCTTCGCAAGAGACGGACCGCCAACGGCCGCAGGTTAGTCGTTCCGGAACGAGTGACGTCTGGAATTGTCATTGGCGGCGGCCAAACGCGTCAAGGCGAATCCTCAGGGCGTGCGCGCGAGGATGCCGTCGAGATAGGCCATGGCCGCCGCCTCCGCGTCCCCGCGCACGGCCAGGTCCGGCACGGCGGCCGCGCCGCGCAGGGCCCGATAGATCTGGGCCGCCTCCCGCAATGCGAGCGCGGTCGATCGCGGCTCGTACTGCGCGACCGTCGCCTGCATCTCGCGCGCCCATCCCGGGGCCGCCTGCTCGAGGCGCCGCACGCCGTTCGGGCGCGCGCTCACGGTCTGCAACATGAGCGGACCCAGGACCCGCGCGCGCAGGAAGGCCAGCATGTCGTGCGCCTCGAACAGCTCGCCGCGCCCGATCTTGCCCGCGCCGTAGTGGACCCAGACCCAGAAGCGATCCTCGAGCCACTGCAGATCGGGAGCCGGGTATCGCGCCGTCCCCCCGCGCAGGACGGCGGTCAGGCGCCCGTCGCGCTCCCAGAGCACGGCCGGGTCCTCCACGCGCGGGGCCGCATCCGCGAGGGCGACGAACTTGAGATCCACGTGTAGCAGGGGCGGACCGTAGAGGCAGATGAGGACGCGCGGCTCCCCCACGTGTTCGCCCGTGAACGCGGAAAGCAGCGGACCGAGAGAGGCCGCGATGCGCGGCCGATCCGCGAGCACCTCGCGGATCGCCGCCGGCTCGACCGCCACCACGAGGTCGAGGTCGCTGAACTCGTCCATCGTGCCCGTGAGATACGACCCGCCGGCGGCCACGCCGACCAACCGGGCGTCCTCACTCAAGCGGCCGACTGCCGTACCCAGAAACCGCTCGTGGATTTCAGGCGGCCGGGCCATCGCCGTTCGTCGCACAGAGAATGATGTGCCAGATCTCATTGTTAACAAGTAACTTACAGGGTGTGGTCAAGATCACACGATGCGTCACATTAATTGACATTTGAGGAACGAGTGCATACTTTATGTATGTATTTGTCAAGTCGGGACCGCCAGGCCCGTGCCTGCTGGACAGCGACGCTCTGTGAGACGTTCCCTCTCGAAAGCCCCTCAGGCCGAAGAATCAGGAGACCCTCCGATGTACCGACGCCCGATTTCCGCCGTTCTCTCGCTCGTGCTCGTCACAACGATGGCCCTTCCCGCCGCGGCCCACAACTCGAACATCCATGGATCCTCTTCCCTGGCCGCTGGGAAATCCACCGGCTTCACCGTTCCCCTCAGCGGCGCGACGGATGCCGAAGGGACGTTCACCGGCTCGCTCCGCATCCTGCGGTTCGCGGTCCAGAACGGCAAGCTGGTCGCCTCCGGGATCGTCACGGGCACGCTCGTGGACGAAAGCGGCGTCTCGACTGCCGTCATCCGCACGGTCACTCTTCCCGTCAGCACGGGAACAGGCACGACCGCGGCGGCCGCGCCCACCGCCTTGATCGCCTGCGACATCCTTCACCTGGAGCTGGGTCCACTCGACCTCGACCTGCTCGGGCTGGTCGTGCACCTGGACAAGGTCGTGCTCGACATCGACGCGGTGCCCGGCGCGGGCAACCTGCTCGGCAACCTGCTCTGCGCGATCACGGGCCTCCTCGACGGCGGCGGACCGCTCAGCCAGATCGCCGCGCTGCTCAACCAGCTCCTCGACCTGCTGACCTAGACGAACGGGTGCGGGCGCGACGAGAGTCGCGTCCGCACCCTGCCGATCGAGACTCAGTCGCTGGGCAGGCCGAGCTTGGCCAGCACTTCCGGCGGGGCGCCCTTCCACTCCGCAACGAAGCGGTTGCCCATGTACCCCAGGTCCTCGACGCCCATCTTGCTCGACCAGAACCCGGACGCGGTGAGGTCGCGGAAGGAGTTGAAGAACGAGGGGCCGTGCTTGACCATCACGCGCAGGTCGCGCGGCTCGCGCATCTCCGCCTCGTCCTCCTGCTCGTCCTTGCTGTAGGCGATCTCGTCCAGGATCGCGGTGCGCTCGGATTCCGTCGCCTCCGCGAAGCCGTGGCCGAACCGGCGCTCGGAGACGGAGTTGATCCAGGCCAGGCCCCCTCGCATCGCGGTCTGCCGCCGCTCGCGCTGCAGGTCGGTGTCGGTGGGATCGTTCATGAGGTAGTCCATGAACTCCGGCACCCCGGCGTCCGTGGCGCTCCCCGAGCGCTCGTCCTTGGGAATGATCATGTCCACCAGGATGCGCACCGTCTTCCATTCCTGGGGATTGAAGAACTTCGGCACGTAGGCCTTGCCCGCGGCCGCGGCCTTGACCGCCGTGGCCGCCTTCTCCGCGGCGGCGGCGGCTTCATTCGCGCCCAGGGTGAAGGCGACGGCGATGGGCGCGGTGCCGATGAGGCGAAGGGCGGAACGCCGTCCGATCGGATCTGTCATCGACCCCCCCTCCCTATCCCTCCCCCACGTAGGGGGGAGGGGAAGTGCTGTTCCACGTCACGCGCCGCCATCAGAGGTTCCCCTTCCTGCGCTCCTCGACGATGTGCTCGCTCGTCCGCATGGAGAGGGCGAGGATCGTCCAGGTCATGTTCTTGTGCGCGTTGCTGACGAACGGCCCGCTGTCCGCGACGAAGAGGTTCTTGCAGTCGTGGGCCTGGCACCACTCGTTGAGGACGGACGTGCGGGGGCTGGTGCCCATGCGCGTGGTGCCGGCCTCGTGGATGATCTCGCCCCCGAGCTTGAGGCCGTAGTCCTTGTCCTTGCCGGGCAGCTTCCCCACCACCTTGCCGCCCATGGCCTCGATGATGCGCGCGGCCGTCTCGTTCATGTGGCGCGCCTGGTTCAGCTCGCCGTCCGTCCACTTCCAGTGGAAGCGCAGGACGGGGATGCCGTATTTGTCGACCACGCTTGGGTCGATCTCGCAGTAACAGTCCTTGTTCGGGAGCATTTCGCCGCGGCCGGAGAAGCCCACGATGGAGCCGTACAGGCGGCGGTAGTCGTCCTTGAGCTTCTTGCCGTACCCGCCGCCCGTGAGCTTGTGGATGCCGCTCATGAACCCGTAGCCAGGCATGTCGCGGCCGCCCCAGGGCTCGATGTGGTAGCCGCGCGGGAAGTCGAGCTTCCGGTTGTCGAGCCACCACGGCATGTAGACGTGCATGCCGCCGGCGCCGTCGTCGTTGTACGGCGGCAGCCCTTCCAGGACGGGGATGTGTCCCTGCACGCTGGTGCCGGTGGTGTCGGTGAGGTAGCGGCCCACGTTGCCGCTGGAATTGGCGAGGCCGTCGGGATGCCTCGTCGACTTCGAGTTGAGAAGCAGGCGCGCCGTCTCGCAGGCGCTGGCGGCGAGGACGATGATCTTGGCGCGGATCTCCTCGGTCTTGCCCGTCGCGGTGTCGACGTACGCGACCGCGGTGGCGCGGCCCTCGGCGTTGGTGAGCACCTCGCGCGCCATGGCGCCGGTGACGATCTTGAGCTTGCCCGTGGCGAGGGCGGGCGGCAGCAGGACGGACGGGCTCGAGAAGTTCGAGCGCGTCTTGCATCCGCGCCCGCACTGGCCGCAGTAGTGACAGGCCGGTCTTCCGTTGTGGGCCTTGGTCAGGATCGAGAGTCTTGACGGGATGCAGGTGACGTTGAGCTTGTCGCTGGCCTTCTTCACCAACCGCTCGTACGCCCGCGGAGCGGGCGGAGGCAGGAACACGCCGTCGGGCTCGTTCTCCAGCCCTTCGTTCGTGCCGAAGATACCGACCAGCTCGTCGAGCTTGTCGTAATACGGCTTCATGTCGTCGTAGCCGATCGGCCAGTCGTCGCCGAGGCCGTCGCGGCTGCGGCCCTTGAAGTCGTGCGGCCCGAAGCGAAGGGAGATCCGGCCCCAATGGTTCGTGCGCCCGCCGAGCATGCGCGCGCGCCACCAGAGGAACTTGTTGCCGTCCGCGGTCGTGTAGGGCTCGCCTTCGAGGTCCCAGCCGCCGATGCAGCCGTCGAACTCGCCGAAGGGCTTGCGTCGCGAGCCCGCGCCGCGCCGCGGCGAATCGTAGGCCCACGACATCATGGCCCCGTCCTTGGCCGCGTCCCACCACTGTCCCGCCTCGAGGAGCACGACGTCGGCGCCGCCCTCCGCGAGGACCTTGGCCGCCATGCCGCCGCCGGCGCCGGAGCCCACGATACAGACGTCGTATTCCTTCGCCCGGCTCACGATCTGCATGGTCGCTCCCCTTTGTGATCGGTGGCTGAAGTGTCGATACGCTAGTCCCTCCGGGGGCGGAACGTCAATCGGCTTGCGCCCGGGGTGATCATCATCCGTGACGACGGTATTCCCGACCCGTCGAGATTGTGAGGAGGTGGGACGATGAGCTCTACCGCCGGGCGCCGGCCAGTGTTCGCTGTCTTCGTCGCGGCGGTGTGTGCTTTGTCGGCGGAGGCCAACGGAGCCGACAGCGACCTCTCTCGGCCATTCACGGAGCTCCGTCACGCTTTCGCGGCATCACCGGCCTTCAGCGGATCCTGGGTAGCCGATCCGGAGCGTCAGCTCGCGATGAAGGCGTTGGAGGAGAAGCGGTCCCAGGACTTCCTTCTTCTCTCGGCGGCGTGGCTGCAGAAGTTTCCGGTAGACGCGCGAGTTCACCTCGCGCGCGCCGCCGTCCTTGCGGAGGCCGGCGACTTCGTGGCCGCCGCTCACCATCGATTCGCCTTCTACGGACTGCTGGAGTCGATATTGGCATCCGGTGACGGACGCTCGATGAACACGGCCTACCGAGTCATCTCCGTGGACGAGGAGTACACCGTTCTCTCCTTCATGGGCGAGACCGTGAGCAAGCAGCGACTGGATGGCGGAGTGGACGTCCTCGAGCTCAACCGCAAGGGCGCGCCAAACACCATGTACTTCGATGTGAACATCGGCCTGGCCGCGACGATCCGCGCGCTCGGCGCCAAGCACGAGTAGCCACACGACCGGAGGCTGTTCCCACCTCCAACGCTACGGATGCGTGTCGAACACCACGTCCACCCAGTAGTTCGTCGCCATCCAGGTGTCGGTGGGAAAAGCGCTCGTCGTCCCGTAGTGGTAGACGCCGTTGCCGCCGGAGGCGTTGGGCAGGGCATGCAGGGGCGCATTGTCGTACGCCGCGTCGAAATACCCCTCGTCGTGCGCGTAGCGCCCGCGGCGCGCGAGGTACGAGGCGACGTAGACGGTGCCGGGGGTGATCGGCACCGGCGTCGTGAAGAGCACCTGCTGCCAGCCGCTCGCCGTCTCCCCCGCGAAGACGGCCGTCGCGAGGCGCGTGCCGGTGGCGCTCCACAGGTTGCCGCGATGCGTGCCCGTATTGCCGGGGCCCTTGTAGAACCGGATGCCCTTCACGTAGCCGCTGACGTCGGCGGTGAAGCGCACGCCGAGCTCCACCGAGTTGGGATCCGTGGGCTCGGAAGCATGCGTGGGCACGGTGGTGGCCGGCCAGAGGGTGAACGGTCCGGCCGGGGCCGGCGCGGGATACGTGGCCGTGTAGGTGCCGCTCGTGCCGCTCACGAACGCGTAGTCCACGCCCTTGATCGTCTCGAGCGTGAACGGCACGACCACGCCGTCGCGCCGGATCTCCGTCAAGGCGCCGAGCGCCGATTGCGCCGGGACCATCAGGCTCAGGTTGCGTGCGCGCGCGTCAGCCGAGACCTGGAACGTGAGCACGCCGTTCGTGAACGTGCCCGCCGTGATCGACGACGCGTTCCGGCCGTCGAGCCAGTCGAGCATCTGCGCGGCCGAGACGACGGCCACGCCCTTGGCCAGCGCCGTCGTGATCATGCCGTCGGAGAACGCGGTGTCGCGGTAGTCGTCGTGGGTGCCGAAGACGCCGTAGTAGCCTTCCGGCCCCTGGGCGCGGTCGATGAGGGTCGCGATCGCGTCCGGATACGCGAGCTCGTTCTCGTTGACGAGCTGGCTCACGCCCTGGTACACGTCCAGCCGCGTTCCATCCAGGTCCGCGAACCGCATCGGAATCCCTGATCCCGTGAACAGACCCGGCCGGCCGGCGATCCAGCTCCCCGGCCAGTAGTAGTAGTTCATGTCGTAGCGGATGCCACGCGCCCGCTCGACCTTGGGCTGGGTCGCCCAGTCGCTCCAGGCGATGCAGTGCGTGCGGTTCGAGCGCTGCGGGGCCACGGACGGGAAGATCGAGAAGTAGGCCAGCAGGTCGTTGGCGAAGGCGGCGTCCAGCGACGCCGGCGTCCAGTCCAGGCAGTTGGTGCTGACGTGCACCCCCAGCTCGAAGCCGCGGGTCTGGTAGTCCGCGGCCTGGGCGTCAGTCAGGCTGATGCCCGTGTAGCCCCACGACGTGCCCCGCAGGCAGGTCCAATCCGCCACCGAGCACCCGGCCGGACTGCGCGCGTCGAGCTTGTCGAACGTGTCGCGCGTGCCGGAGCCCGTGTTGTGGTCGTCGAGCGCATGCACGATCACGGCCTTGCGCGCGCTCGGCAGGTACCACAGCCGCGGCAACGGCCGGCGGGCGATCTGCATTTCGTGCACGATGTTGGCCAGCAGGCGCTGCTGCTCGTCCGCCTGGGGGATGGCGACCTTGTCGAGGTTCACGTAGTCGGGGAAGAAGAGATCGTTCGGCCGGATGGGCGACGAGCCGTCGCGCTCCGTCGCCGCCCACGCCGGGTTGCCCTGGTGCGTGTAGACCACCGAGCGCGCGAGGTCGTAGACGAACGCGGCGGCATGGCCGCTGCCGACGCCGCGCAGCGTGACCGCGGGATTCGCGGTCGGCGTGATCGAGTCCGAGAAGAGCGTGGCCACCGTCGTGGCTCCGCTGGCGAGATAGCGATCGGCCGCCCCGTGGTACTGGATGGTCTGCGCCACGATGCCCTTGCCGGGCGCGACGCTCGCGTCGACCTGAAGGTACGCGTCGGACAGCGCACTGCCCGCGGGAGACAGGCCCAGGAGGCTGGCGAGCTGCGGATCCGGACGCATGGCGACGAGGTTGCCGCCGGCATTCACCCAATCGGTGAGCATCGCGACCTGGCTCGCACTGAGCGCCATCTCGCCGAGGATCACGACGTCGTAGGTCTGCAGGACGGCCGGGGTCAAGGTGCTGAGGTCGGTGGCCCGATAGCTGTTCAATCCCTCGGCCGTGAGGATCTCCACGTAGTAGCGGCTGAAGGGACTGGCCGCGCTGGTCACGATCAGGATCGGCCCGCCGGGGCCTTCGTCCGCAGGAGGCGCGGCCGTCGCGAAAGACCAGACGTAGTCGGCGGCGAGCGGCTGGCCGTCGAGAGCGCGCACGCCGTCCGGGCCTCCGGTCAGCGTGGCCGTGTACGTGGCCGAATAGGCCAGCGGCGCCGCATGATGAAGCCGCGCGCGCACCGCGCCCGACTCGTAGGTCACGGTAGCGGGCACGGCGTTGCCTCCCGCGTCGCGCAGCACGAACGTGGTGGCGTCGATGCTGGCCGCGTCCATCGCCTTGGAGAAGACGGCGAGCACGTCGGACGTGACGCCCACGTTGGTGGCACCCGCGGCCGGCGTGGTCGACAGGACGCTGGGCGGATTCGGGTCGGGCGCGCCATCCTCGAAGACGACGTCCACCCAGTAGTTCGTCGCGTTGAAGCTGTTGCTCGGGAACGCGCTCGCGGCGCCGTAGGCAAAGACGCCGTTCCCTCCCACGGTGGCGCTCGCGGGGGCCGTCAGCGGCCCGTTCTCGCGATCCGCTGCGAAGTACGCGCCGTCGAACGAATAGTGTCCGACCTGCGTGTGGTACGAGACGACGTACAGGGTGTTCGCCTCGACGGCGACCGGCGCCGTGAGCTGTGCCTGCTGCCAGCCCGAAGCGGTCTCGCCCTCGAAGCTGACGGTGGCGAGCAGCTCGCCCGTGTTCGTCCAGAGGTTGCCGACGTGCACGCCGCCGTTGTCGGCCGACTTGTAGAAGCGAATGGCGCTGATCGTGCCGCTCGTGGCCGCGCGGAACCGCACGCCGAGCTCCACCGCAGCCGTGTCGTTCGCGGAGAGATTGGCGGGGACGGTCTCCGGGCCCCAGAGACTGCACGGGCAGGCCTGCGCATCCGGCGCGGCGAGAAGGGTCGCGGCGAGGGCGGTGAGTACGAGGACGAGCCGCGAGGGTCCGGCGGCGCTTCGCTTCATTCTTTTGGTCCGGGCTTTCCGAGGACGGAGAGGGATCGGTATCGCCACGAGACGCCTGGTGAACGGCAAGCGTCCTGGCTCGTTCGGATTGTGTGAAGCGGGAGTATAAGGAGCCGGTCCGGAGACCCGCGTGACGGCCGTCACCGGTGGCGTCGGGTCAGGGGACCTGACTATTATCGCGGCGGACGTGATGGATCACGGAGCTCTCAGAATGGAACGAAGACGCCTCATGCCCGTAGCCTTGCTGCTCTTCATCATTGGAGCGGCCGCCCTGTCCCGGTTCTCGCACGATGTCCGGGGCGTCGCCGTGGTCGGACTCTCGGGGGCCGGGTGCGCGATCGGAATGGGGTTCGCGCTCCTGGCGTTCGGACCGGCCGGACTCAAGAGGTGAGCTGCAGATTCAGGCCTTCGTGATCGCCTTCCAGTCCCGGATCCGGGCCGCGATCAGCTCCGCGCGCTGACGCTCGTCGCTTCCGTCCAGGATGGCCATGTCGCCCGGGTCGGCGCGCCAGTAGACACCGGAGGTTCGCGCATTCACTTTGGCGCGTCCGTCGGCACGCGTCGTGAAATAGCCGTTGGCCCGATCGGCGGACTCGAGCCGGATCTCCCCCGTCCCCTCGAGCTGCGGCGCGTTCGGGTCGCGCGGCCGCTCGCCGTTCCAGTAATAGAAGATGCCGGGCGGCTCCTTCTTCTCCTTCGACGCTTCGCTCCAATATCTCGCGGACAACGTACCATCCTCCTGCCACGAGCGGCCGGCGATCTCCAGGGCGCCCGTCCGATCCCGGGAGATCCGCAGGAGACTGACGGCGGAAGGCTCCCGTGGGCCGCGCTCGGTCAGCGAGTACTGCCACCAGAGGCCCTCGATGCGCGCGAGGCGCCCTTCGTTCTCGATCGCCTTCCGCAGCTTCTGGCAGACGACGGTCACCTCGGAGGCCGCGGTCGCTTCTTCGTAGCGAACGCAGGTGAGGCCCAGAAGATCGCTCGGAAGCTTCGCGCCGCCGGCGTGGAGGATGAAGGTCCGCCGCATTCCGAGCGTTCCGCCGAAGAGTCCGGCTTCGAAGACCACGTTGTCCCGCGGCGACGCCTGCCCCGCTTCCGCGGCGGTGGGCGCCGGCGGGCCGGCGGCCGTCCAGTCGTCCTGCGCGAACACGAATGCCGCGAAGTCGACTTCGCGCGTCAGCTCGAGGAGACGCTCGAGAGTGGTGGTGCCGGGGTTGAAGGATGTGGTCCAGGGCTCGACGTCCGCGACGTCCTCGAGACCTCGCGTCAGCACTTGAAGCAGCGTCTCCTGCTTGCCCGACGAGCCGAGGAAGATGCGGGGCTTGCTCATGGCGGCCTTATTTTATGCGCGCCTCGGATCGTTGCACGACGGGGATCACCAGCTCTCGCCCAGAGAATGAGCCCATACTACCGAGTGGCAAATTCGGGGATGAAGCGCCGTGTTTGCTGAGATCGCGATCACTCTCGAAGTCGTCGGCCCGGTGCCGACGTTCCGGCTCCGCACCGACAAGGGCGCGGTCCCCAGGATCACCACCCTCGCGATAACCGATGCGTCCACGGGCGAGACGATGTGGTGGTTGCTGCCGGAGAGTTTCACGTCGGTCCACGCGTTTACGATCGATGAGGTTGACGCAGAGTCTGTCCAGAGCCTTGCGGCCATGGATGACATCGATCCGATCGAAGACCTCCCGGCATCGGACGCGAGACATCAGAGGGCGCTGGCCGAAGGAGCCGCCCTCGAAGATGCGATGTTGATTCCGCTGGGAGTGGTCGTCTACGGGGAGGTGCCCCGGGGGTTCCGCCAGTGCGATCCAACGGCGGGCGCTGCGCCGCCCCTCGCCACCGGCCGCGCGTACCATCTCATGGTCATGGGCGGAAGCGACAGCGGGCATCTCTCATTCACTCTGTAGTGAAGCCCGCCGTGTTTCGAAACATCCTCACCCCTGATTGGCCATTGCTGCTGAAGGGCGAGCCGGATCGTGTACGTGTCCAAGGCACGGATGAGGCTCCCACCGACCGTCCCCGTCACCGCAGCATTCGCTGTCCCCGTTGCGGCTGGGAACCCGGTCCCCACGACCTTTGGATGTGTACGTGCCTCCACACCTGGAACACTTTCGATACCCGAGGCGTTTGTCCGGCCTGTGGGCGCAAGTGGACGGATACCCAATGCCTGCGCTGCCACGAATGGTCGCCTCACGACGACTGGTACGATGGCGAATAGCGCCTCGTCGAACAGCGGCGTCGAAACTGATTGAACCTCCGAGATCGCTACACGATCGCACGCGCCATGCTTTCGCTCGCTCCCGATGCGGCGGGAATCTACGTTCGGTCGGCGTGGGCGGCGCTTTCGCGTCGCGGGTACGTCGGGCTCCAGGGACTTGTCTACGGCGCAACGGAAGCGACCTCGGGTCCCGGCTTCATCAGGATCGACTATCTGGACGTGGCGATTCCTCCAAACGTTCGCGCGATCGCCGGGGCGGAAGTCGTGATCCGACCCCGCCCCACCGCTGTTCGAGACGAGCGCTTCGCAAGCACACCGGAGACCGTACGAGCGGTGTCGGCAAGCGACGGCCATTTCAGGGCCAGCATCTTGATCTCACGGCCGAGACGGCGAGAATTCATCGTCTCCGTCACCGCTCCCGGATTCGAACACCTGGAATGCGCCTTTCGTCAGGAGAAGGCGATGCACTCGGCGGTCGTCGTCCTGATGCGGCGCGCGTCGCAGGCGGAGGCCTGAAACCGACGCCATCCTGACCGTCCGGGCAGGACGATTGGATCTGCGGCTCTTGTCCATCTTCCACTACGCGTTCCGCCGGCCACCAGGCGCGACGCGGCGTTAGCGTCCGTTGCTCGTCGGAAGTTCCTCCAAGGACCGTGGCGATCAGGTCGACCCCGTCGACCAACTCGACGATGGCGATGAGGGCGTCGATCAGGCCGCTCATCATCGATCCCCGTGCCGGCCCGAGCCGGGGAGGAACGTTTCGAGTAGCGCCTCAAACAGGCCCTCGAGCAGGAGCTCTGCTATCCACAGCAGGCATTCGAACACCAGCTCGACAAGCATGGAGTCACAGCTGCTGACGACCTGAGGGGACCCGGAGTTCCCAGCGGACGCGCCTGTGACGAATCTCTTACACAGGAGATGACCTGGTGACGGGTGCGCTACCCTATCGCGCACCGTCATGAGGAACTCAGCCAAGCTGGCCCTGGTCGCGGCCGGATACGTCGGCGCCTTCCTGGCCGCCCTGGCGATCGTGGCCCTCTACGTTGCCGCGACCTCCGGTCCTGACCGGCAGGCCTCGGGTGGGATGTACGCCTTCGGCGACAGCCTCCTCTTCCTCGGTGTGTTCGGGGTGGCGGCGGTGCCGGCGACGGGGGCCGGGCTCTTCTTTCTCAGGCCGTATGCGGCGTTCTGGCGCGTTCTTGCCGGCGTGGCCGTCGCCATCGCTGTGACGGGCCTGGCGGCGTTGGGCGTGTGCGTCGCGGCGCGGGCGGCTGATGCCGGCCCTGCCCTTCATTCCTGGTCGTCGTTCGCGGTGCTACGAATTCTCGTGGCGCCCGTCGTCGCGCTCGCGTTCCTCGTGTCGGGCGTCTTTGCTCCGCGTCCCGCGGCCAGGATCGCGCTGGGCGGGGCGATGATCAGCGAGGCCATCGTGTTCGTCTATTGGCTGGTGCAGCTCCCCTAGCCGCGCGAAGCGGCGACCTCGAGTGATCCTTGAACCAACTCGTTCCGGAACGAGTTGCGCGGTCGGTGCAAGGAGGCGGTGAAATGGCCAAGACCGATTTCAAGTCGATGGACGAATACATCGCGACGTTTCCGCCTGACGTCCAGGACACCCTCCAGCGGGTTCGGACCACCATTCGCAAGGCCGTGCCGAAGGCCGAAGAAGCGATCAGCTACCAGATCCCCACCTTCAAGCTCCACGCGTCGTACGTCGTCTATTTCGCCGGATGGAAGCAGCACTACTCGCTCTACCCCGCCAGCAGCCAACTCGTCGCGGCGTTCAAGGACGAGCTCGCGCCCTACCAAGTGAACAAGGGCACGATTCGATTCCCCCTCTCGAAGCCGGTCCCGGTCAAGTTGATCGCAGGCATCGCGAAGTTCCTCGCCAAGGAAGCCGACGCCCGGGCGATGGTGAAGGCAGCCCGACGGAAGTAACGACTACAATCTCCCACCGCGCCACGGGTGGCCCGACCTGCCTGGCGACCACTCCTGGCCCGCGTGCGTGAGGTGGTGAATGAGCCGACTCGGTGCAGGCATACGGCGTGACCCGGTCCTGGCGGCCTACCTCGTCTTCGCGCTCGTCGTCACGGCCTATGACGTCATGATCCTCGCCCTCGCGCCCTTCGACGTTCCGGCCGCTCGGCATCTGCAAGAGCGGGTCGTCCCGTACACGGGCTGGGTATGGCTCGCCCTGCTCATGCCGTTCAAGCCTCGTTCGGCTCCGCCGCCAGGACAACCCGTGGAGGTGCCCGGCCGATGATCTCGAGACACTGGAAAGGCATCGCGCGGCCCGGTTACGCGGAGTCGTACGTCCAGCATCTCCGGCACGACACGTTCCCGGGCCTCGCGCGGATCCCCGGTTTCGTCCGCGCCACGATCCTGCGACGCGCGGTGGAGACGGGCACCGAATTCCACATCGTCACCGTCTGGGAATCCCTCACCGCGATCAAGGCATTCGCGGGAGAGGATCCGGAGATCGCCGTGGTCCCGGCCAACGTGCGCGAGATGCTGTCCACCTTCGACGAGCGCGTCGTGCACTACGAGATCGCCGAACGCTTCGCGCCCAGAGGTGCCAAGTGAGTAGCCTCCTCGCCCGGGCCTCGGGCTGACCCTCCGGACATGCCCAGCGTCGGTCACGTCGCCGTTGGCCTCGCCGCCGCGCGGTTGGGACGACCGCCCATGCGGGCGACGGCGTGGGCCGCGCTCCTGGTGGTGGCCGCCGGCCTGCCCGACCTCGATGTCGTCGCCTTCAGCCTCGGTATCCCGTATCACGCCCCGTTCGGTCATCGCGGCGCGTTGCATTCGTTCGCGTTCGCCGCGCTCTGCGGAGCCCTGCTCGCACTCTCCGTCCGGTCGCGCCGGCTCTCCGTCGCCCGGATGGGCCTGATCGTGGGCACGGTGGCGGCGACGCACGGCCTGCTCGACACGATGACGGACGGAGGGCTCGGCGTGGCGCTGCTCTGGCCGTTCTCCGACGCGCGGTACTTCGCGCCCTGGCGACCCATTCCCGTGGCTCCCATCGGCCGGCGGCTCTTCGATTCGGACGGCCTGGGTCTGATGTTCAAGGAGTGCTTTCTCTTCCTGCCGTTCTTCGTGATCGGCCTCTGGCCGCGGGCGAGAGTGGCCTCTCCCGCCGCGGCTGAGGATCGATAGCGATGGCCCTCTTCCTGCTGGGACTCCTGATCGTCGTCGGCTCTCTCGTCGCCGCGGTCTGGCGCGTCCACTGGCTGCGCGGCACGCTGCGCACGAAGGCGGAGGTCTTGCGCATGACCTCGCGCGAAGAGGAGGGCGGGGGGCAATACAACATGATGGAGACCGTGTACGTCTCCCAGCTCCAGTTCGAACGGACGGACGGGGCGACTTGCTCTTTCGAGCAGAAACAGGGGAACAAGCCCCGCTTCCGCGTCGGCGACCGCGTGAGCATCCGCTTCCATCGCACCGACCCATCGGGCACCGCGGAAGTCCCCTTCATCACGAACGAGCTGATGATCTGGTTCGCCATCGTGATGTGCGCCGCGCTGGGTTCCGGGTTCCTCTACGCCGGAAACGAGCTCAGGCACGGGCGGGGCACGCCGTCCGGAACCGTCCGGGAGTGAACCGACAAATGCTCGCCGCCTCGTTGACTCCGCGCACGGCGGCGAATACCTTCTGCGCCATGCTTCCTCTCACACGCCGTGAGGTCCTCGCCGGCGCGGCCGCCGTGGCCGTCGCCTCGCTCGCACCCTCTCGCCTCGGGGCCCAGCCCGCGGCGCGCGTGGTCAAGAAGGGCCGGCTCAAGCAGTCGGTCTCGCGATGGTGCTACAAGGACATCCCCGATCCCGTCTTCTACAAGGCGGTGGCGGACATGGGGCTGCCCGCCGTCGATCTCCTCAAGGAAGACCAGTGGTCCGTCGTCCGCGACTACGGCCTCATCTGCTCGATGGGGTACGGGGACGGGGGGACGATCCCCGACGGCCTCAACGTGGTCGCGAACCACGACGCGATCGTGAAGGGCATGACGGCGTCCCTGCCCAAGGCGGCCAAGCTCGGCGTGCCGAACCTCATCACGTTCTTCGGCAACCGCCGCGGCATGTCCGACGCCGAAGCCACGAAGAACTGCATCGCGGGGCTGAACCGCCTGAAGGGCCCGGCGGAAGACGCGGGCGTCACCGTCTGCGTCGAGCTGCTCAACAGCAAGGTCAACCACCCCGACTACCAGGGGGACCGCTCCGCCTTCGGCCTCGAGATCGTGAAAGCGGTGGGCTCGCCGCGCGTGAAGCTGCTCTACGACATCTACCACATGCAGATCATGGAGGGCGACGTCATCCGGACCATCCGCCAGGACAAGGATTGGATCGCGCATTTCCACACCGGCGGCGTGCCCGGCCGTCACGAGATCGACGACACGCAGGAGCTGAACTGGCGCGCCGTCTGCACCGCCATCGCGGACATGGGATACACGGGCTACGTCGCGCACGAGTTCGTGCCCACGCGCGACCCGCTCACTTCGCTGAAGGAGGCCGTCGCCCTCTGCGACGTCTAGGATGAAGCGAAGGACATTGCTGGCCCGCGTCGGACCGGCGCTGCTCTTCGCGCTGGTCGCGCCGTCGCTCCTCGCGCCGTCCCTCCTCGCCCAGGCGCTTCCGCGGGCGGCGAAGCCGGAGGAGGTCGGCCTCTCCTCGGAGCGCCTGCAGCGCCTCACCGACACCTTCCAGGGTTACGTCAAGGACGGCAAGCTCGCGGGCGCGGTGGTGCTGGTCACGCGCCGCGGCAAGATCGCGTATTCGGGCGCCTTCGGCTCGCGCGACATCGACACGCACGCCCCCATGAAAGAAGACGCGATCTTCCGCATCGCGTCCCAGACCAAGGCCCTCGTCAGCGTCGCGGCCATGCAGCTCCAGGAGGAGGGCAAGCTCCTCCTCGCCGATCCCGTCGGCAAATACATCCCCGAGTTCCAGAAGACGAAGGTGGCCGTGCTGCGCCCGGGCGGATACGACGTCGTGGACGCCAAGCGCCCGATCACGATCCGCGATCTCCTCACGCACACGTCCGGCGTGAGCTACGGCGACGGGCCGGCCAAGGATCTCTGGCAGAAGGCGGGCATCACCGGCTGGTACTTCGCCGACCGCGACGAGCCCGTGGCCGCCACCGTCACCCGCATGGCGGCGCTCCCCTTCGACGCGCAGCCGGGCGAGAAATACGTCTACGGCTACAATACCGACATCCTGGGCGTCGTCGTGGAGCGGGCCTCGGGACTGCCGCTGGACGAATACCTGCGCACCCGCATCTTCGAGCCCCTGAAGATGCGCGACACGTATTTCTATCTCCCCCCGGCCAAGGCGGACCGCCTGGCGACGGTGTACTCGGCGACGCCGAGCGGCAAGATCGAGCGCGCGCCGACGCCAGGGACGATGGTGAGCCAGGGAGCCTACGTGGAGGGCCCGCGCAAGAGCTTCTCCGGCGGCGCGGGCATCGTCTCCACCGCGCTCGACTACGCGCGCTTCCTGCAGATGATGCTCAATGGCGGCGAGCTGGAAGGGGCGCGCATCCTCGGCCGCAAGTCGGTCGAGCTGATGACCGTGGACCACATCGGCGCGCTGGAGACCGAGCCCGGCCGCGGGTTCGGCCTGGGCTTCTCCGTTCTGAAGGACGTGGGCCTGCGCGGGACCCCCGGCTCCGTCGGCGAGTTCGGCTGGGGCGGCGCCTACCACTCGACCTACTGGGTGGACCCGAAGGAGCAGCTCGTGGTCGTGTACTTCACCCAGCTCCTGCCGAACGCCGGACTGGACGACCACGCGAAGCTGCGCGCGCTGCTGTACCAGGCGATCGTGGACGCGCGCAATTAGGATTCCAGCGTCCGTTCTGATGACAGCCGATCCGGCCGCAACCTCGTATTCGCTAATCGTGTCGATCGATCTCCGTTAGAACCTGAACCTCACCCCGAACGTGGGCAGGAAGGGCACGCCGTCGGCGGGCGTCTCCACCAGCTTGGGGCGGTCGGAGTCCGGGTCGTATTCGAGCGTCCCGTCGATGGCGGAGACGTTCTTCCGTGCGAGCGCGTTGATGGCCTCGACGTAGAACTGCCAGCGCCCTTTCTCGCCGCGCGGCCGGAACGAGGCGCGGAGATCGAGGCGGGCGTAGAACGGCAGGCGCTGCGAATTCAGCACGTCCAGGCCGCCGGTGGCCGCCTCGTAGACGAGCCGCCCCTCCGGGTCGTATTCGGGCACCAGGCGCAGTCCTTCCTCCATCGGGGCCACCCGGACACCTGCAAACGGGGTGCGCGGGAAGCCGGAAGACGCGCGCGCGGTGGCCGACACTTCGAACCGCGGCGTGAAGCGATAGCTGCCGACGAGGGTCGCGGAATGGCGCCGGTCGTAGTCGAAGGCGTAGTGCTCGCCGTAGGCGTCGCGCTGGGCCCAGCCCAGGGTGTAGGACAGCCATCCCGAGAGCCGCGGGCCGCCGCGCGTGACGTAGACGTCCACGCCGTAGGCTTCGCCGCGGCCGTCGTTCGTGGGCGTGCTCGTGACCAGCGCATCGGTGGGGATCTCCGACTGCAGCTCGGGAGGATAGTCGTAGCGCGCGATCCGCAGCCGCCGTTCCGCCTCTGTCTCCAGTTGACCCACGACGAGGTGCTCGAAGCGCTTGTGATAGGCCTCGATGCGCGCGGAGAGCCCCTGCGGCAGGTCCTGCTCGATGCCGAGGGAGAAGTGCCGCGCCTTCTCGAAGTCCAGGTCGACCTGGTCCACGATGTAGTCGGAGACGATCAGCTTCTCGTAGCCGGGGCTCTGCGCGTAGAGGCCAGCCGACGCGCGCAGGCGCGTGCCCGGTCCGAGCCCGTAGGTCGCGCTCAGGCGGGGCGAGACGACGGCGCTGTCGCTCATGCCGCTGGCGTCGAGGCGCAGGCCGGGCACGACGGTGAGCGAATCGGTGACCCGGAACTGGTCCTCGAGCCAGGCCCCGCCGCGCACGTAGCGATTCGCGCTGGCCAGCACGTCCGGCACGCCCGCCCCCCCGCGCACGCTCGAGCCATTGGCCGCGCTCGGGTTGCGGTCGCCGTCGAAGAAGTACGAGATGCCCGCGCGCAGGCTGTGCAGGTCGAAGCCCGTGTCGAGGGTGTGCCGCGATCCCACCGGCAGCGAAACCTCCTGGCGCCCGGAGAAGTCGCGGATGTCGTGGTGGAAGCGCAGCGAGATCGACGCCGGCGGCACCTCCTCCAGCACCGGCGTGTTCGAGCGCCGAGTGTCCGGACGGAAGCTGGCGGCGGCGTCGAACAGGCTCGTGTTGTCGTACCAGGCCAGGATCGTGCGCGCGGAGCCGCGGCCCACCCGCGCCTGGTAGGCCAGGGACACCACGTCGTTGCGCACCCCCAGCAGGAAGTCGCCCCGCTCGTCGGGAACGTCTCCGGTGAAGTCGCCGTCGCCGTCCTCGCGGCTGCGCACGGCCGTCAGCGTGAGCTTCTGGCCATCCCTGGGCTCCCAGGCCGCCTTGAGCTGCAGGTCGCGGAACGCGGGCAGGTCCGCGTCGACGAAGCGCTCGGCCACGAGGTCGTAGTACGTCCGGCGCGTGGTGAAGAGCCACGATCCCTTCCGGATGGGGAGCTTGCCTTCGAGGATCACGTTCGCGTCCGTGATGCTGACCGAAGAGGTTCCGGCCAGCGATTTCTTCCCGTCCCCGTCACGGTTGTCCACGACCAGCAGCGACGACAGGCGATCGCCGTGGCTGACGCCGAAGCCGCCCGCCGAGAACTCGAAGCGCGCGACCGTCTCCGGATTGAACGCGCTGGTGAGACCGAACAGGCGGTACGGGTTGTGGATCTCGACGCCGTCCATGATGGTCAGGTTCTCGTCCGGAGACCCACCCCGCACGGAGATGCGGCTGCCCAGCTCGTCCGTGGCCACCACGCCGGGCAGGGTCTGGATCACGTGGAAGATGTTGTCGAGCCCGCCCGCGACGGTGAGGACACGCTCGGGCGCGACCGGAAGGGATCCCGGCTCGTCCGGCGGCGGCGAGGCCTTGACCTCGACGCGCTCCGCAAAGCGCGCCTTCGGAACGAGCGCGATCTCGAGCGGGGCCGGCGAGACCGCCGGCAGCGTCAAGGCGCGCGTCTGATCGACGTAGCCGGCGGCGGTGACCGTGAGCGTCCACTGGCCCGGCGCCAGGGTGAGATGGAAGGCGCCGGTGGCGTCCGTCGTCGCCCGCGCGGATCCCGTGGAGACCTCGGCCGTCGCGATCGCAGCGCCGGAGAGGGCGTCGACGACACGGCCTTGCAAGGCGACGGCGTCGTCCGCGGAGAGGATGGGCGCACCCGCAAGCAGCACCCCAAGAGCGAGCCCACGCATCCGCATCATCTATTAGACACGCCAATCGACGGATCCTGTTACTGCCCATGGCCACCCTTGACGCGGCGATACAGATCGGCGGATCGCGGAATCGGCCTGAAATCCAAGCCCGTGGATTGCGCTCCGCGCCCCTCCTCGCGCGCTGCCGCGCTCCAACCGCGTGCCCCGAAACGAGATGCCAGACCCACGCGATGCCTTGCGACGTCATGGCATTGCGATTGCCACTCACGGATCAGCACGCGGGCGCCCACGTGCCTCTGACAACGACGCGCGAGAGCGCGTCACAGGAGGTGTGCGATGAGGCGACTGCTTTGCGTGCTCCTGTCGTTCGTGTTGTGCTCCGCCCTCGTCCTCGCGGCCGAGGGGAGGATCGTCGGAACGGTCACGGATGAGAGCGGGGGCGCGCTCCCCGGAGTGACCGTCATCCTCCAAAGTCCCGCCCTGACGCGAACGACGACGACCGACGCGCAAGGGCGGTTCGCATTCAGCGTCCCGCCCGGACGCTACACGCTCTCGGCGCAACTGTCCGGATTCACCGATGCCCAGATCGAGGTCAAGGTGACGCTGGCCCAGACGGCCACGCCCGCGCTCGTGATGCGAGTCGGCGCGCTCACCGAGACCGTGACCGTCGCCTCGGAGTTGTCCGGCCGGCGGACGAGCCACGCCGAGATCTCCGGCCACCACCTGAGGCAATCCGCGCCCGGCAACACCGAGTCCTACGCGCGGCTCGACGAGAGCCCCTTCTTCGACGTCCGCTCGCGTCCGCTCTCCACGTTCTCGATCGACGTCGACACCGCGGCCTACGCGAACGTCCGCCGCTTCCTCACCGGCGACCAGCTGCCGCCGAAGGACGCGGTGCGCATCGAAGAGCTGGTCAACTACTTCAACTACGACTACCCCGACGCCGGAGGCGACCATCCATTTGGGGTCACGACCGAGATCGCGGGCTGCCCGTGGGCGCCCGCTCATCGGCTGGCCCTCGTGGGCCTGCACGCGCGGACGATCACGGCCGCGCAGGTCCCGGCGCGCAACCTCGTCTTCCTCGTGGACGTGTCCGGGTCGATGACGGACGAGAACAAGCTGCCGCTGGTGAAGTCCACCCTTCGGCTCCTCGTGCCGCAGCTCACGGAGCGCGACCGCATCGCCCTCGTCGTCTACGCGGGCTCCGCGGGCCTCGTGCTCGACGCCACGCCCGGGGACCGGCACCACGTCGTCCTGGACGCGCTGGATCGCCTGGAAGCGGGAGGCAGCACCGCCGGCGGAGCGGGCATCCAGCTCGCCTACGACGTGGCCGTGCGCAACCGGATACCCGACGGCGTCAACCGCGTGATCCTCTGTACCGACGGCGACTTCAACGTCGGGGTCTCCGACGAAGGCAGCCTGACCCGCCTGGTCGAGAAGGAGAAGGAGCGCGGCGTGTTCCTGTCCGTCCTGGGGTTCGGCATGGGGAACCTGAAGGACTCGATGATGGAGAAGCTGGCCGACCGCGGCGACGGCAACTACGCGTACATCGACTCGCCCGCGGAAGCGCGCAAGGTGCTGGGCGCGGAGGCGGCGGGGACGCTCCTGACCGTGGCCAAGGACGTCAAGCTCCAGGTCGAGTTCAACCCGCGCCTCGTCTCGTCCTACCGGCTGATCGGCTACGAGAACCGGCGCCTCGAGGACGAGGACTTCGACGACGACGCGAAGGACGCGGGCGAGCTCGGGGCCGGACAGTCCGTGACCGCGCTCTACGAGCTGGTGCCGGCCGCCGCCGAGAGCGCGGCTCGTCCCGGGCCCACCCTCAAGTACCAGGAGAAGCGCCGGCCGAGCGCGGAGTCGCGCCGCGCGGAATGGATGACGGTGAACATCCGTTACAAGCCGGCGGCCGGAGGCCGCAGCCAGCGCCTCTCCGTCGCGGCGGAGGCCGTGGACGGAGCGGCGGCGTCCGAGAACCTGCGCTTCGCGTCGGCGGTGGCCGCCTTCGGCATGCTCCTCCGCGACTCCGCCCACAAGGGGACGGCCACCTTCGAGATGGTGGACTCCCTGGCGCGCTCGGCATCGAGCGCGGATCAGGCCGGCTACCGCGCGGAGTTCCTCGCCCTGGCCGCGCGCGCGCAACAACTGACCGAGGAGGTGCGCGCGGCCCGGCGCTGAGGCACAATCGCGACCCATGATCGTCATGAAGTTCGATGCCGCCTCCATCGGGTCGCACGACCGTTTGCGCGCCGTGGCCCAGCTCGTCCAGCAGCACAAGGGCAAGAAGCCGGTGGTCGTGACCTCGGCCCTGCCCAAGGTCACCGACCTCCTGCTCGAAGCGGCCGATCTGGCCGCGGCGCGCCAGAGCGATTACGAAGACCGCGTCCAGGAGGTGAAGGCCCTCCACGAGCAGGTCGTGGAGGACCTCCTCCCCGACGGCCCCGGGCGCCGCCGGTTCTCGAACCACCTGAAGGAGCTCCTCGAGGAGCTGCGCGTCTATCTGAAGGCGGTGTCCGCGCTCGCGGAGCTGACCCCGCGCACGCGCGACGCCATCGCCGCCATCGGCGAGCGGCTCTCGAGCGAGCTCGTGGCGGAGGCCCTCAGCCAGCAGGGCCTGCGCGCGGAGACGATCGACGCGCGCACCGTGATCCTCACCGACGACAAGTTCGGCGCCGCGTCGCCGCTCATGGCCGAGATCGCCCCGCGCCTGAAGCTGAAGATGAAGCCGATGCTGGGCACGGGCCAGGTGCCCGTCATCGGCGGCTACATGGGCGCCACCAAAGACGGAGTCACGACCACTCTCGGCCGGGGTGGCGCGGACGCGACGGCGGCGGTGATCGGCGCGCTGCTCGACGCCGAGGAGATCCAGATCTGGGGCGAGGTGGACGGCTTCATGACCGTCGACCCCAAGCTCGCCCCCGACGCGCTGGCCATCCCGCGCGTGTCTCCCGACGAGGCGGCCGAGCTCACCTACTTCGGCTCGAAGGTGCTGCACCCCGCCATGATCCGGCCCGCAGTGGACAAGGGCATTCCCGTCCGCATCGGCGACTCGCGCGAGCCCACCTTGCCGGGAACGGTCATCACCGCCACCGCGGACCTCGGCCCTTCCGGTCCCTGCGCCGTGGCCTGCCGCAAGGGCATCACCGTCGTCCTCCTCTCGACGCCGAGGATGCTCATGGCCACCGGCTTCCTGCGCCAGGTCTTCGAGATCTTCGAGCGGCACGGCACGCCCGTCGACCTGATCGCGACTTCGGAGGTCTCGATCTCGGTGACCATCGACGACGTCGAGCACCTGGCCGAGATCAAGGCCGACCTCGCGCGCCTGGGCGAGGTGAAGATCCTGCGCGGGAACGCGATCGTCAGCCTGATCGGGCGCGGCTTCTTCCGCTACCAGGGCCTGTCGCGCCGCATCTTCGAGGCCCTGACCGACGTCAACGTGGTCATGATCTCGTTCGCCGCCTCCGACGTGAACATCTCCGTTCTCGTCGCCGACGCCGACGCCGAGCGCGCGGTGCATAGCCTCCATCGAGAATTCTTCTACAAGTCGGCCTCGGAGCCCTCCGCGGAAGAAAAATCGAATCAAAAGGGCTCCGGAGCGCGAAAAAACACCAAGGGCGGCGCACAGACACGCTAAGATCCCCGATCGTTTTGTTACGGGGATCTGACATGACGCGAGCGACTCCGCCTCCCAAGCAGGGGCTCTACGATCCGGCGCACGAGCACGACAGCTGCGGCATCGGCTTCGTCGTGGACGCGCATGGACGCAAGTCCCACTCGATCGTCGAGCAGGGCGTGCAGGTCCTGCTCAACCTCGAGCACCGCGGCGCCTGCGGCTGCGAGAAGAACACCGGCGACGGCGCCGGCATCCTCATGCAGATGCCGCACCGCTTCCTGGCCGAGGAGTGCGACAAGCTCGGCCTCACGCTGCCCGCGGCCGGCCGCTACGGCGCGGGGATCGTCTTCCTGCCCCGCGACGCCAGGGGGCGCGCGGACTGCGAGGAGATCTGGAAGCGCCTGGGCGCGGAAGAAGGCATGCCCGTCCTCGGCTGGCGCGACCTCCCCACCGACAACCGGACCCTCGGGCCGTCGGCCGTCGCCGGGGAGCCGGCCATGCGCCAGGTCTTCGTGGCGCGTCCGGAGTCCCTGGAGGACGACGACGCCTTCGAGCGGCGCCTCTACGTCCTGCGCCGGCGGGTGGAGAACGCGGTGCGGGCGGCGGACATCGCGGACAAGGAGATGTTCTACGTCCCGAGCTTCTCCCACCGCACGCTCGTCTACAAAGGGATGCTGATCGCGCCCCAGCTCCCGGCCTATTTCCCCGACATCGTGGACTCCCGCGTCGAGTCCGCGCTGGCCATGGTCCACTCGCGCTTCAGCACGAACACGTTCCCGAACTGGGCCCGCGCCCACCCGTACCGCTACGTCTGCCACAACGGCGAGATCAACACCCTGCGCGGCAACGTGAACTGGATGCACGCCCGGGAGAGCTTCTTCAAGTCGGCGCTCTTCGGGGACGACCTCGCGAAGATCCGGCCCGTGATCGACGAGCGCGGCAGCGACTCCGCGATGTTCGACAACGTGCTCGAGCTCCTCACCCTCAGCGGACGCGCGCTTCCCCACGCCGTGATGATGATGATCCCGGAGCCGTGGAGCGGCCACGAGTCGATGAGCGCGAAGAAGAAGGCGTTCTACGAGTACCACGCCTCGCTCATGGAGCCCTGGGACGGGCCCGCCTCCATCGCCTTCACGGACGGCATCCGCATCGGGGCCACCCTGGACCGCAACGGCCTGCGCCCGTCGCGGTACTACGTGACCAAGGACGGCCTCGTCGTGCTGGCCTCCGAGGTCGGCGTGCTTCCCGACATCCCGGCCGACCGCGTGCTCCAGAAGGGACGGCTGCAGCCCGGCCGCATGTTCCTCGTCGACACCGAGGAAGGCCGCATCGTCGCGGACGAGGAGATCAAGCTCCGCACCGCCAACGAGAAGCCGTACGGCCAGTGGGTGCGCGACAACCTGGTCACGCTCGAGGAAGTTCCGGAAGCGCCCTCACCCGCGGAGCCCGACCACGAGACCGTCCTGAAGCGCCAGCTCGCCTTCGGGTACAGCCGCGAGGACGTGGAGCAGCTCATGTTGCCGATGGGCAAGGACGGCGTCGAGCCCGTGGGCTCCATGGGCGACGACACGCCCCTGGCCGTCCTCTCCGAGCGCCCGCAGCTCCTCTACAACTACTTCAAGCAGCTCTTCGCCCAGGTCACGAACCCGCCCATCGACGCCATCCGCGAAGAGATCATCATGGCCGCGGACACGACCATCGGCCCGGAGCAGAACCTGCTGGAGCCGACGCCGCTCTCCGCGCACCAGATCAAGCTCGCGAGCCCGATCCTCACCAACGAGGAGCTGGAGAAGCTCCGCTACCTGAGCACGCCCAAGGGACGGTCGGGGGCGTGGGTGTTCAAGGCCACCACCATCCCCATCCTGTTCGCGCCGGAGGCGGGCGGGGCCGGCCTCGAGCGCGCGATGGCCGACGTGTGCCGCCGCGTGAGCGAAGCCGTGAGCTCGGGCACCAACATGGTGATCCTCTCGGATCGCGGCGTGGACGCGGAGAACGCGCCCATCCCCGCCCTCCTGGCCGTGGCCGGCGTCCATCACCACCTCATCCGCGAGGGCACGCGTACGCAGGTGGGACTCGTGCTCGAGAGCGGCGAGCCGCGCGAGGTGCATCACTTCGCGCTCCTCATCGGCTACGGCGCGGGGGCGGTGAACCCGTACCTCGCCTTCGAGACCCTGCACGACCTCGTGAGCCAGGGCATGCTGCCCGGCGTGGACGAGGAGCACGCGGTCAAGTACTACCTGAAGGCGCTCAACAAGGGCGTGGTGAAGGTCATCTCCAAGATGGGGATCTCCACCATCCAGAGCTACTGCGGGGCCCAGATCTTCGAGGCCGTCGGCCTGGACAAGGAAGTCATCGACAAATACTTCACCTGGACGCCCTCGCGCCTCGGCGGCATCGGCATCAACGTGATCGCGCGCGAGGCCACCGCCCGGCACTGGTCCGCCTTCGGCGCCACCGGCGTCGGCCTGCGCGACCTCGATCCCGGCGGCAAGTACAAGTGGCGGCACGACGGCGAGCACCACCTCTTCAACCCCCAGTCGATCCACAAGCTGCAGCACGCCTGCCGCACGAACGACTTCAAGCTCTTCGGCGAATACAGCGCGATCATCAACCACCAGGAGAAGCGGCGGGCCACGCTGCGCGGGCTCATGGAGCTCAAGCCCGCGGGCGCGCCCGTGCCGATCGAGGAAGTGGAGCCGGTCGAGGCCATCGTCAAGCGCTTCAAGACGGGCGCCATGTCCTACGGCTCCATCAGCAAGGAAGCGCACGAGACGCTGGCCGTGGCCATGAACCGCATCGGCGGCAAGAGCAACACCGGCGAGGGCGGCGAGGATCCGGCCCGCTACTTCCCGGAAGCCAACGGCGATTCGAAGAACAGCGCCATCAAGCAGGTCGCCTCCGCGCGCTTCGGCGTCACCAGCAACTACCTGGTCAACGCGCGCGAGCTGCAGATCAAGATGGCGCAGGGGGCCAAGCCCGGCGAGGGCGGCCAGCTCCCGGGCAAGAAGGTCTATCCCTGGATCGCGAAGGTGCGTCACTCCACGCCTGGCGTCGGCCTCATCTCGCCGCCGCCCCACCACGACATCTACTCGATCGAGGACCTGGCCGAGCTGATCCATGACCTGAAGAACGCGAACGAGCACGCGCGCATCAGCGTGAAGCTCGTCTCCGAGGTCGGCGTGGGGACGATCGCGGCCGGAGTGGCCAAGGCCCACGCCGACGTCGTGCTCATCAGCGGGCACGACGGCGGCACGGGCGCCTCCCCGCTCTCGAGCATCAAGCACGCGGGCGTGCCCTGGGAGCTGGGCCTCGCCGAGACGCACCAGGTGCTGCTGCTCAACAACCTGCGCAGCCGCATCGTGGTGGAGACGGACGGCCAGCTCAAGACGGGACGCGACGTCGTGGTGGCCACCATGCTGGGAGCCGAGGAGTTCGGCTTCGCCACCGCGCCCCTCGTCGTGCTGGGCTGCATCATGATGCGCGTCTGCCACCTCAACACCTGCCCGGTGGGCGTGGCCACCCAGGACCCGCGCCTGCGCGAGAAGTTCACGGGCGACGCCGGCCACGTCGTGAACTTCATGCGGTTCATCGCGCAGGAGGTCCGCGTCCTCATGGCCTCGCTCGGCTTCCGGCGCCTCGAGGAGATGGTCGGCCGCAGCGACTGCCTGGAGATGAAGCCCGCCCTCGATCACTGGAAGGCGCGCGGCCTGGACTTCTCCGCCATCTTCCATCGGCCCGAGGTCGGTCCCGAGGTGGGACGGTACTGCCAGATCCCGCAGGAGCACGGTCTCGAGGAGTCGATGGACAAGCAGACGCTCCTCGCCCTGTGCGCGCCCGCGCTCGAACGGAAGGAGCCGGTCGCGGCCACACTTCCCATCCGCAACCGCAACCGCGTGGTCGGCACCATCCTCGGCAGCGAGATCACGCGCCGGTACGGTCCGGCCGGCCTGCCCGACGACACCATCCGGCTCACCTTCCAAGGCTCGGCCGGCCAGAGCTTCGGCGCGTTCATTCCGAGGGGCCTGACCTTGACCCTCGAGGGCGACGCCAACGACTACGTGGGCAAGGGCCTCTCCGGCGGCCGCCTCGTCATCTCCCCGCCGCGCGGCTCGAGCTTCGTGCCCGAGCAGAACATGATCGTGGGCAACGTCGCCCTCTACGGCGCGACCTCGGGCGAGGTGTTCATCTACGGCGCGGCCGGCGAGCGCTTCGCGGTGCGCAACAGCGGCGTCCACGCGGTGGTGGAAGCGGTGGGCGACCACGGCTGCGAGTACATGACGGGCGGCCGCGTCGTCGTGCTCGGCCCCACCGGACGCAACTTCGCCGCAGGCATGAGCGGCGGCATCGCCTACGTGCTCGACGAGGACGACGACTTCGCCGCGCGCTGCAACAAGGAGATGGTCGTCCTCTACCGGCTGCGCTACCCGGAGGAGATCGATCTCGTGAAGGACCTCGTGTTCCGCCATGCCGAGCTGACGGGCAGCGCGCGCGCGCGCAAGGTGCTCGTGGAGTGGGACTACTTCGTGCCTCGCTTCGTGCGCGTGGTGCCGAACGACTACAATCGCGTCCTGCAGGCCCAGCGCAAGATGCGCGAAACCGGGCTCTCTCCCGAAGAAGCGGAGATGGCCGCCTTCGAGCTCAACGCCCAGGACGTGGCGCGGGTGGGAGGCAAGTAGCGGCCATGGGCAAACCCACGGGCTTCCTCGAGACGGGACGGGAGCTGCCTCCCGACCGTACTCCGCTCGAGCGCATCCAGGACTGGGACGAGTTCCACGACCACCTGCCCGCCAAGAAGCTGCGCGACCAGGGCGCGCGCTGCATGGACTGCGGGACGCCGTTCTGCCATACGGGCGAGCTGATCGCGGGGATGGCCACCGGCTGCCCCATCCACAACCTCATCCCGGAGTGGAACGACCTCGTCTTCCGCGGGCGCTGGAAGGACGCCCTCGACCGCCTGCATCAGACGAACAATTTCCCCGAGTTCACCGGGCGCGTGTGCCCCGCCCCCTGCGAGGGCTCGTGCGTGCTGGGCATCATCGACCCGCCCGTCACCATCAAGTCGATCGAGGTGGCGATCATCGACAAGGGGTTCGACGAAGGCTGGGTGGTTCCTTCCCCGCCGGAGGCGCGCAGCGGCAAGAAGGTCGCGGTCGTGGGCTCGGGTCCATCCGGCCTGGCCGCGGCGGCCCAGCTCAACCACGCCGGCCATCTCGTCACCGTCTTCGAGCGCGCGGACCGCATCGGCGGGCTCCTGATGTACGGGATCCCGAACATGAAGCTCGACAAGAGCGTGGTGGAGCGGCGGGTCGCCCTCATGGCCGCGGAAGGGATCGAGTTCAAGACCGGGGTCAACGTGGGCCAGGACTATCCCGCGGACAAGATGAAGGCGGAGTTCGACGCCATCGTCCTCTGCGGCGGCGCCACCTTGCCCCGCGACCTGCCCATTCCCGGCCGCGAGCTCAAGGGCGTGCACTTCGCGATGGAGTTCCTGCACAAGAACACGAAGAGCCTGCTCGACAGCAACCTGCAGGACGGCCAGTTCATCCCCGCCGCGGACAAACACGTCGTCGTCATCGGCGGAGGTGACACGGGCACGGACTGCGTCGGCACCTCGATGCGCCACGGCTGTCGCAGCCTGCTGCAGCTCGAGATCCTGCCCAAGCCTCCGCTCGTGCGCGCGGCGGACAACCCCTGGCCGCAGTGGCCCAAGGTCTACAAGCTCGACTACGGGCAGGAGGAGGCGGCGGCGAAGTTCGGCGCCGATCCCCGCGACTACTGCGTGACCACCAAGCGCTTCATCGGGGACGCCGAGGGCCGCGTGTCCGCGATCGAGACCGTCCGCATCGAATGGGCGCAGGAGAACGGCCGCTTCGCCATGAAGGAGATCGCGGGCTCGGAGCAGACCTGGCCGGCGACGCTCGTCCTCCTGGCCATGGGCTTCCTGGGACCGGAGCGCGGCGGGATGCTGGACCAGCTCGGCGTCACGCTGGATCCGCGCGGCAACGTGGCCACCGATCCCGTCACCGGGATGACCAACGTGCCCGGCGTCTTCGCCGCCGGCGACATGCGGCGCGGCCAGTCGCTGGTCGTGTGGGCCATCGCGGAGGGACGGGACGCGGCGCGCAAGGCGGACCGGTACTTGCGCACCGCGAAAGCGTAACGGAAATCGATCGACGCGGTTAGCTAAAAGAGGCTGTGGCCAGGTCGGCTGTCATCCTTTGATCGCTAACTGCGCGGCAGGGTCGGGTCTTCCGGTGCCAGCTCCCTTATCCAGATATTCCGGAATCGCACGGGATGCGAATGGTCCTGCAGTCCCAACGGAAGCTTCTCCGCGTGCTGCGCATAGGGCGGACGCGCCTTGTGCGCCGTGGGCCCGCTCAGCTCGCGCGCGTCCTGGACGAGCACCCCGTTGAAGAGGACGGTCACGCGCGCCGACTTCGTGACCTTTCCCGCGGCATCGAAGCGCGGGGCGCGGAACACGATGTCGTAGGTATTCCACTGGCCGGGAGGGCGCGCGGGGTTCACGAGCGGCGGATACTGGCCGTACAGCGCGCTCGCCTGCCCGTCCGCATACGTCTTGTTCGAAGTGCCGTAGGTGTCGAGCACCTGGACCTCGTATTTGCCCATCAGGAAGACGCCGCTGTTGCCGCGGTCCTGCCCGCCCTTCCCCACCGGCGGATCCGGCGCCATCCACTCCACGTGCACCTGGGCGTCACCGAAGCCCTGCTCCGTGTGGATGCCCCCGGTGCCGGCCACCACTTCCATGTAGCCGTTCTCGACCTTCCACTTCGCGGCGCTGCCGTCCTTGTCCGACTTCCACTTCGAAAGGTCCTTGCCGTCGAAGAGCACGACGGCGTCCGAGGGAACCGGAGCCGGTGTCGTGCTGGCCGGACCGGGCTCGACCACCTTCGCCATCGGCCGCGTCTCGTCGTGGATCGCCCAGTCTTTGGCCATCTGCGCTCCCGCTATCGTCGCGCCCGCGGCCACGAGGGCCGCCGCTCCCAAGAATCGTTGCATGCCTGTCTCCTTGCCGGCCGATTATGTCACTCCGGTGTAGACTCGAAACGATGGCTGACAACCGCGTGATCCACGTCGGGCTCGTGCAGATGTCGATGTCCCGCGACGCCGACGATAACCTGAAGAAGGCGGTGGCGCGGATCGGCGAGGCCAGGAAGAAGGGCGCGGACGTCGTGTGCCTGCCCGAGCTGTACCGCTCGCCCTACTTCTGCCAGAAGGAGGACGCGCGCCTCTTCGATCTGGCGGAGCCCGTCCCCGGCCCGAGCACGGAAGCACTGGGCCGCGCGGCCAGGGAAGCCGGAGTCGTGGTGGTGGCCCCCATCTTCGAGAAGCGCGCCCTCGGCCTGTACCACAACACCGCCGCCATCATCGACACGAACGGCGAAGTCGCGGGCCTCTACCGCAAGATGCACATCCCGGACGACCCGGCCTTCTACGAGAAGTTCTACTTCACGCCCGGGGACCTCGGCTTCCGCGCGATCGACACGGCCAAGGGCAAGATCGGGACTCTCATCTGCTGGGACCAGTGGTACCCGGAAGGCGCGCGCCTCACCGCCCTGCAGGGCGCGGCCGTACTGTTCTATCCGACCGCCATCGGCTGGCATCCCCACGAGAAGGCAGAGCACGGCGTGCCCCAGCGCGACGCCTGGCGCACGATCCAGCGCGGGCACGCCATCGCGAACGGCGTGTACGTGGCCGTGGTGAACCGCGTGGGCCACGAGATCCCGCCCGAGGGCGGTCCCGGCCTCGAGTTCTGGGGCTCGTCGTTCGTGGCCGATCCCTTCGGGGTCGTGATCGCGGAAGGCTCGACGGACAAGGAAGAGATCCTGGTCGCGAAGGTGGACCTCGCGCGCATCGAGGAGGTCCGCCGCAACTGGCCCTTCCTGCGCGACCGCCGCATCGACGCCTACTCCGGCATCGAGCGCCGATTCCTGGATTGAGCCCTTCGCACTTCCGCATGCCTGCGGAATGGGAGCCGCACGAGGCCACCTGGCTGACGTGGCCACACCGCCTCTCCGACTGGCCGAGGAAGTTCGCCACCATCCCCTGGGTCTATGGCGAGATCGTCCGCCAGCTCGCGCCCGGCGAGATCGTCCGCGTCCTGGTGCCGGACGCGCGGCAGGAGACCCAGGCACGGCGCCTCCTCTCCCGCGTCGGCGTGGACCTCGCCCGAATCGAGTTCTTCCGATTCCCGCTCGACCGCGGATGGGCGCGCGACTTCGGCCCCATCTTCGTGAAGGACGACGCCCGCCGCGAAGTGGCCATCGCCCGCTTCCACTTCAACGCCTGGGCCAAATACCCGGACTGGAAGAAGGACGACCGGGTGCCGGAGCGGGTGTCACGCCGGCTCGGGATTCCCCTGCGCCCCGTGGAATACGAAGGGAAGCCCGTCGTTCTCGAGGGCGGCAGCATCGACGTGGACGGCCGCGGGACCCTGCTCACCACCGAGGAGTGCAACCTCGATCCCGTCGTGCAGGTCCGCAATCCCGGGATGGGACGCGAGGCTTTCGAGCGCGTCGTGGGGGATGCCCTCGGCGCGACGAAGGTGATCTGGCTGGGCGCGGGCATCGCCGGGGACGACACGCACGGGCACGTGGACGACCTCGCGCGATTCGTCTCCCCGACGCGCGTGCTGCTGTGCCGCGAGACCGACTCGTCGGACGCGAACTACCGGCCGCTGGAGGAGAACCGGGAGCGCCTCCAGGGGGCGCGCAACGCGGCCGGCGAGCGCATCGAGGTCGTGCCTTTGCCCATGCCGCGTCCGCTCTACCTGGACGGGCAACGGCTGCCCGCGAGCTACGCGAACTTCTACGTCGCGAACGCCGCCGTTCTGGTCCCGACCTTCAACGATCCCGCCGACCGCGAAGCCCTTGGCATCCTGGCCGCGCACTTCCCCGACCGTCCGGTGATCGGCATCCACTCCGTCGATCTCGTGTGGGGGCTCGGCACGCTGCACTGCCTGAGCCAGCAGCAGCCGGCGCGATAGAAGGTACTCGTTCCGGAACGAGTACCTTCAACCGTTACCTGAGCAATCGCGGACGTGGATCAGAGCCCACGCAGACGCTGCTCGATCTCCGTCTTTTCGATCGGCCCGGCCAACAGGGCTTCCGGTGTCATCCCCTGGCGATCCAGCAGGTACGCCACCATCAAGTGGTAGCGCAGGTACAGGCCCGAGCGCTTCGGGTCCAGCTCGCGCGTGTCCGCCCGGAAGGCCGCCAGCGTCTTCTCGAAATCGAAGTCCCCCGCCTTCCCGACGTAGTCGGCGTAGCCTTCCACCTGCCAGCGCTGGAGGCGCGCGTAACGCAGGCGGCCGATGCGCCGCGCCAGCATCGTGTGCGTCACCTCGTGCGCGATGAAGTAGGACAGCGTCCGCTCGCCGGGCGTCTCCTTCCCGGACCGGCCGACGAGCCGGTTCCGGTCCACGTGTGACGGGCGCAGGAAGATGTTGCCGGTGAGATCCCACTGCGACACCGCGCCTGCGCCGCGGTTCCACAGGGTGAACGCGGTGAAGGTGCGCACGTCGTCGCACAGGAAGGCGTCGTAGGTCGCCTGCGGATCGTAGAAGGGCGAAGCGGCGACGCGGCGCGTCGCGTCGGCGAGGACGCCCTGGGCCTCCGGCGGCAGCGGCTCGCGGGCGTGCAGGACGATCGCGGCCTCGCGCACGCTGAACGCGAACAGCGGCTGCGGATGCAGGAGTAGCGCCACGTAGCCGCCGACGGCCACGACGACGACGAGGGCGCAACGGAACACGAAGCGGCGGACACCGGCACGAGTGATGGCCATGAAAGCTCCTAGGGCGCGGGCGACGCCTTGGGCGATGCGCTCGGCGAAGGACGAGGGCTCGGCCTGGGGCTCGGAGAGGGGCAATACGCGTCGGAGGCGCGGGACGGCGGGTTCCGGCAGAACGAGGACTCCGCCTGCCCGGCCAGTCCCAGCGCCAGCACGCCCACGAATGGCGTCATCTCATCTCCTGAAGCTCACGCCCCCGCCGGCCGCGCCGGGAACTGGTCCTTCATCTCGTCGAACGTACGCAGGAGCTCCGTCACCGCGCGCGGGCGGTGCTCCGTTTTCAGGTACACCCAGCCCGTGTCACGGTAGAGCCGGCGGTTGCGGAGCCGCGAAGCGGCCAGCCGACCCGCACGCACGTCTTTGGCCACGGGCGTGTAGGGAACGACGGTCACGCCGAGGTTGATGGCGACCATGGCCTTGATGATCTCGACGTTCTCCGTCTCCATGGCCACCTCGGTGGAGATGGCCTCCTCGAGGAAGAACTGGTCGAGGACCTTGCGCGTGTTCGATCCCGCCTCATAGAGGATGAGCGGGTACTTCCCCAGGCTCTTGGGGTCGATGTTGCGCTCGCGCGAGAGCGGATGGCCGGGCGCGGTGACCACAACCATCTCCTCCTTCAGGACGGGCACGACCTCCATGTCCCGGGCCACCACGGGCAGGGTGAGGAGGCCGAGGTCCACCTCGTGCGCGCGCACGCGCTCCAGGATCTTCTCCGAGCTCCCCGCCGTCACCTGCAGGTCCACGCCCGGATAGAGGCGGCGGTACTTCTTGAGGAGGCGCGGCAGGATGTAGAGGCACACGGTCATGCCCCCGCCCAGGTGCAGCAGCCCGCGCTGCAGGGCGTGGGTCTGCGAGATCTCGGCCAGGGCCTCCTCGACGTCGCGCTCCACGCGGTGGGTCATGCGCAGCAGCAGCTGCCCCGCTTCGGTGAGGGTCACCCCTTTCGCGCTGCGGCGCAGGAGGCTCCCGCCCAGCTCCTGCTCCAGGAGCTGGACCTGGCGGCTCACCGCGGACTGGGAGACGTGCAGGCGACCGGCGGCCTTGGTGAAGGTCCCCTGCTCGGCCACGGCCCGGAACATCTCCAGCTGACGAAGGTCCATGTGGTCGCCCGTCCCATTCCCGATTCAGATGCGAGGCCCGCCGCGATTGCCCGATCAAGATATTCGCAGGCGGCATCGCCCCCGGTCGCGGCTTCCATTTTACACATGCGGAGGTAGGGACCAAGAAAGACGGGCCGCCGCCCGCAGCTGGGCAACCGACCGCAGAGCGAGGCGCCGCCGCCCGTTGCGGCGGCGATCTCGCGAGGGGGGTTTCAGGGGGGGTCGCGAACGCCCAACGAGCGAGGCGTAAGTGCCCCCCCTGACTTGGTTAGAAGATCACGCGGGCGCCGAAGCGCACGAGGCGCGGTCCGGAGCCGCCGAGGTCCGTGCCCAGGGTACCCGTCACCTGGCCGAAGGTCGGCGTGCCGAAGTCACGGCCGGGGTTCGCGAAGTGCGGAGTGTTGGTCGCGTTGAAGGCGTCCGCCCGCAGCTCGACGGCGACACGCCCGTTCACCTTGACGCGCTTCATGATCGACATGTCGAGGTTGAAGTAGCCGGGTCCGCGCGGGCCCGCATTGCGCGCCATGTTGCCGAAGGTGTTGGGAGCGGGGGCGGAGTAGACCGAGGTGTCGAAATACTGCTGGCCGGGCCCGATGTGGCCGAGGACGTTCTGTTCCCCGTTCAGGTTCGGCCGCTGCTGGTTCTGCGGCGCGCGCAGGCTGGCCCCCGCGGCGCGGATGTCCACCGGCGTGCCGGACTGGGCGATGAAGACGCCCGCCACCTGCCAGCCGCCCAGGATCGCCCCCATGGCTCCGGAAGCGCCGCGGGCAAAGGGCAGCTCGTAGACGAAGCTCGAGACGAAGTTGTGCGTGCGGTCGAAGTCGGCGGGGCCGTAGCTGAGGGAGACGTCGGCGGGGGTGCCGATCGTCCCGTTGTCGTTCACGTAATCCTTGGCCCGGCTCAGCGTGTAGGAGTTGGTCCAGAGGAGGCCGTTCGAGTAGCGCCGGTCGAGCTTGACCTGCATCGAGTCGTATTGCGTGTTGGTCTTCGACCACCCCGTCGAGGAGGCGGTCCGCCCGTAGGGCGCGAAGGCGGGCCGTCCCGCGTTGTCGGCGCCGGGAATGAGCCCGGCGTTGAGCTCGAGTCGCCCGAGCACGCCGCGGCCGCGGTTGCCCACGTAGGCGATCTCACCCGTGAAACGCCAGGGCAGCTGACGCTGGAAGGCGACGTTCCAGGAGTGGACCTTTCCCTCCGACAGGTCGGTGGGCACCACGTTGTACTGCTGGTTGCGCAGCAGCGGAGTGTTCGCGGTGATGATGCCATCCGCGGGAATGGCGGCAATGATCGGGGGCGGGAAACCGTCCTTCATGGCGCCCGCGGGCGCGAAGGAGACGGGCGGGTTGAACTGGTTGTTCTGCTTGACCGGGAAGTTGAAGGCGTACTGGTTGTCGGGGAACGGGATGATGCTCACCCCGTAGCCACCCCGGATCACCGTCTTCTCGTTGATGCGGTACGAAACGCCGGTGCGGGGGGCGAAGTTGTCCTTCGCGGTCTTGACTCCGACGTTGTCGGGCACGGAGCCGTAGCCGGCAATGCGAAGGGTGTTCGTGGCCGGGTCGAAGTTGGAGAGACCTCCCTGGTCCTGGAGGCCGACGAAGGGCGTGTAGTACTCGTGGCGGAGGCCCAGGTCGAGGGTCAGCTTGGGCGTGACCTGCCAACGGTCGTGGATGAAGGTGAAGATGGCCCAGTGCTGCGTCCCCGGGTCCGCGACCACCAGGTCACGGGCGACACTCGACGGGCGATCGAGCAGGAAGCTGGCCATCGCGTTCGCGTAGCCGTTCTGGGACGCGGTGTCGGTCGGAGACGCGGTCTGGGCGGCGTTGAACTGGTAGCGGCCGCGCGATCCCCCGTTGTCCTGCACCTGCAGCAGGAAGTCGCGGTTGTGGCGGACGTCGAACCCCGCCTTGAGGGTGTGGTTGCCCTTCAGCTTCGTGAACGTCGAGGCCACGTTGTAGGTCTTCTCCGAGCGGTCCCAGGGCATGCTGGCGGAGAAGCCGAGCACGGGCACCGAATACCCCTGCTGGATCTCGATCTGGGTGAGGCCGCTCGTGAACTCGTCGAGGTTCACTCCGCTGATGCCGACCTCGTCCGTCGTGTTCAGACCGGCCCCCTGCGCGAGCGCCTCGTTGTGGTAGTAGACGAAGCCCACGCGCGTGTCGAGGGTGGCGGTGGACCCGAAGGTGCGGGTCCAGTTGAGAGCCGTGCTGAAGGTCTTGTTCGTCCCCGTGCCCGCGAAGCCGCCGTTCGACGGGCCGCCGTAGATGCCGAAGGTGCCGGGGTCGAAGACTTCCGGCCGCTGGAAGCTGAATCGGTAGGCCAGGCTGTCCTGGGAGGTGGCCTGGTAGGTGAACTTGATGTCGGCCGCCTCCGTCTTCTTCTCGCGCACGCTGGGGAACTCGTAGTTGTTCTGCCCAAGGGCGGCGGCCACGTTGGGCGCGGGCAGGAAGGCGAGCAGGTTGCGAGCGATGGGGCTGATCCGATTGGCGGGAATGATGTTCCCCGGGAAGGGCTGGCGGCCCGTTCCATCCGGGTTGCCCGTCGCGGGGTCGTAGATGATCGTGCTCGCCTTGCTGAAGTCGCCGTTGCGGAAGTCCGCGGGCGGGATGTTGTGGCGGAAGACGTTCCCGAGGTTGTCGCGGGTGCCCTGGTAGTCCGCGAAGAAGAAGAGCTTGTTCTTCACGATCGGGCCGCCGACGGCCAGGCCGAACTGCTTGTAGTTGGTGTCGGCCTTCACGCCCGAGAAGTAGTCCTTGGCCAGCGTGCCGTTGCCGTTGCCGAAGAAGAAGGCGACGCCTCGGAGCTGGTTCGTGCCGGACTTGAGGGTGACGTTGGTGACGGCCCCTCCCGCGCGCCCGAACTCCGCGTCGTAGTTGCTCGTGCTCACGCTGACCGCCTCGATGGCGTCCGCGGACGGGATGATGACGGTGAGCAGCCCCGTCTTGTGGTTGTTGTCGATGCCGTCGAGCATCACGTTGTTGGCGAGGCGGGGCTGGCCGTTCACGTTGGTGGACAGGCTGTCCTGCGAGTTGAAGAACTGCGAGTGCGGACGGAAGGGACGCGTCGCGCCCGGCACCGTGACCATGAGCCCCTGGAAGTTGCGGTTGAAGGAGAGCGGGATCTCGGTGATCTGCTTGCTCTCGATGATGCGGCCGGTGTCGGCGCGGTCCGTCTGCAGGGCCGGCGTCTCCGCCACGACCGTCGCCTCCTCGGTGAGCTGCCCCACCTGCAGGACGAGGTCCACGCGGACCGTGGTGTTCACGTCCACGACCACGCCGTCGCGCTGGCTCTTGCGGAAGCCGGGCATCTCCACCACGACGCGATAGCGGCCGTCGCGCAGGTTCGAGAAGATGTAGTTGCCGCTGCTGTTGGTCTGCGCGTTGCGGGAGATGTTGGTGCCCGTCTCCGTCACGGTCACGGTCGCTCCGGGCACCCCCGCCCCTTGCGCGTCGTTGACCGTTCCGAGCAGCGTGCCCGTCACGGCCTGGGCCCAGGACGCGCTCGGTGACGCCATGACCATCACGGCGAGGATCAAGGCCAACACCAGCACCCAGTAGAGGGTGCGACCCGGGCCGGAGACCAGGCGGGGCAATGCCAGTCGAGAGCTCATGAAACTCCTCCCGCGAAAGCGCTTTCTTGATTGGTGGGCATAGAGTAAGCCTGTCCCGGTGGATGTCAACAGGGCAGCTGCCGTTCATGTCACACTCCGCGCATCCGCCGTGCCGAGAGGAGGCTGGAGATGCTCGACCGCCGCGATTTCCTGACCTACGCGGGCGGCGCCGCCGCCGCCCTGATGGCCCGGCCCGGGCTCAGCGCCGAAGCCATCGAGGCCGCGAAGGACGTGCCGCCCCTCCCCGCCCGCGACCTGTACCTGCGCGACGAGGAAGCGTATTGGACGGAGATCCGCCGCCAGTTCCTGATCCCGCCCGACGAGGTGTACCTGAACAACGGCACCGTGGGCTCCTGTCCGTGGCCCGTTCTGCGCGCCGTCTTCGACGGCTACCGGGAGACGGAGCGGATGGCCCAGGACGATCCCGAGGACTATCCGATCTGGGGCTACGGCCCCTGGAACGAGTTCCGCGATCCGCTCGCGAAGTTCATCGGCTGCTCCCGGGACGAGCTCGCGCTCGTGCGCAACGCGACGGAGGCCAACAGCTACATCGCGAACGGCCTCGACCTCAAGCCCGGGGACGAGGTCCTGATCAGCGACCAGGAGCACCCGGGCGGCGAGCAGCCCTGGAACCTGCGCGCCAAGCGCTACGGCATCGTGGTGAAGAAGTTCACCCTGCCCCTCCCGCCGGCCAACGCGGCCGAGATCCTCACCCGCGTGTCGGACGCCATCACCCCGCGCACGCGCGTCGTCTTCGTCAGCCACATCACGACCACCACGGGCGTCGTGCTCCCGGTGAAGGAGATCTGCGCCCTGGCCCGCAGCAAGGGGATCCTCTCCGCCGTGGACGGCGCCCACGTGGTCGGCATGATGCGGCTCGACGTGCGCGAGCTGGGCTGCGACATGTACACCTCGAGCCCGCACAAGTGGCTGCAGGCGCCCAAGGGCTCGGGCTTCTTCTACGTCCGCGACGAGGTGATCGACCGCCTGTGGAACACGATCGCCAGCAGCGGATGGGACGAGCCCAAGCTGCGCGCCGAGCGTTTCCAGCGCATCGGCTCGTCGAACGTCCCCGCTTTGTGGGGCCTGCGCGCCTCCATCGAGCTCGCGGAGACGATCGGACTCGACCGTATCGAGAAGCGGCACCGCGCGACTTGCGACTACCTCCTGGGCGAGATGGTCAAGCGCGGCGCGCAGTCCTGGACCTCGCCCGATCCCGCCCTGCGCTGCGCGATCGCCACCGTCAACGTGCCGCCCATCGTGCGCATGGAGCTGGAGAAGTGGATGTGGACACAGCACAAGATCCGCATCCGCGGCGGCGAGCCCTCGAAGCTGCGCCTCTCCACGCCGTACTATCTGCTCCGCCGCGACGTGGACCGGTTTCTGGCCACGTTCGACGAATACGCGAGGGGGAAACGGACATGATCACTTCGCTCGTCCTGGCCGCGGCCCTCGGTGCCGCCGATGCGGCGCCGCCGAACCAGCTCACGCCCGCGGAGACCAAGGGCGGCTGGCGGCTGCTCTTCGACGGCAAGACGACCGCCGGCTGGCGCGGTTTCAAGAAGACCGTCTTCCCCGCCGACCGCTGGGTCGTGAAGGACGGCGCGCTCGCCCACATCCCGACCGGCGCCGGCGACTCGCAGGGCGGCGGGGACATCGTGACCGTCGACAAGTTCTCCGACTTCGACCTGCGCTTCGACTGGCGCATCGCCCCCGGCGGCAACAGCGGCCTGAAGTATTTCGTCACCGAGGAGCGCGACGGGCCCATCGCGCACGAGTACCAGGTCCTCGACGACGCGCAACATCCGGATGCCAAGGTCGGTCCGCATCGCCAGGCCGGGGCCTTCTACGACGTGCTGGCCCCCGTCGCCGACAAGCCGCTGCGGCCCGTCGGCGAATGGAACCAGTCCCGCGTCCTGGTGAAGGGAAATCACGTCGAGCACTGGCTCAACGGGCGCAAGGTCGTGGAGTACGAGCTCGGATCGCCGGAGCTCCGCGCCGCCATCGCGAAGAGCAAGTTCAAGGACGTGGCGGGCTTCGGGACGAAGATCTCCGGCCACATCCTCCTCCAGGACCACGGCGACGAGGTCGCCTTCCGCAACATCAAGATCACGGCAACGCCCTAGCCACGTCATAGGCCGGACGGATGCTGAAACCGCTTGCATCCGGCGTAGGTTGGCGGTATATCGAAGGCACTTAACTTACTTAACATTCGCGATGCAGAGGTCCGTGCCGTGGGGGTGGAGCGTTCCACGCATCCCGAAATACCCCAGCCCTTGAGGGCCAAGGAGGCAGAGATGTCGACATCCGTGCAGCCGAAGTTGTGGTCGCTGGCCTGCCTGGTCGCGGTCGCGCTCGTCGCGCTGGCCGTTCCCGCGCACGCGCAGTTCGACAGCGGCCAGATCAGCGGCTTCGTCCGCGACAGCCAGGGCGCGGCCGTGCCCGGCGCGACCGTGACCGTGACCGACGAATCGACGAAGCGCGCGCGCACCTATACGACGGACGCCTCCGGCTACTACACGGCGCCGGCGCTGCCGCCGGGCAAGTATCAGGTCTCGGTGGAGCTCTCCGGCTTCCGCAAATACGTGAAGACCGGGATCACCCTCGACGCCGCCGCCAAGGCGGCTGCGGACGCGGTGCTCTCCCCCGGCGGGCTCGAGGAATCGGTGACGATCGTGGCCGAGGCCACTCCCATCCAGGGCAACACCGGCCAGGTGGCCAAGACGATCGAGAGCAAGCAGATCCAGGACCTGATGATCAACGGCCGCAACCCCATCAACCTGGCCCTGCTCAAGCCGGGCGTGCGCGGGGGCGCGGGCGGCAGCCTCAACAGCTTCCAGCCCGACAGCCTCAGCAGCGGCGGCTTCAACATCAACGGCAGCCGCAGCGACGAGAACCTGATCACGATCGACGGCGCCATCGCCACGCGCACCCGCTCCGCGGGAGCCATCATCGGCACCCTGAACGTGGACACCGTCCAGGAGATCCAGGTGCTGACCGCAAGCTACATGCCGGAGTACGGACGCTCCTCCGGCGGCCAGCTCCGCTTCGTGACCAAGGGCGGCGGCCGCGCCTTCCACGCCGACGCCTACGAGTTCTTCCGCGACGACGGCCTCGACGCCAACTCCTGGTCGCGCAATGCGAGCCCCCTGCCCGAGCTGAACAGCCAGCCCGCTCCCTTCAACTTCAACCAGTTCGGCTACGACGTCGGCGGGCCCGTCTACGTCCCCGGCAAGTTCAACGAGAACCGCGAGAAGCTGTTCTTCTTCTGGGCCCAGGAGTGGATCCACTACGATCGCGAGGAGACCAACACGCGGACCGTCCCCACCGCGGCCATGCGGGCGGGCAACTTCGGCGAGCTCCTCAATCCCTCGAACCCGTTCTTCGGCCGCGCCGTGGTGATCAACGACCCGCTCACCGGCCAGCCGTTCCCGGGCAACATCATCCCGTCGAACCGGCTGAGCCCGAACGGGGTCGCGCTCCTCAACACCTACCCGCTGCCGACGCCCGGCTTCCAGCGCGGCGCCAACAACTGGATCGGCACCAGCCCCAACCCGCGCCGCACGCGCAAGGACACCCTCCGCCTCGACTTCGTGCCCAACCCCCAGAACACGATCTCGTTCCGCGGGTCCCTCTTCAACTGGAAGGCCGTGGACGCGTTCCGTGGCGACTTCCCGCTCGCGCGCACGGACTGGGACCGTCCCAACCAGACGGCGGCCCTCAGCTGGTCCAGCACCCTCTCTCCCTCGACCATCAACGAGGCCAACGTGGCCTGGTCCCGCGACCAGGTGTTCATCGAGGTCTTCCGCGGCACCGACTCCTTCGTGCGCAGCAAGTACGGAATCAACTATCCGTACATCTTCCCGGGCAAGGAGATCGAGGACAAGATCCCCAGCGTCACCATCGCCGGCTTCAACTCGATCGACGGCGGCCCCTATCCCTCGTCCTCGGAAGGGCCGATCTGGACGTTCTCCGACAACCTCACCCACATCCGCGGCCGCCACACCTTCAAGACCGGCGTGTTCGTGGAGTACTCCGGTGAGGACGACTTCGACCAGATCAACGTGAGCATCCTGCCCGGCGACACCAACAACCAGAACGGCCGCTTCGAGTTCACGGACGGCCGCACCGGCGGCACCGGCCTCGCCGTGGCCAACACCGCGCTCGGCCTCTTCACCAACTACGGGGAGATCGGCGCGCGCTCCAAGACGGACTGGCGCTCGCTGGCGGTGGACGCGTTCGTGCAGGACAGCTGGAAGGCGAGCGACAAGCTGACCGTCGAGGGCGGCGTACGCTACGTCTACTGGCCGCCGTTCTACGCGAAGCTCAACAACGCGGCCATGTTCAACCCCGAGTTCTACGACCCGAGCAAGGCGGTGGGCATCGACCGCCGCACGGGCGCGATCGTGCCCGGAACGGGTGACCCCTACAACGGCGTCGTCTTCCCCGGCGACGGCTTCCCGTCCGATGCCCAGGGCCAGGTGCAGGCCGCTTCCGACCCGAACCTGCAGCGGCTCTTCCGCGGCGTGCCGCGGGGCTTCTCGGAAACGCACTCGACGGTGTTCGAGCCGCGGCTGGGGCTGGCCTACCGGATCGACCAGAAGACGGCCGTCCGCGTGGGCGGCGGGATCTACCACACCCGCATCACGCTCAACGACTCCACGCTGCTCGGCGGCAACCCGCCCATCCAGTTCAAGGTGGGCGTGACCAACGGGCTCGCCGACCAGCCGGGAGGGGCCAGCCGCGCCGACTTCCCGCTGGTGATGACGGAGCAGGACCCCGAGTTCGACCACCCGACCGCCTACAACTGGAGCCTGTCCCTGCAGCGTGAGCTGCCGCTCGACATCGTGGCCGACGTCACCTACGTGGGCCGCATGGGGCTGCACCTTCAGCGCGAGCGCAACATCAACCAGCTCCTGCCCGGGACCGTCCAGGCCAACCCCGGCGTGAACGTCAACGCCCTGCGGCCCTATCCCGGCTTCGCGACCATCCGGCTCTCCGAGAACACGGGCCGTTCGATCTACCACGGCCTCCAGATGAACCTCGAGCGCCGCTTCCGCAACGGCCTCGGGTTCGGCGTGGCCTACACCTACTCGCGCCTGCGCGACAACGGCGACGACAAGCGCGACCTGCTCCCCAACGCCTACGACGGCGGCGCCTCCTACTGGGCGCTCTCCGACAACGACCGGACGCACCTGTTCAACATCCACTACCTCTACGAGCTGCCCCTGTGGAAGAAGCAGGACACGCTGCTCAAGAAGGTCCTGGGCGGCTGGCAGGTCTCCGGCGTCACCTACTACCAGTCCGGACGGCCGCTCTCCATCTGGCGCGCGGAGGACATCGCGGGCGTCGGCGACACCACGGCGCAGATCTACAACCTCGTCGGCGACCCTGCCATCGACAACCCGCAGTTCTCGAACGGCCGCGCCGTGGACCAGAACTTCTGGTTCAACCCGGCTGCCTTCGCGCGTCCGGCGGCGGGGACCTTCGGATCCGGCGGGCGAAACCCCAGTGGCCTCCGGGCTCCCGGCTTCCAGAGCTGGGACATCGCGCTCTTCAAGAACGTTCCCCTCGGCGGATCGCGGCGCATCCAGTTCCGCCTGGAGGCGTTCAACTTCATCAACCACCCGAACCTCGGCGATCCGACCGGCGGCAACGTCGGCCCGGGCGCGGCCCCGGCCACCCAGTCGGGCGTGGTGGTGGACCCCAACAGCGCGGACTTCGGCCGCGTGCTCCAAAAGACGAGCGAGCGCAACATCCAGCTGGGGGTGAAGTTTAGTTTTTGAAATTGAAGGGATCGTTGCGCCGCGGCTCAGCGGCGCAACGGAATCCTGACCGGCCCGGGGACCGCCGGCCCCACTGGCGATTCCCGGGCCGTTCGTCTCTCTAGAGCTTCAAGCTCCACGTCTCCGACGTCAGGCCCTGGCCGAACTCGTGGTTCGGCTCCTGGCCCACGAGCTGGAAGCCGGCCTTCGCGTAGATGTGCCGGGCAGGGTCCAGGATCGACTGCGTCCAGAGCACGATCTCGCGATAGCCGGCGCGGCGGGCGAAGCGGATGCACTCCTCCACGAGGCGCTGGCCCACGCCGAAGCCCCGCGCCGACGGCTCCACGAGGAGCAGGCGCAGCTTGGCCACCGTCTTCGACTTGGCGACCAGGAAGATCGATCCCACCCTCTGCCCGTCCAGCTCCGCGATCCACGCGCGCTCGCGCCGCGGATCGCGATCGGCCATGAACTTCACCACGATCTCCGCCACCAGGGCCTCGAATCCTTCGCCCCATCCCCACTCCTGGTCGTAGACCTCGCCGTGGCGGTGGATGACCCAGCCCATGTCGCCGGGCCGGGGGGCGCGGATGCGCAGGGAGCGGCCACTCCGGGCGGCACCGAAGACCTCTTCGATCGTCCGCATCGCGGACACGAGCCGGTCCTGGTCCGCGGCGGACAGCGGAGCCAGCAGGCCGCGCACCTCGTCGGCGGAGGCCGCGTCCAGCTTCCCGAACGCCTGGCGCCCGCGCGGAGTGAGGCGAAGGTGGCTCTGCCGCCCGTCCGTCTTCGACGGCCGGCGCGCCACCAGGCCGCGGCGGGCGAAGGCGGAGAGGATCCGGCTCAGGTAGCCCCCGTCCAAGCCGAGATCCTGGCCGAGAGCGGTGGCCGTCGGCTCCGCGCGATGGGCGAGCTCGTAGAGCACGCGGGCCTGGGTGAGGGAGAAGGGGCTGTCGAGCAGTCCCTCGCGCAGGACGCCGATGCGCCGCGTGTAGTCGCGGTTGAAGTGCCGGACGGCCTCGATCCGCGCCCCCGCCTGCTTCCCGTCCATGACGAGCGAAGTCTGCGCCAAACAACTTGACTCTGTCAACTAGTTTTCGAAGGTCCGGCTTCGTGGCATCCTTGCCCGGATGCCCGCCTCCTCCCCGCTCCCCGTCCTGGCCGCCGCCGCCCTCCTCGTGCTCGCAGGGGCGGCCGGAGCCGAGGAAGGGCCGGGCCATCTCGGCCTCCT
>Ga0207428_10000326_pt1 | contig 61788 bp, 51 predicted proteins | sample RhiMethybrSRZTD1_FD_187600 | JGI IMG/M metagenome (GOLD analysis project Ga0207428, IMG submission 187600) | Populus rhizosphere microbial communities from Tennessee, USA - Rhizosphere MetaG P. TD hybrid SRZTD1 (SPAdes) (version 3) | ecosystem: Host-associated > Plants > Roots > Rhizosphere >...
GGCAAGGTTTGGCACCTCGATGTCGGCTCATCGCATCCTGGGGCTGGAGCAGGTCCCAAGGGTTGGGCTGTTCGCCCATTAAAGCGGTACGTGAGCTGGGTTTAGAACGTCGTGAGACAGTTCGGTCCCTATCTGTCGCGGGCGAAGGAGGTTTGACGGGACCTGCCCCTAGTACGAGAGGACCGGGGTGGACGGACCTCTGGTGTGCGAGCTGTTCCGCCAGGAGCATCGCTCGGTAGCTATGTCCGGAAGGGATAAGCGCTGAAGGCATCTAAGCGCGAAACCCGCCTGAAGATGAGACCTCCCAGGGCGTAAGCCCTCTGAAGGGCCCTCGTAGATTACGAGGTTGATAGGCCGGAGGTGTAAGCGCCGTAAGGCGTTCAGCTGACCGGTACTAATCGCCCGTGCGGCTTGACCACGGTTTTTTCTCGGTCATCACCGAATGTCCGAGAGCAGCGTCTGACTACGCTCGAGAGTCTCTGTGTTCGGCGCATCGGCAGGGCACCGCTGATGCGAGAGTTCGATTCCCGGTGGCATTGCCGGAGGGGCCACACCCGTTCCCATCCCGAACACGGAAGTTAAGCCCTCCTGGGCCGATGGTACTGTGCTGGTAACGGCACGGGAGAGTAGGTCGCTGCCGGGTTAATTCACGAAAGGGGAGCCACGACGGCTCCCCTTTCGTATTCTTGCGGACCTATCCGGCGGCGGGCCGGGCTACTACGCGAACGCCGTGAAGAGCGCCAGCCCGAAGCCCGCCACCGTGGCGATGATCGCGACAAGCGCCAGGAGCCAGTCGATCGTCGTCTCGGCACGGCGCTCCGCGAGCGACAGGACGAGCCCCGAGACGAAGCCGCCGATGAACCCACCGGCGTGCGCCAGATTGTTGACGCCCGACATGAAGAATCCGGCGATGAAGAGGACGAGCGCCCACTGCCCGTACTGCTGCAACTCGTACCGGCCGAAGGCACCGCCGCGCTTGCGCCCGTAGGCCACCAGCGCGCCGAGCAGCCCGAAGATCGAGCCCGATGCGCCGACGGTGAACCCGACGCCGGAGAAGTTCGACACGAGGAATCCGGCGACCCCCGACACGGTGAACACGACCACCAGTCTCGCCGGACCGTAGTACTCCTCGACCCTGGGCCCGAGCTGGCGGATCCATAGCACGTTGAAGAGGATGTGCAGCAGACCGCCATGCAGGTAGATCGCGGTGAGTATCGTCCACCAGTGACCAGCCTGCCATGGGATGGCGCCGGCGGCGCCGAACGCCCACAGCGCGCGATTGCTCGGCGCGAACACGTCGAAGATGCCGCGCGGGCGAAGCGCCGACGAGGGATCGAACACGAGCGTCGCCACGTAGAGCGCGACGCAGACGAGCGTGACCGCGTTGGTGAAGTTCCAGGTGCGAAAGATCTGCCGGAGCGGTCCCGCGAATCCCCACATGCCCGGGTTACGCCGTCCGCAGACGAGACAGACGGGTGCGGCGGCGTGCGTCAGCCTCCCGCAGGAGGGACAGAGGATCGACCCGGTGGTCTTACGAAACATTGCCGCTGTCGTCGCCCGGCACTCGGTAGCCCTCGTCGAGCCACACGCCGAGATCGACGAGGCGGCAGGTGAGGGAGCAGAACGGGCGATTCGCGTTGGCCTTCCACAACGCAGCGTCGCCACACGTGGGGCAGATCACCGTGGGCTCGGCCTCGGACGGACGGGGCTCATCGGCGGTCGACATGCGTAGCGAATGACGCGCCCGTCATGATGGCTCGAATCGTACGAGGGCCAGCAAAGCGTGTCAACTCGGGCACTTGGCGGTCGCGCAGGCCACGGTTTTCGTTGACACTCCTCGACGGCGTCGCGTAGAGTTGCGGAGATCTGTCCATCTGAAGGAGCCCACCGCATGAATCGAACGCTATCTGTGCTACCCCACTCGGCCCTCTGGATCGCGTCCGTGCTGCTGCTTGCCGCGACGCTCGCCGGGGTCGCGCCTGTTCCCGACGCCCTGGCGGCAACGCCGGAGCAAGCCCAGCACAAAGGCGGCGGCGAGGCCAACCTCATCGTGCCCGATCTCGGTCAAGTCCCGGTCGGCGGGATGAACGGCCGGACTCTTTTGCTGATCGGCCTGGTCGTGTGCGTGCTCGGGCTCCTCTTCGGTATCGTGATCTTCGCGCAACTCAAAGGGCTGCCGGTGCACCCGTCGATGCGGGAAATCTCAGAGCTGATCTACGAAACCTGCAAGACGTATCTCATCACGCAGGGCAAGTTCCTGCTCGTGCTCGAGACCTTCATCGGCATCATCATCGTCCTCTACTTCGGCCTGCTCCTGAAGTTCGAAGCCGTCAAGGTGCTGATCATCCTCGCGTTCAGCCTGATCGGGATCGGGGGCAGCTACGGCGTCGCGTGGTTCGGGATGCGGATCAACACCTTCGCGAACTCTCGCACCGCCTTCGCGAGCCTCGCCGGCAAGCCGTTTCCGGTGTACGCGATCCCGCTCAAGGCCGGTATGAGCGTGGGGATGCTGCTCATCAGCGTCGAGTTGTTCCTGATGCTGTGCATCCTTTTGTTCATCCCGGGTGACTACGCGGGCCCGTGCTTCATCGGATTCGCTATCGGCGAATCCCTGGGCGCGGCGGCGCTCCGTATCGCCGGCGGCATCTTCACGAAGATCGCCGACATCGGCTCCGATCTCATGAAGATCGTCTTCAACATCAAGGAGGACGACGCGCGCAATCCGGGCGTCATCGCCGACTGCACCGGGGACAACGCCGGCGACTCGGTCGGGCCCAGCGCGGACGGCTTCGAGACGTACGGCGTCACGGGCGTGGCGCTCATCTCGTTCATCCTGCTCGCCGTCAAGGAGCCGGCGGTGCAGGTGCAGCTCCTGGTGTGGATCTTCGCGATGCGCGTGCTCATGATCGTCGCCAGCGGCGTCTCGTATCTCCTCAACGAGGGCATCGCCAAGGCGAAATACGGCTCGGCGACCCGGATCAACTTCGAAGCGCCGCTCACCTCGCTGGTGTGGCTCACCTCGATCGTGTCGGTGCTCTTGACCTACTTCGCGTCCTGGGAGCTGATCCGCGATCTCGGCGACGGCAGCCTCTGGTGGAAGCTCTCGACGGTCATCACGTGCGGCACCTTGGCGGGCGCGATCATCCCGGAGCTGGTCAAGATCTTCACCTCGACCGACTCCGGCCACGTCCGCGAGGTGGTGACCTCGGCCCGGGAGGGCGGTCCCTCGCTCGGTATCCTCTCGGGTCTCGTCGCCGGAAACTTCAGCGCCTACTGGCTCGGCATGGTGATCGTCGTGCTGATGGGCATCGCGTACACGGTCAGCACCGCGGGGCTCGGCGCGCTGATGGTGGCGCCCGCGGTGTTCGCGTTCGGCCTGGTCGCCTTCGGCTTCCTCGGCATGGGGCCGGTGACGATCGCGGTCGACTCGTACGGCCCGGTCACCGACAACGCGCAGTCGGTCTTCGAGCTCTCGCTCATCGAGCAGATCCCGAACGTGAAGCAGTCGCTCAAGCGCGACCACGGCATCGACGTGAACTTCGAGGCGGCCAAGCACCTGCTCGAGGAGAACGACGGCGCCGGGAACACGTTCAAGGCGACGGCCAAGCCGGTGTTGATCGGCACCGCGGTCGTCGGCGCGACCACGATGATCTTCTCGATCATCGTCGTGCTCACCCACGGCCTGACACAGAATCTCGATAAGCTCTCGCTGCTCCACCCGCCGTTCCTGCTCGGCTTGATCACCGGCGGCGCCGTCATCTACTGGTTCACCGGCGCGTCGATGCAGGCCGTGACGACCGGCGCCTACCGCGCCGTCGAGTTCATCAAGGCCAACATCCGGCTCGAGGGCGCGACGAAGGCTTCGGTGACCGACAGCAAGCGCGTCGTCGAGATCTGCACGCAGTACGCGCAGAAGGGCATGTTCAACATCTTCCTCACCGTGTTCTTCTCGACCCTGGCATTCGCGTTCCTCGAGCCCTACTTCTTCATCGGCTACCTGATGTCGATCGCGCTCTTCGGTCTCTACCAGGCGGTCTTCATGGCCAATGCCGGTGGGGCCTGGGACAATGCCAAGAAGATCGTGGAGGTCGACCTGAAGGAGAAGGGCACGGCGCTCCATGCTGCGACCGTCGTCGGCGATACGGTGGGCGACCCGTTCAAGGACACCTCGTCGGTGGCGATGAATCCGGTGATCAAGTTCACGACCTTGTTCGGCTTGCTCGCGGTCGAGCTCGCGGTCACCCTGACGGCGGAGAGCGGGCCGTTCCTGAGCCGATCCCTCGCCGCGGTCTTCTTCGTCGTGTCGACGGTCTTCGTCTGGCGCTCGTTCTACGGCATGCGGATCCGCGGAAGCAGCGCGACTCCGGCGGCGGGCGCGCCCGGGCGGGTGGCCGTGGCGGCGCGGGGCAAGTAGCCCCGCGTGGAGCTGCTCTCCGGCATCCTCAGCGGACAGTACTCGCTCGACGACCTGATCCGCTGGGGCGGCTACATCGTGCTGTTCGTGATCGTCTTCACCGAGACGGGGCTGCTCATCGGCTTCTTCCTGCCCGGCGACTCCCTCCTGATCACGGCGGGCGTCGTCGCGGCCGCCGGCGGCCTGAACATCTGGTGGCTGAACGTGCTGCTCATCGTCGCGGCGGTCACCGGTGACAGCGTGGGCTACGCGATCGGCGTGCGCCTGGGCCCGCGGCTCTTCACCCGGCCGAAGTCACTCCTGTTCAATCCGCGCCACATCGAGCGAACGCGGGCCTTCTACGCCCGCCACGGCTCGAAGACCATCGTCATCGCCCGATTCGTGCCGATCATCCGCACGTTCGCGCCGGTGGTGGCGGGAGTCGGCCAGATGGAATATCACCGATTCCTTTTCTACAATGTGGCCGGCGGCGTGGGATGGGTGACCAGCATGACCTGGGCCGGCTATCTGCTCGGTCGGGCGATTCCGAATATCAGCGACTATGTTCACATCGTCGTGGTGGTCGTGATCGTGCTCTCCGTCATTCCGATTGGCGTCGAGATCCTCCGGGAGCGTCGCCGGCGGTCGGTCTGATTCTCTCTGCCGTCGCGAGCGCCGTCGGACGACTTCCCAGGCGGCCGGCGACCTGGATGGGCCGCAGGATAGGGGATCTGTTGTTTCTGGCCCTGGCCAGCCGCCGCCGGCGTGCGATGGCGAACCTCGAGCTGGCCTTCCCGCGAATGCCGGCAGCCGACCGCCGGCGCGTCTGCCGCGGCTCCTTCCAGCACCTCGGGCTGATGCTCTTCGAGCTCTGCGCGGTCTTGACCGCGCCTCCGGAGCGAATACTCGCCGGGATCACTGTCGTCGGAATGGAGAACATCAAGGATGCGATGGCCAAGCACGGGCGAGCGCTCGTGCTCACCGCGCACCTCGGCAACTGGGAGCTTTTGGCCCTGGCTCACCGGCTGACCGGCATTCCGACCGCGGTGGTGATGCGGCCGCTCGATGCCGCGTGGCTCGACACGCTGGCCGACCGATTGCGCCGGCGTTCGGGTATCGAGCTGATCGACAAGCGCAACGCGCTCCGGCCTGTCTTGAGCGCGCTCAATCGCGGGCGGATAGTGGCACTGCTCATGGACCAGAACGCCTCGAGGCGCGAGGGGACGTTCGTGTCGTTCTTCGGCCGGCCGGCGTCGACATCGAAGAGCCTGGCGGTGCTGGCCGTCCGCACGCGAACCCCGGTTGTTCCGATCTTCATCTACCGTGAGCGCCTCGGGGAGCATCGGATCGAGGTGCAGCCGGCGCTCGACGCCGAGGCGGCCGGCGACAGCGAGCAGGTGATCACCGAGCTGACCCAGCGATGCACCGCCGCGATCGAGGCCGCGGTGCGGGTCGCCCCGGAGCAATGGCTGTGGGTCCACAATCGCTGGCGGACCAAGCCGGCGGCGCCGGAGACAGTCGGGCGATGATTCCGCGGGGACTTGCGGCTGGCGTCCTGGCTGCGACATTGGTGGCGTCGTCGGGTCAGGCGGTCGAGGTCGACACCGCGCCCTATCGCGCCGCGGCCGCCTCGGGGTCTGTGGGTGCCGTGACCGGCCGTATCTACGAGGAGCGAAAGAAGCCGCAGGCGGCCGATCAGCCGCTCGTCGGGACCGCGGTGATCGCCGTGCCGAAATCTGCCGACGTCATGAGAAAGCTCGAGGAGATCAAGCAGACGTCTCGGAACTCGATGGACAGCTTTCGGACGGCCGGCCCGTCGATCGTCGCGGTTCGACGCGCCTACGAAAAGGAGCTTTGGGACTCGGGCGCCGTCGACCTGGTGAAGACTGCGACCGTCGACGCCGACGGTCGCTTCGTGCTGGGCGATCTTCCGGCGGGGGACTGGCTGCTCATCGCCATTCACACCGTCAAGATCGACGCGCGTGGCGAGCCGAAGGCGAAGGGCCATCCCAACAGCCACTCGAGCGCCAGCCCCGAAACGAGCGCGAACGCGAACGCAAACGCTGGCGCCAACGCTCACGCGAACACGACGACCGGTACACAGAAGAAGCGGAACGTCTACGCGCCGGGCACTCGGATGACTGGCTACCAGCGCATGACGGTGTGGGTGCGCGAGGTCACAGTCGCGAACGGGCGATCGGAGAACCTGGAGCTTTCGGACAGGGGGGCCTGGTTCTCGGGCGTGGTCGAGGAGACAGCGCCGGACGCCGGCCGCTGAGGGCCGGCGCCCGGATCGCGCAGCGGGCTACTTCTTTTCGGCTGGTGCCGTAGCCTTGGCCGAGGAGGCGCCCGACTTCACCTGAACGGCCATCGCCGTCGCCTTGCCGTCGTGATCCATGTAGCGGACGCTGACCTGGTCGCCCGGCTTCACATCAGCGGCGGTGATCGACTTTCCGGACTTTCTGATCGCGGTCTTGGAATCCACCGCGAAGGTCCATTCGGCGTCCTTGCCCTTCTCCTTGCCGGCGACCACGAGGCTGTCGCCAGACGCCGCCTTCACGGTGCCCTGCGCCGTCTTCGCCTTCTTCATATCAGAGGACTTCTTCGTCTCGGCCGGCTTCTGTGCCGGAGCAGGGGTCGTCGCCGGCGGGGGCGTGGCCGGAGCGGGGGCAGGGGTCTGAGCGACCGCAAGCCCGGCGAACCCGATCCCGAAGACCAGTGCAATGAGTAGCGCCACAGATCTCTTCACGTCGTCACTCCTCCGCTACAGGTTTGGGTTGGAGAGAACTCCTACGGCCAATAGGACGGCTTCTGACAGCCATTTATTCTTTCCCTAAGTGTGTAGGAAATCTGGCAGATATCCAAATTTCTGGTGGATTGCCCCCTTCGGGGGATCCCCCCGTTGACCGATTCGGCCACTGCGTGATACAACCGAAATAACTTACTCGTATATGCCGATTCGAGCCTCTTTCCGACTGTTGTTGGCGATTTCAGCCGGAATTCTTCCGTCGATCGCTCTCTCACCCGTCAACGCCGAGTCACAGTCGCTGATGCCCGAGTTTTCCGAAGTGTCCGCTCCGACGCCGCCGAGCGAAGAGTTCGTGCGGCCGGCTGTGGCGATCGACACCAAGAAGGTCGAAGCAGCTTTACAAGATGACCCATCGGTATGGGTGCCCGACGACTTCGACGCTTGGGCGTACGCATTTGCGGAATCCTCGCGCCTGCAGTCGACGCGGCTCCGCATGGTGAACGTGTCGGCGTACTCGGTCGCGATGAACTCGCAGGTGAAGTACTTCGTCGATCGCTTCACCACGACGCATCGAGAGGTCGTCGGGCTCTGGGTGCGGCGCTCCGGCCAGTATCTCGGAATGATCTTCGAGGTCTTCAAGGCGAAGGGCATCCCGGAGGATCTCGCCTTCACGGCGATGATCGAAAGCGGCTTCAACCCGACGGCGGTATCACGGGTGGGCGCCAAAGGGATGTGGCAGTTCATGGCGCCGACGGCCCGCCTCTACGGCCTTCGCGTCGACCGCTGGGTCGACGAGCGCCTCGATCCGGAGAAGTCGACCGTCGCCGCCGCCGGCTATCTCAACGACCTCTACGTCCGCTACGGTTCCTGGGAGCTGGCCCAGGCCGCGTACAACGCCGGTGAGGTCAAGGTCGACAAGGCGATTCGCGCCACCGGCACCGCCGACTTCTGGGACCTGCGTCAGTCCAAGTACCTGAAGCGGGAGACCAAGGACTTCGTGCCGGCCATTCAGGCCGCGATGGTGATCGGCCGCGATCCCGGTCAGTTCGGGTTCGAGCCGATGCAGCCTACGACACCGGACGTCGAGCGCATCACCGTCCCCGCGTCGACCGACCTGCGCAAGCTGGTGGCCAGCACCGGGGTACCGCTGCAGACGCTACGGACGCTCAATCCTGTTCTGATCCGCGGCGTCACACCGCCGGGGCGGACGTGGGAGGTTCGCGTGCCGGGCGGCACCAGAGAGGCGGTCGCCGCGGCACTCGCGCCGCGCGCCAAGGTCACCACGGTGGCGGCGTCGAGCCGGCGTACGTCCGTCCCGGAAATTCACGTCGTCCGCGCGCGCGACACCGTGAGCTCGATTGCCAAGCTGTACGGCGTGTCCGCCAGCGACGTCGTCCGCTGGAACAACCTGGAGAATGGAGACGCGATTCGCCCGGGTGACCGGCTTCGCATCACGCTCCGCCCGGCCGTCGAGCTCGACGGCCAGGGCGGGTTTCGTTGAGAGTCGAAGTCCGACTCTTCGCTACGCTCGCCGCATTCCTCCCCTCTGACGGTCGCGACGGCACAGCCGAGCTCGAGGTTCCCGAAGGTAGCACCGTCACGGACGTCGCCGCGCGTCTCGGGATCCCGCACGATCTGGCGCGAGTCGTTCTCGTCAACGGCCGGGACGTCGGAGCCGAAGCGCGTCTGACCGCGAGGGACGTCGTGACGATCTTTCCGCCGCTGGCCGGTGGCGGCTCGGGCTAGGCGTCGCGAGGAACCGTCGTCAGCGGCGGCGAAGCGTGGTGCTCGGCCCGCGTCTGCTCGGCACCGGCCTCATCGATCGTCCCGTCGATCTCGGCGCCCATCAGCAGCGTGACGCCACTGCAGTAGAGCCAGAGCATGAGGAGGATCAAGCCGCCGATCGACCCGTAGGTGGCGTTGTAGGCGCCGAAATATGCGACGTAGGCCTTGAGGCCGAGCGACATGACCAGCCAGGAGCCCACCGCGAACGCCGCCCCGGGCGTCACCCAGGCCCACTGGCGCTCCGCGGCCGGCGCCAGGTAGTACACGAGCGTCAGCCCGGTGAGCGTCAGGGCAACCGCCAGCGGCAGCTGGAACAGGTTCCAGATCTGCATGAACAGTGGGCCCAGGCCGATGAGTTGGCTGATCGCCTCGCCCAGACGCCCCCCGAAGACCAGCACGAGCAGCGCGCTCCAGGTGAACAGCGAGAGCACGAGCGTCAAGGCGATCGCGATCAGCCGCTTGCCCCACCACGTCCGATGGTCGGGGATTCCGTAGGCCACGTTCAGCGCTTTCATGATCGAGAGCATGCCGCTCGACGCCCCGAACAGCGCCGTCAGCACGCCGATGGACACGAGGCCGCCGCTGGCGCCGCGGACGACTTCCGCGAGGGTCTTCTTGATGAGCGACGCCGCATCGCCGGGCAGCACCCGCTCGGTGTAGCGCATGAGTTGGGGCATCAGGTCCGGCACGGGAAGCAGTCCGAGCAGGGCGGTCAGGAACAGCAGGGTCGGGAACAGTGCGAACGCGAAATAGTAGGAGAGCTCGGCCGCCCGATCGAAGATCTCGTCGCGCGACGACCGCTGATAGACGCGGGTGCCAAACCCTGCGAGCGAGAGTCCTCCGAGCGTCCAGCGGGAGGCCGCCGTGCGCCTCCGTCGTGGCCGCGTGAGCTTCAACGGAGTCACCTCGAGCCCATCGTAGCAGGGAGCCCGCGAAATCGCGTCGCACCCGGTGGTAAACTCTTGCCGTTTCGACGAGTCTTCGTTGTAGCGTCGGAAGCGTCTAGGAACCCGGTGGGCCTCCCGGACTTCAAATCCGGTGGACCGTTCTAGACAAACGGTCGATGGGTTCGACTCCCATACGCTTCCGCCAAAAGGAGCGACATGGCCAAGGGCGAACGGCGTACGCGAGCGCCCAAACGGACGGCTCGGCGTCACCGAACCGTCATCATCGTCGGGATCACGGTGCTGGCCGCAGTCGTCGTCGGATACTTTGCGTATCGGGCGCAAGCGAACTTGCCGGGCGTCCAGTTCCCCGACCAGGGCAATCTTCACGTCGCGAGCGCCGACACGCCGCACGAGCAGTACAACTCGGATCCGCCGACCTCGGGGCCGCACCTGCCGTACATCGCGCCGTGGGGGGTACATACGCGGCCGATCGTTCGCGAGCTGCAGGTGCATAACCTGGAGGACGGCGGCGTGGTGGTTCAGTACAACTGCGAGTGCCCGGACCTGGTCGCCAAGCTCAAGGCGGTCGTGGACCGCTACGACCGGCACGTCATCCTCGCCCCCTATCCCGGCATGAAGCAGAAGATCGCACTGACCGCGTGGACGCGGCTCGACACGCTCGACGAGTTCGACGAAGCGCGCGTCACCCGCTTCATCGAGGCCTATCGTGGTATCGACCACCACAAATAGGCTGCCGGTCGCCTGGGGCCAGTCAATCGGGGCCTGTGCCCGGCTCTGTGCACTGGCCGCCGCCGCCGGCGCGCTCCTGAGCGCCTGTTCCGGGCTCTACGTGTCGCCGCTGGCGCCGCCGCCGTATCAGGCCGAGGTCGCCGCGCGCTATGACGCCACCTGGGCGGCCCTCGTGCGTGCGCTGGCCCGCGAAAACGTGCCGATCCGAGCGATCGCGCGGGACTCGGGCGTGATCGCCTCCGATGACTTCATCGCGCCGATCGGCGTCTACGCCGATTGCGGACGCGTGGGCAGCGATCTGGTCGAGGGCGAAGCGCTGGTCGCCTTCACGCTCTTCACCGAGCCGAACGGGACGTGGACCCGGGTGCTCGTCAACTCGAAGATGCGGACCCACATGCAGCGCAAAGGCTCGAGCGGTAAGCTGCGTCCATCACCCGTCTACCAGTGCGCCTCGACGGGTCGGTTCGAAGCGAACCTGCTCGACGCCGTGCGTGAGCTGGTGAAGGAGTAAACGGTGCCGTCGCGACTGGCCGATCTCATCCGGAAGGCTCGCCGTCTCGCGGCCGAACGGGACCGCCTCATCGAGGATCTTGCCGGCGAGTGGACCCACGCACTCCGCGGCCAGGGCCTGTCGACGACTGACCTGGAGGAGCTCTGGGCCGGTCTGGTGGAAGACGCTGTGCGCCGCGGGCGGCAGTCGGGTGAAGCAAAATGGACGGCCCAGGCGTGGCGTCACGAGGCCCAGGAAGTGGTCGCCCGCGTTCGGCAGAAGGTCGAGGCCGCGCTCGGTGAGCGCTGAACGCGCGACGGCGCTCCGCGGCCTTCCCTCGGTCGATCAGCTTCTACGCCGGCTTGCCGCGCACGCTGACCTCCACGGCATCACGCGGGCCCGGCTGACCGGGCTGGTCCGCGAGACCCTCGACCAGGAGCGGGTCCGCGTGATCGGCGAGCGGACCGCCCCCGCCGCAGTCGAGGCCCTGATCGATCGCGTCGTCGAGCGCGCGCGGCGCTCCGGGCCGTTCTCCTTGCGGCCGGTGATCAACGCGCAGGGCGTCGTGCTCCACACCAATCTCGGCCGCGCGCTTCTGAGCTCGCTGGCGCTCGAGCGGCTCCAGGCGGTCGCAAGCGCGTACTCGAACCTGGAGCTCGACCTGGCGCGCAAGGAGCGCGGCTCGCGCTACAGCCATGTCGAGGCGGTGCTGCGCCGACTGACGGGCGCCGAAGACGCGCTAGTGGTCAACAACAACGCGGCCGCCGTGCTCCTGGCCCTCGAGACGCTCGCCCACGGGCGTGAGGTCATCGTCTCCAGAGGCGAGCTCATCGAGATCGGCGGCGAATTCCGTATTCCGGACATCATGCTGCGCAGCGGTGCCGTGCTTCGCGAGGTCGGCGCGACGAATCGGACCCATCTGCGCGACTACGCCGACGCGATCACGCCGGAGACGGCCCTCCTGCTGAAGGTCCACACCTCGAACTATCGCGTGGTCGGCTTCACCGCCGACGTGTCCTCCCGCGAGCTGGTCGAGCTCGGCCGCGAGCGCGGGATCCCGGTGATGGAGGATCTCGGCTCGGGATCCCTGGTCGACCTTCGGCCGTGGGGCTTTCCCTATGAGCCGACCGTGCAGGAGACCGTCGCGGCCGGCGTCGACCTCGTGTCGTTCTCGGGCGACAAGCTACTCGGCGGCCCCCAGGCCGGCATCGTCGTGGGCCGCCGCGGGATCGTCTCGCGGCTCAAGAAGAACCCGTGGAATCGGGCGCTGCGCATCGACAAGTTCACGATCGCGGCGCTCGAGGCGACGTTGTACGCCTACGAGGCGGGCACTGCGCTGCAGACGGTTCCGACGCTCGCGATGCTGACCGAGCCGCTTACCGCGGTGCGGAGCCGCGCGCGAGGTGTCCTGCGGCGCCTCACCCCCGAGGTGCGGCAGCGTCTCGGCGCGAGCGTCGCCGACGACCGCGGCATGGTCGGCGGCGGGGCGCTGCCCACCGTCGAGCTGCCGACCGCCGGGGTGGCCGTCGGTACCAGCGGAGACGCGGCGATGCGGCTCGACGAGGCGCTGCGCCTCGGCGATCCGCCGGTCGTCGGCCGCATCGCGCACGATCGACTCTTCCTCGATTGCCGCACCGTGCTGCCCGCGCAGGTGAGCGTCCTCGCCCAGGCACTGACCGGCGCCGCCGCGCGGCTATGACCGAAGCGGCGCCGACTCACATCGTGGTCGGGACGGCCGGCCACATCGACCACGGCAAGACCTCGCTGGTGAAGGCGCTGACCGGCACCGACACGGATCGGCTGCCCGAGGAAAAGGCGCGCGGCATCACGATCGATCTCGGGTTCGCGTTTCTGGAGGAGCCCGGGCTCACGATCGAGATCGTCGACGTCCCCGGTCACGAGCGCTTCGTCAAGAACATGCTGGCGGGCGTCGGCGGGATCGACCTGGCGATGCTCGTGATCGCGGCGGACGAGGGCGTGATGCCGCAGACGCGCGAGCATCTCGCGATCTGCTCGCTGCTCAGGATCAAGGCTGGTCTCATCGCGCTGACCAAGGCCGATCTGGTCGAGCCCGACTGGCTCGAGCTGGTTCGCGAGGACGTGTCGGGCGCGGTGCGCGGGACGTTCCTGGAGAGTGCGCCGATCCTGGCGGTCTCCGCGAAGACGGGCCAGGGGCTCGATGACCTGCGCGCCGCGCTTCGCACCTTGGCCGCGGCCGTCCCGCCGCGCGGGACCGATGAGCTTCCGCGCCTGCCGATCGATCGCGTCTTCACGGTCAAGGGGTTCGGCACCGTCGTCACCGGCACGCTGACCGCCGGTACCCTCACGGCCGACGAGCGGGTCGAGGTCTATCCCAATCGAGCCGAGGCGAAGATCCGGGGCCTGCAGGCCCACGGCCGACCGGTGACCGCCGCACGCGCGGGCCAGCGCACCGCGATCAATCTGCAGGGGCTCGAGCGTACCGCGCTCACGCGCGGCGACGTCGTCGGCCTGCCGGGCACGCTGGTTCCATCGACGTTGGTCGACGGCACGCTCGAGCTCTTGCCCGACGCGCCGCGGCCCGTGAAGACGCGCACGCGCGTGCGCTTCCACGTCGGCACGAGCGAGATCATGGCGCGCGTGCTCTTGCTCGACCGGACGGAGCTAGAGCCCGGCGAGACGGCCTTCGTGCGATTCCGTCTCGAGGCGCCGCTGGTCGCCCGTCCGGGCGATCGGTTCGTCGTGCGCTCGTACTCGCCGATCGTGACGATCGGGGGCGGCACCCTCCTCGACGTCGACCCGCCGCGCTTCAAGCGCAAAGGTCCGGCGCTGGTCGACCATCTCTCGCTGCTCCAGACCGGGAGCCCGGAGGCCGTGCTCGAGGAGCACGTCCGGCACGCCGGCGCCGGCGGCGTGCGCCTGACGACCCTGGCCGGGCGCGTGCCGTTCGGCCCCGAGCGGCTGCGCGCCCTGCTCGAAGGTCTCAAGACGAACGGCCGCGTGATCGCCTTCGAACGCGACTCGGTGATCCACGCCGACAGCGTCGCGCGACTGCGCGGGCTCGTGCTCGACGAGCTGACGGCTTTTCACCGCGCGAACCCGCTCAAGCCCGGCATGTCGCGGGAAGAGCTTCGCGGGCGCGCGGGCTCCGCCGACGAGCGTCTCTTCGCGTTCCTGCTTTCGGCGCTCGATGCCGAGGGCGTGGTCAAGACCGACCGGGACAAGGCGCGCCTGGCCTCGCACGAGGTGCGCCTGTCGGCGGAGCAGCAGCGCATCGTCGATCTGCTCGAGGGCGTATTCGACCGAGCGGAGGCGACCCCGCCGAGCCCCGAGGAGGCGCTGGGCCGGGCCGGAGTCGCCGGCGACGAAGAGCACGAGCTCTTCCAGCTGCTGGTGCAGTCGGGCAAGCTCGTGCGGGTCAAGGACTCTCTGTTCTTCCACGCCAAGGCGCTCGACGCGATCCAGGGCAAGCTCGTCGCGTTCCTGCGCGAGCGGAAAGAGATCGGTCCGGGCGACATCAAGGACCTATTGGGCATTTCCCGGAAGTACGCGATCCCGCTGCTCGAGTTCTTCGACCAGCGGCGGGTCACCGCGCGCGTCGGGGAAAGGCGCATCTTGCGCGCGGGGTAGGGGGAGAGTAAGGTATGGCGTCGCTGGAAAGGAGTCCCCTATGTTTGGGCTGGGCTATCAGGAACTGCTGATCATCCTCGTGATCGTGCTGATTCTCTTCGGCGCGAACCGACTGCCGGAGCTCGCCCGCTCACTCGGCTCGAGCGTCAAGGAGTTCAAGAAGGGTGTCAACGAGGTCAAGGCCGAGGACACCGCCGCCGCCAAGAAGTCAGAGGAGAACAAGACGTAAGCTCGCGCTCCGATTTCCTCTTCGCCGCCGCGCTCTCGCTCCTGACGATCCTTTCGCGCCTGCCGTACCGGGCGCGCCTGCTCTACAACTGGGACGCGGTGCAGTTCGCCTTAGCGCTCAACGAGTACGATCTCGTCAAGCATCAGCCGCACCCGCCGGGCTATATCCTCTACGTCGTGCTGGGCCGTGTCGTGAACGAGTGGCTCTCCGATCCGACCGCGGCCTACGTGGTCCTCGCCGTCGCCTTCAGCGGTCTGACGACGTTCGTCGTGTACTACCTGGCGCTCGCGGTCTACGACCGGTCGACCGCGCTCGCCGCCGCATCGTTGCTCGCCGTGAGCCCGCTGTTCTGGTTCTACGGCTCGGTCGGGCTCACCTACGCCGGAGAAGCGCTCTTCGCGTCGACCGTCGCCTACTTCGGCTTCCGCGCGCTCAACGGCAGCCGCAGCGACGCATACCTGGCGGCCTGGTACCTCGGCATCGCGGGCGGCATGCGTCAGTCGCTGCTCTTTCTGCTGTTCCCGCTCTGGCTCGGCTGCGTGGTGTTCGGCGTGCGCCGCTCGCGCGCCGTGCTGATCGGGCTCGGTATCTTGACCGCGTCGGTCCTGACCTGGTTCGTGCCGATGATCTGGCTCACCGGCGGCCTCGAGCGGTACGTCACCGCGTCGATGGAGCTGGCGGATTCGGTCGTCAAGCCGACATCGATCGTCGGCGGTCCGTTCGACGTCACCTTGAGAATGTCGCGATACCTGCTCGAGTCGGTGCTCGTGGCGCTCGGCCCGCTCGCGGCTGCGAGCCTCCTGGCCGTCTGGTACGTGCGGCGCTTCGGCTGGACCTTCCGGGAGTGGTTCCTGGTCGGCTGGACGGTTCCGCCCGTGCTCGTCTACACGCTCGTGCACTTCGGCCAGGCCGGCTACGTGCTGACGTTCCTGCCGGCGCTGGTGATTTTCCTCTCGCGGGTATTGGTGAGCGCGCTGAGCCACGCGACGGAGGCGCTGACGTATCCGCGAGCGCGTGTGGCGCTCACGGCGGCGGTGGTCTTGCTGGTCGTGCTCGTCAACGGCTCGTTCTTCGTGTCGGCGCGTCCAGCGCCACGCGACTTCGACACGCCGCAGTCGCCGTGGGTGCGCCAGGCGCAGGACGAAGCGTTCGACTGGATCTTCAGCCGCACCGCGGCCGCGCTACGCGAGCACGAGGAGGTCGTCAGCGGCTTCGTCGACTCGATCCGCGGGCTCTATCCCGGCGAGACGACCGTCATCATCACCGAGCAGGGCAACTCGCGCTCCTATCCGTGGTTCCGGCACGCGATGTTCTATCTGCCCGAATACTCCATCTACGAGCTCCAGGTCGCGGGGCTCGTGCCCGGCTTCCGGGCATCGCGACGGTCGTTCACGATGTCGCCCATCCCCGAAGTGGAGATCGATCTGCCGCACACCGTCGAGCGGCTCGTCTGGTTCGTCGACCATTGGAGCCCGGCGACGGTGCGGCCCGAAGGGCTCATCGAGATCGAGATCCCGCACGGCCGCTACCTGTACGTGCTGCCGCTCGGCAAGAAGGCGGTCGACTACGAGGACTACACGTTCGTCCGCGCGCAGCCTCCGCGCCGCGCCGTCGGCGCCGCGCGTGACAGAACGCGGTGAGGATGTCGCGGCCCGTTTCGGGCGGTGGCGCGACGACCTCCTCGTAGTCGCCGCCCTGCTGCTGCCGCTGGCGCTCTATCTCGTGCGCGAGCGGCAGATCGCCGGCGCGCAGGGCTTTCCGCTCGACGACTCGTGGATCCATCTACAGTTCGCGCGCAACCTCGCCGCCGGCGCCGGATTCTCCTACAACCCCGGTGAGCCGGTCGCCGGCTCGACCGCGCCGCTGTGGACCTTGCTGCTCGGCGCAGGTGCCGTCGTGGCGTCGGCCTCGCTCGCGATGGCCAAGGTGATCGGCGTGATCGTGACGCTCGCGGCCGCGCTGATCACGCGGCGCACAGCGCTCACGTGGGGAACGCGCCCCGACGTTGCCCTCGTCGCGGCGATCGCGCTCGTCTGGATGGGGCCGCTCGCGTGGGGCGCGCTGTCCGGCATGGAGGTCTCGCTCGCCGCGCTGCTCGTGGCGGCCGCGCTGCTCGCGCACGCGCGCGATCGCCTCCTCGTCTCGGCCGCCTGCGCGGCGCTGGCGGTACTGGCGCGGCCGGAGGCATTTTTGCTCATCCCGCTGCTCGTGGCAGCGCGCCCCCTGACGCTTCGTCGCGCCGCCGTGTTCACCGCCGTCACCGTCATCGTCGTCGCGCCGGCCGTGCTGTTCAGTCTCTCGACCGCCGGCACGCCGTACCCGGCGACGGCGGCGGCCAAGGTCGAGGGTGGCCTCGTCGGCTGGCTCGGCGGCGTCCGCGAGCCCGCCGCCGTCACGTGGATCGCGCGCCCGGCCGCGTTTTTCAAGGAGTGGCTCGTCTGGCTCGCGACGACGCACTGGCTTCTCCCGATCGCGCTCGCTCCCGCACTGATCTTGGGATGGCGGCGCGGGGGCCGCACGCTCGGCCTGGTCGAGCTCGCGCTGATCGCGCACCCTCTCGGCATGGCGCTGCTCGCGCCGTACCGCGGCCCTGCCTTCCAGGAGGGGCGCTACTCGATCCACCTGCTGCCGCTCGCGGTCCTGGCGATCGCGGTCGCGGTGGGGCGTCCGGGGCAAACGGCGTGGTGGGGAGGTCGCCGCTGGGTGCTCGGGCTCGCGGCGGCCGCGTGGCTCGCGATCGCCGCCGCCACCCTGGTGCCCGCGGCGACGCGCTACGCGTGGGGCGTTCAGAACATCAACGCGATGCAGGTGCATCTCGGCCGCTGGGTCGATGCGCAGCTGCCGAAAACCGCGCGCATCGCGCTGAACGACATCGGCGCGATCGCGTTTTTCTCGCGGCGCGACGTCATTGACCTGATGGGGCTGGTGACCCCCGAGATCATTCCGTACCGGCGCCGCGGCGAGACCGGCGTGATGGAGTACATCTCCGAGACGTGCCCCGACTACGTGATCATCTTCCCCGCGTGGTTTCCGCGGCTGTCGGCGAGCACCGAGACCTTGCAGCCGATCTACAGCGTCCGGCTGGAGCGGAACGAGGTCGCCGGCGCGGCGGAAATGGTCGTGTATCGCTTGCTGCGCTGTGCGGTATGATCGCGCCATGCGACGGATATTTCTGCTCCTGGCGACGCTTCTCCTGGTGCTTCGGTGGCCGGCGCCGGCCGACGCGCAGATCTATCGCTGGGTCGACGACAACGGCGTGCCGCATTTCGCCGATGGTATCGACAGCGTTCCCGATCGCTATCGCGGCAAGGCGGTGCCGCTCGGCCTGAAGAACGCGCCGGCGGCGTCGGGTCCCGCGGCGGGCGCCAAGGCCTCGGGCGAGACGACGATCCGCTTCATTCCGGGACAGCGGATCATGGTCGACGCGCGCATCAACGGCAACGCCGATGCGCGATTGATGCTGGATACCGGCGCGGACCGAACCGTGATCAGCCCGCGCGTGCTCCAGGCGGCCGGGGTTCGCCTCGCCGGACCGTCCACGACCGCGGAAGTCGCCGGCGTGACCGGAACCGGCCAGATGCAGTTCCTCGTGATCGAGAGCCTCGAGATCGGCGAGGCGCGCGTCGGGCGGATGCCCGTGGGCTCGACCGTCTTGCCGCCGGACGTCGGTGACGGTCTGCTCGGTCGCGACTTCCTCGATCAGTTCAACGTCAACATCGACTCTGCCAAGGGCCAAGTGACGCTCACGCCCAAATAGCTCCCGCCTACCGCTGTGGTACGATGACGATTCGGGCCATGGACTACAAAGCCACGCTAAATCTGCCGAAAACCGCCTTCCCGATGAAGGCGAATCTGCTCAAGAGCGAGCCCGAGATGCTCGCGTGGTGGGAATCGTTCGGCATCTACAAGCGTCTGCGTCAGGCCTCGACGAATCGTCCCCTGTGGATCCTGCACGACGGCCCGCCGTACGCCAACGGCCATCTGCACCTCGGCCACGTCCTGAACAAGGTGTTGAAGGACGTCATCGTGAAGTCGCGCTCGATGTCCGGCCTCAACGCGGTATACGTGCCGGGCTGGGACTGCCACGGGCTGCCGATCGAGCACCAGGTCGACAAGGAGCTCGGGCTCGACCGCCCGGGGGTCGACGTGCGCAACGCGATGGATCCGGTCGAGAAGCGCCGGAGGTGTCGCGAGTATGCGCTACGCTTCATCGATATCCAGCGCAACGAGTTCAAGCGCCTGGGCGTGTTCGGCGACTGGGACAACCCCTACGTGACGATGGAGCCCGCGTACCAGGCGGTCATCGCGCGCGAGTTCGGACGCTTCGTCGGCCGCGGCCTCGTCTACAAAGGGCTCAAGCCCGTGCACTGGTGCATGCACTGCCGCACCGCGCTGGCGCAGGCCGAGGTCGAATACGAAGACGAGCGCACGCCGTCGGTGTGGGTCAAGTTCCCGATGACGTCGCTGCCGCCGGAGTTCCAGTCCGTACTCGGCCCGCGCCGGGCGTTCGCCGTCATCTGGACCACGACGCCGTGGACCTTGCCGGCGAATCTCGCGATCGCGGTGCATCCTGCCCAGGAGTACGTGGCACTCGCCCAGGGTGACGAGGTGTACATCGTCGCCCGCGCGCTGCTGGACGACTTCGTGCGCCTGTTGCCCGACCGTGAGCACTCGGTGCTGGCGAGCGTTCCCGGCGACAAGCTCGTCGGCCACGGCTTCCGCCATCCGTGGATCGCGCGCGAGGGCCGGATCGCCGCGGCAGATTTCGTCGGGATGGACCAGGGGACCGGCCTCGTCCACATCGCGCCGGGCCACGGCGAGGAGGACTACGAGCTCGGCAAGTCGCTGGGGCTCAAGATCTACAACCCCGTGGACGACGCCGGACGGTTCGTCGCCGACGTGGAGCACTTCGCGGGCCTCACGGTCTGGGACGCCAATCCCAAAATCATCGAGCACCTCAAGCGCGTGGGAATGCTGATCGCGCAGCGCCCGCTCGATCACACGTACCCGCACTGCTGGCGGTGCAAGAACCCGACGCTCTTCCGCGCGACGGAGCAGTGGTTCATCGACCTCAACAAGCGGGATTTCCGCGGCCACGCGCTCGAGGCGATCAAGCGCGACGTCCAGTGGATCCCGTCGTGGGGCGAGGACCGCATCTACAACATGGTGGCGCACCGTCCGGAATGGGTCATCTCGCGCCAGCGCGTGTGGGGCGTGCCGATCGTCGCGTTCTACTGCACGGCGTGCGAGACGCTCGTGCTCGAGGAGCGGGTCGTCGAGCACGTGGCGGCGATCTTCCGTCAGGGCGAGGGCGCCGACGAGTGGTACGCGCGCTCGGCGGCGGAGCTCGTGCCCGCGGGCACCCGCTGCGTGAAGTGCGGCGGCGAGAGCTTCCGCAAGGAGATGGACATCCTCGACGTGTGGTTCGACTCGGGCTGCAGCCACGCGGCGGTGCTCGAGACGCGCCCCGAGCTCCACTGGCCGGCCGAGCTCTATCTGGAGGGCTCGGACCAGCACCGCGGCTGGTTCCAGTCCTCGCTGCTCGAGTCGATGGGCACCCGCGACGCGCCGCCTTACAAGAGCGTCGTCACGCACGGGTTCTTCGTCGATGGCGAGGGCCGGAAGATGTCGAAGTCGCTCGGCAACGTCATCACCGCCGAGGAGCTCCTGCCGAAGTACGGCGCCGAGGTCTTGCGCCTGTGGGTGGCCGCCGAGGACTACACGCAGGACATCCGGGTGTCGCTCGAGATCCTCGACCGGCTCGCCGATGCGTACCGGCGGATGCGCAACACGTTCCGCTTCTTGCTCGGCAACCTCGGCGACTTCGACCCGGCGCGCGATCGCCAGTCCTACGCGCGGCTGGACGAGGTGGACCGCTGGATCCTCGATCGCCTGGCGCGGCTGATCGGCCGCGTGCGGCGGGCCTACGACGAGTACGAGTTCCACACGGTCTTCCACGCGATCCACAATTTCTGCGCGGTGGACCTGTCGGCGCTCTACCTCGACATCATCAAGGACCGGCTCTACACCTCGCTGCCGGACGATCCGCGGCGGCGGGCGGCGCAGACCGTCTGCTACGACGTGTTCAGCGCGCTGGCCCGGCTGCTGGCGCCGATCCTCACGTTCACGTGCGAGGAGGCGTGGCGCTATCTGCCCGGCGTTCACGGCGAGAGCGTGCACCTCGAGCGCTTCCCGGAGGCGCCGCGCGAGTGGCTCGACGACACGCTCAATCGCGATTGGGACCGCCTGCTCGAGGTACGCCGCGAGGTGGCCAAGGCGCTCGAGAGCGCGCGGGCCGCGAAGCTGATCGGCAGCGGCCTCGAGGCCGTCGTGCGCATCGCGAACGCGCCCGAGGATCTGCCCGGGCTGCTCGGCGCCAAGCGCGAGCTCCTGCCAACGGTCCTGATCGTGTCGCGCGTCGAGCTCGGCCGCTCGAGCGCGGGCGCCGCCGTCACGTACGAGAGCCAGGACATTCCCGGCCTGGTCATCGGCATCGACCGCGCACGCGGCGAGAAGTGCGAGCGCTGCTGGACGCGCAGCGAGCACGTCGGCGAGAACCGCGAGCATCCGACGCTCTGCGAGCGCTGCGTTCCGATCGTGACGCGGTTGCTTGGTTCCGGCGATCGGCGCTGACCGTTCTCGGATCACCCGCGTCATCACGATCGCGGCCGTCGTCGTCGTCCTCGACCAGCTCACCAAACTGATCGCGCTCGCCCGGCTGATTCCCGGCGTGCCCGTGCCCGTGGTCGAGGGCTACATCGCGCTGACGCTCGTGATGAACCCGGGGCTCGCGTTCGGCCTGCTCTCGGGGGTCCCCGCCGGGTGGCGCTGGATCGTCGGCCTGCTCTCGCTGGTCGCGCTCGTCGTGTTGCTCCGCGTGGCGCTTCGGATCCTGCCGACCGGCGGGTGGCGGGAGCAGTCCGCCATCGGCCTCATCTTCGGCGGCGCGGTGGGCAACCTGATCGATCGAACGCGCTTCGGCGCCGTCGTCGACTTCGTCGACGTCTATTACCGCGACTGGCACTGGCCGGCGTTCAACGTCGCCGACTCGGCGATCACGGTCGGCGTCGCGGTCCTGGCGCTCGTGGTGCTGTTCGAGCGGTCGCCCGCCGCGCGCGCCTGAGCCGTGACCGCGCTCACGGTCGAGCCCGCGTCGGCCGGCGCCAGGCTGGACCGCTGGCTCAGTGAGCGTCTGCCGAATCTCTCGCGCGCGCGGCTTCAGGCGCTGATCCGCGGCGGTCTGGTCCGAGTGGACGGCGCCGTGCTCAAGGCCGCGTTCCGACTCCGCGGCGGCGAGCGAATCGACGTCGAGATCCCGCCGCCGCCCGATGAGACGCTGGCGCCCGAGCCGGTCGCGCTCTCGATCGTCTACGAGGATGACCACGTGCTGGTGGTGGACAAGCCGGCGGGGATGGTCGTCCACCCGGGTGCGGGGCGCTCGCAGGGGACGCTCGCGGCGGCCGTGCTCGCTCACGCGCCGTCCACCGCCGGCGTCGGAGGGCCCCGCCGTCCGGGGATCGTGCACCGACTCGACAAGGACACGTCGGGGCTCCTCGTGGTGGCCAAGACGGCGGCGGCCTATGACGATCTCGTGGCGCAGCTGGCCGCCCGGACCGTCACGCGCCGCTACCTCGCCGTCGTGCACGGGCGCGTGCGCACCAACGAATCGGTCGTCGACGCGCCGATCGGGCGCCATCCGAGCGATCGCGTGAAGATGGCGATCCGCCCGGCCGGCCGCGGCAAGAGGGCGGTGACCCGCTATCGCGTGCTCGAGCGATTCGCCCACTTCACCCTGCTCGACGTTCGCCTGGAGACGGGACGAACCCACCAGATCAGGGTGCACCTGGCGTCGCTCGGCCACCCGGTCGTCGGCGACGACGTGTACGGGAAGCCGAGGCTGCACTCGCCCGTTTCGATCGAGGGTTACGCGCTGCACGCGACCGCGCTCGCCTTCGTGCATCCGGCCTTCCGGAAAGTGATCGAGTGCACCGCACCCTTGCCGGAGCGGATCGAGCGCCTGCTCTCGCATCTTCGCGAACGGTAGGGGCCAGGCGACCCCGATTTTGGGGGAAACCCTGATTGTGAGTCGGGGGTCCGCGGTAGAATAATTTTTACGCAATGGATCAGGTGACCGCTGTCATTCTCGCCGCGGGCGAAGGCAAGCGCATGCGCTCGCGGCAGCCCAAGGTTCTTCATCCGTTGTGCGGCCGTCCGCTCATCGCGTTCCCGCTCAGGACCGCCCGGACGCTCGCCGATCGGATCGTCCTGGTCGTAGGCCCGAACGCCGAAGAGGTGGTGGCGGTCGCCGGCGTGGACGTTCGCTCGGTCGTCCAGAAGGAGCGCCTGGGCAGTGGACACGCCGTCCAGCAGGCCCGGGCCGAGTGCGGCGAGGGGACCATCCTGGTTCTCCCTGGGGACATGCCGCTCCTGTCGGTCGAGACGATCGGGCGACTGGTCGAGCACCATCGAAAGAGCCGCGCCGCCGCGACCGTACTGACCGCGGTCGTGCCGACGCCCCATGGTTACGGTCGGGTCGTCCGCCAGCGCGGGCGGATCAAGAAGATCGTGGAGGAACGCGACGCCACGGCCGCCGAGAAGAAGGTCGCCGAGATCAACACCTCGGTGTATTGCTTCGCCGCCGCGCGACTCTGGCCGGCCCTCGACAAGGTGCGCCCGAACAACGATCAGGGCGAGTACTACCTGACCGACGTCATCGGGATTCTGGCCCGGGCCGGCGCGAAGGTCGAAGCGGTCGTGGTGGCCGACCACGCCGAAGCGTCCGGCGTGAACGATCGCAAGCAGCTCGCGGCGGTCGCGGCGGTCCAGCGCCGGCTGATCCTCGACCGGCTCATGGAAAGCGGCGTGACGATCCTCGACCCGGCTAGCACCTACATCGAAGACACGGTCACGATCGGCCCGGACACGACAATCTATCCGCACGTCACGATCGAGGGACAGTCCACGATCGGCAGCGAGTGCGTGGTCGGCGCGGGCTGTCAGGTGAGCGCGTCGCGCCTGGCCGACCGGGTCACCTTGCTTCCGTACTGCGTGATCCGCGAGTCGGCGATCGAGGAGGCGGCGACGCTCGGCCCGTTCTGCCATCTGCGGCCGCTGGCCCACGTCGGCGCGAAGGCCAAGATCGGCAACTTCGTCGAGCTGAAGAAGTCGACGATCGGCCGCGGGTCGAAAGTGCCGCACCTCTCCTACGTCGGGGATGCCACCGTCGGTGAAGGCGTGAACGTCGGCGCCGGCACCATCACGTGCAACTACGACGGCGTCCACAAGCACGAGACCAAGATCGGCGATCGGGCGTTCATCGGCACGAACACGAGCCTCGTTGCCCCCATCACCGTCGGCGAGGGCGCCTACGTCGGAGCCGGCTCCACGATCACCAAGGACGTCCCGCCGGGAGCCCTCGCGGTGGGACGCGCTCAGCAGATCGTCAAGGAAGGCTGGGCGGCCCGCAAGGCCAAGAAGCGCGAGGAGCACTGAGGTCAGCCATGTGTGGAATCGTCGGCTACGTCGGGGACAAGAGCGCGGTCGGCATCATCATCGAGGGGCTCAAGCGGCTGGAGTATCGCGGCTACGACTCCGCGGGCATCGCGGTCCTCAACGACGGCGCCTTGCACGTGCGGCGCGCTCCCGGCCGGCTCAAGGCGCTCGAGAACGTGCTCGGTGAGCGGCCGCTGGCTGGCTCGCTCGGCATCGGCCACACGCGCTGGGCGACGCACGGGCGGCCGTCCGAGGAGAACGCGCACCCGCACACGGACTGCGACGGATCGCTGGTCGTCGTCCACAACGGGATCATCGAAAACTACCTCGAGATCAAGGAGCACCTGCTGTCCGACGGCCACCAGTTCAAGTCGGAGACCGATACCGAGGTTCTCGCGCATCTGATCGAGCACCACCTTCGGGGCACGCGTCGCCTCGACCAGGCGGTGAAGACGGCGCTCAAGGAAGTCCGGGGCTCATATGCGCTCGGCGTCGTGTCCGCTGCCGCGCCCGATCGGCTGATCGCCGCCAAGCAGGGCGCCGGCAGCGTCGTCGTCGGGCTCGGCCAGGGCGAGATGTTCGTGGCCTCCGACATTCCCGCGATCCTGTCCCACACGCGCGACGTCGTGGTGCTGGAGGACGACGAGGTGGCGGTCGTCACCGCCGACTCGGTCGAGCTCTCGACCCTCGACGGCGAGCCGATCCGGCGCGCATCGGTACGGATCTCGTGGGACCCGATCATGGCCGAGAAGGGCGGCTACCGGCATTTCATGCTGAAGGAGATGCACGAGCAGCCGCGCGCGATCACCGACACATTCCGCGGTCGCATCGCCCCCGAGACCGGCAACGTGGTCCTTCCCGACGTGACCCTGGCGCCGGACACCGTGCGCGGCATCGAGCGCGTGGTGCTGGTCGCCTGCGGTACGGCGTTCCACGCCGCGATGCTCGGCCGCACCATGATGGAGAAGCTCGCGGGCATCCCGGCCGAGGTTGATCTCGGCAGCGAGTTCCGCTATCGCGACGCGCTGGTCGGTCCCGAAACGCTCGTGGTCGCGGTCTCTCAGTCGGGCGAGACCGCCGACACCCTGGGCGCGGTCAAGGCGGCCCGGCTCAAGGGCTGCCCGATCCTGGCGATCACCAACGTCGTCGGCTCGGCGCTGGCGCGCGAGGCGACCGGCGTCCTCTACATGCACGCGGGCCCGGAGATCGGCGTGGCGTCCACCAAGGCGTTCTCCACGATGATCGTCGCCGTCTACCTGCTCGGACTCTGGCTCGGCCGCCAGCGCGGCGCGATCACCGCCGAGGACGTGAAGAAGCGGATCCACGACCTGGTCGAGATCCCGCGCCTCGTCGAGAAGACGCTCGAGCTCGACAGCCAGATCGCCGCGATGGCGCGCGAGCTGGTCGGCGCGCGCGACTTCCTCTATCTGGGCCGCGGGCTGCAGTTCCCGATCGCGCTGGAAGGCGCGCTCAAGCTCAAGGAGCTGTCCTACATCCACGCCGAAGGGTATGCCGGCGGTGAGATGAAGCACGGCCCCATTGCGCTGATCGCCGACAACCTGCCGGTCGTCGCGCTGGCCCCGCGCGACGGCTCTTATGAGCGCATGCTCGGTAACATCGAAGAGGTGCGGGCCCGCGACGGGCAGGTGATCGCGATCGTCCACGCCGGTGACCGCGCCGTCGCCGGCAAGGCTCAGCACGTCATCGAGGTGCCGGCCTGCGCCGACCTGCTGGCGCCGCTGATCACCGTGATCCCGCTGCAGCTGCTCGCCTACCACATCGCGGTGCGGCTGGGCTGCGACGTGGATCAGCCGCGGAACCTGGCGAAGAGCGTCACGGTCGAGTAGGCCGCTCGCGCGGTCGGCGCCGGCCTCGGCGGGCTTCGTATTGGCGAGGCCCGGTTCACTCTGTACAATCGACCGGTGCCTGCCGAGCTGAAGCATCTCCTCGAGGATCTGAACCCCCCGCAGCGCGAGGCCGTCACCGCGGGCGATGGACCGCTGCTCGTCCTGGCCGGCGCCGGCAGCGGCAAGACGCGCGTGATCGCCTACCGGATCGCCTGGCTCACCGGCGAGCTCGGCGTCAATCCGCGCAACCTCCTGGCCGTCACGTTCACGAACAAGGCGGCCGGTGAGATGGCCCGGCGGGTCGAGTCGCTCCTGCTGCCGGTCGGGCTCAAGGCGCCGCTGATCGCGACGTTCCACTCGGCATGCGTGCGGATCCTGCGCCAGCACGGCAAGCACATCGGGCTTCCGCCGCACTTTCTGATCTACGACGAGGACGATCGCGAGAGCCTGGTCAAGGAGTGCATGAAGGAGCTCGAGCTCGGCGACCGCGCCACGACCCCCGGCTCGGTCACCCAGCGCATCAGCTACTGGAAGAATCACATGATGGGCGTCGATAGCGCCCGGCACGCGGCGCGCGGGCCGTGGGAAGCGAAGATCACGCACGTCTACGCGAAATACGAAGACCGCATGCGCGCGGTCGGCGCCGTCGACTTCGACGATCTCTTGCTCAAGACCGTGCAGCTCTTCCAGGACGTGCCCGAGGCGGTCGGCTGGTATCGCGGCCTCTGGCGCTACGTGCTGGTGGACGAGTACCAGGACACCAACCGGGCGCAGTACCGCATCATCAGGCTCCTGACCGGCGAGCATCGCAACATCTGTGTCGTGGGCGATCCCGATCAGAGTGTCTACCGGTGGCGGGGCGCCGACATCGCCAACATCCTGGATTTCGAGAAGGACTATCCGGGCACGCGCGTCGTGAAGCTCGAGCAGAACTATCGCTCGACCCGCCGCATCCTGGCGCTGGCCTCCGCGGTGATCGACAACAACCACCAGCGCAAGGAAAAGACGCTCTGGACCGAGAACCCCGAGGGCGATCTGCCCAAGGTCTATCGCGGCTGGGACGAGCACGAGGAGGCGAACTTCGTCGCGCAGACGATCCTCGGCGTCCGGGGCGAGGGCGTGCCGTGGAGCGGTGTCGCCGTCTTCTACCGTACCAACGCGCAGTCGCGCGTGATGGAGGACGCGCTGCGCCGCGCCCGCATCCCGTACGGGATCGTCGGCGGCGTGCGCTTCTACGAGCGCAAGGAGATCAAGGACACGCTGGCCTACGTGCGCCTCGCCGTCAATCAGATGGACGACGTCGCCTTCCGCCGCGCGATCCAGACGCCGACGCGCGGCATTGGGCCGGCGACGCTGGCGCGGCTCGAGGAGGCGCGCGCGGGGCGCGGCCTGCTCGCGGTCGCCGCCGAGCCGCCCGCCGCGATCACCGGCAAGGCGCGGCGATCGCTCGAGGAGTTCTCGGCGTTGATTCGCGGGCTCGCCGACCGGCGAAGCCAGATGGAGCCGCCGGCGTTCATCGACCAGCTGCTCGACGCCACCGGCTATCGTGAGGCGCTGCGCGTGGAGCGCTCGCCCGAGGCCGAGGCGCGTCTCGAGAACCTCGAGGAGCTGATCGCGGCCGCCGAGGACTACATCCGCACCGACGCCACTCCCACCCTGGAGGGATTCCTCGACGGCATCGCGCTCATGGCCGACATCGACGAGGTGAAGGACGAAGGCGCGCGGGTGACGTTGATGACGCTCCACTCGGCCAAAGGGCTCGAGTTCCAGGTCGTGTTCCTGACGGGCCTGGAGGAGGGTGTCTTTCCGCATGCCCGTTCGATGAACGACGAGGAGGAGATCGAGGAGGAGCGCCGGCTCTGCTACGTCGGTGTCACACGCGCCCGCGAGCGGCTATATCTTTCGTACGCGCTCCATCGGCGGATCCACGGCTACGGGGTCGGCGAGCCCTCGCGCTTCCTGCGCGAGATGCCGGAGAGCCAGCTCGTGTCGCTGAATACGCGGCGCGAGGCGCCGCCCGGCTGGGCCCAGGACGCGGCGGCCTACGCGGCGGCCGCGGAGACGGTCGGCGAGGACCTGCCGTTCCGTGTCGGCGCCCGCGTGCGTCACGCGCGCTTCGGTGAGGGGCTCGTGGTCGGGATCGAGCGCGACGGGTCGGACTACGTCGTGACGGTCGGCTTCGCGAGCGTCGGCCGCAAGCGGTTGTCGGTACAGTACGCGCATCTCGAGGAGATGTGAGGCGATGATCGAGCGCAAGGACGTCGAGCACGTGGCGCGGTTGACGCGTCTGGCCCTGTCCGACGCGGAGCTGGAACGGATGCGCGAGCAGCTCAACTCGATCCTGGCGCACCTGGACACCTTGCGCGCGGTGCCGACCGAGGGCGTCGAGCCGACCTCGCATGCGGTCGACCTGGTGAACGTCATGCGCGACGACGAGGTCACGGCCTGCCTGCCTCAGGATGCGGCGCTAGCGAACGCGCCGGACCCGAGCGGCGAATTCTTCCGCGTGCCGCGGATCATCGAGGAGTGATGTACCGGCCCATCCACGAGCTGACCGACGCCTACCGGCGCGGCGACCTGACGCCGACGACCGTGGCCGAAGACTATCTGGCGCGCATCGGCAAGCTCGACGGCAAGGTGGGCGCCTATCTGACGGTGGTTCGCGATCAGGCGCTGGCCGCGGCGCGCGAGTCGGAGCTCCGCTGGCGCGCCGGCTCGCCGCGCGGCCCGCTCGACGGCGCACCGATCGCGGTCAAGGACGTCCTGTGCACGGCCGGCGTGCGCACCACGTGCGGCTCGAAGATGCTCGAGCGCTTCGTGCCGCCCTTTGACGCGACCACCGTCGAGCGGCTGAGGGCGGCCGGCGCGGTGATCCTCGGCAAGACGAACCTGGACGAGTTCGCGATGGGCTCGTCCACCGAGCACTCGGCCTATCATCCGACGCGCAACCCGTGGGACTTGACCCGGGTGCCCGGCGGCTCGTCGGGGGGCTCGGCCGCCGCGGTGGCCGGCGGGCTGGCGGCGGGCGCTTACGGCAGCGACACCGGCGGCTCGATCCGGCAGCCGGCGGCCTTTTGCGGCGTCGTCGGGATGAAGCCGACCTACGGCCGCGTGTCCCGCTACGGACTGGTGGCGCTCGCGTCCTCGCTCGATCAGATCGGCCCGTTCGCGCAGGACGTCACGGACGCGGCGCTCCTGCTCGGCGCGGTGGCCGGCCACGACCCGCATGACGCCACCTCGATCGAGGCGCCCGTGCCCGACTACGCCGCCGAGCTGACGAAGGGGGTGGCCGGTCTCACGCTCGGGCTGCCGGACGAATACTTCCCCGACGGGATGGACCCGGAAGTCGAGCGCGCCGTCCGGCAGGGGATCGAGGTGCTGAAGGGGCTCGGCGCCAAGATCGAGCGCGTGTCCCTGCCGACCACGCCGCATGCGCTCGCGGCGTACTACGTGATCCTTCCCGCCGAGGCGTCGTCGAACCTCGCGCGCTACGACGGGGTGAAGTACGGCCTGCGCGTCGCGGGGCGTGATCTGATCGACATGGAGAGCCGCACGCGCTCGGCCGGCTTCGGCGCCGAGGTCAAGCGGCGGATCATGCTCGGGACCTACGTGCTCTCGGCCGGATATTACGACGCCTACTACGGCAAGGCGCAGAGCGTGCGCACGCTCGTCCGGCGCGAGTTCGCGGCGGCGTTCGCGAAGGTCGACCTGATCGTCGCCCCGACGACGCCGAACGTCCCATTCAAGCACGGCGAGAAGCAAGACCCGCTGTCGATGTACCTCAACGACGTGTTCACGATTCCCGGCAACCTCTCGGGGATTCCCGGCCTGTCGGTGCCGTGCGGCTTCAGCGCCGCGGGGCTGCCGATCGGCCTGCAGCTGCTCGGCCGACCGCTCGACGAGGCCCGCGTGCTGCGCGCCGCGTACGCCTACGAGCAGGCGACCTCGTGGCGCTCGCGACGCCCGGAGCTCTCATGACCGCCGCGGCTCCAAAGTACGAGACCGTCATCGGCCTGGAGGTCCACGCCCAGCTGCTGACCAGGTCGAAGATGTTCTGCGGATGCCCGACCACGTTCGGCGCACGGCCCAACACCCAGACATGCCCCGTGTGTCTCGGCATGCCGGGCTCGCTACCGGTGGTGAACCGCCGCGCCGTCGAGTTCGCCGTCCGCACGGCGCTGGCGTTCGGCTGTCGCGTCAATGACGCCTGCCGCTTCGCGCGCAAGCACTACTACTACCCGGACATGCCGAAGAACTACCAGATCAGCCAGTACGAGGAGCCGCTGGCCGAGAACGGTGCGCTCGAGATCGAGGCCGAGGGCGGCACGCGCACGATCGGGATCCAGCGCCTGCACCTCGAGGAAGACGTGGGCAAGCTCCTCCACGAGGGCACGCTCGAGACCGCGCAGGCAAGCCTGGTCGATTTCAACCGCTCGGGCGTGCCCCTCATGGAGACCGTGTCGCGTCCGGAGCTCCGGTCACCGGAAGAGGCCGCCGCGTACCTCAGGGCCTTCCGCTCGGTGCTGATCTTCCTCGGCGTCTGCGACGGCAACATGGAAGAGGGCTCGCTGCGGTGCGACGCGAACATCTCGATCCGGCCCCGCGGCAGCACAACGCTCGGGACCAAGGTCGAGATCAAGAACCTGAACTCGTTCCGCAACGTCCAGCACGCGCTCGAGTTCGAGGAGCGGCGCCAGGCGCAGGCGCTGGACGCCGGCGAGCGCATCGTGCAGGAGACGCGGCTCTGGGACGCCGACCGCGGCTACACGCGCTCGATGCGCTCGAAGGAGTTCGCGCACGACTATCGCTACTTCCCCGAGCCCGATTTGGTCCCGCTCCAGATCGACCGGCGATGGGTCGAGGAGATCAAAGCGTCGTTGCCGGAGCTTCCGCGAGCGTGGCGGCGCCGCGCGGTCGCGCAATACGGGCTGCCGCCCTACGACGCCGAGGTGCTGACCCAGTCGCGGGCGCTGGTCGACTACTACGAGACCGCGCTGCGCGAATGGTCGCCCGCGTCGGGCGCCGGCGCCGAGCGGCCGAAGATCCTCTCCAACTGGATCATGTCGGAGCTGCTCCGCGTGCTTCCGGGCGACGACGAGCGTGCGATCGCCGCCTCGCCGATCCCGCCGGCTCGCCTGGTCGGCCTGCTCCAGCTCATCGAGAACGCGACGATCAGCGGCAAGATCGCCAAGGACGTGTTCCAGAAGATGTTCGACACGGGCGACGACGCCCGCACCATCGTCGAGCGCGACGGACTCACCCAGGTCGCCGACGAGGGGGCGCTCGGCCAGGTGATCGAATCGGTGATGGCTTCCAACCCCAAGGCGATCGACGACTATCGCCGCGGTAAGAAAGAAGCCAAAGGGGCGCTGGTCGGTCAGGTCATGAAGGCCACGCGGGGCAAGGCCAATCCGGCCCTGGTGAACCGTCTGCTGGAGGACAAGCTCTCGCAAACCTGAGGCCCGCGGCTATAATCGAACCGCCCGCCATGATTGAGGTTCACCGGGTTTCTAAGGTGTACTCGGTCGGGCCCGTGAAGGTCCCTGCGCTGCGCGAGGTGTCGTTCCGGATCGCCAAGGGTGAGTTCGTGGTCCTGACCGGTGCCAGCGGGGCGGGCAAGACCACCCTGCTCCGGCTGCTCTATCGAGATGATCTACCCACCGAGGGCGACATCGAAGTGCTCGGTCACAACCTGGTGCCGCTGCGGCGCTCGCAGATCGCCGCGCTGCGCCGCTCGATCGGCGTCGTCTTCCAGGACGCCAAGCTGCTGCCGGTCCGCACCGTGTACGAGAACGTCGCCTTCGTGCTGCGTGTGCTCGGTACGCCGCGGCGCGAGATCACCGAGCGTGTCTTCGACGCGCTCCGCATCGTCGGGCTCTCCTCACGGGCGCAGGCCTACCCCGCGCAGCTCTCGCAAGGCGAGGCGCAGCGCGCGGCCCTGGCGCGGGCGATCGTGCGACGCCCGCCGCTCCTGCTGGCGGACGAGCCCACCGGCAACCTCGACGAGTCGATGGCCGCCGAGATCATCGAGGCGCTCAAGGACATCTGCTCGGGCGGGACCACGATCGTCCTGGCCACGCATCAGGCGCGCCTGGCCGCGGCGCTCCGCCGGCGTACCCTGACGCTCGACGGCGGCCACGTCGTGAAGGACGAGGGCTAGCGCGTGGTCGGGTTCCTGATCGGCGAGGCGCTGCGCGACCTCCGCCGCGCCGGCCGCGTCGCCGTCAGCGCGATCGTGCTGATCACCCTCTCCCTGGCCGCGCTCGGCGGCTTCTGGCTCGTGTCGTCGAACCTCGACCGCGCCGTCGCCCGCTGGCGCGATCGCGTGCGCATCGTCGTCTACCTCCGGCGCGAGCCGCCCGCTGCCGACGTCGCGGCGCTGCTCGAGCGGGTTCGCGCCACGCCGGGCGTCGCCGCCGTGACGTTCGTCGGCAAGGTGGAGGCGCTGCGCTCACTCAAGCAAGTGCTCGGCAAGGACGCGACTGTGGTCGATCAGCTGCCGACGAACCCGCTGCCGGCCTCGCTCGAGGTGACGCCGGCGGCGGCCGCCGCGACGCCCGTGGGCGCCCGCGAGCTCGTCGCGCGCCTGGCCGCGCTGCCCGAGGCCGACGAAGTCGCCGGAAGCGTCGACTGGGTCGAGCAGCTCTCGCACTGGCAGCGGCTTTTGACCACGATCGGTCTCGGCGTCGGCGCAGTGCTCGGCATCGCCGCGATCCTCACGGTCACGACCGCGACGACGCTCGTGCTGCACGCGCGGCGCCACGAGACCGAGATCATGCGACTGGTCGGCGCCTCCGAGGTGACGATCCGCCTGCCGCTTTTGCTTCAGGGCATGATGCAGGGGCTCGTGGGCGCGGTGCTGGCGCTGGCCACGCTCGTCCTCACGTACTCGCTGGTGGCGCCGCGCCTGGAGCCGCTGGTGAACCTCACGCTCGGGCTCTCGCAGCTCGTGTTCTTCACGCCGGTCGGCGTCGTCGCCCTGCTGGCCTCGGGCACCTTGCTCGGGGGGCTCGGCGGCTGGCTGGCGCGCGCGGGGCGCGAGCCGTGAGCCGCGCGCTGCTCGCGGCGGTTCTGGCCGTGCTCGTGGTCGTGCCCGCGGCCGCGCAGACGCGGCGCGACGATCCGCTCCAGGCCGAGCAGCGCAAGCTGCAGCAGACGCAGAAGCAGCTGAAGGAAGAGCGCGAGCGCGCGGCGGCAGCGCGGGCGCGCGAGACGTCGATCCTGGCCGATCTCGAAGAGATCGAGCGCCGGTTGGGCGCCAAGCAGCGCGACGTCGCGCGCCTCGAGACACGCATCAAGAAGGCGCAGAGCGACGTCGTGATGTACCGCGGCGAGATCTCGAAGCTCGAGCGGCAGCGCGCGGGCCAGATCAACGCGCTGGCCGGCCGGCTCCGCGTCATGTATCGCGTTCACTCGCAGGGCGGTGCGTTGCCCGTCATTCTGAGCGGGGACGATCCGGTCACGCGCGCCGTCGCGGTTCGGCATCTCGCGAGCCTGGCGGCCCTGGACGCCCGCTTGATTCAAGAGTATCGTGTTACCTCTGATCGGCTGGCTGACCGCAAGGGAAAAGAGGAAGCGCAGCAGCAGGAGCTCGCCGGCCTCCACGAAGACGCGAAGCGCGAGCAAGCGGAGGTCGACCGCGAGGTCGCGAAGCGACGCGTGATCCTCGCGAAAGTGCGCGACGAGCGCGCGTACCACGAGCGTATGGTGGGCGAATTGACAGAAGCGTCCCACCGCCTCGAGGCGTTCATCCGCGAGCTCCAGGCCAAGCAGCGGCGCCTGGCGCGAATTCCGCCACCCAAGGGCGGCATCGAGCCTCCAGCGGTCGGATTTGGAGCGCTGAGGGGGCGTTTGCCGTGGCCAACCGAGGGCAAGATCGTCACCGGGTTCGGCGCGCAGGTGCATCCGCGATTTGGCACCCGAACTTTCCGGAATGGCGTCGATATCGAGGCGGCGGTGGGCCGCGAGGTACTCGCGGTGCACAGCGGCCATGTGATCTATACCGGGTGGTTCAAAGGATACGGTAACCTGATTATTGTGGACCACGGCAACGAGTACTACACGCTCTACGCCCACATTGCCGAGATCGAGGCGAAAGAGGGCGACGACGTGCGTCAGGGACAGCGGATCGGCACGGTGGGCGATACGGGATCCCTCGCCGGCCCCCGCCTTTACTTCGAGGTACGCTACCAGGGCAAGCCGCAGGACCCTGAACAGTGGCTCCGCCAGGGTGGCTAGTTTACGCGTCTAGTTTACACATGATGAGAGGACGTCCATGAAGAAGGCCTTCGTGATCAGCACGCTTCTGGTAGTGCTCACGCTCTCGCTCGGCGGCTCCGTCGCCAGCAAGAGCGCGGACAGTAGCGCCACCTATGAGCAACTGAAGCTCTTCACCGAAGTCCTCTCCATCGTGCAGAACCAGTACGTCGACGAAGTCCCACCCAAGGATCTCATCTACAACGCGATCAAAGGCACGTTGCGCGGCCTCGATCCGCACAGCTCGTTCCTCGACCCGGACAGCTACAAGGAGATGCAGGTCGAGACGAGCGGCAGCTTCGGCGGCCTCGGCATCGAGATCACCTTGCGCGACGACGTGCTCACGGTCGTCTCGCCGATCGAAGGCACGCCGGCGCACCGGGCGGGCCTCCTGACGGGCGATCGCATCGTGAAGATCGACGGCCTGGTGACGAAGGACATGCAGCTGCCCGACGCCGTCAAGCGCATGCGCGGCAAGCCCGGCACGAAGGTCACGATCACCATCGTGCGCGAGGGCTGGACCGAGCCGAAGGACTTCGACATCACGCGCGAGCAGATCCGCGTGCAGTCCGTGCGGTCGGCCGATTTGGGCGGCGGCATCGCGTACGTGAAGCTGCGCCAGTTCCAGGAGCAGTCGCCCGGCGACATGGCCGCGGCGCTCGACCGCGCGGCCAAGAACGGCATGAAGGCGCTGGTCCTCGACCTGCGCGGCAACCCCGGCGGTCTCCTGACGGCGGCCGTGGAAGTGACCGAGGAGTTCATCGACGACGGCAAGCTGGTCGTGTACACCGAGGGCCGCGTGCGGAATCAGAACATGCGCTTCTCGGCGCACGCGAAGAAGTCGTATCCCAATCTGCCGATGGTGGTCCTGGTGAACCAGGGTAGCGCCTCCGCCTCCGAGATCGTCGCGGGGGCCTTGCAGGACTGGGGACGCGCGATCGTCGTGGGGACCCAGACCTTCGGCAAGGGCTCGGTGCAGACGATCATCCCCTTGTCGGACGGCTCCGGGCTCAGGCTCACGACCGCGAAGTACTTCACGCCGAAGGGCCGCTCGATCCACGGCAAGGGCATCACGCCCGACATCGTCGTCGAGATTCCGAAGCCGACTGCCGAGGCGGCGGCGCGTCAACAGCCGTCGCTCGACCCGATGGAGGAGCTGAAGAAGGACATTCAGGTTCAGCGGGCGCTCGACGTGATCAAGACGATGCGTATCATCGAGCAGCAGCGTCCCGGACAGAATCCGCAGGCCCAGGTCCGGCCGCAGTAGCTCACCCGCGCGCATCAAGGGCGATGCGAGGCCGGGTAGCTGAGACTCGGCCGCATCGCCCTTGCTATCTTTAGGGGCAGTTCGCGCCGCAGGCCGTCGCAGGGCTGGGGCCCCACCGGCCGAGGCGCGACGATGAATCAATCATGATCGTGCTCGGGATCGAAAGCTCGTGCGACGAGACGGCGGCGGCGGTGCTCGCCGACGGTCGCCGTATCCTGTCGAGCGTCGTCGCCTCGCAGGACGCGATCCACGCGCCGTACGGCGGTGTCGTCCCCGAGCTCGCCTCGCGCCGGCACCTCGAGGTCATCGTCCCGGTCGTCGAGAAGGCGCTCGCCGACGCCGACGTCCGCCTGCCCGATCTGGACGGCATCGCCGTCACGCAGGGGCCGGGGCTCGTCGGCTCGCTGCTGGTCGGCTGCTCGGTCGCGAAGTCGCTCGCGTACGTCCATCGGCTGCCGCTGGTCGCGGTGAACCATCTTGAGGGTCACATCTACGCCTCGTTCCTCACCGAGGATCCGCCCGAGCATCCATTCCTGGCGCTAGTCGTCTCGGGGGGGCACACCGCGCTCTACCATGCGCGCGCGCCCCTCTCGTACGCGCTGGTAGGCCAGACGCGCGACGACGCGGCGGGTGAGGCCTTCGACAAGGTCGCCAAGCTCCTGGGCCTGGGCTTTCCGGGCGGCCCGGTGATCGAGCGCACCGCCAAGACAGGCGACCCCAAGGCGATCAGGTTCCCGTTGGCCCAGATGAGCGACGGCGCCGCTGACTTCTCGTTCAGCGGCATCAAGACCTCCGTGTCGCTCTACGTGAAGCAGCGTGCGCCGCTCGGCGCCGCCGAGATCGCCGACGTCGCGGCCTCGTTCCAGGAAACCGCCGTGAAGATGCTGGTGCGCAAGACGGTCAAGGCGGCGCTCCATCACGGGATCAAGCGCGTCGTGCTGACCGGGGGCGTCGCGGCGAACACCCGCCTTCGAGAGGCCCTCGATGCCGCCGCCCTCGAGCACGGGCTGCGTCTTCACATCCCGCCCCGCAATCTCTGCACGGACAACGCGGCGATGATCACCGCGGCCGGCACGGTCCGCCTCGTCGCGGGCGAGCGCGCGCCGCTGACCATGAACGCCGCACCCGACCTGACGCTCACATCATGAAGTGCGGGCCCGTCATCCTAAACTGGAGGCGACTGACGCATCGCGGACGATCGGGCGTGCGGAGCTTCGCCGTGCCTGTCTCAGGCCACCCTCGGTCCAAGCCGGCCATGACTCACGCGATACGAACCGAACGCGCGTCGCGTGTGCAGCAACCATCGCGCGTGGCACGGGCGCCGCGGAGCCACGCCGCGTCTGTCTCAGGCCACCCTCGGTCAAAGCCGGCCTCAAGGACCCCACTACAATGAACTTCGAGGCCGTCCTGGCCGGGCTCCCCGATGCCGTGATCGCGGTCGATGCCGACCAGCGCATCGTGTTCTGGAACGCCGCGGCCGAGGTGCTGACCGAGCGGTCGGCCCGGCGCGCCGAGGGGCGCTTCGTCAAGGAGGTGTTCTCACCGGATGCGTCGGTCGTGCGCCGACTGGGCGAGACGCTCGCCACCGGTGAGAGCCGCTCCGAGGCCGAGAGCTTTGTCGATCGAGGCGACGGCCGCAGGGTGCCGGTCTCGCTCGTGACCGCCCCGCTCTGCGGACGGGACGGGCAGGTGGAGGCCGCGGTCGTGGTGCTGCGCGACCTGTCGCGCATCCATCAGCTCGAGGCCGAAGTTCGACGGGGCGAGACCTTAGCCGCGGCCGGACGCATGGCGGTGGGCCTCGCCCACGAGGTGCGCAATCCGCTCGGCGCAATCCGCGGCGCCGTCCAGCTGCTCCGCCGCGAGCTCGGGCCCGATTCGCGCCTGGGCGAGTACACGGACGTGCTCGTGACCGAGGTCGATCGGGTCAATCGAATCATCGAGATGCTGCTCGACCTGGCGCGCCCGATCCAGCTGCGCGCGGTGCCTTTGAACCTGCACCAGCTCCTCGAGCGCGTGACGCTCCTGAACGAAGAGGGCGCGCGCGAGCGGGGCGTCACCATGATCCGGCGCTACGACCCGAGCCTGCCGCCGATCCTCGGCGACGAGGACCGGCTGCTGCAGGTGTTCCACAACCTCGTGCGCAACGCCATGGACGCGATGGCGCGCGGAGGCCGCCTCACCCTGACGACGCGGGTCAGCCTGAACCCGCTCTTCGGCAAGATGGACCTCGGCGGGGGCCAGCGCAGCATGGTCGAGGCGCAGGTGACCGACGAGGGCGCGGGAATTCCCGCCGCCGTTCGCGGGCGTATCTTCGACCCGTTCTTCACCACCAAGGACAAGGGCCTGGGGCTCGGGCTCTCGATCTGCCACCGGATCCTCGAAGAGCATCGCGGCGCGATCCAGGTCGAGAGCGCCGAGGGCCGCGGCACGAGCGTGACGTGCTTCCTGCCGATCGCGAAATGAAAGACGTGAAGGCGCGCATCCTGGTCGCCGACGACGAAGACAGCCTCCGCTGGGTCCTCGAGAAGGGCCTGCGCCAGGCCGGCTACGAGGTCGTCGCGGTCAAGGACGGGACCGCGGCGCTGCAGGCCTTCGAGGCCGAGCCGTTCGACGTCGTGTTCCTCGACGTGCGCATGCCGGGCGTCGACGGCCTCACCGCGCTCGCGCGCCTGCGCGAGATGCGCGCCGACGCATGCGTGATCGTGATGACCGCTCACGGCACGATGGACACGGCGATCCAGGCGATGCAGCGCGGCGCCTACGACTATGTCGCCAAGCCCTTCGACATCGACGAAGTGCTCTTGCTGATCGAGCGCGCGCTCACCGCGCGCCGGCTCACGCAGGAGGTGACGCGCCTCAAGAGCGGCCTGCAGGACGTGTGGGAGTTCGGCGCGATCATCGGCCGGCATCCGCGCATGCAGGAGGTCTACAAGACGATCGGCCGGGTCGCCGCGAGCGACGTGACGGTGCTGCTCCGCGGCGAGTCCGGCACGGGCAAGGAGCTGGTCGCGAGCGCGATCCATAACTACAGCCGGCGCGCCGGCCGGCCGTTCGTGGCCGTCTCGTGCGCGGCGATTCCGGCGACCTTGCTGGAGTCGGAGATGTTCGGGCACGAGCGCGGCGCGTTCACCGACGCCAAGGAGCGGCGCCTGGGCAAGCTCGAGCTCGCGCACGGCGGCACGCTCTACCTGGACGAGATCGGCGACATGCCGGTCGAGCTCCAGACCAAGCTCCTGCGCGCGCTTCAGGAGCGCACGATCGAGCGCCTGGGCGGGCAGGATTCGATCCGCATCGACGTGCGCGTGCTGGCCGCGACCAACCGGGACCTCGAGGCGCTGATGAAGGAAGGGCGCTTCCGGGAGGACCTCTACTACCGGCTCAACGTCGTGAGCGTGAACCTACCGCCGCTGCGCGAGCGCCGGCGCGACGTGCCGCTCCTGATCGAGCACATGCTGGCCAAGTACACGGGCGAGCTCGGCGAGCGCGGCGTCGCCCCCGAGGCGCTCGATCGTCTGGTGGGCTACGATTGGCCGGGCAACGTGCGCGAGCTCGAAAACGTCATGCAGCGCGCGATGGTGATGGCCACGAGCGGGATCATCCTGCCCGAGCACCTGCCGATCGGGCCGGTCTCGGCGGCGACGTCGGTCACGGTGGATGCCCCTCTGGAAGAGGTCATCGAGCGCAAGCTCGTCGAGTGCGTCCGCGGTCTGCGTGAGCACGCCAGCGCCAACCTCTACGACCTCATGATCGGCCTCGTCGAGAAGCCGCTGCTCCGTGCGGTCCTGCGCGAGACCGCGGGCAATCAGGTGCGCGCGGCGCAGATCCTCGGGATCAACCGGAACACGCTGCGCAAGAAGCTGCTCGAGCACGGGATCGACCCGGGCGGGGTGGGGTAGACCGCCCTCGCTCGTGGCAACAACCCGCGCGTGCCCACTAGGCCGCGACGAGAACCGCCCCGTCCGCGTATGGCGCGCCCTGGCCGTTGAGCTCGTAGACGACCGCCGTCTCGCCTGACTCAGTCAACGGCATCGCGCCGAACTCTGCGAAGCCATGACGGCCGCCGGCAAGCGCCCGAGTACACTCGGTGACCACGATCTGCCCAGGCTCGGCAATCTGGAGCAGCCCCAAGGCCGCGCTCGCGGTTGCTCCGGTCGCCGTATAGTCGTTGCGCAGAGCGGCGCCGATGGTGCCGATGACCACGGGCCCCGTGTTGACGCCGATCCGAAGCCGAAACTCGAGACCGTAGCTCCGCCGTACCTCTCGGCGTACGGTCTCGATGCGCTCTTGGATCGCGAGCGCGGCATCGAGTGCTTGGCCGGCATGGTGTTCGAGGCGGTCCTCATCGAACAGCGCCATGACCCCGTCTCCGAGGAACTGGTTCACCGTGCCACCGTGCTCGTGTATGGCCTCGAGCACCACATCGAAGGTGCGATGCATGATCTCGCTGACCTGCTCGGGGTCGAGCTGTGCGGACAGGGTGGTGAAGCCCGAAACGTCCGCGATCAGTACAGTTACCTGTTTGCGCTCACAGCGCGGCCGAAGAAGATTGCCGCACGCGCCGCAATAATTCCGGCCTGCAATCCGCTCCAACGCGCACTGCTCGCAGCCCGGCCCCATCAGGCCGGCGGCTGCGATTTCGCTGAACGCCCCGGTGCCGCTGCTCGCTATGCCTTTCATGTCGGCCGTGGATAGAGCAACGCCAATGCCACAGGTAAGTGTTTGAAAAATGGAGCTGCGCGAGCAGCTCGGCCCGGGAGATATGCCCGAATCGGACGCGCCGACAGGGGCTTTCGCCCGCAGCTACCCGTGTCGGGCCGTTGACGGGACCTAGGGTGTATTGTTTTGACGGCTCAAGGGGGTATCTCTTAAGGTCGAAGCAGTGGAAGCCTAGGAATGCAGTGTCCCCAGTGCCGGCACACCAATCCTTCAGGGACGAAGTTCTGCGGGGAATGTGGAACGCGACTTCAGGCGGTCTGCGCCGCTTGTCAGGCCTCTAACCCTCCTACGAACAAATTCTGTAGTGACTGCGGCCAGCGCCTGTCGGAGGCCGCGGCGGCGCCCGCCCCCACGTCCGCGCCGGCCACGACGCCGACATCCGTTCGCTTCGGATCCCCGGCGGCCTACACCCCCAAGCATCTAGCCGAGAAGATCCTGACCTCCAAGGGCGCCATCGAGGGCGAGCGCAAGATCGTCACCGTGATGTTCTCGGACGTCTCGGGATTCACGGCGATGTCCGAGACGCTCGATCCGGAAGACGTCCACGCGATCATGGACCGCGTCTTTCAGGTCGTCCTCGACGCCGTTCACCACTACGAGGGCACGGTCAATCAGTTCCTCGGTGACGGCGTGATGGCGCTCTTCGGAGCGCCGATCGCGCATGAAGATCACGCTCAGCGCGCGCTCAGCACGGCGCTCGCGATCCAGGACGGGCTCAAGCCCCTCGCCGAAGAGGTCAAGCGCACGCACGGGATCGAGTTCCGCATGCGGATGGGCATCAACACCGGTCCCGTGGTCGTGGGCGCTATCGGCCACGACCTCCGCTTGGACTACACGGCGGTCGGCGACACCACCAACGTCGCGGCCCGGCTGCTCGCGATCGCCAAGCCCGGTCAGATCGTCACGAGCCGGCGCACTCAGAACCTTCGGGATCGGTTCTTCGTCTTCGAGGATCTCGGTGATTTCCAGGTCAAGGGAAAGACCGAGCCCGTTCGAGCCTATGCCGTGAGCAGAGAGCTCAGCGGTCGAACCCGGCTGGAGGTCTCGAAGGAGCGCGGCCTGACGCCGCTGGTCGGCCGGGATCAAGAGCTCCGGCGTCTGGCCGAGCTCCAGCGGCGCGGCGTCGAGCGGCAGGGCGCCATCGCGTTGCTCATGGGCGATCCGGGAGTGGGCAAATCCCGGCTGCTCTACGAGTTTTTGAGCCGGCTCGAGACCGAAACCGTTCAGGTGCTGGAGGCGACGTGCGCGTCCTACGGTCGCACCATGGCGTATCGTCCGATCGTCGATCTCCTGCGTCGCGGTCTCGGCCTCTTCGAGGGTATCGCCGCGGACGAGATCCGGAGTCGCGTGGCCAAGCAACACGAGTTCGTGGGCCTGGAGGGCGAGGAACGAAACGTCCTGCTGGCCCACTTCCTGGGCGTGTCCGCGCCTCCCGAATTCCTCAGCCGGATGTCGGGACCCCAGCTCAAGGAGCGGACGTTCGGCGTGGTGCGGGACCTCCTGATCCGGATGAGCGAGCTCGAGCCACTCGTCCTGATCGTCGAGAACATGCACTGGATCGACGCGGCCTCGGATGAACTGCTGGGGCAGCTGGCAACCAGCTTGGCCGGCCATCGCGTGTTGTTGGTGCTGACGGCGCGTCCGGGCTACGCGGCGCCATGGCTCACGCCGCCGCTGGCCGAGACGATCACTCTCGAAGGGCTCGGCGCGGCCGACGTGCGAGGCATGGTCCGTGCGCTGCTTGCCGTCGAGGGAGTGTCCGAGCAGCTTCTCAAGTTCCTCGCCGAACGCTGCGAGGGCAATCCACTCTACGTCGAGGAGATCCTCCGACAGCTCCAGGAGACCGGCGGCCTCGCCGTCGAGGGCGACGAAGCGCGGCTCAGCCGCGCCGATGTCACCGTGCCGGCGACCATTCACGACATCATCGCGGCCCGCGTCGATCGTCTGGCCGACGGCCTCAAGCAGACGCTCCAGGGCGCGGCGGTGGTCGGTCGGCGGTTCGGCGTTTCATTGGTGTCCCGCGTCCTGCAGATCAGTCCCGGTCAGATCGCCGGACATCTCCGTGAGCTCCACGGGCTCGACTTCGTCTTCCCGAGCGCCGAGGAGCCCGAACCGATGTACAGCTTCAAGCACGCGCTGACTCAGGACGTGGTCTACGCCGGGGTGCTGGAGCGAAGACGTCGGACGTATCACACCGCCGCCGGAGTCGGTCTCGAGGATCTGTTTGCCGGCAGGCTCGAGGACGTGGTGGAGCTGGTGGCGTATCACTTCGGCCGCGGGCAAGTGTGGGCCAAGGCCGCGGCGTATCTCAGATGGTCCGCGGTCAAAGCTCAGGCCAGGTCGGCGCACCGCGAGGCGCTCGCTTCGCTCGAAGACGCGCTGAAGGCTTTACGCCAGCTGCCGGAGACCCCGGAACGGCGAGAGCAAGAGATCGATGTGTGCATCGATCTCCGTGGGTCGCTCTACCCGCTGGGCGAGTTCGAGAGGATGCTGAAGTACCTGCGGGAAGCCGAGGCCATGGCCAGCGCGATCGCCGACTCTCGTCGGCTGGGACTCGTGTCCATCCACACCGCTGAATACTTCCGCCAGACCGGACGGTTCGGTGAAGCGCGAGCGCTCGCCGAGCAAGCGCTGGCCCAAGGGGACAAGCTCCAGGATCTTCCGCTTCAGCTCTACGCGAGCCACTATCTCGGGCTCGCGTGTCACGCGCTCGGCGACTACCGGCGTGCGTGCGAGGTCTTGAAATCCGTCACGGAGTCGCCGGCGACCGAATGGCGAACCGGCGCATTCAGTGGGATGGTCGTCGGCTCCTGGGCGGCGTTCCAGGCGATCACGCTCGCGTGGCTGGCGCGCTCTCTCGCGGAGGTCGGGGACTTCAAGGAAAGCATTGCCGCGGGCCTCCGCGCCGTGACCCTGGCCGAAGAGCTTGGAAGCCCGTACAGTCTCGCCGCGGCCTTCATAGGCCTCGGCTACGGTCACCTCGTCAAGGGCGACGTCGATGCGGCCGGGCCCGCTCTCGAACGGGCTTGTCGCGTCGCCGGCGAGGCGAACCTCGCGCTGTTTCGTCCGCAGGCCACTCGGCTGCTCGGCGCGACGTATCTATTGGGCGGACGGCGGATCGAGGAGGGCGTCGCCCTGGTGCGCGCCGCCGCGGACGAGGTAGAGTCGAAACGGCTGCTGATGCAGCATGCAGTCGTCCTCGCATTGCTCGGCGAGGCGTTTCTCTTCGCCGGGCGCCCGGACGAAGCGTCGATCGCCGCGCAGCGGGCGCTCGCGCTCGCTCAGGAGCGCGGCCAGCGTGGGGACGTGGCCGCCGCGCTCTACGTGCTCGCCGAGGCCGGTGCGCGTGGGCTCGATACGGGCCAAGCTGAAAAGCACTACCTGGCGGCGATCGCTCTGGCAGGGGAACTTGGGATGCTTCCCTTGCTCGCGCGCAGTCAACTGGGCTTCGGGCGTCTGTACCTTCAGGCGGGGGCGCGTGAGCGTGCCGAGGATCATCTTCTGACGGCGACGCGACAGTTCATCCAGATGGACATGCGGCTCTGGCTGCGGCAGGCAGCCTCGTCGCTGGCCGAACTGGGACGCGTGCTGATCATCAGCGGCGATCAGCCAGGCCTCTACGACTACCTGAGCCGGATCTTCGCGTCCGGTGATCCGATCCGTGTCGTCTGCGAGACGCCCGAAGGTCGAGCAGGAATGGGCGACGAGACACGGCGCCGACACGTCGAAGCGATGGTGCGGTCCCACGGCTTGTGCGTGGGCGACTAGCTCCCGAAACAGCTCTGGAGACCGGGTGCCTCCTTCCTGCTGTGGTAGGGTAGCCGGGCCGTGAAGAGCGAGGGCGCCACCCGCATCAAATCGCTCGATGTGCTCCGGGGCGTCGGCGTGCTGGGGATGCTCGCCGTTCACATCCAGCTCTTCGCGTTTCCGAGTCTCGCGCGCTGGAATCCGACGGCCTACGGTGACTTGCACGGCCTCAACTGGTGGGTGTGGCTGGCCAACGCGGTGCTCGCCGACGGGAAGTTCATCACGATCTTCGCGATGTTGCTCGGCGTCAGCATCGTCATGCTGTCGGGTGATTCCGCCGAGCGTGTCGTACCGGTGTTGCGCGCCCACATGAGACGGATGCTGGTGCTCCTGATCCTGGGTCTCCTGCACGCGTACCTCCTCTGGTACGGCGACATGTTGGTTCCGCTCGCTCTGAGCGGCACGGTCGTGTTCTTCGCTCGGCGGCTCTCGGCGGGAAAGCTTCTGGTCCTTGGCACAGCGGTCTTTGCCGTCGGCTCGATCCTGTCCTTCGCGTTGACCTGGTCGACGGCACAGTCCGATCCGGCTGCGCTGGCCGCCTGGAGAGCCCAGTGGACTCCCCGGCCCGAGACCATCGCGCTCGAGATCGCCCAATACCGCGGCGGATGGGCCGAGCAAATGGCGCATCGGGTACCGGCGGCGCTCGACACCGAAACCACGTACTTCATCACGCACCTCTTCTGGCAGGCGGCGGGTCTGATGCTGATGGGCATGGGGCTCTTCAAGGCGGGCGTCCTCAGCGCTCGGCGTTCGCGCGCCTTTTACGTGCGTATGGGGGCATTCGGATTCGGGATCGGCGCCGCGCTCAACGCGCTCGGAATCTGGCGCAGCTTCGCGACCGGCTGGGATCTACTCAGCTTCGCGCTGGTCAGCCAGCAGCTCCACTATTGGGGCAATCTCGCGGTGGCGCTGGGCTGGACCGCGCTCGCGATGCTCCTTTGCCAGCGCGGCTGGCCACTGCGTTCGGTGGCTGCCGTCGGGCGGATGGCGCTCACCAATTACCTGCTGCAGTCCGTGATCTGCACAACGATCTTCTACGGTCATGGCCTCGGGCTGTTCGGCCGCGTCGATCGCGCCGGGCAGCTCGCGATCGTCATCGCCATCTGGGCATTCCAACTGCTCGCGTCCAAGGCGTGGCTCGGGTACTTCGCCGTGGGGCCGGTGGAGTGGCTGACGCGCTGGCTCGTATTCGGCCGGCGGCCGACCTTCCTGCGGTCGTCGCCCGTCACCGCCGGTACCTGACCGACGCGTGAGCAACGCCAACCGGGATATCTGTTTCGTTCCCGCCAGCGAACTCGTTCGTCTCTACCGCGCGCGAAAGACCTCACCGCTCGAGGTCATGCAGGCGGTGCTCGCGCGCATCGACGCGGTCAATCCAGCGGTCAACGCGTACGTGACGGTGGCCCGCGAATCCGCGCTGGCGGCGGCCCGCCGGGCGACACGAGGGCTCGGCCGAAAAGGGGCGCCGCTGCCGCCGCTTCACGGCGTTCCCGTGTCGATCAAGGACTTGACGGCGACCAAGGGCATTCGTACCACTTGGGGCTCTCTGGCCTACCGGGATCACGTGCCCGACAAAGACGACCTGGTGGTCGAACGTCTCAAGGCGGCGGGCGCGATCGTGGTCGGCAAGACCAACACGCCCGAATTCGGCGCCGGTGGCAACACGTTCAATGCGTTGTTCGGCGCGACGCGTAACCCCTGGAACACCGCGCTGACCTGCGGCGGATCGAGCGGGGGCGGCGCGGTTGCCGTCGCCTGCGGTATGGGCCCCCTCGCTCAGGGCACCGATCTCGGCGGCTCCGTCCGCGTGCCGGCTTCGTTCTGCGGCGTGCTCGGATTCCGGCCCACGCCGGGCCTCGTACCTGCATATCCGAGGACGCTCGCCTGGGACACGCTCAGCGTGACCGGGCCACTGGCACGCACGGTCCGCGACATCGCGCTCATGCTGTCCGCGATCGCCGGCCCCGACGATCGCGCGCCGATTTCGTATGAGATCGACACGAGCCAGCTGGCTCGTGCCGTCAGGGCGCCGTCGGTCAAAGGCTGGCGGATCGCGTGGGCTCCCGATCTTCACGGGCTGCTTCCAGTCGACGCGGAGGTCGCGGACGTGGCGCAGCGTGCGATTCGCGTATTTGGGAGCCTCGGAGCAAAGGTCGAAACGGCCAGTCCGGATTTCTCGGAGATGAAGGACATCGTGCGCGGCACGCGCGCCGTCACCATGGTCGCGATGCAGGCGGACAAGCTGCCGGGCTGGCGCGAGAAGCTTCAGAAGGATCTGGTTCGCGACATCGACCAGGGCCTCACGGCGACCGCGAGGGACATCGCGCGCAGCGAGACGCTGCGCTCCGCGCTGTGGCATCGCGTGCGCGAATTCATGACGAGCCGCGAGCTGCTCGTGCTGCCGACGGTGGCGGTGCCCCCGTTTCCGGTGGAGCGGCCGTATCCGACCGAAATCAACGGGAGAACGCTGAACGACTACACCGAGTGGTTTTCCCTCACATACGGAATCACGCTGACCGGCCTGCCCGCGATCTCGGTGCCGTGCGGTTTCACGCGGTCAGGCTTGCCCGTCGGGCTGCAGCTCGTCGGACGTCGCAGGCAGGAATCGGCTGTCCTCACGGCGGCGGCTGCGTTCGAGGCCGCGGCGCCTTGGGCGCACTGCCTTCCTCCTGTGCTCGGAGCGCGCCTCGCGGCGCCTGAACACTCGTCTTCGCGCTGAGGCGGAGGACAGGGCGGCTCCTGCCCTCCGGCCTCGGCGAGTCGCGTTACTGCGTGATGTTACTGGGGGCGCACAGGTACTGGACCTGGCCACCCTGCGCGTCCTGTTCAATGCCGAATGCATCTTCGAAGTCAAACCGCGTCGGCCCGCCCTGCGCACCCTTGCGCGGCACCGAAATCGCGTAGCACTTCAACGATCCCCAGGTGGTGGGCGGATTGGGGCTTATCTCCGTGGTCGTGTTGGGCAGGAACAGCTGGGCAAAGGTGCACGCCAGAGTTCCGTTGCCGAGTTTCACGCTCCCCAGCTTGAGATTGAGTGCGGGTATCTGGATGTCGACGGTGCGCCCTGGTACATCTCCATTGATGGCCTGGCACACGAAGAAGGATGTCAGCGGGCTCGGAACTCCGCCCGCGCCGGCCTCCGCGCCCGTGATGGACAACGCCAGGGTGCTGAGGGCCGCCAGTACTCCGATCACGATCCTGCGTTTCACGCTGTCACCTCCTGGCTGACGTCGGCACGCGCGTGCCGACGTCGCGTGTATTGTTCACGATGCCACGCTGCAACTACAGAAGCCGCCTCACCTCCTATCGCGCGCTGAACGGCTGTGATCTCGAGCGTCCTCGCCGTCTCGCCGAACGGCTCACGGCAGAATCGTGAACTCCTGTCGGGCCGTGAAGGCCTTCACCGCGTTGTTATCGAGCGGGTCGACGAAGTAACCGGACACGACGCCGAAGTGTGTGCCGATCGGTAACCCACTCGTTGCGAACTGACACTTCAAGTCTTTGACTTGATCTTTCTGGCCGGTCACCGGATCGGCCAGGTCCTGCGCGGAGCAGGTGCCCTGACCATTCTGATTCGTCTTCACGGGCCGGACCACGTCCTCCACGCTGAACGTCAGGCACGGTGGCGTTGACTCCGTACAGCCGAAAGTCAGCGTCACGAGTTGCTTCGTCGCGTCCCACACGCGTGAGCCGTTCCTCTCGCTGAAGATCACGATCGATACGGTGGCCTCGGTGCCAAGGTTGATGGTCTTGGGTAAGCCGAAGCTCGGCTTGATGTCGATCCGGTGCGTGCAGGGAAACGCGGTGGTCGGGACGCCATTGACGTCGGTAATCGCGCCGCCGCAATCACGTCCATCGCCAATGCCGTTGCCGTCCACGTCTTTTCTCAGGAAGAAGTCGGTTTCGTCTTCCTTCGTCATCTCCCGGGTCGTGCCCGGGGAGAACGGAGTTTCGCTACGGCCGCCGGCGAAGTCGAGGGCGGCGGACAACCGGTAGAGCACGTTGGCCCAGTCGTTGGATCCAAACAGCGTCGCGGTCGCCCCGTCACCGTTGAGGTCTCCACTCGTCGCAGTCTGAAACACCTTGCCCTGGCTGGTTTGCCGGTTCCAGTTGATCGGCAGCTGGCCGGCTGTGCAGGGCGTGCTCGGCGTCGCGGTCGATGGGGTCACGAGCGACCATGCGCCCGGGCCGTAGGCGGTTTGATCTGCGGCGGGGAAGAACGGCGGAATCGGCGCCAGCGCCGGGTCGGACGCGAGCGACCCGATCCCGGTGCACTCGTTGAGGCTTCCCTCGATGAGATCGAGCTCACTGCGGGAGTAGTCCAGCCGGCGGCCCGAGATAGGACTTCCGGAGAACTGCCGGCTGTAGCTCATGACGCTCCGATAGTTGGGCTTGTTGTTGACGGCGTCTTCCCCGCCGTGTTGGAAGCCGAGGAGATGCCCGAATTCGTGCATGAACGTACCGGCCTGATGGTCGGTTGTGCCGCGATTATGGGTGATCCCGTTGACCGTCGTTGCCGTGAAGCTCCCGAGGGAGACGACGGCATCGTCCCCGCCCACTTCTGAACAGCCCGAGCTGCTAGAGCCGCCGCCGGCGGGGGTCGGACCGACCAGGTTATGGGCAAAGAGCACGTAGCGGAACGCCAGTCGCATTGCGTTCAGCGCTTTGGCGCCGGGGCGGTTGACGGCGTCGAACACGCCGAAGTTCAATGCCTTGATAGCGTCGAAATCCGCCGAGTCGGCGGGGTTCGTCACCGCGCTGGCCGGAGCGGTGCAGGGGGTCAGGGCCACATTCGTGACGTGGCTCGTCATCGAGCTTCCGATGGAGTTGAGGAACGTGACCGGCTGTTTGTCCACCTGGATGTGGAGCCTGATGCCGCTCGTGTTATCGGGATTGCTGATCGGCGCCGCTCCGAACGCCTCCCTGACACTCTTGACCCCGACCGTCGCTACGCTCTGCGACTGGCTCAGGGCCTGAGGGTCGGGCTTGTGGTTGTCCATCCAGCCGACTTGCACGAAGAGGTTCTTGTGGAGAGGATCAGCGCATTCGGGCACCAGCGTCGTGCCGTCGCCATTCAGGTTGACCTGTGCGCACAGCGTGAAATCCTTCGCGCCGTCGCCGTCGAAGTCGATGCCTCCGGGACCGGTGTTGCCCCCTGCGTTCTGCTCCCAGCAGTCGGGGAGCCCATCAGCGTCCGCGTCCTTGACGATACCGCTGGCGTCGAAACACGCAGCCAGCGGGAACTGGCCTGGTCCGTTCGGGCCTGGAATCGAGAGCCCTGCACCGAGGGGCGAAAAACCGCCCACGACGGAGCTTGCCGGCAAGCCGCAGGTGAACGCCGGGAACTCGACGGCAGCTACTCCGTTGCCATTGGCGCCACGGCGGGACCACAGCGCATCCCGGTAGAGGTCTCGTCCGGACGGATCCCTCTGGAATGTGACCGGGTCGCACGCGAGATCGCCGAGGCCCGGGTCGTTATTGAGCGGCGTCAATCCGAGGAATCCGGACACCGTACTGCCAGGCAGAGGAAGCGAGATGGAGGAGTAGAGCCCCAGGTTAGCGCCGGTGTTCTTGTCGAGGCGCTGGATGGCGAGCGTGTTGCCGACGAGTCCCGAGCACGACACGAGCACGGCACCACCCGAGATCGCCAGTCCATTTGCGGAGCATGTCAGGCTGGTGGTGAAGCTTCCGTCTGGACTGACGGCGCCTTCCTTGAAGCGCGCCACACTGCCGATCTTGTTCCCGGTGGCACCGCCGACACCCTGGTAGATCGCGTCGTTTTCAGCGTCCCACGCGAGGCCTCCGCAGCTGCCGAGCGCCGGAGTGGTGAGCTTCGTCGCCGTGCCATCGGTCACGGTGTTGGTCTGGCTGTAATCGATGCTGTAGAGATTACCGTCGGCTCCGCAGCCGAGAAGGTCGCCCTTGTCCGGCCGGTGAACGAGATGGGCCCAGCCGTTGCTCGGCGCGGCCACCGCGCCGTTGATGAGCGTAGAGATCTGCTTGACGACGATTCCCGCGGGAACGATCGTCCCGTTTGTTCCTGTCAGTGTGACCGGGTTGATAAAGTTCAACCGGCTGCGGGTGGCGGCGCTTCCGCCGTTGTCGAGGCAGCTCACGACGAGCACGATCGGGTACAGGACGGGATCGACCCCGGCCAGCTTCGAGCCGCGTACGAGGGCGAGCGAGGTGCCGCCTTGCGAACCGCAAGTGGGACTCACGAGTCCTGGCGCAATACCCGGGGCGGTCAAGACCAGCGTGGGAACGATCTCGGCCAGCTTGCCGCCCACCTGGAACTGGCTGGCGGTGGGATTCACCCACGCCGCGCGCGAGGGAGAGGGCACAGCGCACGCGCTCACCGCCAACAGGACCCCGAGCGCGATCTTCATCTTCCGCTTGCGTACGCTGCTGATCATCCCTTGTCCGCCTTTTCGGGTTGGGAAAGACATCGCCATGCGCCAGCCGGCCGGTGACCTGCCGCGGCCGCTCACCTAGACAGCGTGCGCCACGGAGTGAGCAGGGTGTCGAGTACAGACAACAGATGATGGACGCTCAGGGAAAGGAGAGAGCGCGTCGCGCGATTCGCGTACGGCGTGCTGCCTGCTGAAGTTCCCGTAACTCTCACAAGCTAGCTTCGAGCACCGGCACGCCGCTTCGGACGCTACATGTCGTCGAGCTCATTGCGAGCGCGGCGCGGACCGACGCTGCTGCGCAGAGTATAGTCGCCGCAACTAGCGGTCAATAGAGAAACGCAATCTAAAGCGTTCGGCCCATCGGTAAAACCGAAGGAAACGAAAAAAGAGGCGAGCGCCCTGAATTTCCGGAAAACAGAACTGTAGGGTCTGGGGCGCCTCGCGCACCGAGGCGCCCCCAAAGTCACGACCACCGGCAGCTCGTCAGCTGCGTCGGTAGATCTCGCCGCCGCTCTTCCTGAACTCTTCAGCCTTCTCGCGCAGGCCCTGCGCGATCGCCGCCGTCTCCTCTGCGATGCCGTGCTTGGCGGCGTAGTCGCGGACGTCCTGCGTGATCTTCATCGAGCAGAAGTGCGGCCCGCACATCGAGCAGAAGTGCGCGATCTTGGCGCCATCGGCCGGCAAGGTCTCGTCGTGGAACTCGCGCGCAGTCTCGGGGTCGAGCGAGAGGTTGAACTGATCCTCCCAGCGAAACTCGAAGCGCGCCCGCGAGAGCGCGTCGTCCCAGTCGCGCGCGCCCGGGTGGCCCTTGGCGATGTCCGCGGCGTGGGCGGCGATCTTGTAGGCGATCACGCCGTCCTTCACGTCCTTGCGGTTGGGCAGTCCCAGGTGCTCCTTGGGCGTCACGTAGCAGAGCATCGCGGTGCCGTACCAGCCGATCATCGCGGCGCCGATCGCCGAGGTGATGTGGTCGTAGCCCGGCGCCACGTCGGTCGTCAGCGGACCGAGCGTATAGAACGGCGCCTCGTGACAGACCTGGAGCTGACGGTCCATGTTCTCCTTGATCAGGTGCATCGGCACGTGGCCGGGGCCTTCGATCATCACCTGCACGTCGCGCTCCCAGGCGATCGTGGTCAGCTCGCCGAGCGTGTCGAGCTCCGCGAACTGCGCCTCGTCGTTCGCGTCCGCATTGGAGCCCGGCCGCAGGCCGTCACCCAGCGAGAACGCGACGTCGTAGGCCGCCATGATCTCGCAGATCTCGCGGAAGTTCGTGTAGAGGAAGCTCTCCCGGTGGTGCGCGAGGCACCACTTCGCCATGATCGAGCCGCCGCGCGACACGATGCCGGTCACGCGCTTGGCCGTCAGCGGGATGTAGGGCAGGCGCACGCCGGCGTGGATCGTGAAGTAGTCCACGCCCTGCTCGGCCTGCTCGATCAGCGTGTCGCGATAGATCTCCCAGGTGAGCTCCTCGGCCTTGCCGCCGACCTTCTCGAGCGCCTGATAGATCGGCACCGTCCCGATCGGCACCGGGGAGTTGCGCAGGATCCACTCGCGGGTCTCGTGGATGTTCTTGCCGGTCGACAGGTCCATCACCGTGTCGGCGCCCCAGCGCGTCGCCCACGTCATCTTCTCGACTTCTTCCTCGATCGAGGAGGCGACCGCCGAGTTGCCGATGTTGGCGTTGATCTTCACCAGGAACTTCCGGCCGATGATCATCGGCTCGGTCTCGGGATGATTCACGTTGGACGGAATGATCGCGCGGCCGCGCGCGACCTCGTCGCGCACGAACGCGGGCTCGAGCCCTTCGCGCAGCGCGATGTACTCCATCTCTTGTGTGATCTCGCCGCGCCGCGCGTAGTGCATCTGCGTCACGCAGCGGCCGGGGCTGGCGCGCAGCGGGCGCCGCACGCTCGCGAATCTCACGCCGCCGAGGGCGGGATTTTCCTCACGGCTCCGGCGATACGCCGAGGACGGGCCCGACAGCTCCTGGACGTCGGCGCGGCCGAGGATCCAGGGGAGCCTGAGCGCCGGCAAACCGCACTTGAGATCGAGATCAGCGCTCGGATCCGTGTACGGACCGCTCGTGTCGTAGAGACGAACCGGCGGGTTACCGCCCGAGAGCGCGATCTCGCGCATCGGGACGCGGATGTCGGGACGAGAGCCAGTGACGTAGACCTTGCGGGACGCCTGTTGTGACATTCGGAGCCTCCCTTCGCTGGTATTAACCAGTTCAGGTTCATGCGGTCGGCGGCGGTGAGCCGCCCTCTCAGCCCGGTTCCCCGAGCTCCCGCGTTTACAGCCCGTTAGGCTGGCGCGTTGTTGACAGCCGCAAGATACGACGGAAGTCGTCGACGATCAAGCGAACGCCGGCGGAGCCCGCCGCGCACCGGCACGAATCAGCGAATGCGCCAGCTCTTGTCGACGTAGCGCCGACCGTCGACCGTCGAGATCTGGATCGCCGCGCGGTAGTCGCCCCACTCGACGGTGTGGACGCGTGTCTCGGCCGCGATCCGCTCCGGATCCGGTCCGCCGTCGAGCGCCTCGGCGAGAACCCGCCCGTCGAGCGCGGCGCCGTCCGCCACGCCGAGCAGGGAAAGGATCGTCGGCGCTACGTCGACGTTGCCGACCGGCGTGCGGACGGTCGTCCGCCTCTTGAAGCCGGCGCCCCACGCCAGGAACGTGTTGCGGACGTTCCACGGGCTCATGCTGCCGTGGTCGCTGGCGTAGAGCTTGGCGCCGCCGCTCACGCTGGCCAGGTCGGTCCCCGGCACGCCGAACGCATTCGGGCGCGACGTCCACGGAAACGTGAAGAGCAGATCGGGCCCGCGCTCGGCGTTGGCCACGTGGATCAGCTCGAGCGCGAACGTCCCGTCGACGACGCCGCGCGCGTCGCCGGCCGCGCGCGCCGGCGTGAACACGACCCCGCCCCACTCGCGCGATTGGACGACGCGCGCGATCGCGGCGACGCGCTCGTGGCCATGGTCATCGACGTGCACCGCGACGGCCTGGCCGCTGCTGGCCAGGACCACGTCGCCGGAGTCGGGCGCGGCCTTCAGTCCGGCCGCGATCAGCTCGCCGGCGACGTCGACGCCGCTCACGTTGGTCGTGAAGCCATGGTCTGAGACGACGAGCACGTCGGTCGTCGGCGTCAGCCCGAGCTCGTCGAGCGTCGTCAGCACGCGTGCGATCTCGCGATCGTCGTTCGCGAGCGCCTCGAGCGAGGACGGCGAGCCCACGCCGAGGTAGTGCTGGCTGTGATCCGGCTCGGTGAGCCAGTTGATCACGACGTCGGGGGTCAGCTCGGGCAGCACGTACTCGCGCAGCACCTGCTGCGTCCACGTGACGACCGCGTCGTACCGTGGAAACGCGCCGCGCGCCGGTGCTGCCCCGAACTTGGCGAGGATGGTGTCGTTCACGTCGGCGGGCCAGGCCACCTGCTTGCCCGGCTCGAAGGCGCCGTTGATCAGCACGCCGACTCCATGCGGCGCCCTCGAATTCGTCAGGAGCGCGCTACCGGTCGATCCCGAGCTGACGCTCGCCAGACGGAGCCCGCGCGCCTGAAGACGCTCGCCCAGCGTCTCGGTGAGCACGAGCCGGCCGCCCGTGGCCCGGTCGAGCTCGAGCAGTCGCCGGTGGTTTCCTGTGTCGAGCGCGCGGCGCGAATCGACGGCGGCGGCGAACATCTGATTGCCGAGGATGCCGGTCGCGCTCGGCTGCATGCCCGTCCCGATTGCGGCGGCGTTGACGCGGGTGACCGTTGGAAAGACCGAATGGCTGTTCGTGAAATCCACGCCCTCGGCGCGCAGGCGAAAGAGCGTCGGCGTGAGCTCGCGCGTGATGGCGTCCGGTCGCAGGCCGTCGACGACGAACACGATGACGAACCGTTTCCCGCTCGGCATGGGTCGCTATGCTAGCGCGTCGCGGGGAGGATTGGTATCATCCCGAGTTACCATGAAAATCTGCTTCTTCCACCTCATGCCGTACCGGTTTCTGCCCGAAGACTTCGAGCGGAAGTACCGGTCGGTCTGGGTCGACGTCCCGCACCACCTTTTCGACGCCGAGAAGACGCAGGGGCTCTACCAGGAATTCCTGGACGAGCTCGAGTTCGCCGAGCGGCAGGGCTTCGACGGCCTCTGCGTGAACGAGCATCACAACAACGCCTACGGCCTCATGCCGTCGCCGAACATCATGGCGGCGACCTTGACGCGGCGCACGTCGCAGGCCGCGCTCGTCGTGCTCGGCAACAGCCTCGCGGCGTACAACCCGCCGCTGCGCGTGGCCGAAGAGTTCGCCATGCTCGATCTGCTCTCGGGCGGCCGGCTCGTCGCGGGCTTCCCCGTCGGCACGTCGATGGACATGAACTTCGCCTACGGGATCAATCCCGCCACCCTGCGCGACCGGTACTACGAGGCGCACGACCTCGTCATGCAAGCGTGGACGCGGCCCGAGATGTTCGCGTTCAACGGCAAGTACACGCAGGTCCGCTACGCGAACATCTGGCCTCAGCCGCTGCAGAAGCCGCATCCACCGGTGTGGATTCCGGGAGGAGGCAGCGTCGAGACGTGGGAGTGGACGGCGAAGCTCGACTACGTCTACTGCTATCTCTCGTACTTCGGCTACAAGCGCGGCCACGCCACCATGGATGGCTTCTGGGAGGCGATCGCGCGCGTCGGCGCGGACGACAATCCGTACCGCGCGGGCTTCCTGCAGCTCGTATGCGTGTCAGAAACCGACGCGCAGGCCGAGCGCGAATATTTTCCGCACGTGCACTACTTCTATCAGAAATGCCTCAACGTCTGGGAAGGCTTCTCCGAGGCTCCGGGCTATCGCACGGTGAAGACGGTCCAGAGCGGCAGCCGCGCGCAGGTAGGCGCGGCGGCGCGCAAGGCCCGCCAGTCGCTCGACTGGGGCCAGTACGTCGACCAGGGCTACATCATCGCCGGCAGCCCGAAGACGGTTCGCGAGCAGCTCGCGGATTGCATCAAGAGCCTCCGCGTCGGGCACCTGATGGTCCTGCTCCAGATCGGCAGCATGCCGAAGGAGCTCGCGTTCAAGAACACGGAGCTCTTCGCGAAGGAAGTCATGCCCCACGTGCGCGACCTGTGGCCCGGCTACAAGGACCGCTGGTGGCCGTCGGGCGCGCGGAACGGATCGGTGTGAGCGCGCCGGGCTCGCGGGAAGCTGTCTGATGCCAGAAGAGCGGCGGGTCGAGATCCGCGGCGGCGCGGTGACGTTCAAAGTGCTCGCTGCCGGCCGCGGCGCACCGCTCGTCTATTTCCACTCGTACCACGAGCGCAGCGCGTGGTCGCCGTTCCTCGACGTGCTGGCACGGTCCTTCAGCGTGTACGCGCCGACGCATCCCGGTGTGGCGGGCTCGACCGGCATCGAGACGCTCGACGATCTGCTCGACCTCACGCTGGCCTACGACGAGCTGCTCGGGGCACTCGGCGTCGAGCGCGCCCACCTGGTCGGCCACTCGTTCGGCGGGATGATGGCGGCGGAGCTGGCCGCCGTATTTCCGTCTCGCGCACAGAGTGTGACGCTCGTCTCGCCGCTCGGCTTCTGGCGCGACGATGCGCCGCCGGCCGACATCCTGATCCTCCCGGCCGACGAGCTGGCGGCCGTCCTCTGGCGCGATCCGGCGTCGCCCGTCGCGCGGGAGTGGGCCGCGGCCACCGGCGGGGATCCGGACGACATCGCCGCGCAGGTCGAATCGCTCCAGCGCCGGTCGTCGATGGCGAAGTTCGTGTGGCCGATCCCCGACAAGGGGCTGCAGCGGCGTCTGCATCGGCTCGCCGCGCCGATGCTCCTCATCTGGGGCGACGACGACCGCGCGAACCCGGTGGTCTACGCCGAGGCGTGGCAGCGGCGGGTGAAGGGCGCGGCCCTGCGCCTGCTTCCGGGCGGCCACATGATCCTGCACGAAGCGCCCGAGGCGGCCGCGCGGGCCGTCGCGGAGTTTGCCGGCTCGTGACCCTTCTCGGCGGCAGCGCGTTCGTCACCGGCGGCGGCTCTGGAATCGGACGCGCGATCGCTCAGGCGCTCGCCGCCCACGGCGCGCCCGTCGCGGTCATGGACCTCCAGCCCGAAGGCGGCAAGGACGCGGTCGCCGCGATCGCTGCCAAGGGCGGGCGCGCGACGTTCGTGCAGGGCGACGTCGGCCGCTGGGACGAGCTCGATCGCGCGGTCGCCGCGGCGGTACGCGAGCTCGGGCCCCTCGGCATCATGGTCAATGCCGCCGGCGTCCTCGACGGCTACGCGCCCGCCGCCGAGATCGGCGCGGCGCTGTGGGAGCGCGTCATCGGCATCAACCTCACCGGCACGTTCTACGGGTGCAAGCGCGCGCTGGCCGAGATGCTGCCGGTCGGGCGAGGCCGCATCATCAACATCGCGTCGGTCGCCGGCTTGGTGGGCTCGGGCGGCGGCGCCGCGTACACGGCGTCCAAGCACGGGGTCGTCGGCCTCACGCGCCAGCTGGCGATCACCTACGCCGCGCGGGGCATCACGGTGAACGCGATCTGCCCCGGCGCGATCCAGACGTCGCTGCGCGATAACTCGACGCGGATCCTCGGCGCCGACGCGCCCGTGATGCGCGGCGTCGGCGGCGACGAGACGGCGGTGCGCGCGATCACGCCGGCGGGCCGGCGCGGCACGCTCGAGGAGATCGCCGCGGCCGCGTGCTACCTCGCCGGCTCCGAAGCGGACTACGTCACGGGCCATACGCTCGTGGTCGATGGAGGATGGACAGCGAGATGATCAAGCGATTCCACGTGCTCTATGTCGGCCAGGTGGATCTCGAAAACATCGGCCTTTCGGGGACCCCGGCCAACACGAGACGCTACACCAACGACAAGCTCAGCGAGCCCTTCTTCGCGGCGCGCGACGTCGCGCAGCTCATGGACGACCTCGGCTACTACGCTCTGTGGACCGCCGAGCATCACTTCCAGCGCGAGGGCTACGAGGTCTTTCCGAACCTCGTCCAGCTCTCGCTCTGGCTCGCGACGCAGACGCGGCGGCTCAAGCTCGGGTGCGCCTTCAACGTGCTGCCGATGTGGCATCCGATCCGGCTGGCCGAGGATTACGCGATGGCCGACATCGTCACCGACGGCCGCGTGATCATGGGCGTCGGTCGGGGATACCACTCGAGGGAAGTCGAGTCGTTCGGCGCGCCCGTCATCGACCAGGCGGCGAACCGCGAGATGTTCGAGGAGCAGGTCGACGTGATGCTGAAGTGCTTCAACGACGACTCGTGGAGCCACCACGGCAAGCGCTACGAGGCGCCGCCGCCGGTCGAGTATCGCGGCTACACGCTCTCCGACATCACGTGCGTGCCGCGGCCGAAGCACCTGCCGGTCGAGGTGTGGATGCCCATCGCCAGCAGCAAGTCGATCGACTACATGGCCAGCAAGAACTTCAAGGCGATGGTCACGCTCAACGGCGAGAAGATCCTCGACGACGTCGTGAAGGCCTATCGCGACGCGTGCGCGAAGTACGGCCACCAGAAGCAGCTCGGCGAGGACATGATCTGGGGCGCCGGGCTCTACCTGGCCGGCACGCCCGAGGAGGCCAAGCGCAAGGTCGAGCCGGCGCACGACGAGCGCTACAAGTGGTTCGCGCCGTTCGGCTTCGTGCGCTACGCCGACGAGCAGGGGCGCACGTGGGGCACGCCCGGCGCGCCCGCGCGCACGCCGTCGCTCTCCGACGGGATCCAGCAGAAGGCGTGGTTCTGCGGCCCGCCGTCGCACGTGATCGACGGCATCAAGTCGGTCGCGGCGAAGTATCCCGGCCTCGAGGACTTCATGATCCATTGGGCCGAGGGGCTCTCGGCGAAGGAGTTCAAGGAGCAGCTTCGCTGGTTCGCGCGCGACGTGATGCCCGCGTTCCAGGGCCGCTGAGCGGAGCGAGTGTGCGCCATACCCCACCCGGGTATATTTCCCTCGGGGGAAAGCCCCAAGGGATGGTATTTTCTCTTTCCATGCCCTCGTACCTGTGGTAGGAATACCCCCAAGGGATTCCGGAGTCCGACCACCATGACGAGGTAAGGAGGCACTATGGCGAAGGGGAAGAAGGCGTTCGGGGGCTACTCGATCAACTTCAAGGGCTGCAAGGATACGGCCGAGTCGATCTTCGGCGGCGCGCCGATCGGGCCGTCCGAGATGACGAAGAAGATCTGGGCCTACGTGAAGCGCAAGAAGCTGGCCGGCAAGAAGTAGCGGACCCGCCCTTTTAGCCGTTGCGGGCGGCTCGCCGACGTGCGAGCCGCCCTTTGTTTTTCCCCGCCCTCAGCGTCGGAGCTGGTCGAGCTCAGCGTGGGAGCTGGTCGAGCGCGTCGACGACGAGATCGGCGCCAACGCCGAGCTCCTCCTGCGGGGCGCTGGTGCGGTTGCACCAGGCGACCTGGTAGCCGAACGCCTTGGCGCCCGCCACGTCCCAGCCGTTCGAGGACACGAAGAGGAGCTCACCGGCGGCCACGCCCAGCACCTCGGGACCGAGCGCGTAGACAAGCGGCGAGGGCTTGTACGTCTTGACCCGGTCGACGGAGATGACGTGCTCGAGCGAGGTCGTGAGCCCGCTGGATCTCACGGCGGCCGCCAGCATCGACGGGGCGCCGTTCGAGAGCACGGCGCGCGGCCGCCCCGCGAGCCGCGCAAGCGCCGTCGTCACCTCGGGAAAGCAGGCCAGCGAGAGGTACGCGTCCATCAGGCGCCGAACCTCGTCCTCGCTCGCCACGAGGCCGAGCCGGCCGATCGTGTAACGCAGCGCCGCCTCGGTGACGAGCCAGAAGTCGGCGTAGCGGCCCATCAGCGAGCGCAGCCAGGTGTACTCGAGCTGTTTCTGCCGCCACATGATCGACAGCGTCGCCGGGTCGCTCGTGATCGCCCGGCCGGCCTCGACCACCGAGTGGACGTCGAAGAGGGTGCCGTAGGCGTCGAAGACGTAGCCGCGGATCGCGGTCACTGCGTGACGGTGATACGCCGAGACCGGACCGGCCGTTTGGGCGGCGGGGCCGGCTCGGGTGCCGCGTCGAGCCCGGCTTCGATGAAGCCGTATTTCAGGAGCTTCTTCGCGTCGAGGAACGACGACGTGCGCGTGCGTGAGCCCAGCACGATCATGATGAACTGCTGACCGTCGCGCCACGCGGAGACGGCCAGGTTGTAGCCGGCCTCGAGCGTGAATCCGGTCTTGAGCGCCTGCACGCCGAGCGGATCGTTGAAGAGCGGAATGTGCCGCGCGTAGACCCGTCCCCGGTACACGAACGTCTGACCGCCCAGCATCGGCCGTGACGCGGGATGGTCCTTCAGGAGCCGCGCGATGAGCTGGGCGAGGTCGCGCGCGTTGCTCCGCTGAGCCGGATCCGGCAGGCCGTGCGGGTTCGCGAAGCGCGTCGCGTGCAGGTCGAGCTCCTGGGCCTTGGCGTTCATCCGGCCGACGAAGCTCCACTCATCGCCGGAGAGCCGCTCGGCCAGCGCGGTCGCCGCGTCGTTGGCCGAGGCGATCGCCACGCCTTCGAGGAGCACGTGCAGCGGAACCATCTCGCCGGCGCGCAGGCCCATCCGCGCGCGCGGTGTCAGAGAGGCGTAGCGGCTCACGGGGACCAGCTCGTCCAGATCGGCGCGCCCGGCCTCGATGTCCTCGAACGCCAGGTAAAGCGTCATCAGCTTCACGAGGCTGGCGGGCGCTCGCTCCTCTTCCGGGTTCTTGGCGAAGATCGTGCGCCCCTCGGGGTCGACCAGCAGCACGGCCTCGGCCGTCAGCAGCAGCGGGCGTCCATCGGCAACGGACCGCGCGGCCTGAGCGGTCGCGGCGAGGGGAGCACAGGCGGTGATCATCACCGCCAGGACGGCGAGCATACGGCCTGGGTGCACTGCGTTCGATTCTAGCGATCGCCCGAAGCGGGCGGCAAGGAAAAACCGGTCAGCGGACGGCCTGCTTCAACTCTTTCGATGGCTTGAAGCGAGGAATGCGGCCGGCGACCGTCACCGACTGGCCCGTGCGAGGGTTCTTCAGGGTGCGGGGCTTGCGTCGCGCGACCGAGAACGTGCCGAATCCGACCAGCGTGACCGCGTCGCCCCGCTTGAGCGAAGCGCGAATACCGCCGAGCGCGGCTCGGAGCGCGCGCTCGGTGCCCGACTTGGGCCAGCCGGCCGCCACCGCCATTCGCGCGACGATGTCCGCCTTCGTCATTACATTCCGAACGCGCCCCGCGCCTGGTCCATCACGGCCTCATCGATGGTCGCGTAGCCGTGCTCGGCTGCGAACCGCTCGATCGCGCGCCGCGCCATCGGCCGGATGAACGACGGGATCCGCTCGACGCGCGCCTCGGCCTCGGCGGTCCAGGGCACCGTCGCGGGCGTCACCGCGGCGCCTTCGTTGACCATGGCCGCGAACGGGCAGCCGCCACCCTCCGCGCCGGGCTCGCCGCGCTCGTCGCCGATCTTCGCGGCGCCGCCCTCGAAGGCGTCGGCGCGCGGATTGGCCATCATCGTTCGCAGGTGCTCGAACGGCGCCGGCGGCGTCGCGCCGCCGACCTTGACGCCGAGGCTTCGCACCATCTGCGTCTCGAACGGATTCGTGAGCATCGCGACCCGGAACCCGCATTCCGGGCAACGGAACGTGACGGCCAGCGAGCCTTCGTCAGGTCCTTCGGTGGAGTGAAGCTTCATCGGTTCGTCGCAGTCGAGACAAAGGAACTTCATGGCCCCGGCATTCTATCATCACGCACGCGCGCCCGTGGGAGGCTCGCCTGCTGACTCGCTCGCGGCGGAGAGTTGTGCTAGCGTGATCTTCCGGCGCCGGTGTAGCTCAGTGGCAGAGCAGCTGATTCGTAATCAGCAGGTCGCGGGTTCAAGTCCCGCCGCCGGCTCCAGTTCTTATCAGTGCCCGCCTCGCGCTCGATCTCTGTGGTCTCCTCGGCCAGAGAGATCTAAAGTGGTGTGGATCGACGAGCCCCACCGTGGACATCGCGCGCACGCTTCGCACTACCGACGGCGTTAGCCTGGCCTACCACCTCTGGCGCCCAGGCCCACCGCGTCGGCTGCTCGTCTTGGTTCACGGGCTGGCCAGCAACCACACGCACTGGACGGAGTTCGTGAGGACCACG
>Ga0207428_10000327_pt1 | contig 61752 bp, 67 predicted proteins | sample RhiMethybrSRZTD1_FD_187600 | JGI IMG/M metagenome (GOLD analysis project Ga0207428, IMG submission 187600) | Populus rhizosphere microbial communities from Tennessee, USA - Rhizosphere MetaG P. TD hybrid SRZTD1 (SPAdes) (version 3) | ecosystem: Host-associated > Plants > Roots > Rhizosphere >...
CCGACGCTCGTCTCGACGCTCGTCTCGACCGACTGGCCGACCGGAGGGAGCTTCCAGCTGCCGCTGCCGAACCAGACAGTCAGCTTCCTTCGCGTCGGCGACCGCACGACCCTTCCAGGGGTTCCGCGCGGCACCCCCTTCGCCGTCGTGTCGCTGAAGGCGCTCCGCGCCGCGGGCGGCGAGGCGCCGGTCAACCGGCTCTACGTCTCCCGTGCCGACGAGGGCGCGGTGCGCGCCGCGGTGGACGAGCTCGCGCCGGGAGCCCAGGTCCGCACGAGCGCGGCCGTCGCGCACGGCATTCGCGATGCCCCGCTGGTGCACGGCGCTCTCCGGGGGTTCGACTGGGCCGTCGTGGTTGCCGCCCTCTACGCCGCCGTGGCCGTCGCGCTGCTCGTGTTGATCGCGGCGCGCTCGCGCGCCCGCGATCTCGCCCTCGTCCGGACGATGGGCGGCGGGGGTCGGGACGTGTTGACCCTCTCGCTCGTCGAGCTCGCTCCGCTCGTCGTGCTCGGGCTGGGGCTCGGCCTCGTGCTCGGGATCGTAATCCCCTACCTGATCGAGCCCGGCATCGACTTCGCGTTCTTCACCGGCTCGAGCCAGGCCTCGATCGTCGTCCCGGGCCGGACCCTGGTGGGGATCGCGGCCGGGCTCCTCGTGTTCCTCGTCGCCGCGGCCCTGCTCGTCGGGCTGCGGGCGCGGCAGGCGAACCTCGGGCGCGTTCTCCGGGTCGGTGAGAGATGAGCTCTGCCTATCCTGGCCGCGTGGAAGCAGCCGCCGCTCCGCAGCACGTGATCCTCTGCGACAACCTCGTGAAGATCTACAAGACGGCCGAGCTCGAGGTCGTCGCGCTCCAGGGGCTCGACCTCGTGGTCGAGCCAGGCGAGCTGATCGCGGTCGTCGGCGCCTCGGGGAGCGGCAAGTCGACGCTCCAGAACATCCTCGGCGGCGTGGACACCCCGACGGCCGGCCGTGTCGAGGTCGCGGGCATGGACCTGACGTTCCTCAGCGAGCACCAGCGGACCCAGTACCGCCGCAAGGTCGTCGGCTTCGTCTGGCAGCAGACGGCCCGCAACCTCCTGTCGTACCTGACCGCCGCCGAGAACGTCGCGTTGCCGATGACGCTCGACGGCGTCCCCGGCAAGGAGCGCGAGCGCCGCGTCGGCGAGCTGCTCGAGCTCGTGGGGCTCGCGCACCGCGCCGGGCACCGGCCCGAGGCGCTCTCCGGCGGAGAGCAGCAGCGAGTGGCGGTCGCGATCGCGCTCGCGAACCGGCCGAGCGTCCTGCTCGCCGACGAGCCGACGGGCGAGCTCGACACGCAGAGCTCCAGCGACCTCTTCGCGACCCTGCGCGAGGTGAACCGCGAGACCGGCGTGACGATCGTCGTGCTCACGCACGACCCCCTCGTCGCCGAGCAGGTCCAGCGGACGATCCTGATCCGCGACGGCCGCACCGCCACCGAGACGCTGCGCCGGCTCGAGGTCGGGTCGGAAGGAGAGGAGCTCGTCGTCGCCGAGGAGCTCGCAGTGCTCGATCGCACCGGCCGGCTCCAGCTTCCGCCCGACTACATCGCGGCGCTCACGCTCGAGCGGCGGGTCCGGCTCGCCCTCGAGCACGACCACATCTCGGTGTGGCCGCAGGAGACGCGGGGCGACGATGGCTGAGCCGCTCGTCACGCTCGAGGGCGTCTCGAAGGAGTACCGCACCGGGGCCTCGACGGTGCACGCGCTGCGCGACGTGTCGCTCTCGCTCCCGGCAGGCGTGCTCTGCGTCGTCCACGGGCGCTCGGGCTCGGGCAAGACCACCCTCCTCAACATGATCGGTGGCCTCGACCGGCCGACCGGTGGGCGGGTCGTGGTCGACGGGCGCGAGGTCTCCTCGCTCGGCGAGGAGGAGCTGGTCGAGTACCGGCGCGACGTCGTCGGCTTCGTGTTCCAGGCGTTCGGGCTGATCCCGATCCTGACCGCGGCCGAGAACGTAGAGGTGCCGCTGCGGCTTCGTCGCGCCGAGCCGGAGGCGCGCGATGCCCGCGTCCACGAGCTCCTGCACCTCGTGGATCTCGGCGACCGCGCGCACCACCGGCCGCCGGAGCTCTCCGGCGGCGAGCAGCAGCGGGTCGCGATCGCCCGCGCGCTTGGCAACGAGCCACGGCTCCTGGTCGCAGACGAGCCGACTGGGCAGCTCGACTCGCACCGCGCGCAGATGGTGATGACCCTGCTCCGCCGCCTCGTACACGAGCGCGACGTGCTCGCGATCGTCGCGACGCACGACCCGCTGATGATGGAGTTGGCCGACCACCTCGTCGAGCTCCGGGACGGCGAGGTCGTGGGCGAGGAAGAGGCGACGCACGTGAGCGCGGCGCCGCACGCCGGGTAATCGTGGCGAACGTCGTCGGCATCGTCTCGTCGGGGGCGATGGGCAGTGCGCTCGGCGCGCGGCTGCGAGATGGAGGCGCGCGGGTCGTCGTGGCGCTCGAGGGACGCAGCGAGCGCACGCGGCGACTGGCCTCCGAGGCAGGTCTCGAGGACGTCGGCTCGCTCGCGGCGCTCCTGGGCGAGGCCTCGATCGTTCTCTCGGTCGTCCCGCCCGAGAACGCGCTCGACGCCGCGGGGTCGCTCGAGCGCGGGAGCGGCGGCGCGCGGCCGCTCGTCGTCGAGCTGAACGCGATCTCCCCCGCGACGAGCGGACGGATCGCCTCCGCCCTCGGCTCGGTGGGTGTCGACACGGTCGACGGGTCGATCTCGGGTCCGCCGCCTCGCGGTCCGGGGACGACGCGCATCTACCTCTCGGGGCCGCGCGCGTCCGAGGTTGCGGCGCTGCCGTTCGAGGGCGTCGAGCGCGTCGTGGTCAGCGATGTCGTCGGCGCCGCGTCGGCCGTCAAGATGTGCACGGCGTCGGTGTACAAGGGCCGCATCGCGGTGCTCGCCCAGGCGTTCAGGACCGCGCGCGCACACGGTGTCGTCGACCATGTGCTCGCGGATCTGGTCGCGGCCGGGCTCGTGGATGCCGACCGGACGGGGACGACGCTCGGGATCGCGTCGGCGAAGGCCTGGCGCTACGTCGCGGAGATGGAGGAGATCGCCGAGACACAGGCAGCGGCCGGGCTCACGCCCGACCTGTTCCGCTCCATGGCGGCCGTCTACGCAGATCTCGCCGAGCGCGCGGTCGCCGAGTCGCCCGAGGACGTTCCGGACGGTCTCTCACTCGCCGACGTGCTCGCGCGCTTCGGCGGGGAAGGCCCAGGCCCGGCCGACGCCGCCTAGGGCGAAGGGTCGGCCGCCTCTCGCTGGGACACGTCGCCCGCGGTCGACAGGCCTCCGCCTGCCGACCGGCCACGTCTCGCAGCGCCTCGCAAGCCCCCGTAGAGACGTCGCGCGGGCCCCGTCAGCCGCCATGCCTTGGTTGCCACGATGGCAGCCAGCTCGGCACGGACCCGCTCGGTCTCCTGCCGCTCACGCTGCACCGCCCCGAGCGCCTCGAGCTCGTGGCGCAGCAGCGCGTCGGCGTCGGCGCCGAGCTCCTCGGGTCGCTCGAGCAGCGCCGCCGCGTCGAAGAAGGCGAGGGGAAGCTCCTCGCACGTCACCATCAGCACGTCCGTGCTCGGATCGAGGTCGATCCCCTTCGGCCCGCCTTCCATGGGGTTGCGACGGCCGCGTCGGAAGGTCGGGTCGTCCAGGACCGCGACGCTCGCCGCAGGGAACGACGCGCCGCGCCACGCCTCCCCGGGGCGGGAGAACACGTGCACGTACGGCGCGCCGGCGTCGGCGACGAGCAGCACGCTGTCGTCAGCAGCGAACTGGAGCCCGTGCGGGTAGTCGACGCCGCGGAGCACCGCGGCGGGGTCGCCGTTCTCTCCGGCCTCGCGGTCGAACACGAACACCGTGTGCGTGTTGTGGTTGCTGACCGCAAGCCATCGCCCGTCGCGGCCGAGCGCCACCCCGTCGGGCAGGTCGAGCCACGCGCGCTGGGCGGCGGGCGCCACGCGGATATCGCCGTGCTCGAGGATCACGAGCCTCGCGATCTCGTTCCGCCAGTTCTCGCAGACGAGGACTTCGTGGAAACGGCCGTCGAGGGGGCGAACCGCCAGAGAGCCCGGGGCGTCCACCTCCACGGGCGCGCCGATCGGGACGAGCTCGCCGTCAGCGAGCCGGAGGAGCGCGACCCCACCTGCGCGGTTTGCGACGACGAGCGTCTCGTCGTCGCGCCAGTCGAGGCCGTGTGGCTCGCGTAGAACCGGTGAGTTGAGGAGCTCGAGACGCGTGAGGGCGGCCGCCGGGCCGGACGGCGTCCGCGCGAGCTCGACGTCGCCGACCGCGATGCCGTCCCTCCAGTAGCACGCGATCGCCACTCGCCGACCGTTCGGCGCGAGCCGGATGTCCTCAGTGCGCCCGAGCGAGCCGAGCACCTCACGAGCCTCCGAGGGCATCTCGAGCGCGATCTGCGGGAGGTCGCGCGCCATGGGCGGGAGCCTAGTGCAGCGCCCTGATGCGGTCAGCGCGGAAGGCGGAGCCCCAGCCGCCGCGGCAGACCCGCCACGAGACGAGTGACGAGGCCGGGCCGGCGGCCCTCGTCCTCCGCGGCGTCGGCGCGCACGAGCGCGGCGCGAATCGCGGTGCCGCCCGCCCAACGGACCGGCTCGGGCGGCATCAGCTTCCGCTCCGGGTCGACGAGCGCGAGGCGCGTCAGCTCGTCGCGCCGGTCGAGCGCCAGCCGCGCGAGGATCTCGCCGCCGAGGTAGGACGGGCCGACGCCGTTTCCGGTGAAACCGAAGCCGTGGTGCACCCGCCCGTGGCTCCCGAAGATCGGCAGGTGGGTGGGGGAGACGTCGATCGGGCCGCCCCAGGCATGCGTGATCCGCCGGCCCGCGAGCTGCGGGAACAGCCGGAGCAGGTCGGCACGCGCCCTGCGCGCCGCGCGCGGGTCGACCTCGAGCATCCCCAGGCGCCTTCCGCCGAAGCCCATGCGCCCACCGCCCCAGCCGAACGCGATTCGTCCGTCGCGGGTCGTCCGGAAGTAGTGGAGGAGCGTGCGGCCGTCGGCGATCGGCTCGCCGCCCGTCCAGCCGAGCTCCTCCAGCACATCGGGCACGGGCTCGGTCAGCACGATGTGGCTCGAGGCGACGGCGTGGGCGAGCCGGAAGCCGGAGAAGGACGCCGTCGCGCTGTTCACGGCGAGCACCGCGTGTCCCGCGCGGACGCGGCCCCACGGCGTCGTCGCCGTTCCGTCGCGGCCCAGTCGGCGCACAGGCGTCCGCTCGTGGAGGCGGACCCGTGCCTCGAGCGCCTTCGCACGGAGACCGAGCGACAGGCGCGCGGGGTGCACCGTCGCCGATGTCCTGAGGATGGCGCCGCCGAGGAACCCCGCGTCGCACCGCTCCGCCAGCTCGTCCGCTCGGAGCGGCCGGATCTCCTCGGGCGCGCCGACCGCGGCGCAGGAGGCGACGCCCTCGCGCACCGCCTCGAGCTGTGCCTCGCTCGTCGCCACGAGGAGGGTCGGCGCGGCGCGGAACCAGGCGTCGATTCCCTCCTCCTCGCACCACGTGCCGATCCCGGTCACGCCTCGCTCGGACGCGCGGGCCACCGCGATGGCCTGCTCGTCGCCGACGCGGTCGCGGAGGATCGGCAGGTCGTCCCACAGCGTCGAGACAAAGCCGCCGTTCCGGCCGCTCGGCCCGTGGCCCGCGAGGCCCGCGTCGAGCACGACGACGTCGAGCGCCGGCTCGAGCCGGCGGAGCTGCCACGCCGTCCAGAGCCCCAGGTAGCCGCCGCCGACCACGACGACGTCCGCAGTCGAGTCGCCCTCGAGCGGCGGCGTCGGCTCGACGGGCCCCGACTCCTCGAGCCACCACCCGTAGCGCGTGTGCCGCATCCCCGTCATCCGCCCACAGCATCCCACCCCGCAGGCGCGCGACCCGCTGACAACGCTTGTGTTGATTCAACACAAGCGTTATCCCGTCCGCTGCTCGGAGGCCTGGGAGCGACGCGGCTATCCTCTCTGTCACGCGGTGGCGGTAGCTCAGTTGGTAGAGCCCCGGGTTGTGGTCCCGGTGGTCGCGGGTTCGAATCCCGTCCGCCACCTCTTCCGCTCGCGTCTACGATCGACGGAATCCAGGCCCCGTAGCTCAGCGGATAGAGCGGCAGGCTTCGAACCTGCGTGCGGAGGTTCGACTCCTCCCGGGGCCATCGGGCCGCTGCGTGCGGTCGGGAGCGGAGACCAAGGAGGCTCGATGAGCGGCTTTGCGATTGCGCACCTGGACGAGATCGACGAGCTGAGCGACGGGCGCCAGCCCTGGCGGCCCGTGCGGCACCACTTCGGCATCTCGTCGTTCGGGATCACCGCGTGGACGGGCCACGAGGCGGGCGACCGGATTCTCAACGAGCACGACGAGGCAGACCAGTCGGACCGGGCCGAGGAGCTCTACCTCGTGATGCAGGGTCGGGCCGTGTTCGAGCTCGACGGCGAGCGCCGCGACGCGCCGGCAGGCACCTTCGTCTTCGTCGAGCCCGAGGTGAAGCGGACTGCGTACGCCGAGGAGCCCGGGACGACGATCGTCGCAGTCGGCGGGGTTCCGGGGAAGGCATACGAGGTGAGCGGCTGGGAGATCTGGGCGCCGTTCAGGCCGCTCTACGAGGCGGGCGAGTACGGCGCCGTCGCCGACCGGGCCGAGGAGCTGACCGAGTCCGGGCAGCGGTACGCCGTGCCGCTCTACAACCTCGCGTGCTGCGAGAGCCTCGCCGGGCGGACCGACGCGGCGCTGGAGCACCTGGGTCAGGCGATCGAGCTGATGGACGGCATGCGCGAGTACGCCAAGGGCGACTCCGACCTCGACGCGATCCGCGGAGAGCCCGGGTTCGAGAAGCTCGTCGGCGCCTGAGCGAAAGCAGCTAGTCCGGCGAGCGGGCGAGGCCGAGAAGATAGGCGGCGGCGGCGCCGACCAGCAGCGCGGCCTGGACTGCGTGCCAGTTGCCGCCGCCGTGCGTCGTGAACCCGACGATCGCCGACGACGCGATCAGCGCGACGGCGATCACGCCGTGGAGACCGATCCGGCGGTGGTACCAGGGCGCGCGCTTGCGCATCTTCCAAGAGTGCCCAATGCGATCGAGGTCCGCTCCGTCCGGGCCCGGTCCTACCCTGCCGCCATGACAGTCGGAATCGTCGTGTTCGGGCTCGTGTTCCTCGGAGGGCTCGCCGTCGGGACGAAGACCCGTCGGCCGCTGGCGATCGCCGCGGTCGTGGTGGGGGCGTTCTGCGCGCTGCTCGTGATCCAGACGAACGAACCGTTCGTCGCATTCGCAGCGTTCGCGCTGATCGCGCTCTCCGGCCTGGTCGCGGACTCCGTGCGCGAGACCGTCGGGCTCCTGCTCGGCCGCTGAGACCCGGCAGGCCCCACGCTACGCTCCGTTCGCGCGGGCGTGGTGGAACGGTATACACGCCGGCTTTAGGTGCCGGTGCTCGAGAGAGCTTGGGGGTTCGAATCCCTCCGCCCGCATTCGCATTTCGAGGAGCGGGGCGCCGAAGGCGGCCTGCACCCTCTCTGCTTGAATGGCCGCATGAGCCAGGTGGAGGAGCTCGGCGGGAACCGCGTCCGCCTCACGGTCGACGTGACGCCGCACGAGCTCGAGCACGCGGTCGAGCATGCCGCGTCCGACCTCGCCGGCTCCGTCCGCATCCCCGGCTTCCGCAAGGGCAAGGTGCCGCGACAGGTGCTCCTCGCGAACGTCGGAAAGGACAGGCTCTGGGTCGAGGCGGTCGAGTCGCACATCGGCGGCTGGTTCTGGAACGCCGCCGCGCGCTCCCGGCTCCGGCCCGTCGCGACGCCCGAGTACGACTTCGAGCTCCCCACCTCGGAGAGCGAGCCGTGGAGCTTCAGCGCGACGGTCGAGGTCCAGCCGACCCCGAAGATCGTCGACTGGACGACCCTCGAGGTGCCGCGCGCAGAGTCAGTCGTCCCGGAAGAGCTCGTCCAGCACGAGGTCGACGCCCTCCGCAACTCCGTCGCCGAGCTCGTCCCCGCAGACGACCGCGAGGCGCGCGAGGGCGACACGCTCGTCGTCGACCTCGCCGGCGCGAACGGCGAGGGGCAGCCGGACACGGTGATCGAGCTCGGCGCGGGACGGCTGCTCGGCGAGATCGAGTCGGCGCTCGTCGGCGCCCGTGCGGGCGACAGCCGCACCGTCCGCTACTCGCTCGCGGACGGCGACGAGACGTCGGTCGAGATCGAGGTCAAGCACGTCAACGAGAAGGTGCTGCCGGACGCCGACGACGAGCTCGCGCGGTCGGCAAGCGAGTTCGACACCTTCGCCGAGCTCCGGGCCGACATCGAGGGCCGGATCCGGGCGGCGGTCGACGAGCAGATCGATGCCGACTTCCGGTCCGCCGCCGTCGACGAGCTCGTGCGCGCCTCCGGCGTCCAGGCCGCCGGCCCGCTCGTCGAGGCCCGTGCGCGCGAGCTCCTGAACGCGTTCGTCCGCTCCCTCGCGAGCCGGGGGATCACCGCCGAGGCCTACTTCCAGACGACCGGGCAGACGCCGGAGGCGCTGACGGCGCAGGTGCGCGCCGAGGCGGCCCAGTCCGTCGCGCGCGAGCTCGCGCTCGAGGCGGTCGCCGAGCAGGCCGCGATCACGGTCACGGACGACGAGGTCAAGGCGCTGATCCGCGAGCAGGCGGACGCATCCGGCGACGACGCCGACGAGGTGATCGAGGACATCTGGGCGCACGGCCACGAGGAGCAGCTGCGTGAGGACCTGCGCCTCCGCGCCGCGCTCGACCGGCTCGCCGCCGACGTGAAGCCGATCGCGCCCGAGACGCACGCGGCCCGCGAGGCTATCTGGACGCCGGACAAGGAGAAGCCCGCCGGCGAGACGAAGTTGTGGACCCCCGGAAGCGAGGAGCAGCGATGAGCCCCCTGATCCCGATGGTGATCGAGCAGACGTCCCGCGGCGAGCGGTCGTTCGACATCTACTCGCGTCTGCTCAACGAGCGGATCATCTTCCTCGGGACACAGGTCGACGACCAGATCGCGAACCTGATCATCGCCCAGCTGCTGCACCTGGAGTCGGAGGATCCCGACAAGGACATCTTCCTCTACGTCAACTCGCCGGGCGGCTCGGTGTACTCCGGCCTCGCGATCTACGACACGATGCAGTTCATCAAGCCGGACGTCTCGACGATCTGCGTCGGGATCGCGATGAGCATGGGCGCGCTGCTCCTCGCCGGCGGCGCCGAAGGGAAGCGGATGGCGCTGCCGAACTCGAAGATCCTCATCCACCAGGTGTGGGGCGGCTATCAGGGCCAGGCCTCCGACATCGAGATCCACGCGAGGGAGACCATCGCCTTGAAGCGAAAGCTGGAAGAGATCATGTCGCAGCACACAGGCCAGGACGGGGAGAAAGTGCGTGCAGACATGGACCGTGACTACTTCATGACCTCCGAGGAGGCGAAGGAGTACGGGATCATCGACCGGGTGATCACCCACCGGTAGGGCGACGTGGCCCCTGTCCGGGTAGCCGAACCAGTGCTTTCCTAGTAAAAGAGGAGATCAGTGGCCCGAGCGAGCGAGGGAAACGAGCAGCTGCTCTGCAGCTTCTGCGGCAAGAGCCAGCGGCAGGTGAAGAAGCTGATCGCCGGTCCCGGCGTCTACATCTGCGACGAGTGCATCGATCTCTGCAACGAGATCATCGACGAGGAGCTCACCTCCCCGGCGGCGCTCGACCTCGACAACCTCCCGCGGCCGCGGGACATCTACGCGGTGCTGAACGACTACGTCGTCTCCCAGGAGGAGGCGAAGCGCACCCTGTCGGTGGCGGTCTACAACCACTACAAGCGCGTGCGGATGGGCCAGGCCGACGAGGCCGACGTCGAGCTGCAGAAGTCGAACATCCTCCTGCTCGGCCCGACCGGCTGCGGGAAGACGCTCCTCGCGCAGACGCTCGCCCGCATCCTCAACGTCCCCTTCGCGATCGCCGACGCGACCGCGCTGACCGAGGCCGGCTACGTCGGCGAGGACGTCGAGAACATCCTCCTCAAGCTGATCCAGGCGGCCGACTTCGACATCAAGAAGGCCGAGACCGGGATCATCTACATCGACGAGGTCGACAAGATCGCGCGCAAGGCAGACAACCCGTCGATCACGCGCGACGTCTCGGGCGAGGGCGTCCAGCAGGCGCTGCTCAAGATCCTCGAGGGCACCGTCGCCTCCGTTCCGCCGCAGGGCGGCCGCAAGCATCCGCACCAGGAGTTCCTCACGATCGACACGACGAACATCCTGTTCATCTGCGGTGGCGCGTTCGCCGGGCTCGACAACATCATCGCGAGGCGGATCGGGCACAACGCGGTCGGCTTCGGCGCCGAGGTGCGGTCGAAGCACTCGGAGGAGAGCGCGGAGCTGCTCTCCGACGTGATGCCCGAGGACCTCATGAACTTCGGGCTGATCCCCGAGTTCATCGGCCGCCTCCCCGTCGTCTCCGCGGTGCACCAGCTGCGGCGCGACGATCTCGTCCGGATCCTCACCGAGCCCAAGAACGCGCTCGTGCGCCAGTACCAGCGGTTCTTCGGCTACGACACGATCGAGCTCGTCTTCACGGACGACGCCCTGTGGGAGATCGCCGACAAGGCGCTCGCCCGCGAGACCGGCGCGCGCGGCCTGCGGTCGATCATCGAGGGCGCGCTGCTCGACGTGATGTTCGAGCTGCCCTCGCGCCGCGACGTCTCGAAGTGCGTGATCACCCGCGAGACGATCGCCAAGGGGCTCAACCCGACGCTCGTCACGCACCGGGTGCCCGACGAGCTCGAGACGCTCGCCGAGGGCACCGGCTAACGCCGCGTGGCGGACGCCCGCACGCGGACGACGAGCTGGCGCGATCCGCACGAAGTCGTCGCAGCGCTCGCCGAGCTCGACGGGCTGGACGTGCTCGAGCGGACGCGGGCGGGCGAGCTTCCCCACCCGCCCATCGCAGAGACCTTCGGCATGCGGCTCGTCGAGGTCGAGGCGGGGCACGTCGTGTGGGAGGCGGAGCCCGGCGAGTATCTCTACAACCCGATCGGGACGGTCCACGCAGGCTTTGCCGTGACCCTGCTCGACTCGGCGATGGGCACCGCCTTCGTCTCGGTCGCCACGGCCGGCACGAGGTGGACCACGCTCGAGCTGAAGACGAGCTTCACGCGCGCGATCACCGCCGACACCGGCGTCGTGCGCAGCACCGGCACGATCCTCAACCGCGGCCGGCGCGTCGTGACGGCCGAGGCACGCCTCGAGGACATGGAGGAGCGCCTCCTCGCCCACGCGACGAGCACGATCCTCGTCCTCGACGCATAGGCGGCTGGTGTCCGACTCGAAGTCGGACACCGGGGGGCGTCGCCCGCCTTCGGCTCGTCCCTAGACTCCCTCGCCATGGAACCGCTGTACGACCCCTCGGGCGTCGAACGGCGCTGGCAGGAGACGTGGGAGGCGGCGGGCCTCTACGGCGCCGGCGTGGGCCGCCGGCGCGACGAGTCGTTCGTGATCTGCGTCCCGCCGCCGAACGTCACCGGTGAGCTCCACATGGGCCATGCGCTGAACGGCGCGATGCAGGACGTCCTCGTCCGGTGGCACCGGATGCAGGGGTTCGACACGCTGTGGCAGCCGGGCTACGACCATGCGGGCATCTCGACGCAGAACGTCGTCGAGAAGCAGCTCGTCGCCGAGGGCACGTCGCGTCAGGAGATCGGCCGCGAGGCGTTCGTCGAGCGGACGTGGGACTGGCTCGAGCGGACGGGGCGCACCATCATGGGCCAGTACCGGCGTCTCGGCGCGTCGCTCGACTACTCGCGCGAGCGTTTCACGATGGACGACGAGTACGTCCGGGCGGTGATGACGTTCTTCGTCAGCCTGTGGGAGCGGGGCTGGATCTACCGGGCGAACCGGATCGTCAACTGGTGCCCGTACCACGAGACGGCGATCTCGGACCTCGAGGTCGAGCACGTCGAGGAGGACGACACGCTCTACCGGATCGTCTACCCGTTCGCCGACGGGGAAGGCGCGCTCACGATCGCCACCGTGCGCCCGTGCACGCTCCTCGCGGACACCGCCGTGGCCGTCCACCCGGAGGATCCGCGCTACGCGGATGCGGTCGGCCGCGAGGTGATCGTGCCGGTGGTCGAGCGGCGCGTCCCCGTCGTCGCCGACGCCCGCGTCGAGCGGGAGTTCGGCACCGGCGCGCTCAAGGTGACCCCGGGGCACGACCCGATGGACTTCGAGATCGGCCGCGACCACGGGCTCGAGACGCTGACCGTGATCGGGCCGGACGGGCGAATGATCGCCCCGGGGTTCGAGGGGCTCACGCAGCAGGAGGCGGACGAGCGGATCCTCGCGTGGCTCGAGGAGCGGGGCCGGCTCGAGGGCCGAGAGCCGTACCGCCATTCGGTGGGGACCTGCGAGCGCTGCCACTCCCGGATCGAGCCGCTCGTCTCGCCGCAGTGGTGGTGCCGCATGGACGAGCTCGGACGGCCGGCGATCGAGGCACTCCGCGAGCGCCGCGTGCGCTTCCACCCGGAGAGCCAGCACCGGTTCGCGATCGAGTCGCTCGAGCACGCACCCGACTGGTGCATCTCGCGCCAGCTCTGGTGGGGCCATCAGATCCCCGTCTGGACCTGCGAGAACGGGCACCAGGTCTCTGCGTGGCCACCGCCCGAGACGTGCCCGGAGTGCGGCTCGGGCGCGCTCGAGCGCGACCACGACGTGCTCGACACATGGTTCTCCTCCGCGCTCTGGCCGCTCGCGACGCTGGGCTGGCCCGACGAGACGCCGGAGCTCGAGCGCTACTACCCGGGCGACGTCAACGTCACCGCCCGCGAGATCATCCGGCTCTGGGAGAACCGGATGATCTTCACAGGGCTCTTCCTCCGCGACGAGGTGCCGTTCACCGACGTGATCATCACCTCGACGATCCTGGCCGCTGACGGGCGGCGGATGTCGAAGAGCCTCGGCACGGGGATCGACCCGATGGAGCCGATCGAGGCCAACGGCGCCGACGCGACGCGCTACGGCCTGTTGAAGATCTCCTCGACCCAGGACGTGCGCTACTCCGTCGGCGCGATCGAGGAGGGGCGCAAGCTCGCGATCAAGCTCTGGAACGTCGCACGGCTGATCCTCCAGCAGAGCGAGGGCGTCGAGCCTGACGCGCGTCCGTCCGCGCTCGAGGAGCGGTGGATCCTCGCGCGGCTCGACGCGGCGCGCGCCACCGTGGAGGACGCCTGGAGCCGGTTCGACTTCTCGGCCGCGGCGAGCGCCCTCTACCACCTGACGTTCGACGACTTCTGCGACTGGTACGCAGAGGCCGTGAAGTCGCGGCTCTACGACGGCGACGAGGACGCCCGCGCGACGGCGCTCGCCGCGCTCGCGCGGTTGCTCACGCTGCTCCACCCGCTGATGCCCCACGTGACGGAGGAGATCTGGGCGCACCTGCCCGACCGCCAAGCGCGGCTCATCGTCTCGGCCTGGCCCGAGCCGGACGACGCGCACGCCGACGCCCTCACGGCGCTCGACCGGGTGCAGGAGGCGGCCCGCGTCTTCCGCCGGAGCGGCGTCCGCGTCGAGCTCGAGGGAGAGGAGGAGCAGCGCGTGTTCGCGGCGGTCGTCCGGCCCGAGCGGCAGCGCGCCGCGGGCGACGCCCAGGCGGAGCGGGAGCGCCTGCGTCGGGAGATCTCGCGCGCCGAGGGAATGCTCTCGAACGAGCGGTTCGTGGCAAACGCGCCGGCGGAGGTGGTCGACGCCGAGCGCTCGAAGCTCGAGCGCTACCGCGGCGAGCTCGCGCTCCTCGGGGAGTAGCGCCCGGTGGGCGGAGACGACGTCGCCTGGCTCGAGGGGCTGTCGCCGTGGCCGACGGACGGGTTCGGGCTCGAGCGCATGCACGCGCTCCTCGCCGAGCTCGACCACCCGGAGACCGGGCTCCCCGTCGTGCACGTGGTCGGGACGAACGGCAAGTCGACGACGACGCGGATGGTCGAGGCATTGCTCCTCGCCGGCGGGAGGCGCGCCGGCGCGTTTCTCTCGCCCCACGTTCGCTCGTGGGCGGAGCGGATCAGGGTGGAGGGGGAGGAGGCAGACCTGCCGGCCGCTCTCGCCGCAATCCGGCCCGCAGCCGAGCGGGTCGGCGCGACGCAGTTCGAGGTGCTGACGGCCGCCGCGCTCGCCGCGTTCCGCCGGGCGGGCGTCGACGCAGCAGCGGTGGAGGCAGGCCTCGGCGGGCGGCACGACGCGACGAACGTCTTCGACGCGACGCGCGTCGTCGTCCTCACGAACGTCTCGCTCGAGCACACCGAAGTGCTCGGGACGACGCGCGAGGCGATCGCGGCCGAGAAGCTCGCGGTGATCCGGCCCGGCTGCACAGCGGTCCTCGGCGAGCCGGAGTGGGAGAGCGAGGCGCGCGCCGCCGGCGCGGGGCGCGTCGTGGTCGCGGAGGGCGGTTCGCGGGCGCTCGCGGCCGAGGCCGCTCGGGCGTTTCTCGGCGGGGAGGTCGACCTCTCGGCGCTCGAGCGCGTGCACCTGCCCGGTCGGCTCGAGCGCCGCGGCGAGCGCGAGGTCCGCGACGGGGCGCACAACCCCGAGGGGGCCAGGTGGCTGGTCGCGCGGCTCCGGCCGGAGGAGTTCACGGTGGTCGCCTCGATCCTCAGGGACAAGGACGTCGAGGGCATGCTCGAGGAGCTCGCGGCGCTGGGCGACCGCTTCGTCGCGACGGGCTCGTCGAACCCGCGGGCGCTCGCGGCCGAGGAGCTGGCGGCGCGCGCGTGGCCGTTCTTCGCCTCGGTGGAGGCCCGAGACGATCCCGCCGAGGCGGTCGCCCTCGCCCATGTGCTCGGCGAGCCCGTGCTCGTCACGGGCTCGCTCTACCTCCTCGCCGACCTGGAGGAGCGCGTGCCGTGGCCGTGACCCGCATGCGCGACCGGATGAGCGTGTTCGCCTTCGCCACGTTCGTCCTCCTGGTGATCGTCGGGGTCGCGTTTGCCGCCGGGTATATCCTCGGCAAGCTGCTCCTCTAGATGACTTTCGCCGCCGCCGACACCCTTCTCGCCTCGAGCGCCGTCGACGCCGCGCGGAACGTCGCGATCCTCCTCGGCGTCGTGTTCTGGCTCGCGACGGTGTACTGGGTGTACAAGGACGCCCGCCGGAGGATCGAGGACCCGTGGCTCGTCGCGATGGCGACCGTGCTCGGTGCGATCCCGCCGTTCCTCGGGCCGCTGATCTACATGCTCTTCCGTCCGCCGGAGTACCTCGAGGACGTCCGCGAACGCGAGCTCGAGATGCTCGCGATCGAGGAGCGCCTCGCGGAGCACGATCTCCGCTGCCCCGTCTGCCGGGGCGCGGTCGAGGCGTCGTTCCTCGTCTGCCCGGTCTGCACGACGCGGCTCAAGCAGGCGTGCATCGAGTGCGCGGCCCCACTCGAGCCGATCTGGCAGGTCTGCCCGTACTGTGCGACGCCCGTCCCGCCCGGCGTCGTGACGGGCGAGGACGTGCTCCAGCCGGTTCGCCCACGGCGCACGCGCCGCTCTAGCTAGATTCCCCGGCCGCATGGCCGTCGAGACCACACTCGTCCTCGTCAAGCCCGACGGCGTCCACCGCGGTCTCTGCGGCGAGGTCGTAGCGCGCCTCGAGCGGAAGGGCTACGAGCTCCGCGGCGCGCGGCTGATCCGGATCACGAAGACCCTCGCGCGGGAGCACTACGCGGAGCACAAGGGCAAGCCCTTCTTCGGCGAGCTCGTCGACTTCATCACGTCCGGCCCGGTGCTCGCGCTCGCCGTGCGCGGCGAGGACTCGATCGGCGGCGTCCGCACGTTGATGGGGGCGACGCACCCGAAGGACGCCGCGCCCGGGACGATCCGCGGCGACCTCGCCACGCTCCTCTCCGAGAACGTCGTGCACGGCTCGGACTCACCCGCGAGCGCGCGACGAGAGCTCCGCCTCTTCTTCCCCGACGGCCTGCTCTGAGTCGGATCCTCACGCTCGCGTCGACGTCGCCGCAGCGCCGCGCGATCCTCGACCAGCTCCGGATCCCGTACGAGGCGGTCGCCCCGCGGTACGAGGAGCACGACCCGCCGGACGCCGACCCGGTCGAGCTCGTCCGCGCGCACGCGGTGGGCAAGGCCCGCTCGGCTCATCGGGCCGGCCGCACGACGCTCGGCGTCGACACGACCGTCCACCTCGGCGTGCGGATCTACGCGAAGCCGGCCGACGCGGAGGACGCCGCCGCAATGCTCGCCGAGCTCGCGGGCCGGACGCATGCGGTGCTCTCGGGCCTCTGCCTCGTGACCGAGCGCGGGGAGCGGGTCGCGCACGCGGAGACGCTCGTCACCTTCCGCCGTCTCGACGCGGAGGCGATCGCCGGCTACGCCGAGAGCGGCGAGTGGCAGGGCCGCGCGGGCGGCTACGCGATCCAGGGCCTCGGCGGCCGACTCGTCGAGCGGATCGAGGGCGACTACCTGAATGTCGTCGGCCTGCCCGGCTCGCTCCTCCTCGACGTGCTCGAGCAGGAGGCGCCGTTCCTGCTTCGGAGCGGGGGTTTCCCAAGCCCGAAGCTACACTCAGGCGGCTCATGAGCATGTTCCGCTCGATGACGGGGTTCGGGGGTCGCGACATGGCCGTCGACCTCGGCACCGCCAACACCCTCGTCTACGTCCGCGGCCGCGGGATCGTCCTCTCCGAGCCGTCGGTCGTCGCGATCGACCAGCGCACGGGCGACGTCCACGCGGTCGGCGTCGAGGCGAAGCGGATGCTCGGGCGGACGCCCGGCTCGATCTCCGCAATCCGCCCGCTGAAGGACGGCGTGATCGCCGACTTCGACGTGACCGAGCAGATGCTCCGGCACTTCATCCAGAAGGTCCACCAGCACCGGTTCGCGCACCCGCGCGTCGTCGTCTGCGTCCCCTCCGGGGTGACGGGCGTCGAGAAGCGCGCGGTCGAGGAGGCGACGCTCTCCGCCGGCGCGCGCCAGGCCTACCTGATCGAGGAGCCGATGGCGGCGGCGATCGGCGCGGGGCTGCCCGTGGCCGAGCCGACCGGGAACATGATCGTCGACATCGGCGGCGGCACGACCGAGGTCGCCGTGATCTCGCTCGGCGGCATCGTCGTCTCGCAGTCGCTCCGGGTCGGGGGCGACGAGATGGACGAGGCGATCGTCAACCACATCAAGAAGGAGTACAAGCTCCTCGTCGGGCAACAGACTGCGGAGGAGATCAAGCTCGAGATCGGCTCGGCCTTCAGGCTCGCCGACGAGATCCAGGCGGAGGTGCGCGGTCGCGACATGCTCACGGGGCTCCCGAAGACGGTCGTGATCACGTCGGAGGAGATCCGCCGCGCGCTCGACGAGCCCGTCTCCCAGATCGTCGACGCGATCAAGTCGACGCTGGACAAGACCCCGCCCGAGCTCGCCGCGGACATCATGGACCGCGGCATCGTTCTCGCCGGCGGCGGGGCGCTCCTGCAGGGCCTCGACGAGCGCCTGCGGCACGAGACGCAGATGCCGGTCCACCTCGCGGAGAGCCCGCTCACGTGCGTGGCGGTCGGCTCGGGCCGGAGCCTCGAGGAGTTCGAGGTGATCCACCGCTCGAACCGCTCCCGCGCCCGCAGGAACGGCTCGCGCCGGTAGCCTCGCCCACCATTCCGGGCCGCGCGGGGCGCGAGGACGTTCCCCGCTTGTGTTGATTCAACACGAGCGGGGTCGGCCCGAGGCCGGGGACGGCGGTCATGGGGCAAGGCGGTCCCGAACCCCCGGTACACTCCGCCGGTGCCCCGGAACCGCACCGCACGCCAGGCGGTGCTGGGCGCAAGCGTCCGGCGCCCGACCGTCGTCAGGTCCTCGTCACGAACCTCCGCCGCCACGAGGCGGCGGCTCGTCGTGGGGGGCCTCGTCGTGCTTGCGCTCGTGCTCGTGACGCTCTCGTTCCGGGAGGACCAGGACGGGCCCGTCTCCGGGGCCCAGTCGGCCGCCGCGGCGGCGCTCGAGCCGTTTCAGGTCGCGGCCGACCGCGTCGCCGAGCCGTTCCGCGACGCGTACAGGTGGGCGCAGGGCCTCACCGATGCGCGTGCCGACGCCAACCGGCTCCAGCGCGAGAACGAGACGCTGCGGCAGCAGTACGCCCGCGCGCGGCTCGCCGAGCAGGAGAACGCGCGCCTGCGCTCTCTGCTCCAGTTCCGGTCGGGCCCGCGGTTCCCCGAGGGATTCGACGGCGTCGCCGCCGAGGTGATCTACCGTCCGCCGGGCTCCTACGCGCAGGCGATCGTGATCGCGGCCGGCCGTGACGACGGGATCCGCGTCGACGACCCGGTCGTCACCGCGCGGGGGCTCGTCGGAACCGTGAGCAGAGTCGACACGAAGACCGCGCGCGTGACGCTTCTCTCGGACGATCAAAGCGCCGTCTCCGCCACCGTCCTCGGGTCCGAGGCAGCCGGAATCGTCCGTCGCGGCCAGGGGCCGCGCGCGCCCCTCACGCTCGTCCGCGTCCCGAAGGAGGCCGTCGTGCACGTGGGGGACACCGTCGTCACCGCCGGCTGGCGCTCCCGCCGCTTCTCCTCTCTCTATCCGCCGGGGATCCTGATCGGGAACGTGACGAGCGTCGGTCGCGCCGACACCGATCTCTTCACCCAGGTCCAGGTCGAGCCGTTCGCCGACCTCTCGTCGCTGGAGGCCGTCCTCGTGCTCGTCCCCTCGGACCGGGGAACGACCCCGTGAGCACCGCCCTTCGCATCGCGCCGCTGATCTTCGTCGCAGCGGTGTTCCAGGTCGGCGCGATCTCCGGCTCGCGCGTGCTCGGCGCGGAGGCCGATCTCCTCCTCGTGACCGTGATCGTCGTCGCGCTCGTCGCGGGCTCCATCCCCGGCGCGGTCGCCGGGTTCGCCGGCGGGCTCCTGGTCGACGTGATGACGCTCGACACGCTCGGGACGACCTCGATCGTGCTGACGGTCGCCGGCTACTGGGCCGGCCGCTATGGCGAGACGACCGGGCGCGGCCGCCCGTACGCGGCGCCGCTCGCCGCGTTCGCGATCACCCTCCTGGCGACGCCGGCCGGCGTCGCGCTCCACTTCCTCCTCGGGCAGCCCGTCTCGGCCCGCGCGGCGTTCGCAACCCTGATCCCGAGCGCGATCGTCAACGCGCTGCTCGCCTTCGCGCTCCACCCGCTGTGCCGCCGCGTGCTCACGCCGCGCGACCGGTTCGGCGCGCACACCCGCGAGGTCGGCGTTGTCTGATGCGCCGTACGGAGAGCGGCGCGCGCCCTCGACGCGGTTCCTCCCGCCCGACCCGGCTGTTGCGGCGCCGTACCGCCTGACGCCGGGGCTCGCGCTCCGCGTCGGGATCCTCGGCGTGCTCGCGCTGGCGGTGTTCGCCGTCCTGTTCTTCCGGCTCTGGTCGCTCCAGGTCCTCTCCGGGAACACCTACCTCGCCGCCGCCCAGGGCAATCAGCTCCGCACGATCCGGATCGAGGCGCCGCGCGGCACGATCCTCGACCGCGACGGCCGTGTGATCGTCGACAACGTCCCGGGCACCGCCGTGAAGCTCTGGGTCGCAGACCTGCCCGCGAAGGGGCGGTACGACGTGATCAGACGCCTCGCCTGGGTGCTCGACGTCCGGCCCGTCCGCCTCGCGCAGGAGGTCGACTCGCGGGTCAACGACCCGCTCGACCCGATCACGGTGAAGACCGCCGTCGGCGAGGACCAGATCTCGTACCTCTACGAGCACCAGGCCGACTTCCCGGGTGTCCAGATCCAGCAGACGTACCTGCGGCACTACCCGTACCAGTCGCTCGGGGCGCAGCTCCTCGGCTACGTCGGCGAGGTCTCCCAGCAGGAGCTCGACGCGCGCCCGAAGCTCTACAAGTCGGGCGACAAGGTGGGGAAGACGGGCGTCGAGGCGAAGTTCGACCAGGAGCTCCGCGGCGAGGCCGGGGAGGCGCAGATCCGCGTCGACTCGATGGGCCGCCCGCACGGGGCGCGCCAGCCGAAGATCGAGCCGCGGCCGGGGAGCGCCGTACGGCTCACGATCGACATGGGGCTCCAGCGCGCGGCCGAGCGGGCTCTGCGCCTCGGCATCCAGACGGCGATCGACAACGGGTCGTACAACGCGGACGGCGGCGCGCTCGTCGCGCTCGACCCGCAGGACGGCGCGGTGCTGGCGATGGCCTCGACCCCGACGTACAAGCCGTCCGTCTACGTCGGCCGCGTCGACCCGAAGAAGATCAAGCCGCTCGTCGACTCGGACGCGGCCGAGAAGGCGAACTTCCCGGGGATCAACCGCGCGACGAGCGGCATCTACCCGCCCGGCTCGACCTGGAAGCCCGTCACGGCGCTCGCGGCGATGCAGGAGCACGTGCTCCAGCCGTACGGGGCGCTCCAGTGCACGCCGAGCGCCACCTACGGCCTCGACCAGCACGTCTTCAAGAACTGGGATCCGTACATCAACCAGTCGATGACGCTGCCCGAGGCGCTCGCGCGCTCGTGCGACACCTACTTCTACCAGCTGGGCTACGACTTCTACCTCCAGGGCGACAAGGGCCGCTCGCGGATGCAGGAGTGGGCCAGGAAGTTCGGCTTCGGCCGCCCGACGGGGTTCGACCTCGGCGGCGAGCAGAGCGGTCTCATCCCGACCCCCGCCTGGCGTAAGAAGCATTTCGAGACCGACTGGGATCGCGCCTGGAACCCGGGGAACTCGATCCAGCTCGCCATCGGCCAGCAGGACATCCAGGTCACGCCCCTCCAGATGGCGCGCTTCTACGCGATGATCGCGAACGGCGGCAAGCTCGTCACCCCGTATGTCGTGGCGCAGGTCGAGCAGCCCGCCGCGCGCGGCCAGGAGCCGGTCGTGCTGCGCCGCTACGCGCCCGACCCACCGGAGTCCGTCGGGGTCGACCCCGCCGCGCTCCAGGTCGTCCGCGACGGCCTCTACCAGGCGACGCACTCCCCGTACGGCACGTCGTCGGGTGTCTTCGCGAGCTTCCCGGTGCCGATCGCCGGCAAGACGGGTACCGCGGAGAAGGTCGTCCCGCTGCCCGGCTACCCGGCAGACCACCTCGAGGACCAGTCCTGGTGGTGCGGCTACGGGCCTGCCGAGACCGAGGTTCCGCGGATCGTCGTCTGCGCCGTGATCGAGAACGGGGGCCACGGCTCGACCGCGGCGGCGCCCGCCGCGCTCCGCGTCTTCGAGAAGTACTTCGGCGTGAAGGGCGGCTACCAGAACCTGGTGAAGACGGACTGATGGCCACGGGAGCCCACCGGTGATCGTCGACGCCGGACGCGAACGGATCCCGCTGCGCTCGCGCAACGCGGTCGACGTCGGCGCGCTCGTGCGCAGGCTCGACCTCGTCCTGCTGCTCGCCGCGGGCGCTCTGGTCGGGTACGGCCTCTGGGCCGTTTCGGGGATCACGCGGTTCGACGTGTCGGACGATCCGAGCTACTTCGTCGTGCGCCAGGCGATCGCGGCCGCGCTCGGCGTCGCCGGCCTCGCGCTGGCGATCGCGATCCCGCCCTCCCTCTACCGCCGCCACTGGCGCGTCGTCTACGGGACGGCGCTCACCCTGATGGTGGTTGTCTACGCGTTCGCGGAGGCGGTGCGCGGCTCCAAGCGGTGGATCGACATCGGGCCGCTCCAGTTCCAGCCATCGGAGTTCGGGAAGCTGCTCTTCGTGCTCGCGATCGCAGGCTTCCTCGCGGAGCGTCACCGCCAGCTCGGGCAGCTCCAGACGGTCCTCAGCGCGATCGCCCTGGGCGTAGCGCCGATGCTGCTCGTCTTCCTCCAACCCGACCTCGGCACGGCGCTCGTCTACACCGCGGCGCTCGCGGCCGTTCTCTTCGTCGCCGGCACACGCTGGCTGCACCTCGCGCTGCTGGCCGTGCTCGCCGTGACCCTCGTCCTGGGTGTCGTCTGGATCCTGCCGTCGGCCGGGATCGAGGTCCTCAAGCCGTACCAGACCGCGCGCCTGACCGGGTTCACGAACCCCGACGCCGACCCGGCCGGGCTCACGTACAACCTGAACCAGTCGATCACGGCGGTCGGCGCGGGCGGACTGGACGGGCGCGGCGTCAGCGAGGCCAGTCAGACCCGGTTCGACTACCTGCCGGAGCACGCGACGGACTTCGTCTTCGCCTCGTTCGCCGAGCAGCGCGGCTTCTTCGGCGCGGCGATCCTCCTGCTGCTCTACCTGCTCGTCGTCTGGCGAGGGCTCCGCGTGGTCACGGTCGCGGGCGACCTCTACGGCGCGATGGTGGCCGGCGGCATCGTGTTCGCGTTCCTCTTCCAGGTGTTCGTCAACATCGGCATGACGATGGGGATCGCGCCGGTCACCGGCATCCCGCTGCCGTTCGTCACGGTGGGTGGGTCGTCGATGGTCGCGAACCTCGTCGCGATCGGGGTGCTCGAGGCGATCCACGCCCGCGGCCGGCCGGACGCGTTCCAGTGAAGCTCCTCGGCGTCGGTCCACGGGACGTCGTATCGCTCGCGCGATACCAGCGACGCTCGCACGATCTCCACCGGCCGCTGCTCGTCACGGGGCTCCTCGCCGAGCAGCTCGCGAAAGAGCTTCGTGCCGGAGGCGACCCGTCGCTCGTCCGCACTTCCGGCGACCCGGCGGAGGCGGCTCTCTTCGTGCGCGTCGTCGCGGGCGCCGCGACGGCCGAGGACGAGCGGCTGTTCCGCTCGGCGACCCGCGCCCTCGTGCCCGTCGTGGCCGTGCAGACCGCCGACCGACCGGTGCGCCTCCCCTATGTGCTCGCCGAGGACGTCGTCCGCTGCCCACCGGGCAGCGGGTTCCCGTTGGCGGAGATCGCCGACCGGATCGCGGCCGCGCTCGGCGAGGCCGGGGCGCCGCTCGCCGCGTCCCTGCCCGTGCTCCGCGACGCGGTGACGCATCGTCGCGCCGCGGACGGGGCGCTCTCCGCCGCCGTGCTCAGCGCGCTCGGCGCGGCCTCCGGGCCGAAGCTTCCCGTCCTCGCGCTCGCGCAGGCGCGGATGCTGTCCGACGTCCACCTCGCCTCCGGCGCCGACTCAGGCGGCGACCAGAAGGCGGCGGCGCAGGAGCTCGCGGTGCCGCTCGCCCTCTCGCTCGGGACGGGCCTGGCGGCGCGGGAGCTCGTCCGTCGTCTGCCGCGGCGAGCGCGCGTCCTCGACGCGGCCGTCGCAGCGGGCGTGACCTTCGCGCTCGCGGCCGTCTTCCGCCGCCTCCCGCGGCTGTAGATCTCCGGCTCCGTCCGGCCCTGGTCCTACGATCGCGGGCAACCACGGTCACGATCGATGGAGGTCCGAGGTGCCCGAGACGGAGCTTGCAGAGGAACTGCTTCAGATCGAGGAGGCCGACGCCTGGTTCGAGTATCTCGAGTCGACCCGGGGCCAGAGCGAGACCCGCTACCAGGAGCTCGAGCCCTGGGCCTGGGCGCGGCTCTCGCAGCGGCTGCGCGCCGTCCGTGCCCGCCGCGCGCGCCTGCGGCCGGCTGCCGCCTGACGCCGTACCGCGTTTCCCGATCGGAATCCGCAGGCCGGGCTCGCTGATAGCCTTGCCGCAGGCACACATGGCCGCCGATTTCGACACCCGATGCTGCGCGAGGCCCACCGCACCTGCGGTCGTGCGCCCGCGCGCTCTGACACGAGAGGACACGATCTTTGCCCTGGTTCCGGTTTCGACGACGCAAGGACGAACAGCAGGCGGCGGATGCCGCCGTCACGACGTTCGAGGCGCCCGCTCCCGCTGAGCAGCAGGCCGCCCCGGCGGACGACACCAGCACGACCGACGGCGAGGCCGCCCGCAAGCGGCGCCGGCGTGGCAGCCGCGGCGGGCGCGGCCGACGGAAGACCGGCGCAGCGGCAGGCGCCGAGCAGCCTTCCCCCGGTGAGGCCGCCTCGAAGCCCGCCGGCGAGCCGGCGAAGGAGACAGACCGTGACGGCACGCGCAAGCGCCGCCAGTCGCAGCCCCAGTCGCAGTCCCAGGCCCGTCAGGGCGGACGCGAGCGGCGGCGCCAGCCGCAACGGCGCGCGCCGCTCCCCGCGGCGAAGCGCGAGCTCCTGATCACGGTCGACGTGGGGGAGCAGCGGGTCGCCCTCCTCGAGGACGACCGCGTAGCGGAGGTGTACCTCGAGCGGCCCGAGCGTCGCTCGATCGCGGGGAACATCTACCTCGGCACGGTCGACAACGTCCTGCCGGGGATGGAGGCCGCCTTCGTCGAGATCGGCCTCGAGAAGAACGGTTTCCTCTACGTGGACGAGATCGTCGTCCCCGAGCTCGAGGGCAAGCGGCACGGGAAGAAGATCACGGACCTGATCCAGCGGGGCCAGCAGATCCTCGTCCAGGCCGTGAAGGACCCGATGAAGACGAAGGGCGCGCGGCTCACGACGGAGATCTCGTTGCCCGGCCGCTTCCTCGTCTACGTCCCTAACGGCGAGGGGCTCGGCGTCTCCCGGCGGCTCGAGGATTCCGAGCGCCAGCGGCTGAAGGCGCTCCTCGAGGAGATCGCCCCCGACGAAGGCGGCGTGATCGTGCGCACCGCGGCCGAGGGCGCCTCGGCCGAGGACGTCGAGCGCGACCTCGTCTTCCTCCAGCGCCTGTGGAAGACCATCCAGCAGCGCGCCAAGACCGCGACCGCGCCCGAGCTCGTCTACCAGGAGGCGGAGCTACCGCTGCGGATCGTGCGCGACCTCTTCGCGGGCGACTTCATCGCCGCGCACGTCGACTCCGACCGCGCCTACAAGCGGATCGTGGGGTATCTCAAGAAGACTTCGCCGCACATGATCGACCGCGTCCACCGGTCGAAGGAGAAGGAGCCGCTGTTCGAGCGCTTCGGCGTCGAGCAGGAGATCGCGTCCACGCTCGACCGCCGCGTCGACCTTCCGTCCGGCGGCTACCTCGTCTTCGACTACGCCGAGGCGTTCACGGTGATCGACGTCAACACCGGCCGGTTCGTGGGCTCGCGCTCCAAGAGCTCCTCGCAGCGGCTCGAGGACACGGTCGTGAAGAACAACCTGGAAGCGGTGAAGGAGGTCGTCCGCCAGCTGCGCCTTCGCGATATCGGCGGGATCATCGTCATCGACTTCATCGACATGGCGAACCCGAAGAACCGCCAGGCGGTGGAGGACGCGCTGCGCCAGGAGCTCGAGCGCGACCGCACGAAGACCTACGTGGTGGAGATCTCCCCGCTCGGCCTCGTCGAGATGACGCGTCAGAACGTCACCGACGGCCCGCGCGAGGTGATGACGCGGAAGTGCCCGACCTGCGGCGGCGACGGCATCGTCGTCTCCGACGCGACGGTCGCGCTCGACGTCGAGCGCAAGCTGCGCGCGCTTGCCGCGGCAGGCGCCGGCTCGCGCATCCAGGCGTACCGCGTCGAGCTGCATCCGCGGGAGCTGGCGCTCGTCGCCGGTCCCGGCGGCGAGCGGCTCGCCGCGCTGGAGGAGGCCACACGGCGGCGCTTCTACCTTGTCCCCGCCGAGGGGCATGTGCACACCGACCACTTCGAGGTCCTCGCCGAAGGGCGCCGCGCAGACCTCGCCCCGGCCGCTCCGTTCGAGGAAGGGGCGGAGCTCGAGGTGAAGCTCGTCGAGGTCGACCTGCACGACGCGAGCGCCGCGGTGGGGCGGGTCGACGGCTTCCCCGTCGTCGTCGCCGACGCAGCGAAGCGCGTGGGCAAGAAGGCGACCGTCCTGGTCGGGCGGGTGGTCGAAGGCCAGGCCTTCGCGACGCTCGTCGGCGGCGAGGCGCCCGCAGCGCCGATCACGTTCGAGAGCGAGGCCGAGAAGCCGACGCGGGCGCCGTCGAGGCGCAAGGCCGGTGACGCGAAGGCCGCTCCCACCAAGGAGCCTGCGGTCGCCGAGGAGACCGAGGAAGCCGACGCCTCCGAGCAGCCCGTCGAGCCGACCGAGGCGGAGCCGGAGGAGTCGGAGGCGGCGGCCGACGAGACGGAGACGGCGACTCCCGCCAAGAAGCGGACGCGTCGCGGCTCGCGCGGCGGTCGGCGGCGCAGGAAGCCCGCGACGGCGACGGTGGAGGCCGAGGCGGGCGAGGCGACCGACGCCGAGGCCGAGACGGACCCCGTGCAGCAGGCGGAGAAGGCTCCGGCCCCAGCTCCGAAGCCGGCCCGGCAGAGGAAGAGGACGCCGCGGATCCACGTCCCGGACGGCGACGGCCCCGCCCAGGAGCCGGCCGCCGTCGACGCGGAGCCCGCGCGGAACGGCGACGGAGAGGCAGCGGACGCGGTGGCCGCGGAGGAAGAGCCCAGTGTCGACGCTGCGGTCCCCGAGGACGGGGCAGCACCGAAGAAGCGCACCCGGCGCGGCTCGCGCGGCGGCCGGAACCGCAAGCGGAAGCCGGCGACCCCCCCGTCGGCCGAGGGCGAGGCAGGCGCGCTCGCGACGGCAGATCCCGAGCCACCGGAGCCCTCGGACGAGCCCGGTCGTGGGGACGAGTACGTCCCGATGTCCGAATGGATCGACGAGCTCGAGAAGTAGTGCCTCTTCCAGCGGTGTCCTCCAGGTCCCCAGGAACGAGGCAACACCACTAGAAGAGGCACAGCCCGGCGGGCGACGTTCGCTACAATCCGGCGGCTCGCGGGCGCTGCCCGCGTTTTTCCTCGTCCGAAGGCCGAACCATGAGCTACGCGATCATCTCCGTCGGTGGCAAGCAGTACCGCGTCCGCGAGGGCGAGCGGCTGCTCGTGGACCGGCTTCCGCTCGAGGACGGGGCGACGTTCACGCCGTCCGTGCTCCTCACCGGCGGCGACGGCGAGGCGAAGCTCGCGCCGGGCGTGGTCGTCACCGCGAAGGTCGTGCGGCAGGCGAAGGGCCCCAAGCTGACGATCGGCAAGTACAAGAAGCGCACGGGCTACAAGCGCCACACCGGCTTCCGGGCCTCGCTCACGCAGATCGAGATCGAGTCGATCGGCGGCACCGGCAAGCGCGGCGCCAAGCGGGCGCCCGAGACGGCGAGCGCTCCGGCCGCCGAAGCGCCGAGCGCGCTACCGGCGGGCTACGCCGACCTCACGGTCGCGCAGGTGAAGGACGCGGCGCCCGGCTGGGATGCCGACGGGCTCGCCGCGGCGCTCGAGTACGAGCAGTCGCATGCCAAGCGCAAGGGCGCCGTCGCGGCGCTCGAGTCCGCGATCTCGGAGGGAGAGGAGTAATGGCACACAAGAAGGGTCTGGGCTCCTCGAAGAACGGACGCGACTCCCAGAGCAAGCGTCTGGGCGTGAAGATCTTCGCCGGCCAGGAGGTCAAGGCGGGGATGATCATCGTGCGCCAGCGCGGCACGCGGTTCCGCCCCGGCCCCGGAGTCGGCATCGGCCGCGACGACACGCTGTTCGCCCTGCGCGAAGGGGTCGTCGAGTTCACGCGGAGCGGCGAGCGGCGCTCGGTCGCGGTCAACGCCCCGGCAGGCTCCGCCTAGGCTCCCCCACGGGCCGGAGTCCCGGCCGTGTTCAACGACCGCGCCCGCATCGTCGTCCGCTCCGGCAGGGGCGGTGACGGCGCGCTCGGGTTCCGTCGCGAGAAGTACGTGCCGAAGGGCGGGCCGGACGGAGGCGACGGCGGGCGGGGCGGCGACGTCGCCCTGACCGCGGACGCGGCCCTGCGCGACCTCTCGTCGCTTCGCGGCCGCCCGGTGTTCGCCGCCGCGCGCGGGGGGAACGGGCGCGGTGGGAGGCGGCACGGCGCCGACGGCGACGACGCAGAGGTGCTCGTCCCCGTGGGCACACAGGTCCGCTCGGAGGACGGAGCGCTCGTCGCCGATCTCGCCACACCGGGCGCGCGCGTCGTCGTGGCGACCGGCGGTCAGGGCGGGCGCGGCAACGCCCGCTTCGCCACGCCGACGCGGCAGGCACCGCGGTTCGCGGAGACGGGCCTGCCCGGCGAGACGCGTGCCCTCGAGCTGCGGCTCAAGCTCGTCGCCGACGCGGCGCTGGCGGGCCTTCCGAACGCCGGCAAGTCCTCGCTCCTGCGGCGCATCTCCAACGCGACGCCGAAGGTGGCCGACTACCCGTTCACGACGGTGCAGCCCGTCCTCGGCACCGTGGAGGCGCCTGACGGCCAGCTGACGGTCGTGGACGTGCCGGGGCTGATCGAGGGGGCGAGCGACGGCGTGGGGCTCGGCCACGAGTTCCTCGCTCATCTCGAGCGCGCACGTCTCCTCGTCCACGTGATCGACGGCTCGGAGGACGATGCCGACGAGCGGTTCCGCGCGATCGACCGGGAGCTCGCGCTCTACGGCGCAGGCCTCGACGAGCGACCGCAGATCGTGGTCCTCAACAAGGCGGATCTGTCGCCCGACCCGGCCCCGTTCGGGGTGGACGACGACCGCATCCTCGCCGTGCACCGGGTGTCGTGCGTCACCGGCCTCGGGATCCCGGAGCTCGAGCGGGCGCTCTTCGCTCTCTGCCCCACGGCGCCCGAGCCCACGGCCGAGGGCGAGGAGCTTCCGGAGTTCCTGGAGTACCGCCCCACGCCCCGCGCACGCCGTCCGTTCCGGATCCTCCGGACCGACCGGGGCTTTCGCGTCGTCGGCACGGCTCCCGTGGGCGACGAGCTGGAAGAGGCGTTGCGCGGCGCCGGCGTCCGCAAGGGCGCGCTCGTCGAGATCGGCGACGAGGAGCTCGAGTGGCAGCCGTGAGCGTGGGCATCTTCGGTGGCGCGTTCGACCCGCCGCACCTGGGCCACGTCGAGCTCGCGCGCGCGGGGATCGAGCAGTTCGCGCTCGGCCGCCTGCTCGTCCGGGTCGTCGAGCAGCCGGGGCACAAGGCGATCTCCACCCCCGCGGCCATCCGCCTGCGTCTCGCAGAGCTTGCATTCGCGCCGCTTCCGGAGGCCGTGGTGTCGCTCGATCCCTTTGCGCGGACGGTCGACTCGCTCGAGGCGCTCGCGCTCCCCGACCCGGTCTTCCTGGTCGGGGCGGACGAGTTCACCTCGTTCCTCGACTGGAAGGAGCCCGACCGCGTGCTCGAGCTCGCGCGGCTCGGCGTCGCCACACGACCGGGTGTCCAGCGGGAGGCGCTCGAGGCGGTGCTCGCCGCCGTCGGGCGGCCCGAGCGGGTCTCGTTCTTCCCGATCGACCCGCTCCCTGTGTCGTCCTCGGAGATCCGGGCACGCGCCGCCGACGGGCAGGCGATCGACGCGCTCGTGCCGCCGGAGGTGGCCGCGGAGGTCGCGCGGCTCGCGCTCTACCGCCGCGTTGAAACGCCTGAGGGCGGGGGTATGCTTGGGCGAGATGGTTGATCGGCAATTCGCGCGAACCGGATGGCGCCCCGGACACGGCGCCGGATCCCCCTGTCCAGGCATGGCCCGTAGGATCCGCTACGAACCGCGCCCGGCCGGTGCGCCCGGCTTGGTCTGTGGCGCGCCGGGACATCACGCCAATTACCGATCAACCAGCTGAGACCCGAGCGAACGGACGACACCGACCTGACCTCTCTCGAACACGCACGTCGCATCGCCGCTCTCTGCGAAGAGAAGCTGGCGACGGACGTGACGATCCTCGACATGCGGGCGGTGTGCGACTACACCGACTTCTTCGTGCTCGCGACGGGCAAGAACCCGCGCCAGACCCATGCGATCCACGAGGAGGTGCTCGGCCGCCTCAAGGTGGAGGAGCGGCTGCTGCCGCGCTCGACGAGCGGCCTGCCCGAGGCGACGTGGATCGTCGACGACTACCTCGACGTCGTCCTCCACGTCTTCACCCCGGAGACCCGCGAGCACTACCGCCTCGAGGACCTCTGGAACGACGTGCCGAAGCTCGAGGCCGCCGCGACCGCGTGACACTCGCCTGGTGTCCGACTCGAAGTCGGACACCGCCTGAGAGCGGCTAGCATTGAGCGCTCCAGGGGCCGTAGCTCAGCTGGGAGAGCGTCTGGCTGGCAGCCAGAAGGTCAGGGGTTCGAGCCCCCTCGGCTCCATCGCCGTGACGCACAGAAGATCCTGATGATCGTCCGCTGGTTCGGGCAGTCCGCCTTTCTGCTCACGGGCTCGAAACGCGTCCTGATCGACCCGTTCGGGGCGCTGGGCGAGCGGCTCGCCGAGCGCGGGATCACGTTTCGCCACCCGCCGGTCGAGGGGGTGAGCGCGGATCTCGTGCTCGTCACGCACGAGCACAGCGATCACAACGCGGTCGACGGCGCGGAGGGCTCTCCGGTCGTGATCCGCTCCACGGCCGGGACGCTCGACTCGCCGATCGGCGAGATCGTGGCGATCGCCTCCGAGCACGACGACCGGGCAGGGACGCAGCGTGGCCCGAACACGATCTTCTGCTTCACGCTCGACGGCCTCCGCTACTGCCACCTCGGCGACTTCGGCCAGGCGGCGCTCCGAGCGGAGCAGCGCGATGCGATCGGCGACGTGGAACTTCTCTTCGTGCCGATCGGAGGAGGACCGACGATCGGGGGAACCGAAGCCGCAGCCGTCGTGCGCGAGCTCGGGCCACGCATCGTCGTGCCCATGCACTACCGCAACGAGGGCGCGGACTTCCTCGAGCCGCCCGACGCCTTCCTCGAGGCGCTCGGCGCCGCCGTGGAGCGGATCGACTCGAGCGAGGTCGACCTCGACGAGGTCAGCGCGGAGGCAGGAGCCCAGGTCGTGCTCCTCCTCTCCCCGCCGCTCGCCTGAGCCCGCAACGGGGGTGCCGCCGGGCGGGGTCCGGCAGGATGGAGGACCATGTCGTCCCACGGGCACCCGGGGCTCGAGCGACTGGAGCGTCGGCTCGGGCCGAGGACACGGGGGAGGGTCGCGGCGACGGCGCTCGGCGCGCTGCTCGGGCTCGGCGGCGTCGCGATCGGGATCGCGCTCCACAGCATCACCTCCGGCGCCTCGTATGCCCAGCTCGTCGGGGCTGTCGCGCTCGCGATGCTGCTGGGCGGGGTGCCTGCCGGCATCGGCGCGACCGTCGTGGGGTGGGGGCTCGGGGCATTCATCGTCGAAGACCCCAGCTGGAGCTCGGTGTTCGCCGACCGGGACGAGCTCCTGCGCTGGGCGACGTCGCTCCTCGCGGCCGCCGTCGTCGTGGGCGTCGGCTGGGCGATGCGGCGCGGTCACGAGCGGGCGGCGGTCGCCGCGGTCGAGGCCGAGCGGTCGCGCCGCCGGCTCGAGGCGATCCAGGAGCTGACCGCCGGCCTCTCTGCCGCCGTGCGTCCCGCGGACGTCGCGGAGGTGCTGGCCCGCGGCGTCGTAGAGGCACTCGGAGCGCGCCGCGGCTCGTTCGGCCTCGTCGAGGGTGACGAGCTCGTCGTCGCGGAATCCGGCGACGGGGCGGGGCCCTCCCGTTCGCCGGTGAGGGTCCCGCTCTCGATCCGCACGCCTCTCGCCGCCGCGGCGCGCGAGGGGCACGTTGTCTGGGTCGAGCGGCGCGCCGAGCTCGTCCGGGCGTTCCCCGACGCGGCGGGCGGTGCCGGCGCGGGCAGCGCCCTCGCGGTCCCCGTCCGTCGCGGCGGCGTGGTGATCGGCGGGATGGCCGTCGACTTCCGCGAGTCCGGCGCGGTCACGCTCGAACGGCGTGCGGTCGCGACCCTCGCCGCGGAGCTCGGCGCTCAGGCGCTCGAGCGCGCTCGGCTCTACGAGCTCGAGCGCCTCGAGGCGGAGCGCAACGGGCGGCTCCAGTCGCTGACGGCGGCGCTCGCGGTCAGCCTCGTGCCGGCCGACGTGGCGGCGATCGTCCGTGAGCAGGGCATCGGGACGGCGGGAGCGGACGCCGTTGCCGTCCACCTGGTCTCGGAGAGCGGCGAGGCGCTCGAGCTCGAGGGCGCCAGCGGGGTCGATACGACGAGCCTCGACCGCGTCGGCCGGCTGCCACTCGAACGGGACAGCGCGCTCGCGACGGCGTTCTCGCGCGGACGGGCGTCGTTCCACCCCTCGCTCGCCACGCTCCATCCGGACGACCCGCTGCAGCCCGCCCTCGAGGCCGAAGGGCTCGTCTCGGCGGCGCTCTTCCCGCTCGGCGCGTCCCGGCGCGTGCACGGCGTGCTGCTGCTCGGCTGGCGAACGGCGCAGGCCCTCGCCCCGGACGACCGCGCGTTCGCAGGGACCTTCGCGAGCCAGTCCGGGCAGGCTCTCGATCGCGCGATCCGCTACGAGAGCGAGCGGACGATCGCGGAGACCCTCCAGCAGAGCGTTCTGCCGCAGGCCCTCCCTGAGGTGGACGGCGTCACGTTCGCCGCGCGGTACCTACCGGGAGAAGCGGGGGTGGACGTCGGCGGCGACTGGTACGACGCGTTCGCTCTCGCGGACGGCAGCATCGCGCTCGTCGTGGGCGACGTGGTCGGCAAGGGCGTTCAGGCGGCGGCGACGATGGGGCAGCTCAGGAACTCGCTTCGGGCGTTCGCGTCGGAGCACAACGACCCGGGCAAGGTCGTGCGGCGGTTGAGCCGGATGGTGGACGCGCTCCCCGAGGCGCCGTTCGCGACGCTCGCGTACCTCGTCCTCGACGCCACCCGACGCCGCTGCCGCTACGTCGTCGCCGGGCACCCGCCGCCGCTCCTCGTCACGCCGTCCGGGACCGCCGCGTATCTCGAAGAGGGCCGCTCGCTGCCGCTCGGAGTGGACGGCGACGCGCCCGTCGAGGTCGCGGAGGCCGTGCTCGAGCCGGGTGCGACGATCGTCCTCTACACGGACGGCCTCGTGGAGCGGCGGGACGCGTCGCTCGACGAGGGGCTCGAACGCGTGCGCCACACAGCCGGCTCGGTCTCCGCGAGCCCCGACACGCTGATCGACCATGTCCTCCGCGGGGTGTTCGACGGCGTGGAGCGCGACGACGATGTGGCGATGCTCGTCGTGCGGCTCGAGCCGACTCGGTCCGACACGCTGGACCTCCAGCTTCCCGCAGACCACGAGGGGCTGCGCCGGATGCGCGCGGCCCTGGCCGAGTGGCTCGCGGACCTCGGCGCCGACACCGACCTGCGCCACGACGTGCTCCTGGCCGCCTGGGAGGCCTGCGCGAACGCCGTCGAGCACGCCCAGGGGCCTGCGAGCGCGACGTTCAGCCTCCACGCGAGCCGCGAAGGAGCGCTTGTCCGCGTGCGGATCGCCGACACCGGCAGCTGGCGGGGGCAGTCGGGCGGCGCAGGGGAGCGCGGGCTCGGCCTGCCGCTGATGCGCGGGCTGATGGACCGGGTCGACATCGTCCATGCGGGAGACGGCACGGTCGTCGTCCTGGAGCGACGGCTGGACGCCCCGGGCTCGGCTCGACCGGCGGCCTCAGCGGGTGTTTTCGCCGATACTCGCGCGGGTACGACACAATCATGAGCGCCGACATGAGCGACGCGACGACGACGCACGAACAGCCCGCAGTCGAGGCGATCCGCCATTCGACGGATGTCGCCGTGCTCGTGATCCACGGACAGGCGGACCTCCACACGGCGCCCGAGCTGCGCGAGCAGCTGCACGGCGTGATCGACGGCGGTGCGTTCCACGTCGTCGTCGACCTGACCGACGCGACGTTCGTCGACTCCATGACGCTGGGCGTGCTGCTCGGAGGGGTGAAGCGCCTCCGGCCGCAGGGCGGTCAGCTCCGCGTGGTCGTGACCCAACCCGGGCTGCGCAGGATCTTCGAGATCACGCTGCTCGACCGCGTCTTCACGCTCTTCCCGACCCGTGAAGCCGCGCTCGACCGGCTCTAGCCCCGGGCTGCGCCCGGCCGGCGTCAGGGATAATCGGGCGCGTCGATGGTGACGATCTCGCCCAGCCCGGAGAGCTCGAGCACGCGCGCGGCCTGCGGCGAGGGGCGTGAGACCGCGAACACCGTCCCGGAGTCGCCGGCGCGGCGGCTCGCGTCCGCGATCACCTTGAGCGCGGACGAGTCGAGGAACGTGCAGTCGGCCAGGACGAGCGCCGTGGGCTCGCCGGCGTCGATCGCGTCGTCGAGCGCGGGTCGCAGCTCTCCGACCGTTGCGAGGTCGAGGTCGCCGCGTACCGCGATCCGCCGGGTGCCCCCGGTCACGTCGATGTCGATCCGGAACTCTGCATTCTCCACGCGGCCGAGTGTACGCGGCTCCGCCGCCGGCACGGTGGTCCTGCCATGACCGAGGTCGTCTCGATCACGGTGCCCGCGATGCCCGCCTGGAACGGCGTCGTCGAGCTCGTGCTGGCGGGCCTCGGCGCGCGTCTCGATCTGCCCTACGACCGCATCGACGAGCTGCAGCTCGCGACGACGGCCGTGCTCACGGACGCCCACGGCCCGGACGTCCGGGTCGACGCGTCGGCGAGCCCCGACAGCGTCGACATCAGGGTCGGGCCGCTCGCGTCCGGAGCCCGGGACCCGGGCCGGCGCCGCGTCCTCGACGCGCTCGCAGATGCGGTCGAGCTCGAGCCCGGGGACGACGGCACGACGTGGGCAGTGCTCACGTTCGCGCGCGGTGGAGCACGGTGACGTGGGGTCGAACGACCAGCGCGCGCTCCTCGTTGCGTACCTCAACGACGGTGACGTGCGCGCCCGCGACCGCCTCGTGGAGGAGCTGATGCCGCTCGTCCGCTCACTGGCCAACCGCTACGCCGGTCGCGGGGAGCCGACCGAGGATCTCGTCCAGGTCGGTGCGATCGGGCTCGTCAAGGCGATCGACCGCTTCGATCTCGAGAAGGGAGTGGAGCTGTCGACGTACGCGGTGCCGACGATCGTCGGCGAGATCCGGCGGCACTTCCGCGACCGGACGTGGGCCGTGCACGTGCCGCGGCGGCTGAAGGAGCTCTCCATGCGGCTTGCGCGGAGCCGGGACGACCTGTCGGCCGAGCTCGGCCGCTCGCCCACCGTGGCCGAGCTCGCGGCGGCCGTCGGGGTCGACGAGGAGGAGGCGATCGACGCGCTCGAGGCGTCGAAGGCCTATGCGCCTCGCTCGCTCGACCAGCCCTACGACGAGGACGAGCCCGGACGTGTGCCTGGGCTCTCGGACGAGGAGCGGGGATACGCGGCGCTCGAGCGGGGCTCCGTCGTGCGCCAGGGCCTCGACGCCCTCGACGAGCGGGAGCGCCGAATCGTGGTGCTGCGCTTTCTGCGCGGCATGTCGCAGTCGGAGATCGCCGAGGAGGTCGGGATCTCGCAGATGCACGTCTCGCGGCTCCTGCGCAAGTCGCTCGAAGCGATGCGCGGCCGCCTCGAGGAGCCCGAGGTGCCCGTGTGAACGGGCGCGTCGTGCTGGAGGTGCCGGCCAAGCCGGAGTTCCTCCTGCTCGCTCGCCTTGCCGCGACCGGGGTCGGGCGCTCCGCTGGTGCGTCCGAGGAGACGATCGCCGATCTCAAGCTCGCCGTGACGGAGGCCGTCGCGAACGCGGTCCGGCATGCCTACCCGCCCGACAGCCCGGGACGCGTCTCGGTCGAGCTCAGCGCCGACGGGGGCCGGCTCGAGATCGCCGTCTCCGACGAGGGGCGAGGGCTCGGCGACGCCGAGCTGACCTCCGATGGGCCGAGCGAGCCCGGCGAGAGCGGCATGGGCCTCTCGATCATCCGCGCGATCGCCGACGAGGTGGAGGTCGGAGCCGGGCCGGACGGCCGCGGCACCCGCGTCCGCTTCGCCTGCAAGCTCTAGACGACCAGGGTCGGTCAGCCGTGCGCGAGCGCCTGCTCGCGGTCGTCCAGCAGCTCGAGCACCTCGTCGAGGCCGGTCAGCTCGAACGCCCGGGCGACGAGCGCCGGGGGCCTCACGACGCGGAGCCGGCCGCCGCTCTCCCGCATCCGCCGGTGCGCCCCGACGAGCGTGCCGAGGCCGGCCGAGTCGATGAACGTGATACTCGTCAGGTCGACGACGACGAGCTTCGCCTCGCCCCCGGTCGCGTCGTGGAGCTCCGTCCTGAGCCCGGGCGCCGTGTACGCGTCGAGGTCGCCCGTCGCGCGCAGCACGACGACACCGGGCCCTGGTCGGTCGACCTGTACCGAGTCGTGGTGCATTCCCCCTCGTTGTACCGACTCTTCCGCCCCGTCGGTCAGTTGACGCGCTCTTCCGTGACGGTCGTCCCACCGGGGCCGCTCTCGACGGCCTTGCGGTGCGTCCCGAAGCCACCCCAGCTCGACCAGAACACGAGCGACAGCAGCAGGCCGACAGCCCCCACGATCATCAGGATCACGCCGACCGTGGTGAGGTCTATGCCCGACGTCTCCGCCGAGACCGCCCACGTGAGGATCGCGCCGGCGGCAATCAGAAGCAGGCTGACACCAACGCCCATCTCGGAGCTCCTTTGCTCTCAGGTTGTCGCCGACCCGTGCGGCTCGCGCAGGTGCGGCGCTCTCGGGCCTGATCGTTCCCGGCGCCGGGGCGCGTGAAACCCTGCTCGGCCGCATGCGGTGGGGAGGGCGGGCCCCGTCGCCCGCCCTCCCCACCACGAGGCTCAGGCGCCGACGACCGTGATCGTGCGGACGATCTCGGCGGTCGTCGCCGTGTTCGCGGCGACCTGGACCTTGTAGCTCTTCTTCTTCGCGACGGTGAGGCCCATCGCTCGAACCCTGACGGTGCAGTCACGGCCGAGCGGCGACGCTCCCTGGTCGACGGACATGAGCTTCGTGCCCTGGTAGCCGCGCACGGTGTAGCCGACGGTCGTCCCGAAGGTGTTGTTCGAGCAGTACTCGCGCAGGTACACGGTGACCATGGGGTTCTTCGTCCCACCCTTGACGGTCATCTTGCCGTTCACCATGTCGAGGGGCCCTGCCGCCGGTGCGAAGCGAGGCTCCGCGCGCTTGGGGGCGCCGTCCAGGCGGTAGAGGCCGCTCTGCCACAGGCTCCCGTTCGAGTCCTGCATCACGAACCAGACGAACATGTCGACGCGCGGGTCCTTGCGGGCGAGCGCGATCGCCTGCGGCAGGTACTTCGCCTGCTGGGCCTCGGTGACGCCGGCCGGCTCGCCGGGCTTCGTCTCGTTGCCGTACTCGGTGATCCACACCCGGACGTTCTTTCGCCCGAACGCAATGTCGAGGTCCTTCTCGAACCGCGGCATGGTGGTCAACGTGACGTTCGGGTAGCGCACCTTCTGCGTCGGCTTCTGGGCCACCGGGAACGGATAGGGGTGGTGCGCCCAGGCATCGAACTTCAGCTTGAGCGGCTTCCCTGCGGCGGCGACGCCCTTCATGAACGTCGCGGGAGCGACCGTGTCCGTCTGGCCCGTCTTGGGCTTGTCACGGCCGTGCGACGACGTCTCGCCGATCGCGACCTGCGCGGTCGCGTTCCCCTTCTTCAGACCCGTGTAGCCCGCCTTCGCGAGCTTCGCGTAGGTGCGCGTCGAGATGATGCGGCCCTTCTTGTCGAACTGGGGCCGGAGGAACGTGCCGAGATTCGACTCGTTCCAGATCGAGAAGAAGCGGACGTACGGGTAGCCCGAGAACCGCCCCGAGTACCGCGAAGCGACCGCCTGCGCGAAGTTCTGGAAGTCACGCATGTTCTTCGGCGCGACCTGCGGCGACTGCCCGTCGTTCGCCCACTTCGGCGTCCCCCAGAGCGTGATCAGTACCTCCATGCCGCGCTGCTGCGCGTTGCGGACGAGCTCATCGACGTCCCCGAAGTTGTACGCAGGGTCGAACGAGTTGGTCGGGTTGGCCGGCCGGTCGGCCGCGGCTCGCGACCAGTCGACGACCGTCCGCACGATCCGTGCGTTGTTGCCGCGCGCCTGGTCCATCGCCTCCATCCGTTGCGGGTCCCAGCGGAACATCGGGTCGTCCTGGAAGCCGACCCACATGCGGTCGGCCGCCGCTGCGGCCGGGACGAGCACGGCGGCGGCGAGACAGGCGATGACGATCATTCGGGCGGCAAATCGCACGGCGAACCTCCTTGGGCGGGGGCGGGGAAGGGGGCCACGGTAGCCCCATCGCGTAAGGGCGGTGTGAAGTCGTGTCAACGTCCCTCTTTCGCCGTCGGGCCACGGGTCCCCTGTCTCGTTTCTCGCAGATCCGTCGGACGATCGCGTAGACTCGAATCGATGCTCTGGGAGGCGATCTTCCTGCTGCTCGTGCTCAAGATCCCGCTCGTGTACCTCTGCCTCGTGGTCTGGTGGGCGATCCGCGCCGAGCCGCGCGACGAGCACCCGGCCTCCGTGTCGCCCGTCAGCGACACGCCCTCGTCGCCGCCGCCCCCGACCGCCCCGGTCGGCTCGCGGCCGCGCGTCCCGCACGGGCCGAGCCGCAAGGACCGGAGTCGTACGCAGCGCGACCGCGTCGGCCCTCGCCCTGCCGTCGCACGCGGTGAGACCCGCCGGTGAGCGCGGTCGAGGAGACGCCCCGGGATCGCTCGTCGGCACGCGACATCATCGCCGGCCTGCTCGCAGCCTCGTCGATCGTCCTCTCCGCCGTCGCGATGGGGCTCGGTCTCCTGCTCCAGCTCGACGCGCATCCGGCGCGCCTCGCGCCCGTCGCGATCGTGATCGCGCTCGTCGCGGCGCGGATGAGCGCGAGGTACCAGTCGCTCGCGCTCAAGGCCGCGCTGTTCGGCGCCTTCGCGTGGGTGGTCGGGATGACGGTCGCGATCGTCACCGACGGCCCGCTCTTCTAGGGCGCGCATCGGCCACCGGGGTCGCTGCTACAACACGTCGGCGATGGCCGCGACCGAGTCCACGGGGTTGAACGCGGCGTACGTCGCTCAGCTCCGAGCGGACTACCTCGACAGCCCGGCGAGCGTGCCGGTCGAGTGGCGCCGGATCTTCGAGGCGGCGGACGGGAACGGCGCGCCCGCGCCCGCGTTCGTCCCTGCCACGGACGGAGAGCCCGAACCGCCTGCCCCGGCCCCGGCGACGGGCCCGCCGGGCGAGGCGGCCGCTCCGGCTCCCACGGTCGACCAGGAGCTCCTCGCGGGCGTCGCCGCCGCGATGGCGCTCGTCAAGGCGTACCGCATGCACGGGCACCTAGCCGCCAGGCTCGACCCGCTCGGCTCGGAGCCCATGGGCGACCCGGCGCTCGACGAGACCCGTCTGCATCCGCCGCTCACCCCCGAGCTCCAGGCGAGGATCCCAGCCCGCCTGCTGCGCCTCTCGGTGCCCGGCGAGACGCTGCTCGAGGCCCTCCCGCGGCTCAGGGACGTCTACATGGGGTCGAGCGCCTACGAGATCGAGCACATCTCGGATCACGCAGAGCGCGTGTGGCTGCGGAAGGCGATCGAGTCGGGGCGGTTCCGCCTCGAGCCGGCTCCGGACGAGCGGCTCGCGCTGCTCCGAAGGCTGACCGAGGTCGAGGGCTTCGAGCGCTATCTGCGGCGCTCGTTCCTCGGCCAGAAGCAGTTCTCACTCGAGGGGCTCGACGTGCTCATTCCGATGCTCGACGACGCGATCGAGCTCGCGGCCGCGAGGGGCGCCCACGAGGTCGTGATCGGCATGGCGCACCGGGGCCGGCTCAACGCGCTCGTCCACACCGTCGGCCGCTCCTACGAGTCCGTCCTCCGCGAGTTCGAGGGGGAGCGCTCCTACGACGCGCTCGTCGTCGACCCGGAGGGAGGGAGCGGCGACGTGAAGTACCACCTGCCGGCGTCGGGGACGCGGGTGACGGCGGGCGGCGAGATCGAGGTGACAATCGCGCCGAACCCGAGCCACCTCGAGGCGGTCGACCCCGTCGTCGAGGGTTGGGCCCGAGCGGAGCAGACCGACCGCTCCTCGGGGTCCGGGCTGCACGATCCGACGATCGCGCTGCCCATCCTGATCCACGGGGACGCGGCGTTCGCGGGGCAGGGCGTCGTCGCCGAGACCTTCAACCTCCAGAGCCTCGAGGGGTACTCGACGGGCGGCACGCTGCACCTGATCACGAACAACCAGGTCGGCTTCACCACCGACCCGATGGAGGGCCGCTCGACCCGCTACTCGAGTGACCTTGCCAAGGGGTTCGACGTGCCGATCGTCCACGTCAACGCGGACGATCCCGAGGCGGCGCTCAGCGCCGTCCGGCTTGCGCTCGCCTACCGGGAGGAGTTCGGCCACGACTTCGTGATCGACATCGTCGGCTACCGGCGTTTCGGGCACCAGGAGCAGGACGAGGCGGCCTACACCCAGCCGCTCCAGGCCGAGCGCATCCAGTCGCAGCCGACCGCCGGCGAGAGGTATGCCGAGCGGCTCGTCGAGGAGGGCGCCGTGACGCAGGAGGACGCCGAGCGCCTCGTCGAGGAGGTCGCCGCGACGCTGCGGGCGGCGCACGAGAGCCTGCGCGCCTCGATCGCGGAGCCGCCGGCGCCGCCCGAGACCGGGCCGGCTGCCGGGACGGGCGACGCCGTCGAGACGGCGGTCGACGCCGCGCGCCTGCGGGCGCTCAACGAGGAGCTGCTGCGCGTCCCGAGCGGGTTCTCGGTCAACCCCAAGCTCGTGAAGCAGCTCGAGCGCCGGCGCGAGACGATCGAGCAGGGTGGGATCGACTGGGGACAGGCCGAGGCCCTCGCGCTCGCCTCGCTGCTCGAGGACGGGATCCCGATCCGCCTGACCGGACAGGACACCGAGCGAGGCACGTTCGCACACCGGCACCTCGTCCTCCACGACGTGACGAGCGGCGAGACCCACACGCCCCTACAGCATCTCCAGTCCGCGGCCGCGTCGTTCGAGGTGCACAACTCGCCTCTCTCGGAGTACGCGGCGCTCGGCTTCGAGTACGGATACTCCGTCTCCGCGCCCGAGGCGCTCGTGCTCTGGGAGGCGCAGTTCGGCGACTTCGTCAACGGCGCGCAGATCGTGATCGACCAGTTCATCGTCGCGGGACGCTCGAAGTGGAAGCAGACCTCGCGCCTGACGCTGCTGCTCCCGCACGGCTATGAGGGGAACGGCCCCGAGCACTCGAGCGCGCGGCTCGAGCGATTCCTCCAGCTCGGCGCCCAGGAGAACATCCGGGTGGCGAACTGCACGACCGCGGCGCAGTACTTCCACCTGTTGCGGCGGCAGGCGCTCGACGCGGTGGCCCGGCCGCTCGTCCTGATGACACCGAAGGGGCTCCTGCGGCTGAAGCAGGCGTCCTCGGGCCTCGACGACCTCGCCACGGGCCGGTTCCGGCCGGTCCTCGGCGACGCCCTCGTCGACCCGGAGACCGTCGAGCGGCTCGTGCTGTGCTCGGGAAAGCTCTACTACGACATCGTCGGCCACGAGCTCCGTGAGGCGGCGCGCTCGGTCGCCGTCGGCCGGCTCGAGCAGCTCTATCCGTTCCCCGCCGAGGCCCTCACCGAGCTGCTCCGCGGCTACCCGCGGCTCCGGGAGGTCGTCTGGGCGCAGGAGGAGCCGCAGAACATGGGCCCCTGGCGCTCGATCCGTCACCGGCTCGAGGAGGTCGCACGGGAGACGGAGGCAAGCGGCGTCCGTTACCTGGGCAGAACGTGGAAGGCGAGCCCGAGCGAGGGCTACCCGACCGCGCACCAGCGCGAGCAGGACCGGATCGTCCGCGTCGCGCTCGGCGAGTTCTAGAGCCTCAGATGGTCTAGCGGACGCGACGGCGTGCGCGCGCGGTCGCGGCCGCCGCGGCGCCGGCGGCGATCCGCGGGCCGTGCGCCCACGCGAGGCGCATGACCATCCGGCGCTGGGCGGGCGGCAGGCGCCGCCAGAGCCGGAAGAGGAAGAACGCCAGCGCGAGCGGGCTCTTCGGGATGCGCAGCATGGGAGGAATCCAAGCACACGCCGCACCCTCCCGGCCCTGCCCGTAGACAGCGGTGACGGGGCTACACTGCGGCGTGGCCAGCGACCGAGTAACACCACGGGACCGCGGCCGTCCCGACAGCGACGACGGAGAACGCATGACGGCAGAGACGCAGATTCCGGACAACCCCTTCACCGACAACGCCGCCGGCGAGGACGAGGCCTCCTCGCTCTCGCGGGCGATCCAGGAGCATCTCGACCTCAAGCAGCGCAACGCCGAGCTCGACGGGGCGATGCCGCTCAACCGCTATTCGGTCGAGGATCCGTTCGAGAACCACCCGCTCTTCAAGTCCGAGGAGCAGGCGCGTCTCGAGGAGACGCTCGACGGCGCCGAGGCGCCCGAGCCGGTCTCGCCGCTGCCCTGGCCCGGGGAGGACGAGGTCGCCGAGGGTGCGGCGCTCGACGAGAGCCTCTGGGGCCGTTCGCGCGACTTCGACTGGGGCGAGTGAGCAGGATCTAGGCCGCCCGGCGGGCATCGGCGCCCTCGAGCGTCGTCGCGAGCCGCCGGAAGGGGCCGTCGACGGCCATCAGCTCGTCGTAGGTCCCGCGCTGGGCGATCGCGCCGCGCTCGAGCACGACGATCTCGTCCGCGCGGCGGACGGTCGCGAGTCGGTGGGCGATGATCAGCGATGTGCGGCCGCGGAGGAGCGTGTCGAACGCACGCTCGATCAGCACCTCGCTCGGCCGGTCGATGTTCGAGGTCGCCTCGTCGAGGATCAGGATCCGCGGATCGGCGACGAGGGCCCGCGCGATCGAGATGAGCTGGCGCTCACCTGCCGACAGGCCTGCGCCGCCCTCCCGGACGACGTGGGCGAGCCCGTCCTCGAACCGCGCGGCGATGCGGTCGACGCCGATCGCGCGCGCGGCCTCGGCGATCTCCTCGTCGGTCGCCTCGGGCCGGGCGAAGCGGAGGTTGTCCCCGATCGTCCCGCTGAACAGGAAGGGATCCTGGAGGACGACGCCGAGCTGGCGGCGGTAGGAGCGCAGCCGCACGTCGCGCAGATCGACCCCGTCGACCCGCACCGCCCCGTCGTCGGGGTCGTAGAAGCGCGCGACGAGCTTCGCGGTCGTGGACTTGCCGCCCCCCGACTCGCCCACGAGCGCGATGCACCCGCCTGCCGGGACGTCGAGCTCGAGGCCGTGGATCACGGGCTCGTCCCCGTACGCGAAGACGATGCGGTCGAGCTGGAGGCGCCCCTCGATGCGGCCGAGTTCGCGCGCGCCCGGGCGGTCCTTGACGTCGTGCACGGCGTCGAGCACCGTGGAGATCTTCCCCATCGCCGCGCTCGCCGCCTGCACCTGGCCGTAGAGCTCGGACAGCTCCTGGAGCGGCTGGAAGACCAGCGACAGAAGGCCGGCCGCCGCGATCAGCGTCCCGATCTCCAGTGATCCGCCGTCGATCAGCTTCGCCCCCGCGTAGAGCACCGCGACCTGCGCGACGACCCCGAGGAGCTCGATCGCGGGGAAGAAGACCGACGAGAGCTTCTGCGCATAGGCGTTCGAGACCCGGTTCGCCTCGTTGAGGCCCTCGAACTCGCGCTGGAAGGCCCGCTCCCGCGTGAACGCCTGCACGACCGCCATCCCCGCGACCGACTCGGCGAGTTGCGCGGTGACGGCGGCGATCCGCGTGCGGACGTCGGAGAACGCCTCGTGCGACCGCCGCTGGAACCAGCGTGTGACGAGGATCCCCGGCGGCAGCACGAGGAGCGCGACGAGCCCGAGCCGCCAGTCGAGGAGGAACAGGCCCCCGACCGCGGCGACGAGCGTCAGCGTGTTCACGACGAGCGTCGTGAGGCCCTGGTTGAGCACGTCGGAGAGCGCGTCGACGTCGCTCGTCAGCCGCGCGATGATCCAGCCCGCCTTCTGCTCGGAGAAGTAGCGCAGGGACAGCGAGGTGAGGTGCTCGAAGAGGTCGCGGCGGAGGTCGAGGACCATCCGCTGGCCGACGCCGGCGAGCATCAGCCACGTCGCGGTGCCGAGGATCCAGGCGACCGCCCCGATCGCGACGTACACCAGCACGTCCGTTGCGAGCCGCGACTCGTCGCCCGCGCGGATCCCGTTGTCGATCGCGTCGCCGACGACGTGCCAGCCAACGACAGGGGCGACGGCCGAGAGCGACGCGAGCACGAGCACAACCGCGAGCCGGCGGCGCCGGCCGGCGGTGTACGGCAGCAGGCGCGAGAGGCCGTTCCGGGGTCGACGATCGCTCATGCCGCGAGCGCCTCCTCGCCGAAGAGCTGCGTGAACCGGCCGCCGGCGGCGAGGAGGTCCTCCGGCACGCCCTCCTCGACGATTCGCCCGCCGTGGATCACGACTGCGCGGTCGGCGACGAGCACCGTCGAGAGCCGCTGTCCCGAGATGAGCACGGTCTTGCCGCGGACGGCCGCGCGCAGGCTCTCGACGAGATGGCGCTCGGTCTCGGTGTCGACCGCGGACATCGGGTCGTCGAGGACGAGCACGCGCGTGTCCGCGATCAGCGCGCGCGCGAGCGCGACGCGCTGGCGCTGGCCGCCGGAGAGGTTGACGCCCCGCTCGCCGATCAGCGTGTCGTAGCCGTTCGGCAGCTCGTCGACGAACGTTGCCACTCCCGCGACCTCGCAGGCGTCGAGGACGTCGCCCCAGTCCGCATCCGGCCGGCCCGCGAGCAGGTTGTCACGCAGGCGCACCGAGAACAGAACGGGCTTCTGCGTGACGACCGCGACCGAGCGGCGGAGTTCGGCGAGCGCGACGTCGCGCGCGTCGACGCCGCCGAGGAGCACGCGGCCGGCGGTCGGGTCGTAGAAGCGGGGGAGCAGGTTGAGCAGCGAGGTCTTGCCCGTGCCCGTCGCCCCGCAGACCGCCACGATCTCGCCCGGCGCCGCATCGAGGTCGATCCCCGAGAGCACCTCGCTCCCGGTCGCATAGCCGAAGCGCACGCCCTCGAGGCGCACCGGGAGAGGGCCGTCCGGCAGCGGGACCGGGTCGGCGCGCTCGTGCATGGCCTCGATCCCGTCGAGCCAGGCGAAGCTGCGCGACGCCGCGGCCGTCGCCCGCTGGCCGAGGTTGATGATCCAGCCGAGCGCCTCGAGGGGCCAGACGAGCTGCAGGAGGAGCGTCACGAAGAGCGTGAACTGGCCGATCGTCAGGTCGCCGTCGATTGCCTGGCGCCCGCCGACGTAGAGCACCGCGGCGATCCCGAGCGTCGGCAGGAAGATGAGGCCCGGGAGGAACCGCGCCTCCACGGAGGCCTGGCGCATCGTCTCGCGGCGCACGGCCTCGGCCCGGCCGTGGAAGCGGTCGCGCACGTCGTCCTCGCGGCCGAAGGCCTGCACCATCTCGATCCCGACGACGGCCTCGTCCGAGGCCTCCGTCAGGTGGCCCTTCCGCCGCTGCACCTCGCGCGAGATGGGAAACACGCGGTGCGCGAACAGGTACGTGAGGATCGCGATCGGAGGCATAGCGAGCGCGGCCGTCAGCGCCAGCACCGGGTTGACGACGGAGAGGACGATCGCCGCGCCGACGAGCATCATCACGCTCTGCATCGCCTGGACGACGCCCCAGCCGACGAAGTAGCGGACGGGGTAGATGTCGTTCGTCGCGCGCGAGATCACCTCGCCTGTCGCGTGGCGGTCGTAGAACGCGCGTGGATACCGCAGGTACGCGTCGTAGAGCATCGAGCGGAGCCGCGCCTCGACCGCGATCCCGACGCGCGCGGTCGCGTACCGGCGGGTGAAGTTGACCCCGAACCGGATCGCGGCGATCACGACGATCGCGGCGAGGTACGGCACGAGCAGCGAGTGGTCGGGCCCGTCGATCGCATTGTCGATCGTCCGCTGCACGAGGACCGGGATCACGAGGGTGAGGCCGGTGAACGCGAGTGCGCAGACAACGCCGACCGAGACCAGGCGCCTCTGCTCCCACCACAGCGGGACGAGTCGGCGGGCGGTCTGCCACAACGGAAGATCGGGCGGGTCGACGGTGCTCACGCGATCGCTTGCTCCTCGAAGGGTCCTCACGCACGGATTCGAGGCGGCCCGGAGCCGCCCCGTGAAGGTGCCCGACGCGAGACAGCCTGCCGCCGGACACCCAGACCCTATCGGCGTTCGCGACCGCTCCGCAGTGCGGCTATCCCTACTCGCCGTCGGCGCCGAGCGAGACCGTCTCGCCCGGTTGCAGGAGGCGCACCTCGACGTCGGGCGCCCTCTCCGCCGCCGCGCGGACGAAGCGCTCGGCCGGCTCGCGCAGGTAGCGCGGCGCCTCGAGGAGGCCGAGATGGAACGGGTGGTACGTGCCCCAGTGGATGGGGACGGCGATCCGAGGACGGAGCAGGGTCAACGCCTCCGCGGCGCGCTCGGGGTCCATGTGCTTGCCGCGCCCCAGGCTCGGCCCCCAGCCCCAGATGGGGACGAGGGCGAGGTCGAGCTCGCCGAGGTCGGCCATGCCCGCGAAGAGGTCGGTGTCGCCTGCGAAGTAGACGCGGCTCGATCCCTCGACGAGGTACCCGAGCGCTGCGCCGGAGGCGAACGGCCCCCTCTTGCCGCCGTGCTCTGCGACGGTGGCCGTCACCGAGACGGCGCCGATCGCGAGCGTCTCGCCGACCTCGAGCTCCACGACGTGCGCGAAGCTGCGCCTGCGAACGAGCGGCGCGAGACCGTGCGGGACCACGATCGGCGTGACGCGCCCGAGCTTCTCGAGCGAGGGGATGTCGAGGTGGTCGTAGTGCGCGTGTGAGATCAGGATCGTGTCGATCCCGCGGAGGGCTGCCGCGTCGACCCGGCCACGGCGGCGGAGGTGACCCATGCGCCGGCGCAGGACCGGATCCGTCAGCAGGCGCACTCCGTCGAGCGCGATGTGCACCGTCGCATGCCCGACGTACGTGACTCGGAGGGCCATGCGGGTAGACAACCACGCCGCGGAGCTCGCGGCGCGGCCGGCGAGGGCTCAGCCGCGGCCCCCGCTCCCGCCGAGGCTCGACTCGATCCGCTCGAGGCGCTCGGCGAGCTCGTCGAGCCGCTGCCCGACGGCCTCCTCGTGTCGCGTGGTGCGGGTGAACCGCTCTGCGATCGCGCCGGTGAGCAGGCCCACGACGACCAGGCCGAGGACCATCAGGGCCGACGCGATGAAGCGGCCGGCGGTGTTGGACGGGACGATGTCGCCGTACCCGACGGTCGCGGCGGTGACGAGCGCGAACCACACGCCGTCGCCGACGCTGAGGTGCTGCGTCGTCTCGACGGCGCTGAACAGCCACCCGAGCCCGAACATGCCGAGGATGCTCACCGCGACGACGAAGCGGATGCCACGTCCGGAGAAGACCTGGCGGCCGACCTCCTCCGTGAACTCCTTCCGCAACCGCACCGCCCGGACCACGCGCGAGGTGAGCAGCGCCTGGACGATCGGGTCGGCGGCGGGGCTCGCGAGCGCGACCAGTGCGAGCCAGAGGATCGCCCGCGTCCGGTTCTGGCGCAAGCGGAGCATCACGGTCACCTCGGCGACGACGATCGCCGCGATCGCAAGCCACAGGACGAGGAACGCGACCCTGCCGATGTCGTGCCAGACGCCCTCGCCCCATAGCTCCAGCGCCACCGTCACGGGAACGAGCCCGGCCAGGCGGGACACGTGGGCGTCGACCCGGATGAATGCGCGTGCGTGGTCGGACATGGCTACGGCCGGCCCGTCCGGCCGGCGGTGACGGATACCGCGGCACGGAGCCGACTCCTCCACGGCCCGGAACCCACGATGTCACCGCAGACTCACATTGGCACTTGACAGACATCAAATTGATGTCATACTGGTGCCTATGGAGATCCACGTCGACGCGATCCGGCGAGACCTCGTGGCGACGGCGAGCGCACTCGGCGACGAGTCCCTCGCCGATGCTCTGCGACGTCTCGTCGACGCCTCCGAGCCCGCGCTCCGCCTGCGTCTCCAGGACGTGCTCTCGGAGGCGGCCGTCTCGCTGAACGGCCAGCTCGTCTCGGGTCATGTCGAGGTGCGGCTGGCCGGGCGCGACCCGGAGCTCGTGTACGTCGACGAGCCCGTCGCGCCCGAGGAGCCGCCGGCACCCGGCGACGACCTCAGCGCGCGGATCACCCTGCGGCTGCCGGAGGCCCTCAAGGGGAGCCTCGAGGCCGCCGCCGCCCGCGAGGGCGTCTCTGCCAACGCCTGGATCGTGCGAGCGCTCGCGCGAGCTCTCGAGCCGCGTGGCGTCCGCCGGTCCTCGAACCGCCTCCAGGGCTTCGCCCGGAGCTAGACGGAAGGAGACCACAGATGTTCTCGTTCGTGCTCTTCGACCCCCGTGACCCCGACGAGGCCGAGCGGCGCCGCCCGCCGAGGCTCGCCGACGTCCGCGGCGACATCCGCCCCGTCCTGCCGCCTCGCATCCGCCGTGGCTGAGGCGCTGAGCCACACCTTCGACGCTCCCGGCCGCGCGCTCGTCCGCGTCGAGATCCCCGGCGGCGCGCTGGCCGTCGAGATCTGGTCGGAGCCGCGGGTCGAGGTCGAGGTGGCCCCGGCACGCGGCGACGACCGCTCGACGGCCGCTGCGGCCGAGACGCGCGTCTCCGCGACGACGCGCGGCGACCGGCAGGAGATCTCGGTGCGTGCGCCGAAGCGCGAGAGCGGCCTCCTCGGGATCCCCTGGGGTCGCGGGCCCGAGCTCTCCGTCACCGTCCACTGTCCCGAGGGAACCGACGTCGCGCTCGAGACGCAGAGCGCCGATCTCGAAGCGCGCGGTCGGCTCGGCGCCGTCGCCGTCCACTCCGCCTCGGGTGATGGATCGCTCGACGACGCAACCTCGCTGAGCTACTCGACGGCGAGCGGCGACCTCACCGCGGGCGCGGTGGCGGAGTCGCTTGCGTTCAAGTCCGCTTCCGGCGACGTCGATGTCCGCTCGGTGGGCGGCACCGCGGCGGTCAACACCGTCTCGGGCGACGTGCGGATCGGCGCGACCTTCGGGTCGGCGGCTGTGCGCACCGTCTCAGGCGACATCGAGCTCGAGGCAGCCGGGGCCGGCGTGACCGTCGGCTCGGTGTCCGGCGACGTCGAGGTCGCGGCTGTGCCGGGGCTCGTCCTCTGGATCGACGCGCAGTCGGTGAGCGGCACCATGACGTCCGAGCTGGATGTCGGCGACGAGCCTTCCGAGGCCGACGAGACGCCCGTCGAGCTGCGCATCCGCACGGTCTCCGGCGACGTCCGGGTCGCCCGCAGCGCCGCGGCCACACGCTGAGCTCGCGCGGCGGCGCCCGCCGACGCGGGTCCTAGACTCGCAACGTGGCGACGCCCGAGCCGCAGTCGAAGCGGGTCGAGATCACGATCTCGACCCGGACGCTTGTGACCGTCCTCGGGACGATCGCGGTCGCCTGGGCGTTCATCGAGGCCCGCCAGGCGGTGCTCTGGGTGTTCGTGGCGCTGTTTCTCGCGATCGTGCTCTCGACGCCGGTCACCTGGCTCCAGGAGCACGGCATGAAGAGGAGTACCGCAGCGCTCCTGGTGATGCTCGTGATGTTCCTCGTCTTCGGCCTCCTCGCCTACCTGCTCGTCTCCCCGTTCGTGGGTGCCGTGCGCGACCTGATCGAGGACCTGCCGAACATCGTCGAGCGGATCCGCGAGTCCGAGCTCTTCCGGCAGATCGACGCGCGGACCGACATCGGAGACGAGCTGCAGACGCGCGCCGAGTCGCTCGCGGCCGACCTGCCCTCCAAGCTCGGCGACGCATTCGAGTTCGGCGGCAAGGTCTTCGGCTTCGGGCTCGGGGCGCTCACGATCGGCTTCATGACGCTCTTCCTCGTGATCGACCTGCCGAACCTCTCGCGGTCGCTGCACAGCGTCCTGTACCCGAACGAGTCCCAGCGGATCGGGAACCTCGAGGAGCGGATCACCCGGACGATCGGCCGGTACGCGCTGGGCGCGATCGCGATCGCGACGATCGCGGGCACCGTTCAGGGCACGGCGGCGTGGCTGATCGGCGTCCCCTTCGCGCTCGCGCTCGGGATCGTGGCCGGCCTGCTCGGCCTGATCCCGCAGGTGGGGGCCACGCTCGCGGCCGTCGTGCTCTCGCTCGTCGCGCTCACGCAGGGAGTGCCGCAGGCCCTCATCATGCTGACGGTCTGCATCGCGTACCAGCAGCTCGAGAACTACGTCCTGCAGCCGACGATCCAGGGGCGGGCGGCCGACATCTCGGGGTTCTTCGTGATCGCGAGCGTGGTCGTCGGGGCGGCGCTCCTCGGCGTCGTCGGCGCGCTGATCGCGGTGCCGCTGACCGCCTCGGCGCAGATCGTCGTCCGCGAGCTGACCGCCGAGCGCCGTCGCCGGGTCGAGCTCGCGCACGCGGGGACGGCGGGCGAGGGACCGCCGTCGGGCACGTCCTAGCGACAGGCTCCGCAGGCGCCGCGCAGCACGACCTCGTGCTGCATTGCATAGCCCAGACGACCCGCCACCCGCTCGAGCGCCTGCTCCAGCCGCTCGTCGGTGAACGGCTCGACGCGGCCGCAGTCGTCGCAGACGAGATGGTGGTGATGGTGCTCGTCCTTGCCGCCGAACTGCTCGAACCGTGCGATCCCGTCGCCGACGTCGACCCGCTGGACGAGGCGGAGCTCGGCGAGCGTGTCGAGCGTCCGGTAGACACTGGCGACGCCGACCGCCCCGCCCGACGAGACGATCCCTTCGTGGATCTCCTGCGCCGAGCGGCAGCAGTCCTGTCGTTCGAGGAACTCGACCACCGCGCGACGCGCGCCACCGCGGCGCAGGCCCGCGTCCTGGAGGGCGGCGAGGACGTGTTCGGACCAGCTCATCGAGTAGATGATACCGATTCTCATCGTCTGCTAGCCTCCGCCGGGCATGCATTCGAGAATCGTTCTCTTGTGCGCCGTCGCCGTGGCAACGTTCCTGCTCGCCGGCTGCGGAGGCTCGGAGACGTCGGCCGGCGGCGAGGTCGTCGCGGCGTTCTACCCGCTGGCGTTCGCGGCCGAGCAGGTCGCCGCCCCGGGTGTCGACGTCGTCGACCTGACGCGCGCCGGCGAGGAGCCGCACGACCTCGAGCTGAGCCCGCGCGACGTCACCCGGATCAAGGGCGCGAAGCTCGTCGTGTACGCGGGCCACGGCTTCCAGCCGGCGGTCGAGGACGCAGTGCACGGCCGGAGCGGCCCGTCCATCGACGTGCTCGACCACGTCCGTGTTCGTGGGACGGGCGACGACGTCGACCCGCACATCTGGCTCGACCCCGTTCGCTACGCGCAGGTGACACGCGCGATCGCCTCTGCTCTGGGCGAGCCCGCGCGGGCGGCGCCGTTCGTGCGCCGGCTCTCTGCGCTCGACCGCGAGCTTGCGCGCGGGCTGCGCACCTGTCAGCGGCGGAGGATCGTGACGAGCCACGCCGCCTTCGGCTATCTCGCGGCGCGGTACGGGCTTCGGCAGGTCGCGCTCGTCGGGCTCGCGCCCGAGGCGGAGCCGTCGCCTGCGACCGTCGCCAGGCTCGCCGACACCGTCCGCGCGACCGGCGCGTCGACCGTCTTCACGGAGCCGCTCGTTGCTCCCGAGCTCGCCGAGACGGTGGCGCGCGAGGCGGGCGCAGTCACCGCGACGCTCGACCCGCTCGAAGCGCTCACACCCACAGAGGAGGGCTCGGGCGCGGACTACTTCGACGTCATGCGAAAGAACCTCGCCGCCCTCAGGCAGGCGCTCGGATGCCGATAGACCCGACCGTGCCGGCGCTCGAGCTCGACGACGTGTCGTTCGCGTACCGTGGCGGGCCGCCGGCGCTCGAGAACGTGTCGCTCTCGGTGGAGCAGGGCGCGTTCCTCGGGATCGCCGGGCCCAACGGCGGTGGCAAGACGACGCTCCTCCGCTTGGCGCTCGGCCTCGAGCGGCCGACCGGAGGCTCAGTTCGCGTGTTCGGCCGGCCGCCGGGTACGCGCGGGGGCCCGCGTGTCGCGTACGTCGCGCAGCGCGCGCAGCTCGCGAGCGGGACGCCTGTGACCGTGCGCGAGACGGTCGAGACCGGTCGGCTCGCCGTCCGCGGCGCCGTCGGCCCGCTCCGCGCGGACGATCGACGGGCGGTGGCCCGGGCGATCGACCGTGTCGGGCTCGCCGACCGGGCCGGCGCGCGGCTGCGGATCCTCTCCGGTGGGATGCAGCAGCGCGCGTTCATCGCGCGGGCGCTCGCGGCCGAGCCGGCGCTCCTCGCGCTCGACGAGCCGACCACCGGCGTCGACGCGACGTCGCAGGAGTCACTCGCCCAGCTGCTCGCCGAGCTCCGCAAGGAGCTCGGGGTCACGATCCTCTACGTCTCGCACGAGTTCGGCGCGGTCGAGCACGTCGTCACACGGCTCGTCCTCGTCCGCGGCCGGGTCGTCTTCGACGGCGATCCGGCCGCCCTGCCCGCGTTGTGGCACGACCCGTCGCACGCCCACTGATGCTGCAGCTCGAGTTCATGCGCCTCGCACTCGCCGTGGGCGTCGTCGTCGGGATCCTCGCGCCCGCCGTCGGCTTCTTCCTCGTCGAGCGGCGGCAGGCGCTCGTGGGCGACGGGCTCGGCCACGTGGCGTTCGCGGGCGTCGCGGCGGGCTACCTGCTCGGCATCGAGCCGGTGCTCACGGCCCTGGTGTTCGCGGTGGTCGGCGGCCTCGCGATCGAGTGGCTGCGCGTACGTGGCGGAGCGGCGGGCGACCAGGCGCTGGCGCTCGTCTTCTACACGGGGATCGCGCTTGGCGTGGTGCTGGTCTCGAGCGCCGGCCGGCTCGATGTGAACCTCTTCCAGTTCCTCTTCGGCTCGATCCTCACCGTCACCTGGGACGACCTGTGGCTCGTGGTCGCCCTCGGGCTCGGCTCCCTCGCCGCGATCGCCGTGCTCTACCGCGGGCTCGTCGGCGCGGTGCTCGACGAGGAAGGGAGCCGCGTCGCCGGGGTGCGGGTGAACCTCCTCAACACGACCGTCGCCGTGCTCGCCGCGCTGACGATCGGAATCGCGATGCGCGTCGTCGGGATCCTGCTGATCGCGGCGCTGATGGCGCTGCCCGTCCTCGCGGCACAGCGCGTCGCGTGGAGCCTGCGTTCGACGCTCGGCCTCGCGATGGCGATCGGCCTCGTCTCCGTGGTTGCCGGTCTCGTCGTCTCGTACTACTGCGACCTCGCGCCCGGCGGGACGATCGTCCTGTTCGCCGCGGGCGCGTTCGTCGTCGCCGCACTGCTCGAAGCGGTCCCGCGCTCGTAGGTGCGGCGGGGCGCGGACGCGCCCCGCCGCATCAAGGCGCTAGCTAAGGCTGTTCGCCTTGAGGAACGCCGCCGCCACGTCCTCCGGGTCCTTCTTGTTGATCCCCACCGCGCGGTTCATCGCCGCGATGGCCTTCACGGTCAGGAGATTTGTGACCTTGTTGATCGTCGAGGTGAACTTCGCGCCGTACTCGGAGACGAGCTTCTTGCTGACGACGGGCGCGACGTGCTGGAACCCGAACATGTTCTGCGGGTCGCGTAGCTGGACGTACTTGCCCGAGAGGAGCTGCGGGTCCGTGGTGAAGACGTCCGCCGCGAGCACCTTCTTCTGGTCGAGCAGCTGGTAGGCGGAGATCCCCGCCAGCGGGACGAAGTCGAACCCCTTGACGCCGTACCGCGCCCCGATCTCGTCACGCCAGCGCGTCTCCCACTCGGGGAACGCGGCGATGTCGAGGTCGGGGACCTTGCTCAGGTCCCGGAGTGTCTTCAGGCCGTACTTGTTGGCCGTCGCGCGCGTCACCGCGATCACGTCGACGTCCTGGAACGGCGTCTGCGCGAGCAGCGTCTGGCCGCGCTTGCCGTAGAGCTTCTTCGCGAGCGCGTACGTCGCCCCCGCCGACTTCGGTAGCGCCTTCTTCTTGAACGTGACCGAGAGCATGATCCCGGTGTACTCGGGGTACATCGTGATCTTCCCGCTCTTGAGCGAGGTGTCGATCAGCTCGGTCGAGGCGATGTTCTCCTTGTACTGGACGTTGAACCCCTGGGCCTCGAGCGCCTGCTTGTAGAGCTGGCCGAGGACGTACTGCTCGGGGAAGTTCTTCGTCCCGACGATGATCGGGGTCGCCTTCTTCCCCGACTGCCCGCCGACCGCGGCCGGCGCCGCGGCGACCAAGCCGAGGATGAGCGCGACCCCGAACGCGACGGAGAAAGCGGCCTTGGCGGCACGCCTGTTGTGCTTGCGAATCACGTGGTGCCCCCTTCCGGGTAGAGGTGATCTCCGGGGCGGATCTCGAATGACCCTAGAGCAACGGTGCCGTCTACCCGGGCTGTTCGTCAACTTTTGACATTGGGCGCGAGCGCCTCGAGACGCCGGTGGTGACGTCCGCCTCGAAGGCGCGCGACTCGACGCGCAGCCCGGCCGGGGTCAGCGCTCGCTGGAGAAGGCCGACGGCGCCGTCGGCGGCGAGCGCGAGCACCGAGACGCAGATCGCGGCGCCGACCACGCCCTCGAGCCCGTAGCCCGCCTGGTTGACGATGATGTCCCCGAGGCCTCCGCCCCCGGCGACCGCGGCGATCGTCGCGGTCGCGACGACGAAGACCGTCGCCGTTCGGATGCCCGCGAAGATCAGGGGCAGCGCGAGGGGCAGCTCGATCCGGGTGATGACCTGGCGATCGGTCATCCCCATCCCGCGCGCGGCCTCGACGGCGTCCGCCTGCACGCTGTCGACGGCGACGTACGCGTTCGTGAGGATCGGCGGGATCGCGAGGACGACGAGCGCGAGCGCGACGCTCCAGAACCCGACGCCGAGGAAGACGAAGCCGACCGCGATCACCGCGAGGCTCGGCAGCGCCCGGCCGAGATTCGCGACGTTCACCGCGAGGAACGAGCCACGGTGCCGGTGTCCCAACCAGAGCCCGAGCGGCAGCGCGATCACGAGTGCGATCGCCATCGCGGCACCGGAGAGGAGTAGGTGCTCCCAGGTCTTCTGGAGGATCAGGCGCCGCTCGTCGACCACGAACTCGAGCGCGTCGCCGAAGACGGTGAGGCTCGCGGTCATGCCGCCCTCCGCGAGCGGTTCCACGGTGTCAGGGCGCGCTCGGCGACGACGAGCAGCGCATCGGCGACGAGCGCGAGCCCGACCGCGAGCGCGCCTGCGACGAGGATCTCGGTCTTGAAGGCCTCGCGCAGCGCGATGAAGATCGGGTAGCCGAGCCCCTGCGGGATCACGAGCGCGGCGACGGTCGCCAGGGCGATCGTCGAGACGACCGCGACCCGGAGCCCGGCCATCGTCGCCGGCACGGCGAGCGGCAGCTCGATGCGCCACAGGGTCTGCCGCCGTGTGAGCCCCATCCCGCGCGCCGCCTCGAGCACGTCGGGCGGGACGCTGCGCAGGCCCTCGAGGATGTTCCGGTAGAGGATCAGGAGCGTGTACCCGACGAGGGCGACCTCGACCGTGGCGGTGGTCAGACCGGTGATCGGCACGAGGAGCTGGAAGAGCGCGAGGCTCGGGATCGTGTAGACGATCGCCGCGAACACGACGAGCGGCTTCTCGAAGAGGCGAAGGCGGTGGGTGAGGAGCGCCGCCCCGAAGGAGATGACGAAGCCGATCGCGACGGCCATGATCGTCAGCTTCACGTGCTCGAGGAGCGCCGGCTGGAGCGTGCCGGACCAGTTGTCACGCACCCAGTCCGGGCAGAAGAGGCGGTTCTCGACGACGCAGTCGCTGCCCTCGCCGAAGTCGGGGATCACCGGTCCCTGCCCGGCGACAGGGCCGCCGAGCGGGATCATGCGGCGACGTCCGTCAGCGATTCCATCGTCACCACGCCGCGCGGCTGCCCCGCGCCGTCGAGGACGACGAGCGAGCGGGTCCCCGCGGTGATCATCTGCGAGAGCGCATCGCGGAGCGTCGTCGAACCGTCAGCAGTCGGCCCCGCGGCGCCGTCGAGCGGGGCGAGGTCGAGCTCGTCGAGCCGGCGGAGCGCGAGCAGCTTGAGCCCCCGGTCGGAGCCGAGAAACCGGGAGACGAACTCGTCGGCCGGGCGGGCGAGCAGCGCCTCGGGCGTGTCGTACTGCGCGAGGACGCCACCCTCGCGCAGGATCGCGATGCGATCGCCCAAGAGGATCGCCTCGTCGATGTCGTGCGTGACGAACACGATCGTCTTGCGCAGCTCGTGCTGGATCCGCAGGAGCTCGTGCTGGAGGCGCGCGCGCGTGATCGGGTCGAGCGCGCCGAACGGCTCGTCCATCAGCATCACCGGGGGGTCGGCCGCGAGCGCGCGCGCGAGGCCGACGCGCTGGCGCTCACCGCCGGAGAGCTGCGCCGGATAGCGCGCGCGGTAGTCGACCGCCGGCAGCTCGACGAGGTCGAGCAGCTCGTCGACGCGCTGCGTCGTCTGCTCCTTCGACCAGCCCAGGAGGCGAGGCACCGTCGCGACGTTGTCGGCGACCGACATGTGCGGGAAGAGGCCGACCTGCTGGATGACGTAGCCGATCCCGCGGCGGAGCCTCGTCACGTCGAGCGAGCGCACGCTGGTCCCGCCGATCCGGATGTCGCCCTCGCTGATGTCGATCAGCCGGTTGACCATCTTCATCGCCGTCGTCTTCCCCGCCCCCGAGGGCCCCACGAGACAGCAGATCTCCCCCGCCGGCACGGTGAGCGTCAGCTCGCGCACGGCCGGCTCGGCGCGGCCGGGATAGCGCTTTGTCGCACGATCGAACGCGATCTCGGCGGCGACGCCGCTCACGCGGGACAGCCTACAAGCCGGTCCACGGCGCTCGAAGGTGTAGACATGGGCCGTGCCGTCGTCTGCCTCGACGATCCGAGCGGCCGTCCTCCACGAGCCGGGGGACGTGCGTGTCGAGGATATCCTGCTCGATCCTCCGGGCCCGGGAGAGGTGCTCGTCCGCGTCGCCGCGGCGGGTGTCTGCCACTCCGACGTCCACCTGGCGAACGGCTCGCTCGGGGAGGGTCGCTGGCCGATGGTGCTCGGTCACGAGGGCGCCGGCGTCGTCGAGGAGGTCGGCGAGAGCGTGACCCATGTCACGCCCGGCGACCGCGTCGTGCTCTGCTGGGTGCCTTCCTGCCGCGAGTGCGAGGCCTGCCTGGCGGGCCGGCCGACGCTGTGCACCGTGGCCGCCGCGCACAGTTTCACGGGAACGATGCCCGACGGCACGACACGGCTCCGCCTTCCCGACGGGACCGCGCTCCAGCACGGGCTGATGACCGCCTGCTTCGCCGACCGCGTCGTCGTCCCGGCCGCAGGGGCGATCCCGCTCCCGGGCGGGTTGCCGCTCTGGCAGGCCGCGCTGCTCGGCTGCGGCGTGATGACGGGCTTCGGCGCGGTGCGCAACGTGGCGCGGGTCGGGGCGGGGGAGAGCGTCGTCGTGATCGGGCTCGGCGGGGTCGGTCTCCAGGTGCTCGCCGCGGCGAAGCTCGCGGGCGCCTCGCCGATCGTCGCGGTCGACCGTGACGCGGCCAAGCTGGAGCGCGCGCTCGAGCGCGGCGCCGACGCGGCGGTCGACACGTCGGCGGACGAGCGCGTCGTCCGCACGCTGCGCACGTTGACGGGCGGCGGCGCAGACCACGCGTTCGAGGTCGTCGGGCTCCCCGAGACCATGCTGCTCGCCTGGAAGGCGCTGCGGCCGGGAGGGACCGCGGTCGTGATCGGCATCGCGGCGAAGGGCGCGGAGCTGGCGCTGCCCGCGCTCGAGCTCTCGACCGACAAAGGGATCCGTGGGTCGTTCTACGGGTCGGGCGACCCGGCCGCCGACCTGCCCGAGCTCGCGCGCCTCGCGGCGGGCGGGCAGCTCGACCTCGCAGGCGTCGTCACGCAGGTGGACACGCTCGACGGCGTCGTCGACGCGCTCGAGCGACTCCGCCGCGGCGAGGGCGTCCGCACCGTCCTGGTGCTCGACCCCGAGGCCGCCGGCGTCGAGGCCCAGGGCTAGATAAGCCCTGCCCGCGTCGCCGACGCGGCGGCGGCCGCGCGCGACGACTGCCCGAGCTTGCGCAGCAGGTTGGCGACGTGACGATGGACGGTGTGCTCGCTGAGCACGAGCGACGAGGCGATCTCGCGGTTCGTCAGGCCGGCCGCGACGAGTCGCAAGACCTCGGTCTCGCGCGAGCTGAGGGGCGAGTCGCCGTTCACCTCGGTCGCGGCGCTGTCCCCCAGGAACCCGACGAGCGCGCGGCGGAGTGCCCGCTGGTCGTCGAGCCACGGCAGGTGCGCGTCGCCGTCGAGCGCGACGAACCTCGCATTGGGGAGAAGCCGCGCGACCTCGCGGCCGTGGGAGATCGGGACGGTCCGGTCCCCGCGGCGGTGGAGCACGAGCGTCGGGGTCTCGACGGACGGGAGGTATCCGCGTGCGTCCGCCGTCAGGTCGAGCTCGAGGAACGCCCCCGCCACCTCCGCCGACGCGGAGTGGCGCTGGTACCGGCTCATCGCCTCGATCGCGCTGCCGTCCGCCTTGGGCAGGATCAGGCCGGCGAGCATCTGGGCCGCGAGCGGCCAGTTCGTCCGCACGAAGTCGACGATGGAGCGGCGCGTCGCCTCGGGCACGTCCGACCGCGAGGCGTAGCTCCCGAAGAAGACGAGCTTCTCGACGCGCCCGGGCGCGACGCCCGCGAATCGGGCGGTTGCGACGCCGGCGCAGGAGCACGCGAAGAGCGAGACGCGGTCCCGGCTGCACGCGTCGACCACGGTGGCGAGCGCGCGCATCTCCGACTCGACGGTCGGTGTGCCCACCCCGTCCCTGTCCGAGAGGCCCGCGCCGAGCCGGTCGTAGCGCACGACCCGATGCGTGTGGGCCAGCTCCTCGAAGAACGCGCGGGCGTGCGGGTCCTCCCACTCCTCCTCGAGGTGCGTCACCCAGCGCCCGCCGAAGAGCAGCGTCGGGCCCTCACCGACGGTCGCGTATGCGATCCGGCGGCCGTCGAGCTCGCAGAAGCGAATCTCCTGCTCCACTGACCCGTAGTCTGGATGGCCGTATCGGGCCATGTCAAGAAGATGGCCCGCACGCGCGACGCGCAGACCTGGCCCGCACCTGCACCATGGGCGAATGCAGGCTCGCCATGTCCGAGGGCTGACGATCCGCCCGCTCCGCAACGGCGACACCGAGACGATCGCGGCCGTGTTCGCGCGGCTCGGCTCGGCGTCGCGGCAGCGCCGGTTCTGCGGCGCAAAGCCGCGGCTCTCCGACGACGACCTGGCGCTGCTCGCCCGCGTCGACGAGACCCACCACGTGCTGGTCGCGTACGTGCCCGGCGATCCGGCCCCGGCCGGGATCGCCCGCCTGGTCCGCATCGGCGGAACCGGGGAGATCGCGTTCGAGGTCGCGGACACGCTCCAGGGACGTGGGATCGGCTCGCTGCTCGCGCGCGAGCTCGCCGCCGACGCACGGGCAGCCGGCATCACGCAGCTCGTCGCGACGGTCTGCGGCGACAACCGGCCCGTCGTCTCGCTCCTCGGGCGTCTGGCGCAGTCGGTCGACGTCCGCTGGAACGGCGGCGAGCGCGAGTTCGTCCTCGACCTCGTCGGGCCGGCGCCGTCGGCCCCGTAACGCGCCTCGCGCTGCGCGTACGATCCAGGCGACGCAGACGGCGCTCGTGCGCCGACACCGACGGACGGAGGCACGCCATGACCACAGTCTCGGAAGGCCCGCGGACCGTCGAGGACGCCGTCTCGGGGCTCGACATCCGAGCGCAGGCGTTCATCGACGGAAGCTACGTCGACTCGCTCTCCGGAGAGACGTTCGACTGCGTGAGCCCGATCGGGGGCGAGGTGGTCGCGAAGGTCGCGGCTTGTGACACGGAGGACGTCGATCGCGCCGTCGCCGGAGCGCGAGCCGCGTTCGAGTCGGGGGTCTGGTCGAGACTCGCGCCGAAGAAGCGCAAGAAGGCGCTGCAGCATCTCGCGACGCTGATGTCCGAGCACGCCGACGAGCTGTCCCTGCTCGAGACCGTCGACATGGGCAAGCCGATCCGCGATGCGCGCAACGTGGACGTGCCTCTCGCGACCGAGTGCATCGGCTGGTACGGCGAGGCGATCGACAAGGTGTACGACGAGATCGCCCCGACCGGCCCCGAGGCGCACGTCTCCATCGTGCGCGAGCCGCTCGGCGTCGTCGCGGCCGTCGTCCCGTGGAACTTCCCGCTGATGATGGCCTCGTGGAAGATCGGCCCTGCGCTCGCGACCGGGAACAGCGTCGTGCTCAAGCCAGCCGAGCAGTCGCCGCTGAGCGCCCTGCGCCTGGCCGAGCTCGCCTCCGAGGCGGGCATCCCCGACGGCGTGCTCCAAGTCGTGCCGGGCTTCGGCGAGACCGCCGGGCAGGCGCTCGGCCGCCACCCCGACGTCGACATGGTCGCGTTCACCGGCTCGACCGAGGTCGGCAAGCTCTTCCTCCGCTACTCCGGCGAGTCGAACATGAAGCGCGTCGCGCTCGAGTGCGGCGGCAAGTCGCCGCACATCGTGACGAAGGAGTGCGGCGACCTCGACGCCGCCGCCACCGCCGTCGCCTGGGGCGTCTTTTACAACCAGGGCGAGGTCTGCAACGCGGGCTCGCGCCTGCTCGTGCACGAGGCGGTCAAGGACGAGCTCCTCGAGAAGGTCGTCGCGGTGGCGGGTCGGATCCAGCCCGGTGACCCGCTCGACCCCAAGACGAGGATGGGCGCGATCGTCGACGAGACGCAGCTCGGCCGCGTGCTCGGCTACATCGAGTCGGGCAAGAGCGAGGGCGCGGGGCTGCACCTCGGCGGCGCCCGCGTCCGAGAGGACACCGGCGGCTACTACGTCGAGCCGACGATCTTCGACGCCGTCTCGAACGACATGACGATCGCGCGCGAGGAGATCTTCGGCCCGGTGCTCTCAGCGCTGTCGTTCTCCGAGCTCGACGAGGCGATCGCGGTGGCGAACGACACGATCTACGGCCTCTCCGCGGGGATCTGGACGGACGACGTCAACGTCGCGCATCGCGCCGCGCGCGCGATCAAGGCGGGGATCGTCTGGGTCAACACCTTCGACGCCGGCGACATCTCCAGCCCGTTCGGCGGCTTCAAGCAGTCGGGCTTCGGCCGCGACAAGTCGATCCACGCCCTGGAGAAGTTCACGGATCTGAAGGCGATCTGGATTGCCTTGAGGGACTAGTCCCTCAAGGCGGCTACGCGACGAGCTGGATGGCGTCCGCCCCCGGCTCGTGGCAGTCGCGGCAGCGCGCCTCGTAGGTGTCCAGAGCCCCGACGACGATCGTCTCGCCCCCGTACGGGGCCGGACGCCCGTCGAGCAGCCGCTGCGTGGTCGTCGCCGGTCCGCCGCAGCGGTGGCAGACGGCCTGGAGCTTGTCGACGAACTCGGCGCGCGTGAGCAGGTCGGGCATCGGGCCGAACGGCTCCCGGCGGAAGTCCTGGTCGAGCCCCGCGACGATCACGCGCGCGCCCCCGTCGGCGAGCGCGAGCGCCGAGTCGACGACGGCGGGCTCGAAGAACTGCACCTCGTCGATCCCGACGACCTCCGAGGAGCGGGCGCGGGCCACGAGCTCGGCACAGCCGTCGACCGGGACGGCCGACATCCGGACCCCCGCATGGCTGACGACGTCAGCCGCGTCGTAGCGGTCGTCGATCCGCGGCTTGAAGAGGATCACGCGCTGGCCCGCGATCTCGGCGCGGCGAAGCCGGCGGATCATCTCCTCGCTCTTGCCGGAGAACATCGGCCCGCAGACGACTTCGAGCCAGCCTCCTCGCTGCGGCGCCACGCGGATCACGGCGCTCGATCCTAGAGCCGCGAGCGGACGTGCCCGACGCGTCACTCCTCGCCCGCACGCCAGAGGGCGGGCACGATGCGGTCGGCGACGACCTCGGCGCGCTCGACGAGGCGCGCCACGGCCTCCAGCGAGGGTGCCGCGAAGATCGAGAGGAGCGAGTCGTCGCCGGGCAGCGCGGCGGCACCGAGGAAGCGGACGTCGCCGCCACGGCTGTCGTTCGCCGCGCGCAGACGGCGCGTGAACGCCTCGACCTGACCTGCGTCGAGCCCCGGGGAGTAGTGCTCGGCGACGAAGATGTGGGTCGCGCGGCGGCCGCTACGCCTGTCCTCCGCTTCGCCCGACGTGCGCTCCCTGCTCGGGCCGACGAGCGCCCGGGCGAGGGCGAGAGCGGCGAGAGGGTGCTGGCTCACGTCGCCACCCGGTTGGCTCCGCCGCGTGATTCCCCGGGAAGCGGGAACCAGCGCGCCCGCTCTAAGCTCGGGTCGAGCGGCGGGTCGTCCGGCGGCGCGGGCCCGGCGGTCTCGAGCTCGCGCAGGATGCGGCGCGCCTCCTCGAGCTGGTCCGCGAG
>Ga0207428_10000328_pt1 | contig 61709 bp, 31 predicted proteins | sample RhiMethybrSRZTD1_FD_187600 | JGI IMG/M metagenome (GOLD analysis project Ga0207428, IMG submission 187600) | Populus rhizosphere microbial communities from Tennessee, USA - Rhizosphere MetaG P. TD hybrid SRZTD1 (SPAdes) (version 3) | ecosystem: Host-associated > Plants > Roots > Rhizosphere >...
AACGCATCCAGCCGGTCCAGCTCGTCGTAGGTCATCCGGACCTGGTGCCCGTTCGCGTCCGTCTGCAGCACGCGGTTCCGGTTCGGGTCGTACTGATACGACGTCACCCGATTGCCGGGTTGGACCACGCGCAGCAGCTTGCCCAGCTCGTCGTAGGCGTACGTCGTCTCCTGCTGCTCCGGCTCGACGACCGAGGTGCGGTTCCCCTCCTCGTCATACCCGTACCGCGTCACGTCCGTCTCGCCATCCGTCGTCGTTTCGAGCCGGTTCAGCGCGTCGTACGTGTTCCGCAGGGACCACGGCACGCCCAACGAGGCCAACCGCGCGTCCAGCTCCTCCGTCCGATTCCCGTTCGCGTCGTACTTGTACGTCGTGACCGCCGCATCCGGCGTGCCGAACCCATCCGTCCGCGCGGACAGGCGATTCGCCGCGTCATACGTGAACCGCGTCTCCTTCGACTCGCCGTCCTTCGCCGACGTCTTGTTCCCCACCTGGTCGTAGGCGTTCGTCTCCTGGGTGATGCCGGCGCGGGTGACAGTGAGCGTCCGGCCCAGAGGATCCATCTGCGAAACCGTCACGGCCCCACGCCTGTCCTTCACGGATACGCGGTTCTGCGCGTCCAGGTACGTCGTCTCGACCTTCTGCGCACTGAACGGAGCCGGATCGGTCACGCGGATCGGGCGATTCAGCTCGTCGTAGTCGAACTTCGTCGTATGGCCGCGCTTGTCCGTCTCCTCGCGGCGGTTCACGCCGTCCCAGCGCGTGACGACCGTGCCATTGCGGGCATCCGTCAAGCGCACCACGCGATCGAGACCATCGAGCTCAGCCACCGTCGGGTGCGACCGAGCATCGATCTCCGTCCGCTTCCGCCCGCGGTCGTCGTAGACGACCTCCCGCCTCGACGCGACCCCCGAAATCGAGGGCACGAGCGTTGTCACCCGCGGCCGGCCGAGGTTGTCGTAGGAGAACTGGCGCTCCACGCCTCGGCGATCGGTCTCGCGGATCTTCAGCCCCCCGCCGTCGTACCGGTACGACGCCGAATGCGTGAGCGCGTCCGTCATCGTCCGCAGGCGGCCCAGCGAGTCGTAGACGAAGCGGGTGGTCGCCTCACGCGGATCGATGACCGCCGTCTTGTTCCCGAGCCCGTCGTAGGTGGTACGAGTCGTCAGGGCGAGCCCATCGACGTCCACCACGACCATCACCGGATGGTCCAGGCCGTCCAGCGCCGTGCGGGTACGCGTTCCGCGTGCATCCGTGACGGTGACGGCATGGCCGGGATCGTCGTACGCAGTGGCCGTGGTGTAGACCTCGCCGCTGGAACCTGCCCCCTCCAGGTGCACCGTCCTCGAGGTCTCGCGGTTGAGGAAGTCGTACGCATACGTCGTGCGCAGCCCGCGCACCACGTCGTGGTCTTCCGACTTGTTGACCTTGGAACCCTCGGGGTCCAGGAAGGTGGCGGTCGCGACGTGACCCAGCGCGTTCTCGGTCCGGATGACGCGATCGAGGCCGTCGTAGGCGTACTTCGTCTCGTTCCCGTTCGCGTCCTTCACCGAGGTGCGGTTCCCCACCTTGTCGTACGCGACGCGCTCCACGAACCGCGGGTTGCCCTCGGGCAGGCGCTTCTCCTTCACCCGGTAGAGGCCGTCGTAGACGTAATCGGTCACCAGGCCCGCGACGTTCGTCTCCGACGTCTTGTTGCCGACGAGGTCGTAGCCGTACGTCGCGACCACGCCCACCGGACCTTCACCCGTCAGGCCGCTCGGGATCGAGACCTCGGTCAGGCGGTTCAGCGCGTCGTACTTCATCACGCGCTGGACGCCGCGCCGATCGGTCTCGTTGGTCTTGTTCCCGTTGGCGTCGTAGTTCGCGGTGGTCACGAGGGTCTCGCCTTCGACGATCGTTTCTGCACGGATGACCCGGTTCAGGCCGTCCAGGGTGTACGTCGTCGTGGCTCCGCCCGCATTCGTGGTCGTGCGCGGCTGGCCGCCCGGATAGAACTCGTTGCGCGTTACCTCGTCCTCGGAGGCGCCGCCGGCGACCCTCTTCACCTCGAGAGGCTGGTCGAGGCCGTCGAATGTCGTCGCCATCGAACGGCCGAAGCTGTCCGTCTGGCCGAAGAGGCGTCCGCGGAGGTCGTACGCGCGATCCGTCCGATTGCCGAGCGGGTCCACGATCTGGCGCGCGTTCCCGAAGGAGTCGTGATCGCTGTGCGTCGTGGAGTGGCCGCGAGGATCGATGACCTCCGTCAGCCGCCCGCGCGTGTCGTAGCGGTATTCGGTCGCGTTGCCCACCGCATCCGTCACGCGGACGAGGTCGCCGCTATCGGGGTCGATGTCGTACCGCGTCGTCCGTCCCTCGGCGTCCGTCTTGAGGGTCAGCTTGTTGAAGCGCGTGTCGTATTCGTAGCGCGTCCCGACGATCCCGAAGTCCGGGGTCGCGATCTGCTCCAGCGTGAGGTTGCCCCGCTCGTCGTAGCCGTACGACGTCACGCGCTCCAGCGCATCCGTCTCTTTCACCTTGAAGATGTCGGTGGTGGCCCACTCCATCCGCGTCGTGCGGCCGAGCGGCTCCCGGATCTCCAGGGGGCTGCCGTTGCCGTTCATGACGTACAGCGTCTCGTTGAGGCGCGCGTCCTTGACCGTGGCCTTGAAGCGCTGCGACAGCGCTTCGGTGTAGTCGTACTGGAAGTCGGTGACGGGAACGAGGGACGTCGTCCCGAGGGCGAACTCACGGACCCGGCGCACGAACTCTTCCTTCTGGTCGACGGCCAGCGCGCTTCCCCCGGGGAAAGCGTCGGCCTTCCGGTAGTACTCGTACTCCGTGCGATTGCCGTTCGGATCGAAGGCGGCCCGCATCTGGTGGCGGTCACGCACCTCGCCCGTCGAGTACTCGAACCGCTCGACCCGGTCCGCGGCGGCCGGCCCCACGCCGAGGTTCGTGCCCTTGCGCGTGGCCTCGATGAGGTTGCCGAAGCTGTCGTACTTGTACGCCACCTCCAGACCCAGGGCCGGGATCGCCGCACTCGAGATGCGATCGAACCCACCGACCTTCGCGTACGAGATCTCGAGAACGCGGACCTCGCCCGCTTCCGGATGGACCTCGGCCACCCGCGTCACGCGGTCCGACGAGTCGTAGGTGGGAACGAGACGGTCGAGGTGCGGCTCTTCGACGTATTCGAGCCGGCGATCAGAGTCGGCCGTGGGATCGAGCGAGGTCTGGAAGTGGTACCGCGTTCCCGCCTTGTCGATGAAGTCGAAGGACCCATCGGCGAGCTTCAGGAGGCGCGTGTGGTAGCCCTTCTGCGCCTTGTACGTGAACCCGCCGTCGAGGGTGCGGAAGGTCTGGCTGCTGCCGTCGGGCGTCGTCACCGTGACGAGGCCGCAATCGCCGGACGGCGCCAGCGAGGTCTCCCAGTTCCACACCCAGCCCGCGCCCATCACGCCCTTGGGCCCGCGTCCCGCGCTCGAATACGTCCGCGTCATCTCGAGACCGAGATGGCGTCCGGGAACCTTGAGGTCGGTGCCCTGGCGGACGAGGTGGCCGTCGAGCAGGTCCACGCCTTTCACGAACGTGTGGCCGACGGGCAGGACGGACCGATTGCGGACGGATGCGGTCAGCGTGCCAGGGGCAGTCACGTCGAGCGTGGAGTCCTGGGTGTCGATCGCGCGCAGCGCGAAAGGCTTGGACTCCTCGGACGTCGCGCTGAAGAGACCCGGGGACAGCCCGATCTCGTGCACGCCGGCCGTCAGGACGACATCCTGGATCTCGGTCGGAAGGACGTTCTTGTCGATCACCCCCGTGATCACCTCTCCGTCCACGGTGAGGGTCACGCGGGCATTGCGGCACAGTGTAAATCGGACCTTTTCCCCGCGGCCGCAGGTCACGCCGTTGAGCGGGTCGCGCGTGTAGGGCAGCACCACGACGGGCGTCTCGAGAGAGAGGAGCCCACAGGTCGGCAGGGGGAAGGCCTGGGACTCGACGCTGCCCCCGCTGGCCTGCACCCCGACCACGCTCAGATGCGCGGTGTGCTCGCCCGCCGGCAACGCGAGGCCGCGAGGCACGTCGAAGGAGGCGTCACCCTGGCCGTTGGCGGAGAGGATCGACGTGCCCTCCTGACGGACCTGGAAGAGGATGTCGGTCGGGGTCAACAGGCTGCGGTACTCCGCCGGCGCCACGGAGTAGGAAACGCTGGACGCGCGCGTCACGGCGCTCGCCGCGTCGAGGAGGATCGGCGTGGGCTGCACGGCCGTGATCGCCGCCTTCACACCCCAGAGGCTGAATTCGTCGGACCCCGTGACCGCGCGCTGCGGGTCCTTCTTCCGGTTCACGCGCAGGACGCCGCCCGCATCGGTGTAGACGGCCGCGGGGTCGATCTCCGGCCGTCCGGTGCCGGATCCCGGCCGAATGTACGGGATCCACCACGGCAGATGCGTTCCGCGGTAACGAACGGTGTTGAGTTGCGGGTCGGGCCCCATGGTCATGCTGCCCCGATAGGTCCCGTTGGTCACGTGCGGCACGTTCGGTGCCGCCGCCGTGCCCGGCGTCGTCGGCGCGGCCGTGATCACCGAGTCCAGCAGGCGCTCCCGCCGCCACTTGTTGATGCCGCGTGCCTGGTACTTGCCATCGCCGTCCAGGAACACCTCGACGTCCTCCGAGATCTGGTCCACCCAGACGTCGAAGGTCGCGGCCGTGGACGGTGGGTAGGCCTCCACCTGGTTGCCGAGGCGATTGGTCACCCGAGTGCGCTGACCCATGGAGACGATGGGGTCGGCGGGGCCGTCGCCGCCGCACGCGCTCGGATCGGGGCCGTGGCAATTGAAGCCGTTGGTCGGATAGGCCGTGAAGCCGAAACTCTCGTCCCGGTCGTTCTTGATGTCGAAGTAGTAATAGCTGAACGGGCTATCCCCGAGCGCGGCGTACGCGTAGGCGCCATTGGGCGAGGACATCACCACCTGGGACGACGCTTCTCCCGTGCACTCGCCCCAGATGGGGTTCGCCGTCGTCGCCAGGCAGCCGAGGTAGTCGCTGACCTTGAGGATGCGACCCGGCGTAGTGGTCGCGGGACGCATGCGCACCCAGCCCGCGGGCGGGTCGTTGGGAACGGGGTCCGGCCGGTAGACGAAGTGGACCTCCACGTCGGAGATCGGGTTGCCGAATGGGTCGGTCAAATCCAGCGCCATCAAGGCGGACACGCGGAGGTTGGGCCACCCGCAGGCAAAGCACGACGTCTCCTGGCCCTTCCACTTCACGTCGACCAGGATCCGGCCGTCCGGTTGCCACCGATAGTCGGGGTAGGCGACCGCGGTGAACGGCTCGGGAAGCGTCGCCAGGCCCGAGCGTACGGCCACGAGGTTCAGGCCGACCTGCTCCTTGAACTCGCCGCCGATGTCCACGAAGCGCGGGATCAGATCCGTCCTCTTGCCGAGGGTGAGGCTGGCCACGGCCTCACCGCGATCGTTGGAACGAACGACGACCTCCGGCTCACCGAGGCCACCGATCGCAGGGTCGGTGAGACGGCCTCCCCCGCCGATCGCGGTGAAGGTGACGAAGGCGTTGCGCACCGGGAAGCCGTCCGCATCGGTGACCAGTACCTTCAGGGACTTCTTCAGCGCCTTGTCGACGGTTCCTTCCTGGAAGTCCGTGGAGACGAACTTCTCGACGTGGGCCACCGCCGCGTCCTCGGGAGCGGCCTCGACGTCCTCGTCGCCCGTCTCCAGCGGGTCCACGATCTCCTGCGGCAGCTCGATCACCGAAGGCGCGGTCACGCCGCCGGAGTGTCCACCCTGCAGCTGGTACGCCGCCTCGCCCGTCTCTTCGTCGATCAGCACATACCCGATACCCGTCCAGGCCAGATACGAGACGGGCGCGGCGGGGACCCTCGCCAGGAACCCGCGGCTGGTCGCGTCCCGGATCTCGGCCTTCGCCGACTCCGCGATGGGGAGGCCGGGCAGCACCGTCTCGACGTTCGCCGATGTGAGGTCGTTCACGGCAATGCCCGCGTCGACCGCGAGCGCGAGGGCCCTGGCCGTCGACACCGAGGAGATCCCGAGGGTGTTCTCGAAGACGCGGTGCTCGAGCACGGAGCCTTCGAGGGCAGAGACGAGCGTGAACGATTTCTCAGCGGAGCGATCGACGATGCCCACCGGCGCGGAGGCACGCAGGTCGGCATCCACGGCGATCCCCTTGAACTCGTAGCGGACGGGATAGAGCGGATCGCCGCCGGCATAGTCGACGTCGATCTCCGACATCACGAAACAGGCGGAGACGGTGGGCCGAACGGGGACGACCTTGAAGATGGCCGCCAGCTCGTCGTCCGACCTGTCCCAGCTCTCGAGGTACGCCTGCGCGAGAGAGGAGAGGACCTGCGCGGCCTTGCCGCCGAGCTCCTCGTGCCGCACGACGCCGCGCCCTCCCAGGCCGATGGCAGTGAGATTGCCGGCCACGACGTCATTGGTCACGATCTGGGTTCCGCCGGGAGTGTGGAACTCCAGGGTGAACGCCACCTTCACTCCGAGGCCGACGGGGCCGGTGCCGGCCACGAGGTCGACGCCTCCCGACTTCAAGATCGGCTTGACCTGCGCGAGGTACGGTGGCGTCTTCAACAGTCCGCCGAACTGGCGGGCCAGATCCTCGTCCTCCGGGGCGAACGGCACATAGGACAGGGTCAGGCGGCGCCCCAGCAGATCGGCCACGGGCAGCGTCGCGTCGAGGACCGTACGGTCGGCTGTCTCGACCTTGAAATGCACGGTATGGCGCAAGCTGTCCTGAATCTCGTAAGAGACTTCCGGCGCGCCTGTCGGGCGGTAGGGCAGGGTGCTGGGCAGGAGGCCGAGGTTTTCGGCGAATACGTCCCGGCGATTGAGGAACTCTTCATACGACAGGCCGGATCCAGCTTCGGCAAGCCGTTGAACGATGCGATCGCGAACGACCTCACGGGGCGTCCCGGGCTGGCCGCCCTGTCCATCGAGAAGGTAGTCGCCGACCAGGCTGCGCACGTCGAGAGTCAGGTCACGCTGGGGGTCGACGACACGCGGCGGGCTCAGCCGCTTGAAGCCCGCATCGAGGGGAACCCACGCCTTCCCGTGCTGATCCATCACCGCGCCGCGATAGTTGGCGTACGGCACGTAGGCTTCCGCCCACACGCGCTCCAGCTTCACGCTCGCGATGCCGCTGGAACGCATCACGGTCTCGTGCGGGATGGCGGCGCGGTCGAGGGCGCGGACGGCCTGCTCGATTGAGGCCGTGCCCACGATCGCCTGCAAGGTCGTGCCCGGCATCTCGACCGTGCCGCGCGCGAATCGCGCCGGGATTCCCTTCGCTCGCAACATCTGGATGAGGAGGGCGGCGGTGTCGGCATCGTTGCCGCTGCCTTCGGCGTAGGTCCGCTCCGCGCCCTTCATGGCGCCGTGATAGAGCTCCGGCCGGATGGTGTTCCGTACCCATTCGTAGACGTCGACGGGCCCGGCCAGCGTCGCCGCAGCCTGCTTGAGAATCGCGGGGACGGGCCCGATGGTGGTGTCGTCCGGAGAGCTTGCGGTTGCGGTGGCGCCGGCGGCGAGCGCGGGGGTGACGAGGGCGGGCGCCTTGACCTTCAGCTCGCCCGCGCTGATGGGCGCACGCCGCGACGCCGCCTCGAGCTTGCGGACGAGGTCCTGGGCCTCCGGGAGGAGAGCGCTGCTCCTGAGATCCTTCTGCGCTTCGAGGTCGCGCACGAGCTCGATGACGATGGCGAGCAGGCGGCCCTGGCCGGCGGCATAGGCCGCTTGCGCCGCCTGCAGCCGCTCTCCGGCGGACGCAGGCAAGCGCTTCCCCGCTGCGGCCGCGAACTGCCGCTGCTGCGCCGCATCGCGCTTCTGGAGTTCGACGAGGAGGCGGCGCAGCGCCGCCCCATCCACCTCGCCGTTTGCCATCGCGCTCAGCGTCCGTGCCGCTTCCTCGAAGGGCCGCTCGGCAGGCGAGGCCACGACCGGCCACACCGCCAGCAGCAACCCGGCCAGCCCCAGCGCGCGACCTCGGTCTCGCAAGTTCATTTGACGATGGGGGGCGCGATCGCCTTCGAGTCCTGGAGCCAATACACGCGCGTGTGGCCGAGACCGGAGTCGTCGAAGCTCACGACCACGGTGGCCAGCTTCGGCCCCGCATTCCCCGAGTCCGCGGCGCGCCGCGCGAGGACGATCCGGCCCGCCTCGATGCGCTCCACCGTGTCCGGTCCCACGACATCGCCGGGGCGAAGGTGAAGGCTCGCGCCGTCAGACAGTCGGACGTCCGCCTGGCCGGCGGCGGTCTTCGACGCGCGGGCGCCTTTCCAGCGGCCGGCGTCGGCCGAGTCCGTGCCGATCGCGGATGGCCGGGTTACGGCGATCGGCCCCGGTTTCGTCGAGGGGGGGATGAACGGCGGGCGCTCGGTCTTGATCTCGCCCGGGGCGGGGCTGGGCGAAGGTGTCTGGCTGGCGGCCCACGCGGGCGCGCACAGCGCGATGGCGGTCACAGCGATCAGGCGCGTGGCCGCGGGGAGTCTTGTCATGGTACCACCCGGATGACGTCCGAAGCCGAGAACGGCACGCCCCTGGCCGTCCCCGTGACCGTCATGGGGACGTCGATGTGGCTGCCCGGGGGCAGGAGAGCGACGACCGCGGCGCGGTCGAACCGAACCGTCAGCTTCGAGTCGGTGACCGAGACGACCTTCGCCACCCGCAGCACGCCGTTGAGGCGAATGGAGGTGACATCCACCATCGAGCCGCGCACGCCATTTTGGAAGGTCAGGCGCGCGTCGATGAGCGCGTTCGACTGCTTCCGGCTGAGGGTCCGCGGCGTCATGAACAGATCGACGCGCAAGGGCGAGACGACGAGGTTGGCCTCTCCCTGGAAGGGCGTACCCGCGGCGCGGCCGCTGAGTCGCAGCCGGTTCACGCCCAGCGCCAGATGGGGCTTGACCCTCGAGAACGGGAACCGCAGCTTCAGCTCGAGGATGTGGTCGCCGTCCACGTCGGTGACGGACCAGTAGTAGCGGTCCGCGGGGACGTCCCCGGCGAGAAGGACGCTGTTGCGGTCGATCACCAGGAAGCCCAGCCACGAGGGCAGCTCGACCGTCGCGTAGATCCAGCTCGGACAATCGTCGTCATCGTCGTCGTGATCGTCGCCGCCGTCGTGATGGTCGCCGTCTGAGTTCGAGAGGCTTGCGAAGTCACGCCCGTCGTCGTCATGGCCGTGGTGGTCCTCGTCGTGGGAGCCGCAGACGAGGCACTGGGCGCCGACTTCAGACGGCGTGTACCGCACCTCTGCCGTCACCGTGCTCGCTCGCGGAGTGGCGTTGACCTCGGTGGAACGCGCGCTCTCGAAGTGGGCGTCTCGGGCCGTCACGACGTAGTAGACAGGGACTCCGTTCGGCAGGCCCGTGTGCTCGAAGCTGGGCGCAACGGTATCCGCGACGAGGGTGTAGGGACCGCCGGCGGTGCTCGCGCGATAGATGCGATAGCCCACGACGTCGGGCTCGGGGCTCGCCGTCCAGCGCAGGGAGACGCGCATGTCACCGGCAATCGCGCTCACGCCGGTCGGCGCCGCCGGCGGCTGGTCCACGAGCACGGAGAAATGCGCGCTCGGCATCCAGGAGCCGGCCTGCAAGCCGTCGCTCGCGCGCGCCCGCCACGAGTAACGGCCGTCGGCCAGGTCGAGGGCCGGAGTCCACGAGGTCACATCCGTCCCTTCGGGTATCCCGGCGGCATGATCGAGGAGGGTCAGGACGCCGCCCGTCCCTTCGACGTAGAGCTCGAACGCATAGGTGAGGGGCCGGCCGTCCGGGCTGGTGGCATTGACCACGGACAGCGCGGGCCGCCGCGTGGCCACCGTCGCGCCCTCGGCGGGCGCGAACCGCGAGGGCGCCGTCGGCGGATCGGCCACGGCGTTGACCCGGAACGACTCCGGGTTGCTCCACGGTCCGGCGGACTCCGCGTCGTGCGCGCGCGCCGACCAGAGGTAGGCCGCGTTCTCGACCAGGCTGGGCGTCACCGTCCACTGGGTCTCGTCGGGCGTCTCGGGAACCCCCGTGGCCTCCGCCACCACCACGCCCGCGGGCGTAGTGACCACGAAGTCATACGTGAGCGGGTCGCGGTCGAGATCGGCGGCGTTGTGGACCCGCAGCACCGGCGTCGGTGTGTTGACGCTCTGCCCGCCCACGGGCGCGATGGGACCCGGAGCGCCCGGCGGGTCGTTGACGAGGTTCGTGAAGAAACGGCCCTCGACCCACGGTCCGCGCGTCGTGCCGTCGCTGGCCGCGGCCCGCCAGAAATAGGTCGTGTTGTCGGCCAGAGCCGCGGGCGGCGTCCAAGCCGTCTCTCCTGCGGCCTCCGCGACATCGGCGGTCTGGAGCGAGGGCGTATCGAAGGAGAGGGCGCGGTCGATCTCGAACCGGTAGGTCAGCGACTCGCCCTCGGGATCGGCCGCGTTGATGACGCCGAGCTCCGGCCTCAAGGTGGCCACCTGCGCGTCCAAGGCCGGCTTCTGGAGAATCGGAGCCGATGGCGCCGCGTTGAGGGTGTCGACCAGGAACGACACCGGAGTGGACCATTCGGATGCGCCGTGCCCGTCGCTCGCGCGCGCGGTCCAGTAGTACTGCGTGTCTTCCAGGAGCGCGGTGGGCGGCGTCCAGCGCGTGACCCCGGCGCCCTCCGGTACTTCCGCGATGGAAGCGATGAGCGTGCTCATCTCGGGATCGGTGGCGAGCCGGAACTCGTACGTGAGCGAGTCGAAGTCGTCGTCGCGCGCGTTCTTGACCGTGAGCGCGGGCTCGCGCGTGGCGATGCGCACGCCCGGTAGCGGCGCGTCCACGACCGGTGACTGTGGCGGCAGATTGACGGCATCCACGCGGAACGTCGCCGCCTCCATCCAGGCGGACGGCCGGAATCCATCCGTCGCTCGCGCGCGCCAGTAGAAGAGGCGGTCCTCCGCCAGGTTGACGGGTACGACCCAGGACGTTCGTCCGCTCCCCTCCGGGACGAGGGTGGCCTGCGCGACGGGCAGGCTCAGGGCGGCGTCGAGGTAGACCGCGAACTCGTAGGTCAGGCTTACGCCCGTCGGACCCTGCGCGTTGTTCACCTTCAACGTGGGATGCGACGTGGTCACGCGCGATCCGTCCACCGGCGCATCCAGGCTGGGTGAACTGATGGCGCCGTGCACGCGCAGGGCGGCCACGGCCAGGGTCGGGCCGCTCTCTCCGGCGCGGAGGCGTACCGTGTGCGGCCCGGCCCCGAGACCCGAGCTGGTCAGGTCGACATCGAGCGTGCGGGTCTCGCCGGCGGCCAGCGCGACCGTCGTCGTCTCCCGCTGCTCGAGCACCGCGCTGGCGCCGGACACGACCTCGACCGTCACCGGCTGGGCCGGAAGCGCGGCCGCACTTCGGTTCGTGACCGAGACACCCGCCATCACCGGCTCCCCGGCGAAGACGTCCGCCGGAGTGGCGCGCACCGTTCCCGTGATCACCGCCGGCGCTCCCGGCGTCACCACGAACCCCGCCGTGGCCGTCGCACCCGCCGCCGTCCCCGAGCGAATGATGTGCAGCGAGACGTTGTAGGTGCCGGGGGGCGTGGCCAAGGGCCAGGCGAGGGTACTGACCCACTCCCCGCCGGGCAGCAATAGCGGCAGTGCGACCTCCGTCGCGTAGAGGGTCGTCCCGCTCTCCGCCGCGGGGCTGATGCGCAGCCGGGCCAGGCCGTCGGGCACCGGCGTATTGGTTCCCCGGTTCTCGACGCGGACGGAGAAGGAGAGTGGACGTCCCTCGGCGATAGTCGCCTGCGCGGGCAGCACGCGCGCTGCGAGCATGAGGTCGCTCGAGATCACGAACGGAGGCTTCGCTTCGGCGAGGAGCGTCGACCCATCGGCGGAGAAGAGCCGGACGTGGAAGGCATAGGAGCCGGAATAGGTCTGGCCGGTGTTCCACGGCACGGCGCGCGTGAACACGTCGCCGTACGCGAGCGAAATGTCGCGCTCGTCCAGGGACGCGATCTCTACGCCCGCCGCATCCTCGATGGTGGTCAGGAGCCGGGCGCTCAGGGCCGCACCCGGGTTCACGATTCCGATGGCGACGGTGGCGAGCGACCGCGGGCCGTAGGACTCGTGGTCGGGGGTCGCGGAGAGGCGGAGCTCCGACCCCTCCTGCAGCGAGACGGACATCTCCGCGACGTTGTTGTCCTCGCGGCCTTCCGGCACGGCCTCGTCCGGATCCAATTCGGCCCGGACCTCGAAGACGCCATTGGACGGCGGCGTCCAGGGCCCGGACACGGTCAGCGTCGTGTGCGCAGCGAAATCCGCCAGGAAGAGCGAGTGTTCCGTGAGCGTGGCCCCCGCCGCGTCGCGCACGATGAGCCTGATGCCTACGTCGTGGGCATCCGCGTCACCGTCGTTGGAGACGCGGGCTCCGATCATCGCCAGTTCGCCGGCCGCCGGCAGCAAGGGATACAGAGAGAGGTCCTGCGTGTCGACTCGGAGGTCGGGCAACGTGGACCCATCGACGCTGAGGGTGACCGGCTCCGAATCCTGGCTTTCCAGGCCGGCCGCGATGTCGCGCGTACGGGCGATGACAAGGTTGTCCCCTCCACGCAGGGGCACCGCCTCGAAGGCGAACGCTCCGTCGTGGTCGGCGAAGAGGCCGAGACGGTGCGGCAGCGGGACGGCCAGCCATCCTCCGGACAGCCACTGAGAAGACTCGGATCCCGGAGTGGGAAGCGCCGGGATCATGAGATCACGCTCGTGGCCCGCATCCTCGCCGGTCAGATTCCGCACGACCACTGCCGCCAGCCCTCCGTTGCCGGCGTTGTAGCTCAGCCACTGCCCCGTGGCGTCGAACTGGGGGTCCCAGGTCTCGTCATCGTCGGCGACGTCGACGGGTCCCGCCTGCGCCAGCACCCGGATCGCTGCGTGTCGGGCCGTTCCGGCCAGGGTCGTGTAGGCGATCGTGGATCCATCCACGCTCCAGGTGGGCCGCGACGCCACCCAGACACCGGTCGCAACGACGGTCTGGTCCCCGCTACTCGAATCGATGATGCGGAGCTGGCTCGCCGCGCCGTAGGACGTGACGAACGCGATCCGATCGCCCGTCGGAGACCATCGGAGCCCGCTCGCTCGACCCGGAATATCGAAGGTCCGGCGCCCTCCCGTCGTGCTGTCGATGATCGCGAGGCGGAAGTACCCGTACGAGTCGTTGTCGGCGGAAACGGCCAGATGGGTCCCGTCGGGTGACCAGACCGCGTTGCGAGCGAACGGGGCGTCGGCGTTGTACCACTGCCGCTCGCCTGTCTCCAGATCGAGCGCGAAGAGACCGCTCCCCTGATTGCCATTCTCGTGGCGGAAGGCTTCCACGGCCAGCCGGCGACTGTCAGGCGAAAACTCGTGCGGCGTGAGCTTGTCGAATCCTTGGTCGATCGCGAGCGTCTTCACCTCGCCCGTCGCCCCGTCCATCAACTGCACCTGGTCGCGCGGGCCGATGGTGATCCCGTAGGCCAGCCAGCGTCCGTCCGGCGAGACGCGGTACTGGAACGCCTGGTCGGGGACGGGCAGACCGCCGACCTCCGTGAAGGCGGAGAGCGCGGGTGCGGCGGCGACCACCATTCCGCCGACCTCCAGGGAGAGGATCGTCCCTGCCTCGGCGCGCCCGCGGACATTGGCACGCGGCCTCGCGAGGGCGATCGGGTGCGCGGAGTCGGTCGGGAACTCGATGACGGGCGGCTCCGGCGAATCGGTGCGAGTAGCGGTGGCGCTCGCCTCGTTCGAATCCCCCGATTGATTCTCCGCTCCGTCGACGGCACGGATCACGTAGTAGTACGTCGCATCCCGTTCGACGGCGCGGTCGATGGCCGTCCGGTCCGCGACGCTGCGCCCGAAAAGGTCCTCGTAGGGGCCTCCCGGCATGGAGGAGCGGAAGACGTCGAAGGTAGCCGCTCCCGCGTGCGTCCACGCCAGCGTGATGGAACCGTCGCCGGTCGCGTACGCGCTGAGGACGGGCGACGCGGGAGGCTCGACGTGGACGTCGACTGGAGCCGGACCGGCATCGTCGCTCTCGAGGCCGACTCCGTCCACAGCCCGCACGACATAGCTGTACCTTCCGTTGGGCCGACGCGCGTCCGTGAATGTGAGCGTGGTCGTGGTGCCGATGGAGTCGGGGCCCCGGACAACCACGTAGTGGTCCACGTCCGACGAGGGGCTGGGCTGCCATGACAGCACCACGTCGCTGCCCGCAGCGACCGCGGTGAGATCGGTGGGCGGATCCGGTCTGACCACATCGCCCACGAGCGCCTCGACCGTTGATGGCCCTTCAGCGCCGTAGCCGTCGACCGCGGCCACCTCGTACTTGTGCCGGCCGTCCGTTACCCCGGCATCCGCGAACGCGGTCTGGTCGGACGGCAGGAGTTGCCGCTTCCAAATGGTCACCTCGGACAGACCTACATAGTTCTCGGAGCTGCCGAAGTCGGTCTCGAGGGTGATCCGGATGGCATTCGCCGAGAAGGCCGATGGTAGCTCGTGATGGACGCTGGTCTGGGTGTTCCCACGAACGCGGATCAACGGAATGAAGATGCCGTTCCAGGTGGTCGAGATGGTGTAGTCCGGTATCGCCTGCGGCCCGTCGTGGCCCATGAACTGGATGTCGACAGCCGCCAGCGGCACGCTCTCCGGGAAGTAGGCTTCCCAGCTCACGGGAGAATCGAAAACCGGAATCCACGCCGTGTTGGGGTCGCCATCGAACGCCCACCCGGGCTGTGTGTAGCGCCAGTCGGGCGAGGTGATGCGATACGTATCCCGGTGGGAAGTGAGGGGCGTGAGCGAGTCCGCGTCGCGCTTGACCGCGTATCCGATGAGCTCGGGGTCCTCGACGGGCGTCCAGCTCAAGGCGACCGAATGCCCGTCGACGGAGGCGGCCAGGTCGGCGGGCGGCGGAGGTGGCGCGTTGACCACGCGCAGCCAAGGATCGGAGCGGAAGCTCAGGTTCCCCTCCCCGTCGTGTCCGCGCGCGTAGAGAAGGTTGGGCCCGGCAGCCAGGGCCATGTCCGCGATCTCGAAGTGGCCATCGGAGTCCGCGACGCCTTCCGCGATGACGGCGTCTTCGCGGAGGATCTCGATGGCGGCGCCGGGGAGCGCTCCCGAGCCAGCCAAGGTGACGGTCTCCTCGGTGATGACAGGCCAGCCGAAATCCAGCCGCGGCTTGGAGAACGACGCCTCCACGGAGTTGCTCGTGCCGCTCTCGTTTTCCTCGCCATCGATGGCCGAGACCTCGTAGCGGCGGGTCGGGCAGGGCTGGCGCTCGGTGGGCTCAGAGCAATCCTGGAAGGAGAGCTGAGGGAAGGTAGAGACATACCTGAACTCGCCGTCAACGTAGACACGGTAGCGGGCGACATCGGCGTCATCCGGCGCGGTCCAAGTCAAGGAAACGGTGCCACCGTCGACGTGAGCCACGAGATCACGCGGTGAGGCCGGCGGGGTGAAGTCCGCGGAGTACCGGATGTAGTGGATGGGCGGGTTGGGGTCGGTCTTGGGACCGAAATCGGTCGCCTTCGCCCGGACGTAGTAGTCGCCACTCACGAGGTTGAGGGAGGCCGGGTCGAGGACGGTCTGGAACGGAAGCGTGAGGACCGGGCCATTGATCGGCTGCCACGAGACGAAGTCCCTGCTGATCTCGAACTGGATCTTCGCGATATCGGTATCTGGCGATTCCGCGACCAGGGTCAGCGGGAACCCGAACCGCGTGCCATAGATCGGGCTCGTGATCCTGGCGCTAGGAGGATGGCTGTCGACGGGCTTGCAGAGCACGTCGGACATCGGGGAGCGGTTGCCGGCCTGATCGACCGCGACCACCCCGTAGCAATGATTGCCATCGTTGAGGTCCGTGTCCGTGTACGGCGACGACGGGATGAGATACGGACTCGCATCCCCGACGACCAGCGAGGTCGAATTCGCGATGTGCCCCTCGCGGTAGACGAGGTACCCGGCGACATCCGGCTCCGGCGAACCGATCCAGATGACTTTGAGCGAGGAAGGAGCGGAGCCGAGATCTACACGGTCGAGAGTCGGCCTCGACGGAGGCTGGGTGTCCACCGTCGCGACCGAGGTCACGCGGGAGACGTTGCCGTCGAGATCCTCCGCCTCCAGCGCCAGCATGTACGTCCCGTCCTCCACCGCCAGCCAGGACCCCAGCACTCCGCCCGGGACCTTGAGCGTCGAGCGGCGCAGCAACGTCCACGACGACGGCTCAGCCCCGGCGCCCACGAAGAGCCGGTACTCCTTGAAGTCATCGGAGCTGAACGCGACGCCGCGGACATCGACGGAGCCGGCGACGGAACGGGAAGCGGTCGGAAACTCGATGCGCGCGAGGGGCGCGGTCAGATCGACCTTGACCGTCACCCGAGCGGGGGCGCTCAGGTTGGCCGCGCGATCTTCGGCCTGCACCGTGTAGCGGTACGTGCCGTCTGGGCGATCGGGATGGAGATAGGCGGAGTCGGGGGCGAAGGCGTCGAGGCTCACCCCCTCCAGGCGGACGCGGTAACGCGCGAGATCCGGCTCGGTGTTCGCCGTCCAGCGGAGCGACACATCCGCAACCGACGTCCCCCTCCGCACGACCTCGCCGACCAGATCCACCGGCGGCGCGGGAGGATGGGTGTCCACGGTGATGGTTCGGGTGGTGACGGACTCGTGGCCGGCATGATCGCGGACGGTGAGTCGCAATGTATGCACACCGTCGGGTGGCAAGGTCCATCGTGTGAACACGCCACCTTCGATCGCGGAGTCGCCGTCCGCGATCTCCAACCAGCGGTACGCCGTGGCCGCGGGTCCGGGCGCGGCCTCGAGCGACCAGGACTTGAGGTTTGCATCGCTGGCCGTCCCGCGAATATCGAGGGGCGAGTTGACGAACGCGCCTTCCGTTGGCGCGATGAGCGTGGCCACCGGCGGCGTGCCATCGATCGTGACCTCGACCTGCGTCTCCGAGGAATGGCCGGCACGGTCCGTCGCCCGAAGCCGCAACACGTAGATGCCGTCCGGGAACCTCCCCGTGACGAGAGACCCGACGGGGCCGTTCAGCACGGCCGTGGTCCCGTGATCGATGTCATCGAAGAAGGCGGGGGCAGGCCCCGGTCCGAGGCTCAACGTGTATTCGGCGAGGTTTGCATCCGTCACTGTGCCCAGGATTGGGCTGGGCGTCGCCGAACGCGCGAGGATGATGTCGTCCGCCGCTCCCTGCAGAGCGACCGCGGGAGGCAATCCGTCGACGCTGACGGGCAGGGCTGTGGTGGATCGGTTCTGCGCCGTGTCCTCCGCGGTCACCACGATCGACACCGGTCCGTCGGGGAGGCTTGCGAGGGTTCCGAGCTCGACCGCCTCGCCGGACTGGTTCCCGCGCGCGAGCTCGCGCCCCCCTGCCGTCACCACGTACTCCTGGAGGTGCGCGTCCGTCACGCTTCCGCGTAGCACCCAGTCGGGGGCGACGACTGCGCCCGGCGCTGGCGTCTCGAACACCGTCTCCGGCGGGGCCCGATCGAGGATCAGGGCGATCGCATCCTGCTGCTCGAGCGCGGTCGCCGGGTCGACGGCCTTCAGCCGTACGGTCAGGTCTCCGTCCGGCACGGGCACGCCCGCGTTGTCGAGCCCATTCCAGCTCGCGGCGTAGGCGCCCGCATTGCGCGGCACGTCGTTCTCCAGCGTACGCGCGACAGTACCGTCCCCTCGCAGGATGTCGAGGGTCACGTGAGCCGCGGCGCGCAGCGTGTATTCGAGCGTCGTGGCCTCCACGCGCCCGTCTCCGTTCGGGGAGAAGAGCGCAGGGTTCGCCACGAACCGGTCTATGAACTGCCGCGGCCCGATCTGAACCGGCGCTAGCGCGGTCGTGCGGTTGTGGGCCTGGTCGACCGCGACCAGCCGCACGGTGTACGGCTCGGTCACCGCAGGGGGGCTCCAGTGGCCGAGGAGACCGTCACTCACGGCGCCCGAGAAGCTGCCCAGCGACGTCCACTCGGTGGGCGAGGCTCCCGGACCCGCACTCAGCTCGTAACGCTGGAAGTGCTCGTCCGCCGCGGAGCCGAACACGTCCACGGACGGGCCGACGGTCTGCCCGCTCACCGGGCGTGCGATGAGGGCGGTCGGTGGCTTGGTGTCCACGAGGACGATCCGATCGATCGATGCCGTCCGTCCGCACGAGTCGCGGCCGGTCACGTTCACCACGTAGCGCCCATCCGGAGCCACGGAGCCCGTAATGGAGCTGCGGCCGTCCCAGCTCAGGCCATGAGAGCCCGTCCCGAAGTCGAGGTCCGAGGCCAGCCGGCTGACGAGATCGTCGCCGCTTCGCACTTCGATGGTGCCCGTGATGGCCCGGGTGGTCTCGAAGAAGAACGTGGAGCTGTCCAGGTCGCCGTCCCCGTTGGGCGAGAACACGTCCGCCGTGATTTCGTTCCAGGAGAGGCGAGGAGGATCCCGGACGAGAACCACGCGTCGCTCGACGACCGTCTCGTTGCCGGCGCGGTCGCAGAACTTCAAGCGAATCGTGTAGGGACCGGCCTCCAGGTCGGCGACGTGCCACCGGAGCTTCATCTCCGAGGAGCCCACCTTCAGGGGTCCGCGGACCTGCCCCAGCGGGCAAGGTCCGTCGAGGCACATGGGCTGCCACGGGCCGTTTCCGGAACGGAACTCCCATTCACCCAGGTTCAGCTCAGGGCCTGCTTCCTCGAATGAGAGGTGCAACTCGGCGATCTCGCTTGGATCCGTACAGACTTCCGCGCCATCCTCGGGCGACATCGACGTCAGCTTTGCGGGAGTGCGGTCCACGATCGCACTGAGGCTCGCCATGACCGGCCGTTCGGGAGCGTCGGGCGACCCCAGCCGGAGCCGGATCTCGTGAGTCCCTTCCGGGAGGCCGGTCACGTCGAGGCTCGCATTCGACGGCTTCAACACGACGTCGCCGGCGAGATCTGCCATCTCGCGCAAGACGACGGGAGAGTCGATCGGCCCCCGTTCGAAGGTGAGAAGCGAGCCGGGAGGTACGTTGACGAAGGCCCCCTGCAGCGCGATCCGATCCGGCGATCCCCCGCAGTACTCGAAGAACTGGGTGAGACACGGAACGGGAACGAATTGTCTCAGCTTCATGCACGAGTCCGCGGTTTCGTACGCGTACCGGTGTCCGCTCTGCCCGAATGCCTCCAGATCGAACTGGAGGTGGGAGCCACAGCTGTGCGGCGCGGGCGGCGAGCCGATGGCGCCTCCGGCCAGGAAGTTGTACGGATTGGGCGGGAGGATGGTGAGGGGGACCGTCGCGTTGAAGGTGGTGTTGTCGAGCCCCTTGATCCGAACGTGCGCCGAGGTCAGCGCCTCCGGCAATACTCCGGCCACGTCGAAAACGTAGAACGGGTACGTGGGATCCGGCTCGGTTACGGCGAGCGCCAGGCTGGTTCCGCAGATCTCGAAGAGGAAGCTCGGCGAAGTGGCCTCGTGAGCACCGGCGCGGGCGACGAACCGCCCCCGCCGTACGCCGGCGGGAATCGGGACCTGGCCAAGATCGGTCCAGACGAAGGTGCCGTTATCGAGGGGCCTCTGCGGAGGATTGAAGGTCGTCACGTCGTGCCACGCGCCCCCTTCGCGCGGCTGCTCCTGGAACGTCACCTGCACGATCCCAGGCAGCGTTTCGACGAAGCGGAATGCCGTGTGTTGTATCCGCGGCACGTTCGTCGTGGTGAAGGCCACGTACGGCACGAGCGGGTAGACCTCCTCGGGATCGATCTCGACGGGAATGCCAGTGGTGGGGAGCCCGTTGGAAAGGATGATCGTGGCTCCGAGCATGATCAACCGCTCGGGTACGGGCAAGATCGGAGCGGAGCTCTTGTTGCCGGCGTGGTCCTCGGCCTCGATCATGTTGCCCGCCTGGGTGGCGAAATCGAGGACCTCCGCCTCCGCGGTACTACGGGTCACCGCGATCCTGGCGTCGCGGCGAAGGCCGATGTTCCCGGCGGCGTCCGTGGCGAACTCCAGATCGGTACCGCGGTAGGGGCCGGCCTGCCACCGCTTCAGGCGCGCGTCGGTGACGCGCCAGATCCGGTCCGTGGCCACGAATGGCAGCTTCTGGTCCTGATACTTGGCGTCCTCGATGCGGAAGTCGCCGTATCCCCAGGCCAGATCCGGAGGCGTGGAGTCCACCTCGATCCGGAAGGGCAGGCCGTTGAGCTTGACCGTGTAACGGCCGTCCGGAACCACCTGGCCTGACTCGTCGAGCCCATCCCAGTCGATGTAGTCCGTGATGGGCTCGGAGTACTCCCGGTGGAAGGTGCGCACGACCGGCGCCGGCGGCGGGTTCTCGTCCACCGTGTTCTCGGGACCCGAGATCTCGACATCGACGCTCGTGGGTTCGATCACCCGGTAGTCGAAACGGACGGCTTCCTTGCGGCCGTCGTCGTTCGGAGAGATGAGCTTCTCGCTCTGGGTGACGTTGGCCACGGAGGAGGCACGGTCCCACGCGATGAGCTGCACGGTCGTCCGCACGTTGCCGGCACGGTCGCGAGCGGTCAAACGCACCAGGTAGTTCCCTGGCTTCTCCGGAGCCCAAACAGTGATGACGTCGTCGATGACGGGCACGTCCGAGGAGAGAATCAGCGGGTACCAGACCTCGGGTTCCGCCTGGGTCGCGAATTCGAGGTCGTAATGGTGGAGGTTCTGGTCGGAGGCGGTGCCCTTGAGCACGATGCCGATGTTCCCCGGGAGCCGGATCGGCTGAAGATCGACGATGAGGTTCTCCGCGCTACGGACGATGAACCGGTCGAAGCCGCCGTGAAGGCATGAGCTCGCGGCGCCGTCGGTATCCTTGCCGACGAGCAGCGACATCGCCCCCGGGCTCAGGTTGAGGTCGTTGTTGTCCACCAGGACGAACGGAGAGGAGCCATCCGCGTTGGCGACCCGCCAGTCCCCCTGGCCCTCGCCTTCGCCACTCCATCCGAAGTCATTGAAGTAGATCGCGCGCGTCGTGTCCGTCGACCAGAAGACGTACCCCACCCGCGGATTCCGGAGCCACGGCACCTCTTCCACGGTGCTCGTCTTTGGATCCATGACGTATCCGTGGGGGCCATCGTCGACGAGCGAACCATTGACACTCATGAAGATCGTTCCATCTGCCCGCCACTCCGTCTGCGACACACCGAGCGCGCCCGGGCTCTGGCCAGGGATCGCGATCACGTGCTCCGCTCCCGTGTCCCGGTCGACGATCAGGTTCCCTTCGGCCAACTGCGAGCTATCGGGAGACCAGACGCGTGGCATCTGCCCTTCGCGGATCACCGTGCCGTCGCGCGCCAACAGAGAGCCCTCGGTGCGGATCCAGCGCCCGTCCGGGGACCAGGTCGCGCCGTAGTGACCCGAGCCTGCAACCGTACGGATATGGCCGTCGAACAGGTCGACGGCCACGAGCTGGCCGTCCTGCCTGACGAAGAGCGCCTCCTGACCGTCCGGAGAGACGGGTGTCGCCGAAGCAAAGTAGAGCGACGTGGCGAACGCGGGGTCACGCGAAATGTACGTCACCTCGCCCCCGGGCCGCAGCCGAACCAGCCCTGGTGCTGACCCCGGCTGCGTCGAGGCCGGAACGGTCGCCAGCATCTCTTCCCCGCTCGGCATCCACGCCATCTGGTTCCAGGTCGCGAGGTGGCAGGTCAGGTTCTGTGACGCCAGGGGCCGGCCGGACGACGCGTAGTGAACGCTCAAGCGATTCAGGTCGAGGATCACCGTGGCACGGCCCAGCGCTCCGCCGTTGGTGCTCACCAGGTTGAACGTGTAGGCGCCGTCGGGGGCCAGCACACCGTCATCGGTGCGACCGTCCCATTCGACGGAGCCCTCCATTGGCGCGTGCTTGGCCAGCGTGCGAACGGCCTGGCCTCGGCTGTTGGAGACGATCACGTCGACAGGCACGGTGGCCCGGTAGGCCAGGATCGTCCGGTCCTGAACCCCGTCGCCGTCCGGCGAGAAGTACGCTTCGCTCAGGTAGAAGTCGGCGTCCTGCACGACGACGGAGAAGCGGGCCACGTTGTTGCCTTCGCTCTGCTCGCTGACCGCGCTCTCCGGATCGACGCGCACCGACAACGTGCGCTCTCCCGCGGGCTCAACCGGGGTCCACTCGAAATCGAGGCTCTGACGCTGCCCCGGCGCGATCGGGCCCAGTGGCCGCTTGGCGATCAGGACCTCCTCGTCCCCCTCGCCCTCGACCGCGCGCACCACCGTCTCGGCGGAAGCCTGCTGCCCGAGGTTCTTCACGGTGACGTGGACGGTCACGGGTTGATCGGCGCGCGGGAACCTCGGGTCGAGCACGACGTCGCCCGCGGTGAGGACGAGGTCGGGCAGACCGACGACGCCGAAGGAACGGAAGGCCTCGTTGTCCTCCTCCTCGTCGTATTCGCTCACCTGTTCTGCCGGGTCCACCAGCACGAACACGCCCTGCGCTCCCCGCGCATCCACCGGCGACCATTCGACCGACGCCACGACCGACCCCGGACCGCTCAGCTCCACGACCCCGGCCTCGCCAATGAGCGTCCCGCCCGCTTCCGGGTCGCCGCGATAGAAGCGCACGACGAACGGGCCCGCCGGCACGAGCCCCGTATTCCGGACCACCGCGGACACGGTCGCCAATGCGCCCTCGCGCGGCGGATCCGGGCTGAAGGAGATGTCGGGGCCCCGGACGGCGAGGTTCGGTAGGGTGGACGACGTGATACGCGCGGAGAAGGCGGCGCGATTGTTGGCCTCGTCCGTCTCCGGCACCGCGCCGAAAGGATCGAGCACCACGGCCAGGGGGAGCGGGTCGCCCGTGAGACTCATCGTCCAGGCCAGGGTGACCGCGGCCGTCTCGCCGCCGCCCACCGTGACCTCTTCTCGGACGAATTCCCCGCCGCCCTCGGGCACGTCGTGCACGAGCAGCACGGGCACATGGCTGACCGCTGCCGTGCCGTGGTTATGCACGGTGGCCGTCACCTCGATGCGGTCGCCCACCACGGCGCTCCCCGGCGTGACCGTGATTTCGGACGACAGGACCTCGAGGTCGACTGTATTCCGAGGGTCGGCGAGCGGCGCGCTACCGGTGTTGTTCGTCTCGAGGGCCTCCTCGAGCGCGTTTTCCGGATCGGCCACGGCCACGAACCGTCGGGGTCCGGGCGTGCCGATCGCGAACGAGAACGTCAACGTCGTCCCTGATCGACCCGCCAGATCCACGGATTGCGTGCCGAGGACGGTCGCGGCCGGCGGATCGCCGTCGTAGAGAACCACGTCACCCATCGCGCGAGCCTGCCCCAGATTTCGAACGCGGACGGAAACGGTCGCCGTCTGGGGCAATCGGGTCAACGTCGCGGGCGAAACCGCCACCTGCGGGATTTCGAGATCGGGCTCGTCAGGGGTCGGCCCCGTCACCTCGACGGGCACCGACGCCTCGTTGTTCGATTCGTCGCTCTCCGGCACGACGCGCGTCGCGTCCGCGATCGCGTAGAGGGCGTGGACCTGCGGCGGACCCGCCGTCCACGAGACGGTGACGGCACTTGACTCGCCCGCGGGCACCGGCGGCACGAGTGCCTGCGCGATCAGCTTGCCGCCCTGGCGCGGGTTTCCGTCGGTCAAACGCAGCGTGCTCGGCGGCGCGGCCTTGGCGCCGGCATTGCGCACCAGGATGGTGACCGCCGTCGTCTCGCCCTCCTGGGGCGGATAGGGCTCGACGGTGATCTGCCCTTCCTCCAGGACGAGGTCAGGAAGCAGCCCCACCACCGTGATCGCGCGTGACGTCGCGTTGTCGTCCTCGCGCGACTCCGAGACCTCGCCGTCGGCGTCGGCGACGACGTAGACGACACGCGCGCCCGCGCGATCGGTCGTGGACAGATCGAGGGTGACGGTCGCGCTCTCCCCCGGCCCGAGGGCGGGCACCATTGCCTCCGCCACCACACCCGTGGGCGAGACCGTTCCTTCGTAGAGCCGGACCTTCGTGCCCGCCGCGCCGGCACGTCCGATGTTCTGAACGCGTGCGGTGACATGCACGACGTCGCCCTCGTGAGGCGCGACCGGATCCAGAACAAGGCTGTCGGCCGGCACGACGAGGTTGGCGGCTACGCCGCTCTTCAAGGCGGTCAGGACCAGCGCCGTCTGATACGGGCTGCCCCCCCAGCTTCCATCGGGCCGCTGCGCACGCTGGAGCCAGCCGATGGCACTCTCGACGACGTCGACAGGCGCCCCCGACCGCATCAGGGCCTGCAGCGCGAGGGCGGTCGCGTAGCCCGTGCTCGGGCTCTCTCCGAATCCGCCGTCCGTGTTGCGCCGGCCGAGCAGCGCGGCCAGGCCGGTGCCGATGAGGGGCGCCGCTTCCGGAACATCCGGCCAGTCCTGCAACGCGAGGACAGCCTGTGCCGTCACGACGGTCGATAGGACATCACCGGGCACGGCCGGCCAGCCTCCGTCGGCGCTGCGCAGGCCGCCCAGCACTGCGATCGCACGCCGCACACGCGAATCCGCCGGGCTCTCGAGAGCGCGAAGCGCGCGCAGAGCGAGTGCGGTGTCCATCGGATCGCTCTCGTACCCCACTCCGAGACCGAACCCGCCATCCGGGTTCTGGGCGCGGAGCAATGAGGCCGCCAGCGTGGCCGCTGCCGATGTCGTCATGGCCGGACCCGCCGCCGCGACGGCACGCCGCGCCTCGAAGTCCACGTTGCTGGCGCTTGCCGCCTGCACCCAGGTCCGGCCGCGGAAGACGGCGACGTCCTGACCGCCTGCCTGCTCCATCGCCTGCAAAGCGGCCGACGTGTCCCGCACGGCCGTGCCCGTCGCGTCTTCCCAATGACCGTCGAGGCCCTGCTGGCCCGCCAGCCAGGCGACGGCCTTCGCCAGATCGGGCGGGGTGGACGAGGTGGCTGTCTCTTCGACGAGGTCGGTGTCCGCAACCGCCACGCCACGCGTGAGCGCGAAGAACTGGGCCGCGAACGCCCGCCGCACGCGGTCCACCGCTTCCAGGTCCTCCGCGGAGGGCTCAATGCCGGGAGCGGTCAGGAACACGAAGCCGAGACGGAAGGCCTTCGGCGATGACGACGAATCCGGGCGCCGTACGCCCTCGGCGGCGATGATCTGCTCGATGGTCACCGTCTCCGGCACCGCCGTGACGGTGTCTCCCTCCACCGGTGGCGCCGTATGGTCCAGCGCGGGGTTGCGCAGCAGGGTCATGGGGCTCACGGCCGAGGCGGGCAGGAGCCCCATCAAATAGAGATCGAGCGAGGAATACGTGTCCATCACGCGCTCGGCCGTGTACGTTCCGTCTGCGTTCCGCTTCCAATCGCTCCCGTACATGACGGAGGCGTCGGAATCGAGGAGCGCGCTCCAGTGCGCCAGATCCTTGCCGAGAAGGTCGGACGAGATCTCTCCCTGAGCGTTCCGATAACGGACCTCGGCGAGCCACTCGTGGGCGACTTCGTGGGCGAGGATGTTCAGGGTGGCGCGGAAGCCGGGATCGCCCGGGGACAGGCTCTGCGGCGGCAGCCGGTAGCGCGACAGCGTCGCCATGTCCACGTAGCCGTGGAGGCGGCCGGGGCTGCCGAAGAGGTCGCCGTTGTCGAGAACGGGCTTGCCGATGCCCTCGGCCTGGCTACGCACCGCGCTGTGGAACGCGAGAGCCTCGCCCGTCGCGAATTCGAAGTTCGTGAAGACGATCAGGAAGTCGTAGCTGTCCCCGTGCGTCTCGTAGAAGCGCTTCGCCACTCGAGCCCGCGCGGGATAGTTGAGCGTGCCGTCCGGCTGCCTTACGTCGTATGGCGAGCCGTCATGCTCGATGACGGCGATCGCGCCGACGTCGCGGGTGATGCCGGAGCCGCTGTCGGGGAGAGCCGCCAACCCCGCCTCTTCCCGGAGACGCCGAGCCGCCGCGACTACTTCGTCGTGAGCGTCGGCGGAGCTGGCTGGCGGCGCGGAGGCGATTCCGGCGAGGAGGCCGATCGCCGCGCACGCGGCGAAGCGGGTGGCCCCGACGCGCCTGCGCACCGCGGGCCGATCCTCGGTCTGATACGGCCGACTCGTTTGCAGCTCGGACTCCAAACCAGGGCGGATGGAAGCCCGGGATGTGTTCCGAGCCGACCGAGGCTCCTCCCGGAGGGAGGCCCCCATACCGCAAACGGAGGCGGAGTGTACGTACGCTGATCGTGAAGTGTCAAACGAGTTGTGACACTTCTTGTGACACTTCGGAAAGAAAGAAGAGAAAACCACGCTGATCCGACTATGAGTTCCTCGCCGAGCGCGATTTGACTACTTGACAACGCGGAAATTGACGTCACGCACGTTCCACGACGTCCCGCCGTCCCGGCTGAGCTCGATCCGAACGGACTCGCCCGTCCCCATCCGGGCTCGGCCACCGGCGTGAGCGTGACCGGGGTGTTGTCGATGAAGTCTCGGAAGCAGCGGCCTGGAACCTCACGGCGACACTCGACGTTGATCACGCGACCGGACGCACCTTCCGGGCCGCCTTCCTGCGCGGTGGCGACGATGGCGGGGCTGTCGGCGCCTCGACGTTGCCGTCTCGACCTACGACCTCGGCCGCCTTGTCCGCGGCCATCAGCTTCTGGAGGACCTCGACCCTCTCCGTGAACCGGCGCCGGGCCGCTTCGTAGTCGTCCATCTGGCGTTGGATGTCCTTGTAGGTGCCGAGCTCGTCGCAGAGCCTCTTCCGCTCTTCCCGCGCCGAGCGAAGGCGGCCCCTCAGCGGCCACATCCACACGTCGCTGCGTCCGCCTTCCGCACAGACGCCTTGCGGCGCCGGCGGTGGAGACGAGGGCCCCAGGGCATAGATCGTGACCTGCGCCGACACGCGGGGGCCGGTGACGCCGGCGATGCGCAACCTCGCCAGACGCGCCGCTTTTTCCGTGCTGTCGCCGAGGCCTTTCAGCCGCTCCGGTGGTCCCTCGAGGACGAGATCGACGTCCGCGCGCATGAGGGACTCTCCAGTGATCTCGCGTACTCGCCAGCTCGTGACCGTGAAGCCGTGCCGGCCGCACAGGAGCTGGTACTCGTCCATGAATCGAGGCACGCCCAGGGTGTCCGGGAGCATCTTGCCCGTCATGTCCAGCTTGGCCTCGAGTGCCGCGACCTCGCGGGAGAACTCCTCCCCCTTCTTCTTCACGACCTGCAGGGCGCCGACCATCTTCCTCAGGGGGTCCCGGCGCGCCACCTCGGCGCGGGACTCGTCGCGATAGAAGCCCCATTGCACGAACACCACCGCTACGACCACTGCCGTCAGGGCGCCCGCGAGGCGGAAGCCTTCGGAGATGCGCGGTGGACCGGGGACGGTGGTGGCCGCGCGCCCACGGCGGAATGCCCAGCGTCCGGCCTTCACGAGGAGCGCAGGGATCCAGACCAGGCACAGCAACAGAGCGACCAGGAGGCCGGTGGCCAGGACCGCCTCCACCTCCGCCGGCCATCGGTCCAGCACCGCGGCACCGACGAGCGCGCAAACGAGGATGGCGGGGATACCCGCCGCCAGCAACCAGCGCGATACGGTGCGACCCAGGACGGGCGCCGCGAGAGCGCAGACGCGGGTGGTCAGGAACAGCGGCACCACCAGGGTGGCCGCTTCGAGGAATCGCTCGACGCTGGTGTTCACATCCGGCCGAGGCGGCGGACGCTACCTTCGGAACTTCTCGTTCGACACGATCCCCGCGCGATGAGCCAGGAACCGCACCGCCGTCATCAGCGTGCCCAGCCCGTAGACCACACCTGCCCGGAACCCCACCGACGACATGTCCGAGAAGTACCGGGTCGAGATCGGCACCTCCACGACGGGCAGGTCGAAGTGCACGGCCTGGAAGATCACCTCGGTGTCGAACACGAACCCGTTGGCGTTGCGCAGGAACGGCACCGTCTCCAGGAACCGCCGCGAGTACGCGCGATACCCGGTGTGGCACTCGGAGAACTTCCGGCCCATGGCCAGGTTCTCCATCGTGGTCAGGAAGCGGTTCGCGATCTGCTTCCAGACCGGCATGCCGCCGCGCGCCGCCCCGCCCGGGATCATCATGCGCGAGCCGAGCACCATGTCCGCGCGGCCTTCCTGGATGGGCTTGATCATTTCGGGGATGATCGCGGGATCGTATTGCCCGTCCGGGTGCAGCATCACCACGATGTCCGCCCCGTCGCGCAGGGCTTCCATGTAGCAGGTCTTCTGGTTGCCGCCGTAACCGACGTTGTGGGGATGGCGGATGGACTTGAGGTTGAGCCGCTTCGCGAGCTCGGTGGTGTCATCCCGCGAGTAGTCGTCCACGACGATCACCTCGTCGTAGTAGCCCTCGGGAATGCGCCGGAACGTGTCCTCCAGGGTCTTCGCCGCGTTGTAGGCGGGCATGACGATGACGACGTACGGCTTGCGAGTGGCCGCGGGGGAGGACGGTGTTGTGGAGGCCGGCGAGCTCATTGGAACGGGCCATTCTATCCGACCTCCCACGGGACGCGTGCTAGTCTGGCCCATGGTCCTCGACGCCCTGCTCGAACGGCGGCTGGTGATCCTTTCCGGCAAGGGCGGGGTCGGCAAGAGCGTGGTCGGCGCGGCCCTGGCCATGGCCGCCCGGGCACGGGGCAAGCGCATCTTATTTATAGAGGTCGATGCGCCCCTCCCCGCCAGCCGGTACCTGGGTGAGGCCCCGATCGGGGGGAAGGAGACCGAGATCCGGCCCGGCTTCTCCATGGTCAACCTCGTGCCCGCGCAGGTGATGGACGAATACGTCCGCGAGACCATCCGCGTGGACATGCTCTCCCGCAAGGTGCTGAGCAGCCCCGTCTACCGGCGGTTCTTCGCGGCCGCCCCCGGCCTGCCCGAGCTCATGGTGCTGGGCAAGATCATGATCCTCGAGGAGGAAAAGACGGGCTGGCCGCGCCGTCCGAAATACGACCTCATCGTGGTGGACGCGCCCGCGACGGGGCACGGGCTCGCCTTCCTGCGCGTCCCCCTCGTCGCCTCCAACGCCGTCCCCGTGGGACCGGTGGGCCACAACGCGCGCCGGATCCTCGCCATGCTCCGCGATCCGCGGCGCACCGCGCTCGCCATCGTCGCCTTGCCCGAGGAGATGGCCGTGGTGGAGGCCCTCGAGTTCCACCGCATGACGCGGGAAGAGCTCGGCATCGAGGCCCGCGCCTTCATCCTGAACGGCTGCCACGAGCGGCGGTTCACGGGCGCGCAGGAGACGGAGATCCTGCGGCGGGTCGGCGAGGACGAGGACGGGCGGATCGCGCCCGGCGTGACCCTGCAGGCGGCGCTGGCCGCGGGGCGCCGCCACATCCGCCGGCGCAAGCTCACGCAGTTCTACCTGAAGCGGCTCAAGCAGGCGGTGGACGTGCCCGTCCTGCCTTTGCCCCTCCTCTTCACCGATCGCATCGACGAGTCGGCGATCGAGGTCCTGGCCCGGCGGTTCGAGGCGGCGTGAGCCCCACTCCCCTGCAGGATCTGTCGCGCGCGCTCGACGAGCGCCGCGTGCTCGTGGTGTGCGGATCGGGCGGCGTGGGCAAGACGACGACGGCGGCCGCCCTCGGCGTCCAGGCTGCCCTGCGCGGACGGCGCGTGCTCGTGTGCACGATCGATCCCTCGCGACGCCTGGCCACCAGCCTCGGGCTCGACCGCCTGCCCGACAAGCCGCGCGTGCTCGACCTCGACCGCGTGGCGCCGGATCGCGACCGCGCCGGCGACCTCTGGGCCATGACCCTCGACACCAAGCGCACGTTCGACGCCCTGGTCGAGAAACACGCCGAAGGTGCCGCGGCCCGGCGGCGCATCCTCGAGAACCGCTTCTACCAGCAGGTGTCGTCCGCCCTCGCGGGCAGCCACGAGTACATGGCCATGGAGAAGCTGCTGGAGCTGAGCGCGGACGAGCGCTTCGACCTCGTCATCCTCGACACGCCGCCCACGCGGCACGCGCTCGACTTCCTGGAAGCGCCGGAACGCTTGATGGGGTTCCTGGACACGGGGATCCTGCGCTGGTTCCTGAAGCCGTACTTCGTGGCCGGACGGCTCACCTTGAAGGTCGCCACCCGCACCGGCGCCTTCGCCCTGAAGCTCGCCGACAACGTCCTCGGCCTCCAGTTCCTGCAGGACCTCTCCGAGTTCTTCCTCGCCTTCGAGGGGATGTACGCCGGCTTCAAGGAGCGCGCGGGCCGCGTGCGCGCGCTGCTGCGCAGCGCGGAAGCGGGATTCGTGGTGGTGGCGAGCCCGGCCGCGCTCACCCTGGACGAAGCCGTGTACTTCCACCGGCGGCTCGAGGAGAACGAGATGCCGTTCGTCGCTTTCGTCGTGAACCGCGTGCACCCGGATCCCGCGCAGGGATTCGCGGCGACGCGCGGCGACGCCGACATCGACGACGAGCTGGCGGAGGCGCTGGTCGAGGTCTTCCAGGACCAGCGGCGGCTGGCCAAAGCGGACAAGCGCAGCGTGGACCGGCTGGAGAGCCTGACCAGTGACAGCGCGATCCTCGTTCCCGAGTTCGAGGCAGACGTGCACAACCTGGCCGAGCTGAAGGAGACGGGGGACGTCATGTTCGGAGCGGGGACGGGACGGCGGGGGCGAGGACGCACGCCGCGGCGGGCGGCGGCGAACGGGGCGCGACGATGAGGATCATCTTGTATTCGGGCAAGGGCGGCGTGGGCAAGACCAGCCTGTCCGCCGCCACCGCGGTGCGCTCGGCCCAGCTCGGCCGGCGCACGCTGGTCGTTTCCACGGACGCCGCCCACAGCCTGGCCGACGCGCTGCAGGTGCCGGTGGGCAGCGCGCCCACGAAGGTCGCGCCGAACCTCGACGCGCTCGAGATCGACGTCAACCGCGAGCTCAGCGCGCACTGGGGCGTGGTGCAGGACTTCATCACGCGCTTCATGACCTTCCAGGGCGTGAACGACGTGGTGGCGGAGGAGCTCGCCATCCTCCCCGGCATGGACGAGCTGTTCAGCCTGCTCAAGGTGAAGGGCTACGCGGAGCGCCGGGAATACGACGTGATCGTCATCGACACCGCGCCCACGGGCGAGACCATCCGCATGCTCGCCGTGCCCGAGGTGCTGAACTTCTACCTGAAGCGCATCTTCCCCATCCAGCGCACGGTCCTGCGGTCGGTGCGGCCGGTCGCGCGCCGCATGACGGACATGCCCATCCCGTCCGACGACATGCTGGGCGCCGTGCAGAAGATCCTGCGCGAGCTCGAAGGCATGGGCCCGCTGCTGCAGGACCCGAAACAGACCTCGATCCGCATCGTGCTCAACCCCGAGCGCATGGTCATCAACGAGTCGCAGCGCCTGTACACGTACCTCAGCCTCTTCGGCTTCCCCGTCGACGCCGTGGTGGCCAACCGCGTCCTGCCCCCGGAAGCGCGCTCCGAATATTTCGACCGCTGGTTCAGCATCCAGGCCGGGCACCTCACGCACGCGCGCAAGGCCTTCGACCCGCTGCCCATGTTCGAGGCGCGCCTCTTCGACCGCGAGATGGTGGGCGTGAAGCTGCTCGAGGCCTTCGCCCACGACGTCTTCCACGACCAGGACCCCACGGACGTCTTCTTCCGCGACAAGCCGCTGGAGGTCAAGAAAGAGGGCGGCAGCTACGCCCTCTACCTCCGCCTCCCGTTCGCGGAGAAGGACAAGATCGAGGTCCTCACCCATGGCGAGGAGTTGATCGTCACGGTGGATAATCAGCGCCGCCACCTGCTGCTGCCGCGCTCCCTGGCTTCGCGGAAGCTCGTGGGCGCGAAGTTCGAGGGACAGCGGCTACGCGTGGCTTTCGGGGAGAAGGAGGACGATGGCGGAGCGTAAGGCCTGCTGCCTGGTCTCGGAGATGCTCGAGGAGGCGGGCCTCGATCGACAGAAGGCGCGCGCGCTCAAGCGCCAGGTGCTCGAAGGGCTGATCCTCCTTTGCCGCTGGCAGCTCGAGCGGATGGACACGCCGCCGAGCGGACCGAGCAAGCGGCGCGGCCCGCGCAAGGTCGCCGTCCAGTAAGCGCGCGAAGACGATCGCGGCGCCCGCAGGGGCGCCGTGAGCGCATGCTAAACTCCGCCCGATGTCTTCCCCGCGAAGGTCTCGCCCCGCGCCGGTCACGCCCTAGGAGACTCGATGGCGGACGAGACGGCAAGCATCCGGATGCTCGTCGTGGAGGACGACAAGGCGCTCTCGGAGAACGTCTGCGAAGAGCTGCGCGAGCGCGGCCACATGGCGGTGGCGGCGGAGACGGTGGCGGACGGCCTCGACCAGCTCAAGCAGTCGGAGTTCGAGGTCGCCCTCGTCGATCTCACGCTGCCGGACGGGAGCGGCCTCGACATCCTCAGGCGCATCTCCGAGGAAGGACTGGCCACGGAGGCCATCGTGGTCACCGGCGAGGCGACGGTGGACACGGCCATCGAGGCCATGAAGCTCGGCGCCTACGACTACCTGAGGAAGCCCGCGGGCATGGAGAAGCTCGCGGTCCTGGTGGCCAAGGCGGCCGAGAAGTCGCGGCTGCGGCGCGAGAACGCGCATCTGCGCCGGCGCCTGGAGGGCGAGTCCCCCACGGACGGCATCGTCACCGACGACCCGGCCATGCACGAGCTCATGGCCACGCTGGAGCGAGTCGCACCGTCCGATCTGCCCGTCCTCGTCCAGGGCGAGAGCGGGACGGGCAAGGAGCTCGTCGCGCGCGCCGTCCATCGCCTGAGCCCGCGCCACCTCCAGCCCTTCGTCGCCATCAACTGCGGGGCGGTGGCGGAGACGCTGCTCGAGAGCGAGCTGTTCGGTCACGAGAAGGGCTCGCCGAGCGGCGCCCTCGGCCGCAAGCCGGGCCTCTTCGAGGTCGCGGACAAGGGCGTGCTCTTCCTGGACGAGGTGGGTGAGGTCTCGCCCGCGGTCCAGGTGAAGCTGCTGCGCGCGCTGGAGACGAAGGAGTTCTTCCGCGTGGGCGGCACGCGGCCCGTCCGCACGGACGTCCGCATCGTCTCCGCCACCAGCAAGAACGTGAAGACGGAGATGCAGGAGGGCCGCTTCCGCGAAGACCTCTACTACCGGCTCAACGGCGTCACCATCAAGCTGCCGCCGCTGCGCGAGCGCAAGACGGACATCGCGCTCCTGGCCCGCCACTTCCTGGACCGCGTCTCGCCCGGGAAGAAACTGACCGCGCGTGCGATCGAGACCCTGCAGAACTACGCCTGGCCCGGCAACGTCCGCGAGCTGCGGATGGTGATGCAGCGCGCCGCGATCCTCAGCGCCTCCGACACCCTGGATGCGGCCGACCTGCCTCTCGACGTCCGGGATCAGAACTGGAAGTCGGCGGCGGTGAAGACCGGCCTCAGCCTGGCCGAGATGGAGCGCGAGTACATCGAGACCGTGCTGCGCCAGCACGAGGGCCACCGCGGCAAGACGGCGCGCGCGCTGGGCATCGATCCCAAGACCCTCTACAACAAGCTCGGCCCCGAGCGGCCGCGGAAGAAGGCCACGACGCTCTAGGCGTCGTGGTCTTGGCTCCTACCGGGGGACCGCCATCACCGTGAGCTCGTTGCGCACGGCGAACCCGTCCGCCTTGTCGCGGGCGATGCGCTCCGCCGCCGCCTTCTGCGCCGCCGTCGGGACCGTGCCGCGGAGATAGAGGACCTTCGTGTCCTTGTTGACGTCGATGTCGATGTGGCTCGCGTCCACGCTCTTGTCCGCGAGCAGGGCCGCCTTCACGTCGAGGTGCTGCTTGGTGGCGTCGACCGTCTCGCCGACTTCCTTGGCCGCCGGCTTCGCTTCGCGCTTGACGTCCTGGGCGGCGTCCTTGACCGCTTCGCCGGTCTTCTCGGCGCCTTCCTTGATCTTCTCGCCGGCCTTCTCGGCGTCGTGACGGGCCTTATCCACGGCGTCGCCGCTCCGGGGGGACGGAGACGCGTATTGGCTGTTGTCCGAGCCACCCTGGGTCGCCTTGGCCGTGCCCGTGCACGCCAGCAGCCCGGCGGAACCCACGGCAAGGAGGACGGCGAACGAGTAGCGCTGAATCATGAGGGCCTCTCTTTCTATGACTTATATTATGCCAGAAGCACTGTTCTGGCTATCAATGTCAGAAAGTAAAGGCCGGACCTATTTGATGGCGCGGAGGACGCGGCGGGCGTCGAACCCGATCGCGTAGGGGCAGAGGATGGTCGTCCGCCTCGGCTCGCCCGCGGCCGTCATCGTGTAGGCGGTCAGGCGGAAGTAGTGGTCGTCGGTCGTGCCCGACAGCGAGCCGTCGTCATTGTAGCTCCAGGCCACCTCGCGGAGCCGGTCGTTGATGCTCACGATGACGTAGACGTTCTCCTTCGTCATCCCCTCGAGGTCGGTGTCGCTGGGGCGGCTGGCCGCCCGGTTGTAGCCCCACATCGTGTGCGAATGGAAGTCGCCGATCACGGAAAGCTGCGGGATATTGCGGAGAAATCGCTCGATCCGGCGATGCGCGCGCGGGTTGCTCACGACCCCGCGGTGCTTGCGCCCCGCGCTCTGGAACGGAAGCGCGTGCTCGACGATGTACATCTCCTCGCCGCCGCGCCGGTCCCGATACCCGATCAGGAGGCCGAAGCACTCCCGCTTGTAGACCTCCACCGCGGAGATCAGGAGACCCCAGAAGGCGTTCTGTGAGATGTAGGCGATCATCGCGTGGCCCGGGGTGAGGGGGAACGACTGCCGACACTTCGATTCTAGGGACCCGTTTCGTCCGCTGTCAAACCGCAAGAAAGATTTGACTTAAACCGTTGAACGCGCTTACTTTATGGTGATGAGCCCTGTGTCCGGCCCGTCGAGTCGGGCGGTGCGGACCGCCCTCATCTTCATGATCTCCATGGCCCTGCCCGGATTGGCCCGGGCGGGCGACATCACCGCTTTCGTCACCCTCCCCGCGCCTACGGAGAACTGGAGCCGGGGCTATGGCGCCACCCTCTCTTCCACCTGGTTCCAGGTCGTGAACGTGGAGGCGGAAGCGGCCCGCCTGCCGGGTGAGCGGACGGATGCCGCCATGACCACCTTCACGGCGTCGGCCCTCCTGGCGCCTTCGATCGGAGTCTTGACTCCCTACGGGGGCCTCGGAGTCGGCGTCTTCCGCCAGACCCTCGGCTCCGGATCGGACACGGGCACGTTGAGGGCCTTCATCCTCGGGGCCAAGGTCAAGCTCGGGCTGGTGGTGATCAAGGGCGAGTACCGGAAGATCAACCTGTCCGGGGGGCCGTTCCTCGAGATGACGGCGCGGATCTCCGCCGGGGCCGGTATCTCCTTCTAGCCGCCCGCGACCGTTCCCCGCCGGCCCGGCGGGCCCGAAGCGGCGTGTTAAACTCTCGCCCCCGTGGTCTTCTTCAACTACACCACGATGCAGATGACGGCCAAGATCGTGTATTACGGTCCTGGTCTCTGTGGGAAGACGACGAACCTCCAGGCCATCCACAACCGCACGGCCCCCCAGTCGCGCGGGGAGATGGTCAGCCTGGAGACGGAGACGGACCGCACCCTGTTCTTCGACCTCCTGCCCCTCGAGGTCGGAGTCATCGGGGGCATGAAGGTCCGCCTGCAGCTCTACACCGTGCCCGGCCAGGTCTTCTACAACGCCACGCGCAAGCTGGTCCTGAAGGGCGTGGACGGCGTCGTGTTCGTGGCGGACAGTCAGAAGGTCGCCCTCGACGCCAACATGGAGTCGCTGGCCAACCTGAAGACGAACCTCTCCGAGCTCGGGCTCACGACGGAGCAGGTCCCGATCGTCTTCCAGTACAACAAGCGCGACATCCGCAACATCCTGCCCGTGGACGCGCTGGAGAAGGAGCTCAACCCGGAAGGAGCGCGCCACTTCGAAGCGGCCGCGCTGCACGGGGTCGGCGTGTTCGAGACGCTGAAGGCGATCTCGCGGGTCGCCATCGGCTCCGTCCGCCGGAAGCTCACGGGCGAGGAGGCGCGGCCGCCTGCAGCCGCCGGCGCCGTCCTCCCCACCCTGGAGTCGCTCGGGCCTCCTGCCGCCGCCCAGGGCCCGGCCTCGGCCACCAGCGCCATCGAGTCCCTCGTCTCCGGACCCGACGAGCTCGGCGCGGTTGAGTTCGCCCAGGAGGACACGGCCAAACACGTCATCCCGGTGAAGACCAAGGCGGAGGTCGACATCCAGCGCGAGCTCGAGAAGCTCCGTGCGATCACGACGGCAGGGCCGGCCAAGCCGGCCGCGGGCGCCGCCGCCAAGGCCCCCGCGGGGGGACGCGAGATCGAGCGGCGGCTCAAGGACATGCTCGGCAGCGAACAGACTTCGCGGCAGCAGGTCAAGCGCAAGGCCGCGATCGAGGTGCCGGGGGCGCTCCTGAAGGGGAACCACGCCCTCAAGGTGCAGCTCTCCTTCACCAACGACGCCGGTGAAGAGGTCGTCCACGAGGCGACGGCCATCGGGCTCCGCGGCAACAAGCGGCTCGAGTGGCTCGCGCTCCAGCTCGAGATCGACGTCAAGGCAAAAAGCTAGGAGCGTGTCCCGGTCGGACGGGACACGCTCCTGATGGGCCCCTTCGGAACGAACGACGTTACTTCTTGGGAGCGGCGGAGGCTTTCGCGGCGGGCGAGGCGGGCTTGGCCGCGGGCGACGCCTTCGTGCCCGGCTTCGCACCGGCGGCCGACGTAGCCGGCGCCGGGCTGGCCGTTCCCAACGGGGGCAGGGACACCGGCTGCGCGTCCACGACGTTCGGGACGTTGCCGAGCTTGTCCGCTTCCCCGACGTACAGGTGATAGACCATGAGCCCGAGCTCGCGGTCGTCCGTGGGGTTCACGCCCTTGGCCTTGGGGACGAAGGACGAATTCATCGAGAGGCGCAGGTCCACCCACTCCTGGTCGCCGAGGTCGGCGGCCTTGACCCGGATCTTCTTCAGGAAGACCTCGGAGTTGTCGATGGGAACGACGAGGCCGGCCTTGTTTCCAACCGCCACCGTGAGCACGGGCGGCTGGTCGAACGCCTTCGCGTTCGTGTCCGCTTCCAGGTAGACGATGATGTCCTTCTTCGGGTTCTTGAAGGACACGAGGGCGTCCTTCTTCGTCCAGGTGCGCTCGAGGCTCGGGTTCTGGGCCGAGGACTCGGGGTTGTGCCAGCCCTCCTTGTAGACGAGGAAGATGTTCTCGGTCTGCGGCAGGAGCTCCATCTTGCCGACGGAGTACTCGTGCAGGCCGGCATCCTCACCCTTGAGGGCGACGCGTTCCCCGCGGCCGCTGGGCTGCAGGCCGACGCGCACGTCGACGTCCCCGACGTACGGATAGATCGGGATGAACTTCGTGCGCGTGTACGAATAGCTCTTCCCGGGCTCCCAGCTCGTGACAGGCGGGACGGGCGTATGGTCGTCGTCGAAGAGCAGGACCTTGTGCGAGTCCAGGAAGTGGACGAAGGCGCGGTGGTCCTGGGCCAGCTTCTTCGCACTCGCCTCGTTCTGCCACGTATAGGTCACCTCGATCGCGCTGCCCAGGGGCGCGCGTGCGCGATTGACCTCGAACTTCGGGACGATGTCGTTGACTTCCGCGGGCTTCCGCCGATTGCAAGCCGGAAGCAGGGCGAGAGCGGCCAGCGACACGACGGCCGCCGTACGCCAGGAACGTCCAAGCCTCATCTGCACTCTCCTCGTTTGTCTGTGACTCAGTGATTATTCCGTACTTAGAGCAAAACCTGTGAACGATACCGGAACGGCGCGCGCGGAGTCAAGCCAAGGCCGGCCGCCGGCGCGCGCGCTCGCGGATTGTCGGCGTGCTCGTCCCCGCCCTGCGATATAGTCGCGCCATGAGCATGGAAGCGCTCGGGATGGTCGAGACCAAGGGTCTCGTCGGGGCCGTCGAAGCCGCGGACGCCATGGTCAAGGCGGCCAACGTCGTCCTCGTCGGCAAGGAGTACATCGGCTCCGGCTACGTGACCGTGCACGTGCGCGGCGACGTAGGCGCGGTGAAGGCGGCGACGGACGCGGGGGCGGCCGCGGCGCGGCGGGTCGGCGAGCTCGTCTCCGTCCACGTGATCCCGCGGCCCCACGAAGAAGTCGAGAAGATCCTGCCCCAGCTCGCGTCCGCACCGGCCGCGCCCGCGGGCCGCAAGCCGGAGAGATAACCGCCGCCGGCCATGGCCAGCCCCGTCCGCGACAAGGACCTCCTCTCGATCCAGCAGGCGCGCTCCCTGGCCGCCGCCGCCCGCGAGGCCCAGAAGGCCCTCAAGGAGTTCTCGCAGGAGCAGGTGGACCGCATCGTGGAAGCGATGGCGGGCGCGGCGCGCGGCGAGGCGGAGCGGCTGGCGAAGCTCGCCCACGAGGAGACGGGCTTCGGCAACACCAAGGACAAGACGCTCAAGAACCTCTTCGCCGCCGTGGACGTCCTCGAATACATCCGGCCCCTGCGCACGGTGGGGATCCTGCGCGAGGACAAGGAGCGGCGCGTCGTCGAGATCGCGGAGCCGATGGGCGTGGTGGCAGCCGTGATCCCGTCCACGAACCCGACCTCGACCGCGATCTTCAAGGCCCTCGTCTCCGTCAAGGCGCGCAACGCGGTGGTGATGAGCCCGCATCCTTCCGCGCGAAACTGCATCCTGGAGACGGTGCGGGTCATGCACGGGCCCGCCGTCGCCGCCGGCCTGCCCAAGGACGCGCTCTCCTGCATGACCGAGGTGTCGCTGGAAGGCACGCAGGAGCTGATGCGCTGCCGCGACACCGGGGTCATCCTGGCCACGGGGGGCATCGGTCTCGTCCGCGCGGCCTATTCGTCCGGCAAGCCCGCGTACGGCGTGGGGCCCGGCAACGTGCCCGCCTACATCCACCAGAGCGCGGACGTGCCCAAGGCCGCGCGCGACGTGATGAACGGCAAGACGTTCGACTACGGGACCCTGTGCTCGTCCGAGCAGTCGATCGTCTGTGACGAGGCGATCAAGGACCAGGTGATCGCGGAGGTCAAGCGAAACGGCGGGTACTTCCTGAGCGACGCGGAGTCGGCGGCGGTGGCGCGCGTGGTAGTCACGCCCCAGCGCCTGGCCAACCCGGAAATCGTGGGCAAGCCCGCGCCGTACATCGCGGAGAAGGCCGGGGTGAAGGTCCCGCCGGAGACGCGGGCGCTCGTGGCTCCCCTGACCGGCGTCGGCCGCGACTTCCCGCTCTCGATCGAGAAGCTGTCACCCGTGCTCGCCTTCTACGTCGTGAAGGACTGGCACGAGGGCTGCGAGCGTGTGCTCCAGCTCCTCCGCTACGGCGGCACCGGGCACACGATGGCGATCCACAGCCGTGACGACGCCGTGATCCGCGAGTTCGCGCTCAAGAAGCCGGTGTTCCGCATCGTCGCGAACTCGCAGTCGTCGATGGGGGCGACCGGTTACACGACCGGCCTGGCTCCTTCGATGAGCCTCGGCTGCGGCGCCTACGCGGGCAACATCACGTCCGACAACATCACGCCGTTCCACCTCATCAACATCAAGCGGCTGGCCTACGAGCTGCCGCGCGACCGGCGTCCGGGCGCGGCCCCGGCGGCGCCGCCCTCCCCCGCCGGCTCGGGCGACCTGTCGTCCCGTGTGGCCGCCTTCGTGGCGGAACGGGTGGGTGCGGCCCCCTCGGCCGCGCCTCCGGCGCCACCCCCTCCTCCCGCCCCGCCGGCGGCGCCCCCCCGGCCGGCCGTGGACTTCGTCGCGGAAGACGACGTCCGGCGCGCCATCCGGGAGGGCCGTACGATCACCCTTCGCCGGGGGGCCATCGTCACACCGGCGGCCCGGGACCTCGCGGAAGGCAAAGGCGTCCTCGTCCAGGAGCGCTAGGCAACTCCGCGTCAGGGCTGGATTCCCGGTTTCGCCCGTTCCCCCGGTTGTGCTAGTATCCGCCGTTCTTTCCGACCATCGGCGCCGACCGTCGGCCGAGGGGGGGGGCTTGGCCGTGTCCAGGGGCCGGAAGTGGATTGTCCTCGTATGTGCCGCGCTTGCCTCCTCCGCCTGCGCTCACGGCGGTAGTGTCGCCAAGAACACATCCCCCAAGGGACCCGCCACCGCGAGTGACCCCATCCCGCGCCTCATCGCCCAGGCCGACGCGCACCTGGCCACGGGGATGGCGGAGATCAAGCAGGGTCACCTCAAGGGCGCTCGTGCGGAGTTCGACCGCGCGATCGACCTCTACCTGAGCGCGCCCGGGGGCGCCTATGCGAACCCGACCCTGGCCGAAGCGTACCGGCGCACGCTGGAAGCGATCCAAGCCAAGGAGCTCGAGGCCCTGGCCGCCGGAGACGGCTTCACCGAGAACAAAGTGGAGCGGGCGGCCATCGACGACATCGGCGACCTGCCCGTGGGGAACGGCGTGCCCAGCGACGACTCGCGCCGCCTGGCCGAAGAGGTCCTCTCCCAGGAGTCCAACGACCTCACCATCACCCTGAACGACGAAGTCCTCTCCTGCATCGACCTCTACCAGGGGCCGCTGCGGGATTGGTTCACGAGCGCGCTGGCGCGCGGTGGACGGTACCTGCCGCGTATCCGCGAGGTCTTCGCCTCCGAAGGCGTGCCCAAGGACCTCGCCTACGTCGCCCTCGTGGAGAGCGCGTTCAAGACGAGCGCGTATTCGCGGGCCAAGGCCAAGGGGATGTGGCAGTTCATCGCCGACACGGGCAAGCGCTACGGGCTGGCCCAGGACTGGTGGGTGGACGAGCGCTCGAACCCGGAGAAAGCGACCCGCGCGGCCGCGAAATACCTGAAAGAGCTGCACGACATGTTCGGGGACTGGAACCTCGCCCTCGCCGGCTACAACTGGGGCGAAGGGCGCGTGAATCGCTGGGTGGAGCGCACGGGCGCGCAGGACTTCTGGTCGCTGGCCGAGCAGGCCAACATGCCGCGCGAGACGCGCAACTACGTGCCGATGATCCACGCCGCGATCCTGGTGGCCAAGGCGCCGGAGAAGTACGGGTTCGAGGTCACGCCCGAGCAGGAGCTGTCCTACGAGTCGGTGCCCGTCCAGGGCGCGGTCGACCTGCGCGTGATCGCGGAATGCGCGGGCACGGGGCTCGACTCCATGCAGATGCTGAACCCGGAGCTGCGCCGGCTGGCCACCCCGGCCAACCGCACCTTCGACGTCAAGGTGCCGCAGGGCCGCGGCTCCAACGTCCGCGTCTGCCTGGACAAGCTGCCCGCGGACAAGCGCGTCACGTTCCGCACGCACACGATCGCGCGCGGCCAGACCCTGGCCTCGGTGGCGCGGCAATACGGCGCGAAGGTGTCGGACATCGCGTCCGCGAACGCCATCGACGCCAGCAAGAGCAAGCGGCTGGCCAGGGGGACGGAGCTGATCATCCCCATCCCGCGCGCGTCCGTCCCTCCTCCCCGCCGCGCCCCCGCGGCCGCCTCCGCCGCCTCCGAGATGGCGGACGTGAGCGCCGGCCGCACGCGCATCCAGTACAAGGTGAAGGCGGGCGACACGCTGACCGCGATCGCGGCCCGCTATCGCACGACCGTCCACGAGCTGATGTCCTGGAACAAGCTCAGCGGGTCGCAGCTCGCGACGGGCAACCTCCTCACCGTCTACACGCGCCCGTAGCCCGGGCCTACTTCCCCGCCGCCTCCGCGAACAGGACCGCGTTCCCTTCCGGGTCGCGGACCCCGATCTCGCGCGCGCCGTAGAACGTCGTGCGCTCCTCGAACAGGGTCTTCATTCCCTTCGTCGCCTGGCGGATGGGGGCGAGGTCTTCGACCTCGATGTACAGGGCCGAGCGGTAGGAGTCGTCCCCGAGGGCCTTGATGTCGTCCCGGACGCTGGCCCGGCTCTGCAGCATCACCTCGACCGCGCCGCCGGTCAGGATGACGAACCCCAGGCGGTCACCGTGCGGGACCTCGACCTGGCGCGCGAAGCCGAGCCTCTCGCACCAGAAGGGCAGGTTCTTCTCGATCGACTCGACGATGAGGACCGGCGTGATCTTCTTCATGCGCCGAGTGTGCCTCGGCTCCGGCCCCGTCGTATTGGAGAAATGGAACCTCAACCATTCCTCGAGGCCAGGGGCGGGCACCCAGCCAGGTCGCGGAAGTCGGCGTTCATGTGGGCCTGATCGTAATAGCCGGCGTCGAGGGCGACGGTGGCCAGGTTCGCCGCGCCGCGGGAGTCAAGCAGCCGCAGCGTACGCCGCAACCTCAGGATGCGCGCGAGCTTCTTCGGCCCGTACCCGACGTGCTGCTCGAACACACGGCGCAGGTGCTGGCGGGTGATCCCCGCGCGCGCCGCCATGTCCGCGACAGAAGCGCCCTCGGGCTCGGCGGCCAGCCGTTGGATCAGCACGCGCGCTCGCGGCGAGGGGATCGACGCGGCCCGCTGGAGCCGCGCGCGTAGCTCGGTCTCGAACGCGTCGACCGCGCGGCCGGCGGCGCTCGCTTCCGCCAGGCGTTCCGTCGCTTCCGCCGACCCTGTCCAGATGGCGTCCAGGGCCACGCGTTGGTCCACGAGAGTACGGAGGGGGACGGACAGGAACGCGCCGCCGGCTCCGGGGTGGAAGCGGACTCCGACCATCCGGGTCTCGCCCGGTGCCGGGACCACGATCGCATGCGTCATCGGTCCGACGACGAACCCGTCGACCCGGCGCCCGATGGCGAAGATGACGTCGGCACAGCCGTCCGGCAGCACGCGGTACGTCTTGGCGCCGGAAGGAGCGGGGCCCGCCCCGCGCGTCCAGAAGCATTCGATCCAGGGCGCGAGGTCGGGAGCCGGCGTGTGCTCGCGGTAGCCCGGCCCCTCGCCGCGGAGGCGCGTCATCAAGGGATTCTAACCGCCGGACCCGCGCCGTCCCGTGGCCGCACTAGGCTGCGGGCGGCGTCGGGCCTCGCCTTCCGGCGCGTTCGCTCTCCCATCGACGTCTGACCTGGCCGTTCCCGATTGGGGGAGGTGTGCGCGATGCTGGCGACGTCTTTGACGGCGGCCGTGCTCGGAGTCGAGGCCCATCTCGTGCGCGTGGAGGCGGACACCGCGTCCGGCTTCCCCAAGTTCACGATGCTCGGCCTGCCGGACTCCTCGATCAAGGAAAGCGAGGGCCGGATCCGTGCCGCCCTCCGCAACTGCGGCTACGAATTCAAGTGGGACCGGCGCATCACCGTGAGCATGGCCCCGGCCAGCCTGCGGAAGATGGGCTCGTCCTATGACCTCGCTACCGCGGTCGGTCTCCTGGCCGCGGACGGCGCGGTAGAAGCAGGCCCTCTCTCGGACGTGCTGCTCGTGGGCGAGCTGGCCCTCGACGGGGCACTGCGGCCCGTCACCGGCGTGCTTCCCATGATGCTGATGGCGCGACGCAATGGCCTGCGCGCCGCCATCGTTCCCGCGGCCAATGCGGCGGAGGCGTCCATCGTCGAGGGCCTCGACGTCCATCCGGCGGTCTCGCTTCCGCAGGCGGTGGCGGTCGCGGGCGCCGCCGTGCGCCCGGCGCCGCCTCCCTCGATGGTGCCAAGGGTTCCGCGGGCCTCCCTTCCGGACATGGCGGACGTGAGGGGACAAGCCGTCGCACGCCGCGCCCTCGAGGTCGCGGCGGCGGGCGGGCACAACCTCATCTTCATCGGGCCACCCGGCTCCGGGAAGACGATGCTGGCCCGGCGTCTTCCCAGCCTCCTTCCCCCGCTCACGCTCGAGGAGGCGGTCGAGACGACGGCGATCCACTCGGCGTGGGGCGCGCGGATGGAGGGCCTCCTCGGCGACCGTCCCTTCCGCAGTCCGCACCACACCACGAGCGACGCCGCCCTCGTCGGCGGTGGATCCATCCCGCGACCGGGCGAAGTCAGCCTCGCCCACAACGGCGTCCTGTTCCTGGACGAGCTGCCGGAGTTCCGGCGCAACGTCCTCGAAGCGCTGCGCCAGCCGCTCGAGGAGCGCTCGGTCACCATCGCTCGCAGCCGCGGCACCCTGCGCCTTCCCGCGGGTTTCCAGCTCCTGGCCGCGATGAACCCGTGCCCCTGCGGGCTGCGAGGCCACGCCGCTTGCGCGTGCACGCCGACGGCGGTGCGCGGATATCAGTCGCGGATATCCGGCCCCCTGCTCGACCGTGTCGACATCCAGGTGGAGGTCGCACCGGTCACCTATCAAGAGATGATGGGGCCGCCCGGCGAGGCCAGCGACGCGGTGGCCGCCCGCGTCGAGGTGGCGCGGCGCCGTCAAGCCGACCGGCAGGGGCGGACGGGGGTCACCCTCAACGCCGATCTGTCCCCCCGGATCGTCCGACAGGTGGCGCCTGCGGATGCCGGCGGAGCGCGGCTCTTGCGTCAGGCGATGGAGCGATTCGGTCTTTCCGCTCGCGGCCACGATCGCGTCCTACGCGTGGCGCGGACCCTCGCCGACCTCGAGGGCGTCGCCGCCGTTTCCGCTCACCACGTCGCGGAAGCGCTTCAATTCCGGGGGCATCCGGCCCCTGCGGACTGAGGCTGAGATCACACAGCGAGCGGCGTCACACATTCTCCAAGTTCTTGGATTTTGGGTTGACGCGTTCGAGAACCGTGTGCTACCGTCGCCGCTTCGTTTGTGGGTGGAGGGCCTCACGCCTCCGTCTCTAGTGTGGTGAACGGCCCACGGCTGGGTCGAGAAGTCCGGGGGGAAGATGGCCAACGAGTTCTACACCCTGATCGTCGTGCCTCACGCGAAGGCACGCTTCCGGAAGATCCAGGTCTCGGTCCGGCTGACGAAATGGGTCTTCGGAACCGCCGCGGTGGCCACCCTCGTAGCGTCCGGTACCTTCGTTCATTACGCTCGCGTCGCTTCGGAAGTTCACGAGCTCCGCCAGCTCCGTGCCGAGAACAAGGCGCTCCTCACCAAGACCCAGGAGTACGAGCAGTCTGCGAGCAAGCTGCAGGCCAAGGTCCAGCAGCTCCAGAACATGGTGACCAAGCTCGGCGTGATGGCCGGGCTCGAGCACAGCCTGCCGGAGCCGGCGGGCGTCGGGGGCGTCTCGAGCATGGACTCGACGCCGCCGAAGCTCACGCCCTCCGCGCTGGCCGACATGGACCGCAGCTTGACCAAGCTCACCGACCGCTCGGCCGAGCTCGAGGAGTTCTACCGCGACCAGACGGTGCTCCTCTCCTCCACGCCTTCGGTCTGGCCCGTCCGCGGTTACCTCTCCGCCACCTTCGGCAACCGCATCGACCCCTTCACGGCCCAGAAGGACTTCCATCCCGGCATCGACATCTCGACGCCGATCGGGACGAAGGTCCAGGCCCCGGCCGACGGGATCGTGATCTCGACCGGCCAGCAGGGCGGCTACGGCAACGCGCTCGTGATCGACCACGGCTACGGCGTGGTCACGCGTTACGGCCACCTCGACAGCTTTGCGGTCAAGCCGGGCCAGCGCGTCAAGCGCGGGGACGTGATCGCGTTCGTCGGCAGCACCGGCCGCTCGACGGGTCCCCACCTCCACTACGAGGTGTGGGTCCGCGATCAAGCGCAGAACCCGATCCACTTCATCCTGGATGAGTACCGGACGTTCGGCTAGAAACAACGGAAAACAGAAAATAGAGGCCAGCGCGCGGCGCCCACTCGGGCGCGCCGCGATGGTTCGTCTTCAGGGCACGATTCTCTCTCCGCGCCCCCATTCCTTGACCCTGCTCTACCCCGCCTGATATCCTGACCGATCAAGCGTTTCGGTCGCCTCGTCGCCTCATGGCCCGGGATGCGCAGGGCAAAGCAGCGAAGCGCCGATTCACTCGGCGCTGAGCGGCCGGGGGTAGCCCGAAGGGCGTAGGGGGTTGCGTTCAATCGCGTGCGATTCGAAGGGGCAAGCAGCGAAGCGCCGATTCACTCGGCGCTGAGCGGCCGGGGGTAGCGCGAAGCGCGTAGGGGGTTGCATTCACCGAGAGTGGAGCAACCCCCTGAAAAAACAATGATCAACACCATTCTCACCAAGATCATCGGCACCAAGAACGAGCGAGAGCTGAAGGCGATCGGCCCGCTCATCCAGCGCATCATCGCTCTCGAGCCGTCGATCCTTCCCCTTTCCGACGCTCAGCTGCAGGCCAAGACGCCGGAGTTCCGGGACCGGCTGGCCAGGGGCGAGACCCTCGACGACATCCTCCCCGAGGCGTTCGCGGTCGTGCGCGAGGCGGGCCGCCGCGTGCTCAACATGCGGCACTTCGACGTGCAGCTCATCGGCGGGCTCGCCCTGCACCGCGGGATGATCGCGGAGATGAAGACGGGCGAGGGCAAGACCCTCGTCGCCACCCTGGCCGCGTACCTCAACGCCCTCCCCGGCAAGGGCGTGCACGTCGTCACCGTCAACGACTACCTGGCCAAGCGCGACTCCGAGTGGATGGGCCGCATCTTCCGTTTCCTCGGCCTCACCGTCGGCGTCATCCAGCACAACCTCGACGACGCCCAGCGCCAGGTGGCCTACGCCGCCGACATCACGTACGGCACCAACAACGAGTTCGGCTTCGACTACCTGCGCGACAACATGAAGTTCGAGCTCAGCAGCTACGTCCAGCGCGGCCACTACTTCGCGGTGGTGGACGAGGTGGACTCGATCCTCATCGACGAGGCGCGCACGCCGCTCATCATCAGCGGGCCGGCCGAGGAGTCGACGGACAAGTACTACCGGATCAACTCCATCATCCCCAAGCTCAACCCGGGCGCCCGCATCAGCGGGGACCGCAAGGCGGAGGAGCGGGCGGAGCTGGAGAAGACGGGCGACTACATCGTCGACGAGAAGGCCAAGACGGTCACCCTCACCGAGATGGGGATGGCCCACGTGGAGAAGCTCCTCGGAGTGCAGAACCTCTGGGAGCCATCCAACATGGACATCCTCCACCACGTGAACCAGGGTCTGCGCGCGCACACGCTGTTCCAGCGCGACGTGGACTACGTGGTGAACGAGGGCCAGGTCATCATCGTGGACGAGTTCACGGGCCGCCTCATGCCCGGCCGCCGCTGGTCGGACGGGCTGCACCAGGCGGTGGAGGCCAAGGAGAAGGTCAAGATCGAGCGCGAGAACCAGACCCTCGCCACCATCACCTTCCAGAACTACTTCCGCATGTACGGCAAGCTCTCGGGCATGACGGGCACGGCGGACACCGAGGCCCCCGAGTTCGACAAGATCTACAAGCTGGAAGTCCTGGCCATCCCCACCAACCGGCCCCTCATCCGCGTCGAGAACCCGGACGTCGTCTTCCGCACCGAGCGCGAGAAGTTCGAGGCCGTGCTGGAGGAGATCGAGGAGTACAACAAGAACGGCCGCCCCGTGCTGGTGGGCACCATCTCCATCGAGAAGTCGGAGCACCTCTCGACCCTCCTGAAGAGGGACGGCATCAAACACGTCGTCCTCAACGCGAAGTACCACGAGCGCGAGGCGGAGATCGTGGCCCAGGCCGGCCGCTTCGGGGCCGTCACCATCGCCACCAACATGGCCGGCCGCGGCACCGACATCATCCTGGGCGGCGTGCCCGACTACCGCGTGAAGGCCAAGCTCGTCGAGCAGAAGATCGACCCCGAGCTGGCCTCGCCTGAAGAGCGGAAGCTGACCATCGACCACGTGGCCGAGGAGATGGGGCGCGAGTTCAAGAAGGCGTTCGCGGAGAAGAAGGTCCCGACGGAAGAGCGCCACCTCCTGGCCAAGCGCTACGTCGGCATCCTGGCCGCCTTCGCGCCCGACCATCCGTCCGTCCAGATCATGGACGGCTTCGCTCCGGGCTTCCCCGCCCTCAACTCGTATCTCACGGTGGCCAAGGCCCTCCCCCGCGCGACCAAGGAGAAGATCGCGAAGAGCTTCTACCCGCAGGGCGAGGAGCCGGTGGATTTCCTGGCCGTCCATCCCATGAAGGCCGACATCGACCGGATGGCCCAGGCCCCGGAGTTTCCGCGCATCGAGGAGTTCCTGGACACGAACGAGCGCGAGCGCGTGGTCGCGCTGGGCGGTCTGCACATCCTGGCCACGGAGCGGCACGAGGCCCGCCGCATCGACAACCAGCTCCGCGGCCGCGCCGGCCGCCAGGGCGACCCCGGCTCGTCACGGTTCTACCTCTCGCTGGAAGACGACCTCATGCGCATCTTCGGCTCCGACCGCATCAGCGGCCTCATGCTGAAGCTGGGCATGGAGGAAGGCGTGCCCATCGAGCACGGGATGGTCACGAAGTCGATCGAGCGGGCCCAGAAGCAGGTGGAGGCGCAGAACTTCGCCGTCCGCAAGCACCTCCTCGAATACGACGACGTGATGAACAAGCAGCGCACGGCCGTGTACGACATGCGCCGCATGATCCTCGAGGGCAAGAACACCCGCGACTACATCCTGAACCTGGCCAAGGAAGTGCTGGAGTGGTACCTCGAGTCGTACACGAGCGGGGACGACCCCGACAAGTGGAACCTCGAGAGCCTGCAGGGCGCGCTGAAGGAGACCTACGGCGTCGACGTCGCCGCGGACGAGCTCAAGGGCATGGGCGCGACGGAGATGCAGGACACCTTCTACGAGCGGATCAAGGCCAAATACGAGGAGAAGGAGCGCCAGGTCGGCCCCGAGCTCATGCTCTTCCACGAGCGCATGCTCATGCTGCAGATCGTGGACACGCAGTGGAAGGACCACCTGTACGCGCTCGACCACCTGAAGGAAGGGATCGGCCTGCGCGGCTACGGCCAGCGCGATCCCCTCGTCGAATACAAGAAAGAGTCGTTCGCGATGTTCCAGGCCCTCATGGACCGGATCGACGAGGAGATCCTGCGCTGGGTGTTCCTGTATCAGGCCATGGCGCCGCCGGATGCAACGGGCGCACCCGAGCCGGGTCCCACGGACGGGCCTGGCCGCGGGCCCCAGCCGCCACCGGCCGCGGCACGCGCCGCTGAGCCGCGGCGCGTGAGGGAGCCCGAGTTGGCACTAGCCGGCGCTAGACCATTGCCGCGCAACTTGACCTTCAATAATCCGGGCGAGCTCCTGAGCGGCTCGCGCTCCGCCCTGGGCGCCGCCGAGCCCGAGGAAGCGCACGGCGGCAACGACGCGAGCGTGGAGACGGTGCGACGCGAGGGCAAGAAGGTCGGCCGCAACGACCCCTGCCCCTGCGGGAGCGGGAAGAAATACAAGAAGTGTCACGGCCAATGACGGGAGGAGAGCGTGTTGGACGATAGGATCGCGGAAGCGCTCACTTTCGACGACGTGCTGCTCGTGCCGCAGCGCTCGGACGTTCTGCCCTCCGAAGTCGACATCTCCACGCGGCTCACCAGGAGCATCACCCTGCGCACGCCCATCATCTCGGCGGCCATGGACACGGTCACCGAGGCGCCCCTGGCCATCGCCATGGCTCAGGAAGGCGGGATGGGCATCATCCACAAGAACATGACGATCGAGGCCCAGGCGGCGGAAGTGGACAAGGTCAAGCGGTCGGAGTCGGGCATGATCGTCGACCCCGTGACCGTGGCCCCCACCCAGCGCGTGGCCGAAGCCCTCGACGTGATGGCGAAGTTCCGGATCAGCGGCGTACCCGTCACCGTCGGCAGCAAGCTCGTCGGGATCCTCACCAACCGCGACCTGCGCTTCGAGACGCGCACCAACCTGCCTGTCTCGGACCTCATGACGAAGGACGACTTGATCACGGTCCCCGTGGGCACGACCCTCGAGCAGGCCAAGGAGATCCTCCACCGCCACAAGGTCGAGAAGCTCCTCGTGGTGGACCGTGACTACAACCTGAAGGGCCTGATCACGGTCAAGGACATCCAGAAGCAGATCAAGTACCCGTTCGCGGCCAAGGATTCCCTGGGCCGCCTGCGCGTGGGCGCCGCCATCGGCGTCACCGCGGACGTGCTCGACCGCGCGGCCGCCCTCGTCGAGGAGAAGGTGGACGTCCTCGTCATCGACACCGCGCACGGCCACACCACGCGCGTGCTGCGCACGATCGAGGAAGTGAAGAAGCGCTTCCCCGAGACCGAGGTCGTGGCCGGAAACGTCGGCACCTACGATGGGGCGGCGGAGCTCATCGCGGCCGGGGTGGCCGCGGTCAAGGTCGGCATGGGCCCCGGCTCCATCTGCACCACCCGCGTCGTCTCCGGAGCGGGCATGCCCCAGATCACCGCCATCGCGGAAGCGGCGCGGGCCGCGGCCAAGGCGGACGTGCCCATCATCGCGGACGGCGGGATCAAGTTCTCGGGCGACGTGGTGAAGGCCCTGGCCGCGGGCGCATCGTCGGTGATGATCGGCTCCCTCTTCGCGGGCACGGACGAGAGCCCGGGCGAGCTGATCCTCCGCCAGGGCCGGTCCTTCAAGAGCTATCGCGGCATGGGGTCGATCGGGGCCATGAAGGAAGGCTCGCGCGACCGCTACTTCCAGGAGTTCGAGGGGAACACGCAGAAGCTCGTGCCCGAGGGCATCGAAGGGATGGTCCCCTACAAGGGCCCGCTCTCCGCCATGGTGGGCCAGCTCGTAGGCGGGCTGCGCGCGGGCATGGGCTACACGGGCGTGGGGACGATCCGCGATCTCCAGACCAAGGCGCGCTTCGTGCGCATCTCCAGCGCCGGGCTCAAGGAGAGCCACGTACACGACGTCATCATCACCAAGGAAGCTCCCAATTACCGGCTGGAATAGGCGCGGGGCGCGCGCCCTGGCCGTGGCCCTGGTGATGGCGGCCACGGCCGCCCCCGGATGCTCGAGGCGGCGTGAAGATCCGTTCCTCACGTATTTCAATCCCGAGCACGGCTTGACCCTCCACTACCCGTCGAGCTGGAAGACGGAGCAGGCCCAGCAGGACGGCGTGTCGTACCGGTACTTCCTGGCGCCGCCCACCGGTCCCGATCGCAAGCCCGCGGTGTCGGTGACGCTGGTGGCGGGACCGCTCGGCGTCGGCGTCGACCAATACGCTCAGACCTACCTGGCCGGCAACACCGTGCAGTCCTCGCGCGACGAGACGCGCAAGGGCGCGCGCGGCAAATACCACCTCTTCGCTTCCCCGGACGGGAAGACGCGCTTCGCGCTCCTGCTCCTCGAGGAGAGCGCGGGCGAGCGCACGGGCCTGCCCGCCACGCCGACGCCGCGTCCCTCCCCCAGCGCATCGCCCGTGCCCACGGGGAGGGCCAGCGTGACCGTGCGCCCGTCCCCGACGCCGATCGCGACTCCGGTGCCGCCGCCGGCCGCGGCCGCGCCCGCCGCCTACGTGTACGGAATCTACGCGCAGGGAGACGCCGCCGCCTTCGACGCCCAGCTGCCCGTGATCGAGGAGATGGCGCTCAGCCTCACGTTGGAGCGCCCGGCCCGCTACGAGGAAGAGAAGAACGACAAGTTCGGCTTCGCGCTGCGCGTGCCTCCGTCCTGGCGCTCCACGCGCTCGTTCGCGAGCGGGAACACCTTCCTGCGCCAGTACACGAGCCCGCCCTTCGGCGCGGACAAGGCCCAGACCGTCCACGCCTCCCTGACCCTCACCGCCGAGCCGGCGGCGGGTGACGTGGAGGCGTACTACAAGGCGGCCATGGACAAGGCGGGCGACACCGTCACCGTGCTCGGCCATACGCCGTGGCGCGGGGGGTACGTGGACGTGGTGCACTCCGAGACCCCGGTGGCGGTCACGCGCGCCCGCCGCTACTTCCGCGTCGCGGACGGCCGCGGCTACACGCTGGCCTGCGATGCGCGCGACGACATCTACTCCAGGGTCTGGCGCTGGTGCGATATGATCGCGTCCACCCTGAAGATCGGACCGGAGACGACCGCTCCGTGACGACGGTGCTCAGCCGCCTCGGCAACGCGATCGGCCGCCTCGTGCACGGAGGCGACGCGGCGGAGATGCGCGTCGGCCCCGGCGGTCCCACGGGCGAGATCCGCGTCCCCCGCGAGGGCGACGGCGTGTGGGAGGTCCGCACCGTGCAGGGCCGGCCCTGCCTCTCCCCCGACGATCGCTCGTATTACCTCTATTTCGTGCTGCCGCCGGAGCTCAAGGCGCGCGCCCGCGCCGGTCTGTGGCTCGACGTCGAGTACCTCGGCGACCGCTTCGGGCAGTTCCGCGTGCAATACGCTTCCACCGACCGCGGGGCCGAGTTCGAGGGGCTCTACAAGTCGGCCGAGCAGCGCTGGGACGGAGACGCCGTCGGCCTTCGCCGCTTCCGCCGCGCCCTCTTCCCCCTGCCCGACTTCGATCCCGCGCGCACGCAGAACCAGGGCGCCTCCTTCCGCATCGAGTTCCGGCGCGAGGTGCTGATCACGCGGCTGACCGCGACGCTGGCGCCGCCCGCGGACGCGGCGTCCTTCACGCACGTCGCTCCCCTGCCCGACCTCCGCAAGATGCCGGGCCGCTTCTACCCGATCAACTACCTCTTCATCGAGATCACGAACGCCTGCAACTTCAAGTGCACCTGGTGCCCGGACGACATCATGGGCCGGCGGCGCGGGTTCATGAAGAAGGAGAAGGTCTTCCGGATCCTGGACGAGATCGCGGAGAAGCGGGGCTGGCTGGGCCCGCTCTACCCGGTGAAGCTCCACCAGATGGGCGAGCCCTTCCTGCACCCCGAGCTCCCCGCCATCGTGGAGTACGCGGAGAGCCGCGGGGTGCCCATCGAGCTCAACACGAACTGCGGCCTCATCACCCCCGACAACATCGAGGCCCTCTACCGCGCCGGCCTCACGAACCTCATCCTGTCCTACCAGACGCCGGACGAGCTCTCCTTCAAGACGCGCAAGGCCCCGCGCATCGCCTTCGACGACTACCGGGACAAGGTCCGCCTCGCGGTGGAGCGCAAGGTCGCGATGGGCGCGCGCACCCACCTCGAGATCGACATCATGAACACGAAGTACGCGGACTCCTACCGCATCGTGAGCGAAGACGAGCAGGCCATGGCCTTCCTCGAGGACTGGGTCTCGTTCGCGCGCGAGCTGGAGAAGGAATACGGGCTGACGCCGCGCGTGCACGACCGCGATCAGCTCCAGGCCCGCCACTTCCTGGACCAGGACGAGAATGGGAGCCGCTACGAGCTCCTGGACGGCGTGGTGCTCATCTGGAAGCGCTGCCATTCCTGGGGCAACGTCATCGGCGAGCACCACGTGGACCCGGAGGCCGCGGATCAGCTGGCGGCGGTGGTCGGCGCGGGCGTGGGCAGCGGCGCTCCCCCGCACGCGGGGCAGGCCAAGGAGACGTATTGCCCCGCCCCCTACGACCAGTTCGTGATCCAGTGGAACGGCGACGTCGTCTCCTGCTGCACGGACTACGAAGGGCTCACCAAGACCGCGAACGTCTTCGCCTCGTCCATCGAAGACGTCTGGAAGAGCGAGACGGTGCGGATGCGCAAGAAGGACATGCTCGAGGGGCGCCTGCTCGACGTCTGCGCCCGCTGCATGGGCCTGAAGTAGGCGGAGCGACCTCGGGCGGGCGACACGCCTAGGGCGTGGTCCGAAGTCCTCCCGGCAGCCGGGGCGAGGCGAGCAGCCGCGTGAATTCCCGCCACCGCGCCTCGGGCCGGTCGGCGGTGCCGCCTCGCGACTCGACATACGCGCGCACCAGGTCCTGCCCGAGGTTGTAGTTGATCACGTAGCTCCGGTACTGGTCGAAGAACCGCACCCTCTGTCGCGCGCGGTCGGCGGGCATGAGCGCGTACTTCTGGAGCCATTCCGCCGCGCCCGGCGCGTCCACCTTGCCCTCGAGATACTGCCGGGCCGCTTCGTTGCCGGCGTACGAGAGCCGCTCGATCAGGCGCCGCACGCGATCGTAGCGGTCGGCCGTCGCCGGATCGAGGCCGCCCAGCGCATAGAGCCGCTCGCGCTCGAACCGCAGGCGCTCCTCGCCCGGGAACGCGACCTCGATCCCGAAGTTGGCCGTGCCTTCCGCGATGAGTGATTGCGGGCTGAAGAGGGGGTAGACGCTGTATTCGGGCCAGCCGCGGCCGCGGACGAGCTGCTGCTCGAGCAGGGCGTTGTAGACGTGATGACCCGGGTACCCCTCGTGGCAAGCGAGGTCGATGGCGCGGTCGATGGTCACGGGCAGGTCGGTGTTGACCTGGATGACGCTGCGGAAGTTCCCCTGGTACCAGTTGTAGGCGCTCCACGACTTGCCGGCCACGTATTCGACGGTGAAGCTCTCGTTCGGGGGCAGGGCCACGTGGGCCAGGGTGCGCCGCCGGCATTCGTCGATGGCCGCCTTGAACACGGCGTCGAGCCGCTCCTTCGGGATGACGTATTGGTCACGGAAGGCCGTGTAGCGGTCGATCAGTGGACCCGGACCGGGCAGGACCTGCTCGAGCTCGGCGAGGATCGGCCGGAAGTGGTCCTCGCCCAGGTGCGGCGCCACCGCGTCGTACAACGCCTGCGACTCGGCGTCGAAGGTCAGCTTCGTGCCCGACAACATGTCGACCCGGCTCACCAGCGACTGGAGCTGGCGCTTCAGGTACTGGTGGCGCAGGCGCTCGAGCTCCTCCGCGCCCCGCTTCACGGCTTCGAGCTCGCCGAGCAGCGCTACCGCCGCGGCGCGGATCGCGGGCCGCGGCCGCTTCGCGGCCTCCGCTTCCTTGCGCTTCTCGGGAGGGCCGTAATACGCGTCCACGTAGTCGGGATCGTGCACGCCGACCGCGAGCACCAGCGACACGTAGCGGTCGGCGATCGCGTTCATCGGATCCACCCGCGCGGAGCGTGGGGCGTCGGCGGCCACGGCGGTCGCCGCGACGAGCGTCCCGGCGACGGCCACGGCCCACCGCCTCCGGCACGGGCCCATTTGCGCCTCCTGGCGGTCAGGTCTCCGCCTTCCGCAGCTTACCTCAGGGGTGGAGGAGGGACGCGAGGGCCAGCGCGCCGATGAGGCCGGCCCGCGGTCCGAAGGCGGGCGGCACCACGTAGCGGTCGATGTGGGCCGTGATCTGCGGAGCCTGGACGTAGCCGTTGAGGAGCGACTGCAGCTCGCGGTGGATCCTCGGGAACAGCGACAATCGTTCCATCACGCCGCCGCCCAGGATGATGCGGCGCGGCGAGAGCGTGCAGACGAAGTCGTTGAGCGCGAGCGCGAGGTACCGCGCTTCCAGCGCCCAGGCCGGGTGGTCGTCGGGCAGCTCCTCCGCCGGCCGTCCCCAGCGCGCGTTCATGGCCGGCCCGCAGGCCAGCCCCTCGAGGCAGTCGCCGTGGAACGGGCAGTGGCCTTCGTACGGATCGGCGGTTCGGTCGTGCGGGATGCGCACGTGCCCCATCTCGGGATGGACGAGGCCGTGCAACATCGCTCCGCCGACGAGTCCCCCGCCTCCGATGCCGGTCCCCACGGTGAGGTAGATGAAGTGGTCCAGGCCCTGCGCCGCCCCCCAGCGTCCCTCGCCCAGCGCCGCCGCGTTGACGTCGGTGTCGAACTGGAGGGGGACACCGAGGGCCTGGCGGACGGGCCCCACGATGTCGGTGTGCGCCCACCCCGGCTTCGGGGTCGAGGTGATGAAGCCGTAGGTGGCCGACGCGGGGTCGAGGTCCACGGGCCCGAACGAGGCCACGCCGGCCGCGGTCAGGGGCCCGAGCGTCGCGCGCTGGGCACGGAAGAACTCCAGCGCCTCGCGCAGCGTCGCCGCCGGCGTGGTCGTCGGGATGCGCGTCTCGGCCCGGATGTCGTCGGGCCCCGCGCCCACGACGCAGTTGAACTTCGTCCCGCCCGCTTCGAGCCCGGCGTAGAGCGGAGCCATCGCCTCAGGGCCAGACGGGCCGTAGCTCCCACAGGTGAACCGGGGTCACGAGCGCGCCCTCTCCGCCCACGAGCTCGAGGCGGTCGAGAGGGCGGGTCGGATACACGCGCTCGGAGAGTACGGTCTCGCCCTCGTTTGCGAATACCTCGATCGTCGTCCGATCGAAGAGGACGCGCAACCGGACGGCGTCGTCGCGCCAGCGCACGGGCCCCGCCTGGCGCTGCGGGTATTCGGCGTGGAACGGAGTCGCACGCGACCGACGCCGGTCCACGAACACTTCCGGCCGGGCCGCGGACACCCCGATCACGACCTCCTCGCCCGCACCATTCGCCAGACGCAGCCCCGCCTCCCCGGCCGCGGCTCGCCGCACCTCGAACTCGATCTCCGCCGAGGGCGGAAGCGCGCTCGGCGCCGTCAGGACCGCCGGCTCCGCCGTCGTGCGCAGGGCGCGCAGCTCCGCGATCGGAGCCTGGGCGAGGCGGATCCCTTCCGGCCGCCGCGTGAGGGAGAGGACGCGCGGAACGGACTGCACGCCGCGCCAGGGCGCGGTCGGCTCCTCGTTCGCGTAGAGCCAGTTCCCCATCCAGCCCATCCAGATGCGCCGCCCGTCGGCCTCCGGGATGCCGGCGAACGAGATCGTTGCGTAGAAGTCCTTGCCGTAATCGACCCAGAGCGTCGTGTCCGCGGGGTTGTCGTTCGTGAACGTCTTGCCGTCGAAGGTCCCGACGAAATATTGGCCGCCGGACCCGCCCGCCTGTCCGCCCGGATTGAGATCGACGTCGAGGACCCACCGCGTGTCGGCCGCACTGCCGTCCACGGACAACGGGAAGAGGTCGGGACACTCCCATACGCCGCCGGTCGCGCCGGCGGGGCCGAAGTCGCTGAGCATCTCCCATCGCTTCAGGTCGGACGAGCCGAGGAAGCGCACCTTGTGTACGTCGGACAGCACCGACACCATCACCCAGCGCCGCGTGGGCGCGTGCCAGAAGACCTTGGGATCCCGGAAGTCCTTGAGGCCGAAATCGACGACGGGATTGGCGGAGTATTTCTTCCAGGTGCGGCCGCGGTCGGTGCTGGCGGCGAGGTTCTGGGTCTGCTTGCCCTTGCCGTGGCCGGTGTAGATCGCCACCAGGCAGGACCGGCCCCGCGCCGGCGGCTCGCACAGCCCGGAGGTGTTCTCGGGATCGGGCACGACGCTGCCCGAGAAGATCATGATCCCGCTCTCTTCGCGCAGGGCGACGGGCAGGTGCTTCCAGTGCAGCATGTCCGTGCTCGCGGCGTGGCCCCAGCTCATGTGGCCCCACTTCGGGCCCAGCGGGTTGTGCTGGTAGAACAGGTGGTACTCGCCGTCCGCGAAGACCAGGCCGTTCGGGTCGTTCATGAAGTTCTGCGGCGGCGTGAAATGAAAGCGCGGGCGCAGCGGCTCCTGGTAGAGGCGGGCCGCCGCCGCCAGCGCCATGGTCGTCACGGCCAGCGCGCGCAGGACCATTGGCTATTCGATGCCCAGCTCGTGCTGGATCTTCTCCAGCGAGACGCCCTTGGTCTCGGGCAGGAACGCCCAGACCAGCACGAACTGCAGGACCATCATGGCCGCGAAGAACGCGAAGGCGGAGGCGCCCGAGGCCTCCGCGATGATCGGGAACGTCCAGCTCACGAGGGCGGCCCAGAACCAGTGCGTGAAGCTGCCCAGGGCCTGGCCCCGCGCGCGGACGCGGTTCGGAAAGATCTCGCTCAGGTAGACCCAGATCACGGACCCTTGCGAGAAGGCGAAGAACGCGATGTAGCCGATGAGGCTCGCGAGCACGAGCGTCCCCCCTCCACCGGTGTGGAACGCGTAGGCGACGAGACCGAGGCAGAGGGCGAGGCCGGCCGCGCCCACCAGGAGCAGGCGCTTCCTCCCGAAGCGGTCGATCACGGTCATGGCAGCCATGGTGAAGAGGAGGTTCGTGAAGCCGATGACGACCGACTGCACGAGCGCGCTCGAGCGCCCCGCTCCTGCCATCCGGAAGATGTCGGCCGTGTAGTAGATGAGGGCGTTGATGCCCGCGAGCTGGTTGAAGGTGGCCACCATGACCGCGAGCAGGATGGGCCTCCGGTACTTCCGCTGGAAGAAGGGCTCGTCCGCGGACACCGTCTCCTCGTGCAGCGACTCCGCGATGTCCGCCACCAGGGCCGCGGGGTCGTCGCTGCCTACCTGCCGCAGCACTTCGGTCGCCTCCTCACGGCGGTGCTGCTTGACCAGCCAGCGCGGGCTCTCGGGGATCCGCCGAACGAAGACGAAGAACAGCGCGGCGGGCACGGCCGCGATCCCGAGCATCACGCGCCAGGCCGCCGACTCCGGCCCGCCCACGCTGGCCGCGATCGCGTAGTTCGAGAGGTACGCGGCCAGGATGCCGGACACGACGTTGAACTGGCTGAGGGCGACCAGGCGGCCGCGCAAGGCCGCGGGCGCGATCTCCGCGATGTACATCGGCGCCACCACCGAAGAGCCGCCGATGGCGAGCCCTCCCACGAACCGGAACACGAGCAGCGATACCCATCCCGGAGCGAGGCCGCACCCGGCCGCGGAGAAGAAATAGAGCACGGCCAGCGCGCGCAGCACGGGGCGCCGTCCGTAGCGCTCGGAGGGCTTGCCCGCGGCCAGGGCGCCCAGGATGGTGCCGAGGAGGGCGCTCGCGACCGTGAACCCGAGCTGGGCGCTGTCGAGCCCGAAGCGCAGCCGCAGGGCTTCCGTCGTTCCCGAGATGACCGCGGTGTCGAAGCCGAACAGGAAGCTGCCCAGCGCGGCCACGGCGGCGCTGCGCACGAGTTGGGGACGGAGGCTCATCGCGCTCCCCGGCAGGCTGTCTTGGGACGCGCGGATTGTACGCTACGATTCCCGCCACAAGGGCATGCGCGCGGCGAGATCCGTCTCCCCGATCTCCGCGCAGACGGCCTCCAGCGCTCCCCGGCGCGACCCGCGCCAGCGCAGGTCCTCCAGCGTCTCCGTCATCGGGACGTCCGTGCGCAGCCGGGCGAGCTGGCGGTAGAGCAGCGCGTCCGCGCGCTTGTCGCGCAGGACCTGGCCCGCTCCGCCCGCCCCGCGCACGCTGACGCCCCATCCCTCCTCGAGGGAAGGGATGTCCTCGAGCCGGCCGTAGCGCGTCAGCAGCGCCGCCGCCGTCTTCGGCCCCCACCCGGGCAAGCCCGGATACCCGTCCGAGCTGTCCCCGACGAGGGCGAGCCAGTCCGGCATCGACTCCGGGAGCACGCCGAACTTCGCCTTCACCGCGCTCTCGTCGAGGACGATGCGGCGGCGGCGGTCGAGCATCACGACCCGCGTCCCGCGCACGCATTGCGCGAGGTCCTTGTCCGGCGTGCAGATCACCACCTGCTCGACTTCCGCCTCCTCCCCGAAGCGGGCGGCGGCCGTGGCCAGGGCGTCGTCGGCCTCGAACTCCACCATGGGCCACACCACGATCCCGAGGGCGTGGGTCGCGCGCTCGGCCAGCTCGAACTGCGCGAGCAGCTCTCGGGGCACGCCCGCGCTGGTCTTGTAGCCGTCGTAGAGCCCGTTGCGGAACGACTCGATGACGTGGTCGTAGGCCACGCCCACGTGGGTCACGTCGGGCTGGGTCAGGAGGCCGAGCAACGATCGCATGAGGCCGCGTGTCGCCCCTACCTCGTGACCGGTCGGGCTGGTGGCAGCGGGCGCCCCGAAATACGACCGGAACAGCTCGTAGGTGCCGTCGACGAGATGAACCTTCATGCGGCCACCGCTCAGCTAGCGGAGCGAGACCTCGTGGAAAGACGACACCGGCCCCAGCGGACGGACGACGCCGACCAGGTGTTCGCCCACCAGGCGCTGCGCGCGCTCGTTGGGGTGCGAGTCGATCGGATGCACGCACAGTTCCGCGCTGGGCTGCCCGGCCAGGGCCTCGAGCAGGTCGACGAACCGGATGTGGAACTTCTCGGCGAAAGCGGCGATCGTCTGGTGGGCCGGGGCCAGGGGATAGTCGCGCTCGAGGTCCACCAGCAGCGGCCACAAGGCAATCACGAAGCTGCCGCCGCGCTCGCGCACCAGGCGATCCATGGTGCGGATCTCGTGTTTGGTGTCCGCCCACTTCGGATTCTCGTCCGTAAAGAGGGAGAGATACCAGCGGATCGTCGCCTCCTTCGTCGCCCGCTGCGCCAACCGGAGACGGAGGAGGTCCACGAGACGAAGACGGCTCACGGGCGCGGTCGACCTCGGACCCAGCACGTTGTTCCGCGCGTGGGGAACGCGCGATTGGAGCCGGGGCGACTTCTCCGGATCGTTCAGCACCATGGCGTACACGACCACGTCCGGCTGCCATTCGAGGGCCGTCTTGAGGTTGAACAGGAGGCCGGGAAAGTTGGCGTTCGACTTGCCGAAGTTCAGGACTTGCCAGCGTCCGGGCTCCTCCCGGTTGAGCGCTCGCTCCAGGACGCGCGGGAAACAGTCCGCCTCCTTGACTCCCCATCCCTCCGTGAAGGAATCGCCCACCACGGCCACGCGGCGCAGGCCCGGGCGGCGGGCGGTAAAGTCCGCGTCGCGGAAGCCCTGGGCGTTGAACCGGGCCTCCACGGCAAAGGGAAGGCGGGGCAACACGCGGTCCATGTTGCGCATGCCCAGCGCGAGGTAGCGTGCCCTGGTCTCTTCGTCGCGGAGGTCGATGTCGAAGTACCCCCGCGGGTTGCTCGGGTAGCACACGAGCTCCGTCGTTCCCGGCCTCACGTCCGTACCCTTCGTGTTGGCGATCCGCCCCGTGTTGACGTCCATCGGGGGCGACCACCCGAGGCGCAGGGTGCCTTCGAGGGCGGCCACGGTCAGCACGGTCGATCCCAAGACAAGTGCCGCGCGCTCCGCCAGGGAACGCAGCCGGAAACCCTTCGAGTTCACCGTTTCCTTCGAATCATGAGGAGAGCCGCTTCACCAGCCGGTAGAGGAACTCGCGGCCTTCGTAGAGCTGGCGGACGCCCATCCTCTCGTCGCGCCCGTGCGCGCGGTTGTCGTCCACGTCCCCGAAGAGGCCGGAGACTCCGTACGCGCGGATGCCGACCTGTCGCAGGTAGAGGCTGTCCGTCGCCCCCGTGCCCATCATGGGCAGGACGGGCACGCCCGGCCACATCTCGCGCGTGACTTCCTCGACCGGACCCATGATGTCGGGCTGGAGCGGCGAGGGCGGGCTGGGCTTGGCCGGGGCCAGCGAGGTGATCGTGATGCCGTCGTCGGCGACCACGCGCGTGAGCGTGGCCTGCACTTCGCCCGCCGGCGTGCCGGGGAGGATCCGGCAGTTCACGGTCGCGCGCGCCATCTGGGGAAGCGCGTTGTCCGCGTGGCCGCCCTCCAGGCGCGTGGCCACGCAGGTCGTGCGCATGAGCGCGTTGTGGTACGGCGAGGCGGTCAGCCGGGCCAGCGCTTCGGCATCGGGGGGCGTGCGGAGGACGGCCCTCATGTCGGCGGCTTCCGCCCCGGGGACGATGGAGCCCATGCGGTCGAAATAGGCGCGCGTCACCTCGGAAAGCTGGAACGGGAAGTCGAACGCGGCCAGGCGGCCCAGCGCGGCCGCGAGCCGATAGATCGCGTTGTCCTTGCGCGGGAGCGAGCTGTGCCCGCCGGAGTTCGTCACCTCGAGCCGGAAGCTCTCGTAGACCTTCTCGCTGGCCTGCACGCCGTTGTCGAGATAGCGCCCGTCCTTGATCTGGCCGCGTCCGCCTTCGTTGAGGGCGAGCTCCGCGTCGATGAGGTCGCGATGGTTCTCGACCAGCCAGTGCACGCCGTTCGCGGGGCCCGTCTCCTCGTCCGCGGTCAGGGCCACGATGATGTCGCGGTCGGGACGGTACCCTTCCTGCTTCAAGCGGATGAGGGTCGCGATCCAGATCGCGGCCATGGCCTTGTCGTCGCCCGTGCCGCGGCCGTAGAAGAAGCCGTCCTTCTCGAGCAGGGTGAAGGGATCGCTGGACCAGTCCTCACGCCGCGCCTCCACCACGTCGAGATGGGCGAGGAGGAGCAGCGGCCGCCGCTTCCCCGTGCCGCGCAGGCGGGCCACGAGGTTTCCCTTTCGGGGCTGCGGCGTCAGCACCTGCACGTCGGCCGCGGGGAATCCCGCCGCGCGGAGCCGCGCCGCCATGGCCTCCGCCGCGCGCGTGTTGTCGCCGGAGGGGTCGACGGTGTTGATCTCGACCAGCTCCTTGTAGATGGGGAGAAGGGCCTGATCGGCCGGGGATGGAGA